>OJIU01000114.1_pt1 | contig 47924 bp, 33 predicted proteins | sample 1595961 | NCBI WGS metagenome assembly OJIU01 (sample SAMEA4350144, study PRJEB24818) | metagenome | biome: human; feature: gut; material: faeces | place: Denmark | collected 2013-09
GGGGGGTATGAGAGCCGGGGTATCGCAGGGAGCCACACAGCGTGTGTTGGACGCGACTCAGCTTTACCTTGGTGAGATTGGTTATTCACCACTGTTAACAGCCGAAGAAGAAGTTTATTTTGCGCGTCGCGCACTGCGTGGGGATGTCGCATCCCGCCGTCGCATGATTGAAAGTAACCTGCGTCTGGTGGTGAAAATTGCTCGTCGTTATGGCAATCGTGGTCTGGCATTGCTGGACCTGATTGAAGAGGGCAATCTGGGACTTATCCGTGCAGTCGAGAAGTTTGACCCGGAACGCGGGTTCCGCTTCTCAACATACGCAACCTGGTGGATCCGCCAGACGATCGAACGGGCGATTATGAACCAAACCCGTACGATCCGACTGCCGATTCACATTGTAAAAGAGCTGAACGTCTATCTGCGTACCGCGCGTGAGTTGTCGCATAAACTGGACCACGAACCGAGCGCAGAAGAGATTGCTGAACAACTGGATAAACCGGTTGATGACGTCAGCCGTATGCTCCGACTCAACGAGCGTATTACCTCGGTAGACACCCCTCTGGGTGGCGATTCCGAAAAAGCGTTGCTGGATATTCTGGCCGATGAAAAGGAAAACGGTCCGGAAGACACCACGCAAGACGATGATATGAAACAAAGCATCGTCAAATGGCTGTTCGAACTGAACGCCAAACAGCGTGAAGTGCTGGCACGTCGTTTTGGTCTCCTGGGGTACGAAGCTGCGACACTGGAAGATGTGGGCCGTGAAATTGGTCTCACTCGTGAACGTGTTCGCCAGATTCAGGTTGAAGGTCTGCGTCGTCTGCGTGAAATTCTGCAGACTCAAGGGCTGAATATCGAAGCGCTATTCCGCGAGTAAGCACAAGTTCTATCAAGAAAGGCCAGTCTCATTGGGACTGGCCTTTTTCTATGTTTGTTGCCTGATGGCACTGCGTTTATCAGGCCTACGGGGAGCTGGACTTTGTAGGCCGGATAAGACATTTATGTCGCCATCCGGCAGATTAGTTCATCATCTTACTCACCAGACGAGTGAACTGCTCACGCTCTTCATCGGATAATCGCCCCAGAAACTCCTCATCCACGCTATTGCCTAACGGAGTGGCGCTGGCCAGTAATGCCTCTCCTTGCGCGGTTAAATAAACAAACCGCCGACGCTTATCCGCTGGATCGTGCTCACGCTTGACCAGATCGCGTTTTTCCATCCGGCTCAGCATTTCCGCAAGCGTCGCTTTGGTACAGACTGCTGCCTCGGTCAGGGTAACCTGCTCAATGCCGGGCTGTTCGGCAATGGCGCGCATCACCGCATACTGTGGTTTGGTCAGATCCGGTAATTCATGTTGCCAGCGAGCCGTATGATGCTGAAAAAGCTGGCGTAAAAGGTGGAAGGCTGTATTTCGTAACCGCATGAGAACTCCGGGATTTCTGTCAGTCTCTATCATAACGGGTAACGCGTCATAGTTTAACCATTGCTGCTTTAGCAATCAGTGCGAGTTGCTCTTGCCCGAAATGCATCGAGGGAGTATTTTGATAAAACGTTCGTACACGAACAAATTTGAGGATTGCATGAGACTGATTGTAGGAATGACCGGGGCAACTGGCGCACCGCTTGGCGTGTCGCTACTGCAGGCGCTGCGGGAAATGCCGGGGGTGGAAACTCATCTGGTGCTGTCAAAGTGGGCCAAAACCACAATTGAACTGGAAACGCCGTACAGCGTCCGTGAGGTGTCTGCGTTGGCCGATTTTTGCCACAACCCGGCAGACCAGGCGGCAACCATCTCCTCCGGGTCGTTTCGTACTGACGGCATGATCATTATCCCCTGCAGTATGAAAACCCTGGCCGGTATTCGTGCAGGCTACGCGGAAGGACTGGTAGGGCGTGCCGCTGATGTGGTGCTGAAAGAAGGGCGCAAGCTGGTACTGGTGCCGCGTGAAATGCCGCTTAGCACCATTCATCTGGAAAACATGCTCGCGCTTTCCCGCATGGGCGTCGCGATGGTTCCCCCGATGCCCGCGTTTTATAACCACCCGCAAACGGTCGATGACATCACGCAGCACATTGTGGCTCGCGTGCTCGATCAGTTTGGTCTGGAACACCCCAACGCCCGTCGCTGGCAGGGATTACGACAGGCGCAGAATTTTGCACAGGAGAATGAATAATGGCATTTGATGATTTGCGCAGCTTTTTGCAGGCGCTGGACGACCAGGGACAACTGCTGAAAATCAGTGAAGAGGTCAACGCCGAGCCGGATCTGGCGGCGGCGGCCAACGCAACCGGGCGTATTGGCGACGGCGCCCCGGCGCTGTGGTTTGACAATATTCGTGGATTTACCGACGCCCGCGTGGCGATGAACACCATCGGCTCGTGGCAGAATCACGCCATCTCTTTAGGTCTGCCGCCAAATACCCCGGTGAAAAAACAGATTGATGAGTTTATCCGCCGTTGGGATAAATTTCCGGTTACGCCGGAGCGTCGTGCCAACCCTGCGTGGGCTGAAAACTGTGTTGATGGTGATGAGATCAACCTGTTTGATATTCTGCCGCTGTTTCGCCTCAACGATGGCGACGGGGGTTTTTATCTTGATAAAGCCTGCGTGGTGTCGCGCGATCCGCTGGATCCTGACAATTTTGGCAAACAGAACGTCGGCATCTATCGTATGGAAGTCAAGGGCAAGCGCAAGCTTGGTCTGCAACCGGTGCCGATGCACGATATTGCGCTGCATCTGCATAAAGCCGAAGAACGTGGTGAAGATCTGCCGATCGCTATCACGCTGGGTAACGATCCGATCATCACCCTGATGGGAGCTACGCCGCTGAAGTACGATCAGTCGGAATACGAAATGGCGGGGGCGCTGCGTGAAAGTCCGTACCCGATCGCTACCGCACCGCTCACCGGCTTTGACGTACCCTGGGGGTCAGAAGTGATCCTTGAAGGGGTCATTGAAAGCCGTAAACGTGAAATCGAAGGTCCGTTTGGTGAGTTTACCGGTCACTATTCCGGTGGACGTAACATGACCGTCGTGCGTATCGATAAAGTCTCTTATCGCACCAAACCGATCTTTGAATCGCTGTATCTGGGGATGCCGTGGACGGAGATTGACTACCTGATGGGTCCTGCAACCTGCGTACCGCTTTATCAACAGCTGAAAGCTGAATTCCCGGAAGTGCAGGCGGTAAACGCCATGTACACCCACGGTTTGCTGGCGATTATCTCCACCAAAAAACGCTACGGCGGCTTTGCCCGCGCGGTGGGGCTGCGCGCAATGACGACGCCGCATGGCCTGGGTTACGTGAAAATGGTGATTATGGTTGATGAGGATGTTGACCCGTTCAACCTGCCGCAGGTGATGTGGGCGCTGTCTTCGAAGGTCAATCCGGCGGGAGATCTGGTGCAACTACCGAATATGTCGGTGCTGGAACTTGATCCGGGTTCCAGCCCGGCGGGGATTACCGACAAGTTAATTATTGATGCGACCACGCCGGTTGCGCCGGATAACCGTGGGCACTACAGCCAGCCGGTATGCGATTTACCGGAAACGAAAGCCTGGGCTGAAAAGCTGACCGCCATGCTGGCCAACCGTAAATAAGGAGTAGCAGATGATTTGTCCACGTTGTGCCGATGAACATATTGAAGTGATGGCAAACTCGCCGGTGAAAGGCGTCTGGACGGTATATCAGTGCCAGCATTGTCTGTATACCTGGCGTAATACCGAACCGCTACGCCGCACCAGCCGCGAGCACTACCCGCAAGCGTTTCGCATGACGCAAAAAGATATTGATGATGCGCCGATGGTGCCGAGTATCCCGCCGCTGCTGGCGGAAGATAAGCGCTAATCAACATAGCCGGGTGCGGCTTCGCCTTACCCGGTATACAATTGCTTAAGTTCTTTTTTGCAGCATGACAACAAGGATGTTTTCAGAAATATGTCACTCTATCGGCGAGTCGTTTTATTATCTTTACTGGGAATGAGTTCTGGCGCGCAAAGCGCATCACATGAACAAATCATGCAAATCTATAATAGCGGGTCCGTTGGCTCTGTTATTAAATGTCAGGCCCACATGGACGTTAAGAGTGGGGATGGCACAATTTCAGTACAGATTATGTCCGTAATGACGATAACGGGTCGGCAATTTCATCATCTCTATTATGATAGTGCGATAACCTATTCAATCGTTAATGCAGAAAAGCCCTATATGTATGTGTCTGTTTCGGCGGAAGAAAATATCCAGGAAGAGCAGCGAAAAATACGTAGTGAGCTCGATCTTTCAACCCTGCGGGTCGATTTTCCTGGAAATCCTGAAATGGCGAATACAGTGCGTGAACTTTTTCGGGAACAACGTGTTACGTACGCTAATTATACAGATATTACCGTTAGTGAACCGCCGAGCTATACGGTCAGGCAATATAGCAAAGATTCTATTTCTGGCGTCATTCTTCAGACTTGTACGCCGATGGCGCAACGCTGAGGGGGCTGGAAATGGTAGTTCATGTCGGCCCGATAAGCGCAGCGTCACTACGCACTAATATTAAGCCTCGGAATATCCGGGGTTCGTTATTTTGCGAGCAGGCTCGTAGCAAATGGCTTAAATTGTTCGAGGAGATGACGCCTGGAATAGAATAGCGGCGGGTGCTTGAGGCTTTCTGAGCTTTGAGCATTTGCAAGGTCCCGGAAAGACAAAAGCCCCAGGAGATAGTTCTATCAACCTGAGGCTAACGTACAAACCTAGACCATTTGGATGTTAGTCTCTTCTTTGCAGGGAGGCAAGACATGCTGACAAAATATGCCCTGGTGGCGATTGTAGTGCTGTGTTTCACGGTGCTGGGATTTACGTTAATGGTTCGAGATTCGCTGTGCGAGTTAAGTATCAAAGAGCGTAATATGGAGTTTAAAGCTGTTCTCGCTTACGAACCGAAGAAGTAGCAACAACGCGGGGGAAACCCCGCGTCCTGATGGCCTGGTTTTGTCCTCTCGCACCCATTCCCGAAGTGCGCGCCAGTTGTTGTAGGCCCGATAAGCCAGGCGCCATCGGGCATTACAACGTTACACCAGACTCTTCAACCGATAGATCCACTCCAGCGCCTGGCGGGGCGTTAGCGAATCCGGATCGAGATTTTCCAGCGCTTCGACGGCGGGTGATGTTTCTTCCGGAACCGATAGCAGCGACATCTGCGTGCCGTCGACCTGGGTCGCAGCAACATTCGGCGCTATGCTTTCCAGTTCACGCAGTTTTTGCCGTGCGCGTTTAATAACCTCTTTCGGCACACCTGCCAGGGCTGCGACCGCCAGGCCATAGCTCTTGCTCGCCGCGCCATCCTGTACGCTGTGCATGAAGGCGATGGTATCGCCGTGCTCTAACGCATCCAGATGCACATTTGCTACGCCCTCCATCTTCTCCGGTAACTGAGTCAGTTCGAAGTAGTGGGTGGCAAACAACGTTAATGCTTTGATTTTATTGGCCAGGTTTTCTGCGCACGCCCACGCCAGCGACAGGCCGTCGTAGGTGGAGGTGCCGCGTCCAATCTCATCCATCAGCACCAGGCTGTTCTCGGTGGCGTTGTGCAGAATGTTGGCGGTTTCGGTCATTTCTACCATGAAGGTAGAACGACCGGATGCCAGATCATCCGCCGCGCCCACGCGGGTAAAGATGCGATCGATAGGCCCGATCTCCACTTTCTGCGCCGGAACGTAGCTGCCGATATAGGCCAGCAGAGCAATCAACGCGGTCTGGCGCATATAGGTACTTTTACCCCCCATGTTCGGGCCGGTGATGATCAGCATCCGTCGCTGAGGCGAGAGGTTAAGCGGGTTGGCAATAAACGGCTCGGTCAGCACCTGTTCCACCACCGGATGACGTCCCTCGGTAATACGAATACCAGGCTTGTCGGTGAAGGTCGGGCAGGTGTAATTCAGGGTATAAGCACGTTCCGCGAGGTTGACCAGTACGTCCAGTTCCGCCAACGCGCTGGCGCTCTGTTGCAAATCAGCCAGGTGCGGCAGCAGCATGTCGAACAGTTCGTCGTACAGCTGTTTTTCCAGCGCCAGCGCTTTGCCTTTTGAGGTCAGAACTTTGTCTTCGTACTCTTTCAGTTCCGGAATAATGTAGCGTTCGGCGTTTTTCAACGTCTGGCGACGCACGTAGTTAATCGGCGCCAGATGACTTTGCCCGCGGCTGATCTGAATATAGTAGCCGTGTACGGCGTTAAACCCGACCTTCAGCGTGTCCAGACCGGTGCGTTCGCGTTCGCGGATTTCCAGTCTGTCGAGGTAGTCGGTTGCGCCATCAGCCAGCGCCCGCCATTCGTCCAGCTCTTCGTTGTAGCCCGGGGCAATGACGCCGCCGTCGCGTACCAGCACCGGCGGAGCTTCCACCACGGCGCGTTCCAGCAGTTCACGCAGCTCGTTAAACTCACCCATTTTCTCGCGCAGCATTTGCACGGGGGCACTGTCTACGTTTTCCAGCTGTGCGCGCAGTTCCGGTAATTGCTGGAAAGCATGACGCATCCGGGCCAGATCGCGTGGGCGCGCGGTACGCAGGGCCAGGCGGGCCAGAATACGTTCCAGGTCGCCGACCTGGCGCAGTACGGGTTGTAATTCGCTGGTGGTATCCTGCAGCGCGCCGATGGTCTGTTGGCGCTCGGTGAGGATTTTAGTGTCGCGCACCGGCATATGCAGCCAGCGCTTGAGCATACGGCTACCCATCGGCGTTACGGTGCAGTCGAGTACCGAAGCCAGCGTGTTTTCAAAGCCGCCTGCCAGGTTCTGGGTAATTTCCAGATTGCGGCGAGTGGCGGCGTCCATGATGATGCTGTCCTGCTGGCGCTCCATGGTGATGGAACGAATATGCGGCAGCGAGGTGCGCTGGGTATCTTTTACGTACTGCAACAGACAACCGGCAGCGCAAAGTCCGCGCGGGGCGTTTTCCACGCCAAAGCCGATTAAATCCCGCGTGCCAAACTGCAGGTTTAACTGCTGGCGGGCGGTATCAATTTCGAATTCCCACAGTGGGCGACGACGCAGGCCGCGACGCCCTTCAATCAATGAGGTTTCGGCGAAATCTTCGGCATACAGCAGTTCTGCGGGGTTGGTGCGCTGCAATTCTGCGGCCATGGTTTCGCGGTCAGCAGGTTCACTGACGCGAAAACGCCCGGAGCTGATATCAAGCGTTGCGTAACCATAACCTTTACTGTCCTGCCAGATGGCAGCCAGCAGGTTGTCCTGGCGTTCCTGCAGCAGTGCTTCATCACTGATGGTGCCTGGCGTGACAATACGCACCACCTTGCGTTCTACCGGACCTTTGCTGGTCGCCGGATCGCCAATTTGCTCACAAATAGCAACGGACTCGCCCTGATTGACCAGCTTGGCGAGGTAGTTTTCTACGGCATGATGAGGAATGCCCGCCATCGGGATTGGCTCGCCCGCAGATGCACCGCGTTTGGTCAGGGAGATATCAAGCAGCTGAGACGCGCGTTTCGCATCGTCATAAAACAGTTCGTAAAAGTCGCCCATGCGGTAAAACAGCAGTATTTCCGGGTGCTGAGCCTTCAGCTTGAGATACTGCTGCATCATGGGCGTATGGTTAGTGAAGTCCGTATCAAGTGACTCTTTCATATTGTTTTTGCTCTTTTTTTAATCTTTTTGGGTACCTGGGCAGTCTCACGTGAGCCCCTGGAAACTCACATAAACCCACAAATTTGTCATTCGAAAGCCGCCTGAAGGGCAGTAACGACGAGCCTTGTTTCGACCAGAATGGCCTATCTTATCACCGACAACGACTGAGATTCACCCGTAGGTTTTGCCGTCAGAACCCTTATTGATTATTCATTTTCCGGCAACGCATAGTTCTGGCAGTAGAGATAGGGGATCCCCTCTTTGGTAATCAGATACGTCTCGCTATTCAGCGCAAAAAAATCGACGTTAGATACGCTGGTGTTGGTCAGGAAAAAGTCGGGGAGTAATTCCTGAATGAGAGTGGCGGGTGCCGTTTCACGATTAGAGATCTGGATTTTCTGCGAAATCCAGACCGGGCTTGAGCCGTAGCTGGATTGTGTAAAAAGTACCATGCGCTGCACGGTCTGTTCATTATTGTCGGCATCTTTGATAATGCCATCAATATTAACAATACCTTTGCTGCCGCCGGTTTTTATATCAATGATGCCACGGAACGAAGTGGTATTGCGTACAATCTCGATAGCTGAACGGCAAGTCAGATTATGTAACTCGCCATTGTTTTTACTGTACCGATAGACGACGGCGACAATTAGCGTAACAAAACAAAGCAGCAGGATAATACCTGTCTGAATGCGGGACGTTCTGGGATAAAAATTCATTAGCTATCATACCGTGGGTAATAAACCGACTGACAGGCATTTTCCTGCCTGGCTTTCATCGGTGAGCGACACACAAGCACGGACAATTTCTTGGATTCAGGATAGGTGGTGATATAGATAAATTTATGGCTTTGACACAGCCCCGGATTTTTGTCGATAAACGCGGTATGTCGAGAGAAATTACTGGCATCGTTATTAAAATAATACTGACAGTCAGTGGGTGCTTTGCCCACAGTGATATAGCCAGAGAAATAGTTATCGCTGGTTTGCCACGGATACAATATAAGCACACAAATTATCAGGGTAATGGTCAGCATTACCATTTCTGCAGTAGTCATCAAAGGTTGACGCGGTGCGCAAGGCAATAGTTCTTCGATGGCGACATCCGGTGCTAAATGTTCAACCGTAGAAGAAGGGCTGTCTTCTGGTGTTTCAATCACCTGAATATCACATTCGTCCTGAATGATTAGCCCTTTGCGGGGGATCGTGGTGATAAGCGGTTGTTCCAGCTCTAGTTGTAGCAGACTTTTACGCAAAGAGAGAATGCTTTGATAAAAGGCGTTGAAGCTCACCTGACGGTGATTTTTACCCCAGCCGAATTCCAGTAGTTCGTTTTGTGAAACCACTTGCCCGCGATGTTGAATAAGTAATAAAAGACATAATGACGCCGAGTGTTTGAGTTTTATCCGTTGATTGGGTTGATCTACCCGCGCCAGACATTGCGTCGCTGGCCTAAATATTATTATTTTTTCAATCAGATAACTGACATTGCCAGTCTCAGACATAAGGTCTCTACTCTTGCTGATGCGCCAAGCGGTTGGTGAGTCATGATACCACTTTGCCCATAAAGACCACCAGTATGGACCCGACTCTACAGCGAGAACCGCTAAGTGTTTCAATTTAGTATCATAATATAACAACAATGATAACTTTTTAATGAAAATAAACCATATATAAATCAATTGATTGTATCTTTTTGGCTACGTTGCAAAGAACAGAAAGATGAAAAAATATCGACAAAGATGATTGCCATTAATTCTTTATGGACAGCGCCCTATACTGCCTGGCACCACCACGCGAAAAGAGCAGAAGCCTGAACGCGTCAACGGCACCAGGGAATGTTGGTGGTAGATGTAGAAGGGAATAAATGTCAGCTTGTTTGCAGGCTGACATTTATTTTTCGTGCTAAGTAAATTTATCCTCATTTGACAAAGCCTTAATTTGCGGTAGAGAGTCCTATGTTCCAGAAAGAAATTGAAAATGCTGTAGTGCTCGTTGGCGATGAAATGAAGAAGTCAGATAATGCCTGGCTGTCGTTACGTAAAAAACGTCAGCGTATTGATTTGAAGATTGATGGCAATATCTTGTTTCTGGAGAAAGGGACTGTCTCTGTTTATCGCGTGGAAAATGATTTAGTCACGGTGAGTATTTCTGCACCGGCTATTCTCGGTCTGCCACAAATGCGTACGGAAGTGGCCGGACACTATTTACGTTGTGACACCGAATGCGAGATGTGGGCGATGAGCGTACAAAACGCCGATCTTCTGTTTACCGCTAAAAACTTATGGAAGCAGGCGTTTGATATCTTAACGCACCATCTTCAACGTTATTTCCAGCGCGAGGCGTTGCAATCGCACCGCACTATTCGCGAGCAGATTATTGAACATGTGAAATATATCTGGGCGATGCAGCCCGATGTCCGAGAGAAAACGTCCGTGTATACCTTTATTTTGACCCGCAATCATATCTCACGCAGCGCCATCCATAAGGTGTTACAGGAGCTGGTTAACGACGGGAAAATCACCCTGAATCGCGGAAAACTTTCCTTTTGCACGTCGTTATAATTTCTGCGCTCCCTGACAATAATGAAAGGGAGCACAACCGATCAACGTTCTCTGAGTGCCTCCGCGCGTGCGCGAATAATCGGTTTTAACAAATAGCTCAGAATCGTTTTCTTACCGGTGAGAATATCGACGCTCGCCACCATGCCGGGAATGATAAGCATCGGATGCTCTTTTGTTCCCAGGTAGTTTTTGTCCGTTTGCAGGCGCACAACATAAAAGCTTCGCCCCTGCTTGTCGGTCACGGTATCTGGGCTTATCTGCACCACTTCGCCTTGCAGACCGCCATAGATGGTGTAATCGTAAGCGGTAAATTTCACCATCGCATGCTGGCCTGGATGGAGGAAGGCGATATCGCGCGGTTGTATTTTGGCTTCGATTAACAGCTTGTCATCCAGCGGTACGATTTCCACCAGGTCGCTGCCCGGCTGAATGACGCCACCGATAGTGTTCACCATCACCTGCTGAACGATACCGCGCACCGGTGAGGTGACCATGGTCCGATTCACCCGGTCTTCTAACGCTTTTACGCTGGCCTGAGTCTTGCTCAGATTGGTACGCGCCTCGTTGAGCTGGGCCAGCGCATCGCTCTGGAAACGGCCACGGCTTTCACCGATTTTATTCTCAATCTCTTTAATTTCTGATGCGGCCTTGGGCAGCGACAGGCTAATAGAATTGAGCTGCCCGGCGGTTTCTACTTCGGTACGATGCAGGCGCAGCAGTTCGACTTTTGAAATGGCGCCTGAGGCGAGCAGCGGTTCGGACATTTTGATTTCCTGACGGATTAACCCAAGGCTGTGCTTAAACTGATCCTCCTTCGATTCAAAGTCGCGCAACTCCTGTTTTTTCTGCACCAACTGTTCTTCGAGCCCGGATATTTCGTTGTGAAACTGCTCCCGGCGGCTGTTGTACAGCTCGGTTTCTCCCCGGGCGACATCCGGCGCCTGGCTGGCTATCTCTGGGGAAATAATAAAGTCGCGGTTCTCAACTTCCGCCGTCAGGCGTTCTACCTTGGCGCGCAGACCGAGCTTATCGGCTTCAGTTTCGCCAACGTTGGAGGCGAAACGCGTGTCATCGAGGTGCAGTAATGGGGTTCCGGCGTTAACGATTTGCCCTTCATGCACATACAGCTCGGTGACAATCCCCCCTTCCAGGTTCTGTATTTTTTGCATCTTAGATGAAGGGATTGCCTTACCTTCGCCGCGCGTAACTTCATCAATTTTTGCAAAGCCGGCCCACACGAAAGACAAAACCACCAGCGCGAGGATCGTCCACAGCGTCAGTCGTATTACTCTCGGGGCGTCATCAATAATGGCCTGGCTGACCTCATTAATACTGTCGGTTTGATTTTCATCACGGCCACGAAAGTAATGCTGTAAGTAGCGGCGGGCTCGAGCCAGGAAATCAGCGAGATGCATTAATCTGCCCCTTTTTCAACGCATCCATCACTACCGCTTTCGGGCCGTCTGCGATGATGCGTCCTTTATCAACAATAATCAGACGGTCAACCAGCGACAGCATGGAGGCGCGGTGCGTGACCAGTAATAACGTTTTTCCCGCGATGCAGGGAGCCAGCGCGTGTTTGATCTTCTCTTCGCTGGTGTTGTCCATCGAACTGGTGGGTTCATCCAGTAGCAGGAGAGGGGGATCCAACAGCAGCGCGCGCGCGAGCGCCACCGCCTGCCGTTGACCGCCGGAAAGCTGAGAGCCGCGCTCACCGACCTGTAGGTTATAGCCGTCAGGATGCAGACGGGCGAAATCGTTGACGCCTGCCAGTTCTGCCGCTCGCAGCATGGTTTCGTCGTCGACATAGCGCGCCCCGCACAGCAGGTTGTCGCGCAGCGTGCCGTTGAACAACTGGATGTCCTGCGGCACGTAGCCGATGCTGTGGCGCAGATCGTTCACATCCAACTGACGAGAGTCGATACCGTCGATCAGCAGATTCCCGGCGCTCGGCTGGTACAAATTGACGATAAGTTTACTCAGTGAACTTTTACCGGAACCGCTGCGTCCGATAATGCCGATGCGCTCACCGGGCTGAATGGTCAGGTTTATTTTGTGCAGCGACAGGGTTTGTTGTTCCGGATAGCTGAAATCCACATCGCGAAATTCAATGCTGCCCTGTAACTGTTCCCGCTTGAGCGGATTTTCATCCGCGCGACGCTCCTGCGCCAGCGACATCATTCTCTCGGTATTTTTGATGGTGAGCTTCGCCTGCTGATAGCGGGCGATAAGGCCGGTAAGCTGGCCCAGCGGCATCAGAGCGCGACCATTGAGCATGTAGCAGGCGATCAAACCACCCATACTCAGCTTACCGCCGATAATCATGTATACCCCGACGATGATCATCACCACGCCCGAAATTTGCTGGAACCAGCCGGTGAGGTTGCTTGCCAGGCTGGACAAGGTTTTGACGCGCAGTTCCAGACGACTCAGGCTGCCCAGCGTCTGTTCCCACTGGAACTGGCGTTCGCTTTGGGCGTTGTTCACTTTGATGGCATCCAGGCTGCCCAGGGTTTCAATCAGCAATGCCTGACGTTCGCTGGCGAGGCTCATGGTTTTTGCCACCGCGTCGTTGACCGGTTTTTGCAGCGCCCAACTACACAGCAAGGCAATCGGCAATGTCAGTATCGGGATCCATGCCAGCGCGCCGCCGATAATGCCGATAACGAGCAGCAGCAACAGGGTGAAGGGCAGATCGATAATCGTCGTCAGCGTGAGCGATGAGAGGAAATCACGCAGCGACTGGAATTCATGAATGTTTTGCGCAAAGCTCCCCACCCGCGCAGGGCGCTCTTTCATCTCCATGCCGATAATGCGTTCAAACAGGGTCGAGGAGATGATGAGATCGCTTTTTTTACCCGCAAGATCCAAACAGATACCGCGTAGCATTTTCAGGATCAGATCAAAGATAAAGGCCAGACAAATCCCCACCGCCAACACCCACAACGTGACCGTTGCCTGGTTTGGCACGACGCGGTCATAGACGTTCATGGTAAAAAGCGGCGTGCCGAGCGCAATCAGGTTGATCAGCAGGCTGGCCAGTACCGCATCCATATACAGAAAACGTGATAGCTTCAGCGTGTCTTTAAACCAGGATTTGGTACGTGGCAGGAAGGCTTCCGCCTGCAAATCGAATTCATGACGCGGATGCGCAAAAATGACTTTACCCGCATAGTTGCGCTCAAGCGTGGCTAAATCGACGCAAATTTCTCCACCTTCGCTTTCGCTGGGCATAAAGCGGGCGCTGCCGTCATCGTTCCATGCTAACAATACGCCGGTTCCGCCAGCGTTCAATAACAACACTGCTGGCAAAGACATTGCCGGAATTTTATCGAGCGTGCGCCTGACGACTCGCGCTTTTAAACCGGCTCTTGCCGCCGCGCGTGGAAATATATTCAGCGTGAGCCGATCGTTTTCTAATGGCAGACCGCTGCTGAGTGTTGAACGACTCGCCGGTTTACCATGCAGAGAACACAGAATAAGTAAGCTATCTAATAACGGGTCGTCATTATGGCTACGTGGGTCGTGATATTGAGAACTTGGCGGAACATAATTCTCGGGGACGTCATTTAATAATTCGGCTTGTGCACTCATTTTCGCAACCATTCTGACCGTACACGGTTAAATAATAGCAAGCTTATAATAAGCATGTAGGTCAGAGATTTAATGGGTATTAATAATTATTAATTAAGTTCCGGTAAACTATTTTCTTCTGCAGAATCTACCGGTTGCCCTGACGGCGGCGGTGTGATTTTTAGAATATTCATTAATTCACCGGTGCGTTCGCTAATTCGATAGCCGCTGGTCATTGCCAGATAACGTAATTCAACAAGGCGACGTTTAGAGGAGAACACTTCATTTTCACTATCGAGTAAATCCAGCAGGGTACGTTCGCCAAGACTGAATTGATCCTGATAAGCCGTGCGCACTTTGACGCTTCGGTCGGCATATTCTTCTGCAGAAGGAAGCTGGGCGCGTGCGTTTTGCAGCGCTGTCCAGGCCAGGCGCAGCTCCTGATTCAACTGGCGAAGCGTGTTATTGCGCACATCCTGAGCCTGCTTATGCAGATAAGCGCGGGAGTTCATATTGGCTTTGTCGCTGCCGCCCTGGTACAGGTTGTAATGCAGTTTAACCATCGCCTCCCATTCTTCGGTGTGTGCGCGGGTGGTATCGGTGTTGTTGCTAATGCCGCGGGAAAGCTCTACGTCTACGCGTGGATAGAAAGTTGATTTCGAGGCCTCATATTGCTGGTGCGCAGCTTCGATATCCGCATTGGCGGACTTCAGTAATGGATTATTTTTCTCCATTCGGCTTTTGGCTTCTTCCAGCGAGGTCGGCAACTGAGAGTCAATGCTCTCTGGCTGGCTTAAGCCCTGCGGATCCATGCCCGTTACGCTGACAAAGGTGGTTTTCGCGTCTTCCAGATTGGTCTGCTCGGTCAGCAGATTGTTACGCGCCTGGGCCAGACGCGCTTCGGCCTGCATAAAGTCTCCGGAGCGACCAACGCCCTGATCGGTACGCAGTTTTATCTGGTCGTAAATGCGCTCATGATTCGCCAGATCGTCTTCTGCAAGGCGCACAAACTCTTCGCGTTGCAGCACATCGAAATAGGCCTGAATTACGGCATAAGCGGTACTTTCGCTGGTGTTCATTACGCCGTAGGCGCGCGAGTCAACGGTCGCTTTTTGCCGCGCCACTTCGCTATTGGTGGCAAAACCGTTGAACACATTTTGCTCAAGGCTGAGAGTCGCTTCGTTAGGCGATTGAGTCAGACCGTTATTGCGACCTGCCGCGCGGGTAGTCGCATCATCAACATTTTTGCGCCCGGCTTCTGCGTTCAGATTCAGGGACGGTAAATAGCCGCCTTGTGCCGCCCGCAGTTCTTGCTCTGAGGAATAACGGCTATTTATTGCGGCATTAACTTCTGGATGATTCGCTAATGCTTCTTTAACGGTATTTTGTAAGTCTTCTGCAATTGCTACATTTATTGAAAAGCACGAAAGCAGAAAAACTAAAAACTTCTTCATGACATGAATGCCTTATATCTCACGGTTATGACATCCAGTTGTCGTCGCTATCATCCATTTTTACAAATGCGTTATATTAATTAACAAATATGAATTATCTTAATTAATGGCTGTTATCAGCTATTCGACGACATGTTTTGTCACATCGTGTTTTATTTTTGGTTATTTTTTATTATATTCATTTGCCAGTCAAGTCTCATGTAATTGCATTCAATAAAATGTGTTTTTTTCTACATTGAGATATTAATGTTTACATTAAATTAATGTGATATTTGTTCGTTAATATATTAGCGAGTTTATAAAAATAATGATGATATTTAAGTGAGGTTACGGTGAGCAAATTACTCGGTGTGATCAAAGCAATCATTGGACAGGTTTACGTTGTTGATGCCAATGGCGCACAACGACAGGTTCATGAAGGCGACAGGGTATATAGCGGTGAAGAAATTGTGACCGGCGCCAGCGGCGCGGTAAGCGTCTCTTTACCTGACGGAAAAACGCTGGATATCGGGCGTAACAGCCACTGGGGCGAGCATGGGTTACAGGCCAGCCATAACCCGGAGAGTAGTGCCCAGGATATTGCCGCCGCACAAAAAGCCATTGCCGAAGGCGCTGATCCGACGCAGGTGCTGGAAGCCACCGCTGCAGGTAATGAAGCGCCGATAACATTAGAGGGCGGCGGAGGCGGTCATACTCTGGTGCAGCTTGAATTGACCGGGCAGGTGGTTGATCCGACAGCAGGTTTTAACACTCAAGGTCTCGGTAGTCCGGGCTGGGATATCAATCTGCCGATAGGAGGCGTGACCGAGGGCTCCGCGAATATTTTCCCGCCAGAAGTGCAAATTACCGAGTTTGCCGGCAACGATGGTTTTATTAACAAAAGCGAATTTCACCAGACCCATTTAAGTGGCACCAGTAATCAAAATCACGTCACGCTTACCTTCACCGATAGCCAAAAAAACACATTCACCGTAACTGTTCCGGTGAACAACGGGCACTGGAATATTGCTACCGATCTGGCAGGACTGGTACCTGGAAATGTAACAGTGGTGGCAATCGCGACCGATGTGACGGGACGGACGGCGGAAAGTTTTGACCATGCGCTGATTGATATTACTGGACCAAATATCAGCATTAGCGTTGAAAATGTCACGCCGGATAACCTCATAAACTTCGAAGAGTCACGCCAACCGCAAACGTTAATCCACGGGATTGTCGGCGGTGATGCAAGGCCTGGCGATCTCATTTCCTTACTGGTCGATGGCCGGGAATATACCGGTGTTGTTACCGACCCGGGAACAGGGACTCTGACTTATACCATCCCGGTGCTGACTCAGGGATTATTGAATGACCCGAATATTCACGCCACGTTAACCTCTGTCGACGATGCCGGAAACAGCACCACGGTTTCTACCGATCATCACGTCAACAACGATCTGTTTGCGCAAAATGCCGTGACCATTGAAACGGTGGCGAATGATGATGTCGTCAACGCCAATGAGTTTCGTATGCCGACCGTTATTTCAGGCGTTGCCAGCGGTGATGCGAAAGCGGGCGATCCGATAACGCTGGCTATTCAGGGCAAAGCGTTTCACGGCACGGTTTTCGACGATCATGGTCAGCTACGCTATGAAATTGTGGTGCCTTCCGCAAACCTGAAGGAAGGTGCGAACGATGTGCAGGTGACGCTGGTCAGCCATGACGCTGTAGGTAATGAAGCCACCGCCGTAACGCATCGCACTGTGGTGCTGGATACTCAGGCGCATAACGCGCTGTCCATCGACAATGTGACCGACGATAACACCCTGAATCGTGTAGAGCTGTATATGCGCAATCAGGTGATTTCCGGCACAGTGAGTGGCGAAGACGCCAAAGTTGGCGACCCGCTGCAACTGGAGATTAACGGTCATCAGTACCACGCTCAGGTTATCTCCCTTGGCAATAACAGGCTGGGATACCGTGTTGCGGTGAGCTCATCTGACTTTGCAAATAACAGCACGCCGGTTGATGGTAACGTGGAAGTGAAGGTTACAGTCACCTCTCACGATGCGGCGGGCAACCTGGCGATTGCCACCGATACTCACAGCGTACACATTGATAATCTCGCGACTAATCAGGTCAACATTGGCGCGGTAGCGACGGACGATGTGGTCAACGCTATTGAAAACCGTATGACCACGCTGATTAGCGGCGTGGCGGGCGGTGATGCCAAAGCGGGCGACGCGGTTGTCGTTAGCGTGCAGGGGCTTAAATTTGCCGGAACGGTGGTCGATGATAACGGCCAGATGCGTTACGAAGTGGCATTACCGAAAGGGACGCTGCTGGAAGGTAAAAACGATGTGGTGGTGACCCTGGTCAGTCACGATGCGGCAGGTAACGAAGTAACGGCGATCGCGCACCGTACCATCATGCTGGACACTCAGGCGCGCAACTCTCTGACAATTAATGATGTAGACAGCGATAACACCCTGAATCGGAGTGAGCTGTACTCACGTAACCAGGTCATCTCCGGCTCCATCGGCAGCAATGAAGATGCTAAACCTGGCGATCCGGTTCAACTCGAAATTAACGGTCACCAGTACCGCGGGGAGGTTATCGATTTAGGCAACAATACGCTGGGCTACCGTATCACGGTAGACACTTCAGACTTTGCCAACAACAGCGTACCGATTGACGGTAATGTGGAAGTGAAGATCACGGTTACCTCTCACGATGCGGCGGGTAACCTGGCGATCGCCACCGACACCCACAACGTGCACATTGATAACTTTGCCACCAACCAGGTCAGCATCGACGCGGTAGCGACGGATGACGTAGTCAACGCCATTGAAAACCGCATGGTAACGCTGATTAGCGGTGCAGCCGGCGGTGATGCCAGAGCAGGCGATGTGGTCACTGTTAGCATGCGTGGGCAAAACTATACCGGAACGGTCGTTAATGATAACGGCCAGTTGCGCTATGAAGTTGCACTGCCGAAGACGGCCTTGCAGGAAGGCAAAAATGAGGTGGCGGTAACGCTTGTCAGCCATGATGCGGTGGGGAATGAAGTTACCGCTCTGGCGCATCGCACCATCACGCTGGACACGCAGGCGCATAATACTGTCCGTATACATGACGTCACTGTAGATAATGCGTTGAATTATCAAGAGCTAACGGCGGCTAAACAGACGATTACCGGTTTTGTTGGCGGTGAAGATGCGAAGGTCAACGATCCGGTCCTACTGGAGATAAACGGCCATCAGTACAGCGGTAAGGTGATTGATTTTGGCCGCGGAAAACTGGGGTACAGCATCGATGTAGACTCGTCTGCATTCGCCGATAACAGCGGTCATGTGCTGACGAATGTGAAAATTACCGCAATGGTGACTTCTCATGACGCCGCGGGTAACCTGGCGATCGCGACCGATTCCCATAAAGTTCATATCGATAACTATGCGGAAAACACCCTCAAGATTGACGCAGTGGCGACGGACAATGTGGTCAACGCCAGTGAAAACCGGATGCCCACCATTATTAGTATCGTAGCCGGTGGCGATGCCCGGGAGGGGGATGCGGTAAAAATAAGCGTTCATGGGCAAGACTTTAACGGCACGGTGGTCAACGATAACGGTCAGCTACGCTATGAAGTGGTTCTGCCGCATGGAACCTTGCATGAAGGTAAGAATGCGGTAGTTGCGACCCTGTTGAGCCATGACGCGCTGGGCAACGCAGTGACCAGTGAGTCGCACCGGATTATCACGGTTGATACTCATGCGCAAAACGCTATCTCACTGGATAACATTGCCACGGACAATGTCATCAATTTCCAGGAACTGTCTGCGGCAACACAGCGCATTACCGGCATCGTCGATGGTGAAGATGCGAAAGTTGGCGATCCCATTCAACTGGACGTTAATGGTCATCAGTACGCAAGCCAGGTCATTGACCTTGGTCACGGGCATCTGGGTTACCGCATTGATGTTGACTCATCAGCCTTTGCGAACAATAGCGTCCATGTGTTAACGGATGTCGATGTGCATGTCACTGTCACCTCTCATGATGCGGCGGGTAACCTTGCCATCGCTACCGATAGCCATAAAATTCACATTGATAATTTTGCCAAAAACGAGGTAACGACTGATGTAGTGGCATCGGATGATGTGGTGAACGCCATTGAAAACCGCATGCCGACGCTGATTAGCGGTATCGCGAAAGGTCTGGATGCCAAAGCGGGTGACGTGGTGACTGTTCACGTGCAGGGGCAAAATCAGGACTTTAGCGGCACGGTGGTTAACGATCACGGCGTTCTGCGCTACGACGTGTTTGTTCCAACAGGTGTGTTGCAGGAAGGCAGCAACGACGTGATGGTGACGCTGGTTAGCCACGACGCTGCGGGCAATCAGGCGGTAGCGGTAGAGCATCGAACCGTTACGCTGGATACGCAAGCGCAAAGCACCGTCACTATTGATAGCGTCACTGATGACAACAACCTTAACCATCTTGAGCTGGATACGCCGATGCAGCTCATCAGCGGTAAGGTCGGCGGTGATGCGCAGGTTGGCGATGCGGTGATCGTAGAAATCAATCACCAGACGTTTAACGGCAAGGTGATTGATCTCGGGGGCGGTCACTTAGGTTATCAGGTCCCGGTCAAATCAACGGCGTTCAGCGATAATAAAGGCCTCCAGGATAAAAATGTGACCGTGAGCGTCACGGTTATCTCCCACGATGCGGTTAAAAATGAGGTCATTACCACCGCAACCCATGACGTCCATATTGATAACCATGCCGGGGCCAGAATTACCGTTGATACGGTGGCGGGCGATGACAAGCTCAACGGCGCAGAAGCCGCGAAACACCTCACTGAGGTGATGGGGACGGTTGGCGGCGGCGATGTGCATGTCGGGGATAAAGTTCAGGTTATCGTACATGGACATACCTACGAAACAACCGTTCAGCGACTCCCGGAGCATAACAATGCGCTGGGATATAAGCTGGACGTTCTGAGCCGCGATCTGGTCAAAGACCCGCATATCGTGGCCCGCGTAGTCGGCGAGGATAATGTGCATAATTTCCAGAAAGCGGAGATATCGCACGATCTGGTGGTTGATTTACATGCCAAAGCCATGCTGACGATTGATCCCGTTACTGGCGACAATATGATTAACGGCGATGAATCAAAACAGCCATTCACCTATGTAACCGGGAAAGTGGCTGGGGATGTTCATGTCAATGACGTTGTTTACCTTACCGTGAATGGTCACGTCCTGACGGGGAAAGTGAGTGACGTAGGAGGCGGGGTTCTCGGCTACAGCATTAAAGTCAGTACTGCCGATCTGATCTCCGATCCGCATTTAACCGCGACGGTCAGCACCACCGATGGTGCGGGCAACCCGGCTACGGCCAATGCAGAAACCACCGTTATTATCGATACCCGTGTAGATGCGCAGATAACCATTGACGCCGTGACGCCGGATAATACGCTGAACCTTGCCGAGCAAATGCATGGCTATACGATAGTGAGCGGCTCGGTGAGCGGTGAAGTTCATCCGGGCGATCCGTTCACCATGACCATCAATGGCCACAACTATTCAGGCGTGGTGGAAGATCGCGGCAATCAGCAGATGGGCTTCCATATTCCGGTTGCCACGGCCGATCTGGTTGCCGATCCGCATATCGACGTCACCATGGATATCACGGACGATGCCCTGAACCATGCGCAAATTACAGCGCATCATACGGTTACGCTGGACGCTGAAGCGAAAGCCTCAATCACTATCGATCCGGTAACGGGCGATGATGTATTGAATCAGATTGAATTAGGGCAAACCACGACGATCGTCAGCGGTACGGTCGGTGGCGATGCAAAAATTAATGATGTGGTGCACCTGAATATTGGTGGCCATACGGTTGATGCCACCGTGGTGGACCTGCCAAATCTGGGAACGTTGGGTTACTCCATTAAGGTGGATACGCATTGGCTGCAAAACGATCCGCATATTACTGCAACCATCACCACTACCGATACGGCAGGTAATAACGCGACGGCAGATGCGCACAGTACCGTGGTCATTGACGACAAGATTGATGCGATTGTACATATTGATCCGATTTTCACCGGTAGCGGTGGGGGGGTGATTAACCACGACGCAGCCCTGAAGCCGCAAACGACGGTTACGGGTACGGTGGGAGGCGATGTCAAAATCGGCGATACCGTTGAGTTGACCATCAATCATCAGATCTACTATGCGCAGGTGGAAGATCACGGCGGCCAGCGTGTTTTCAGCACAAAGGTATCGACCCTGGATCTGCTTCTGGATCCGAATATCCATGCCGAAGTAACGGCAAAAGATGACGCAGGCAATATTGCATATGGGCACGATGACATGCCTGTTGTGGTTGATACCGTTGCCGATGCCGGGATAACGATTGACTCTGCGTTAAGCTGGCAAGGCATGGCGCTACCCGCTGGAGACCGCCCCGAATTTGTGACGGTAACAGGGCATGTTACCCCAGACGCGAAGCTTAATGATTTGGTTACAGTTGATGTGGGTAACAACACGCACCTGGAAACACATGTTATTACCCTCCCTGATGGGCAATTGGGTTACACGCTGGATATTCTTTTCCAGGACTGGAATAACAACGGCAATATCACCGTGTCCATCACCACCCATGATGATCATGGCAATACGGCGACAGCAGTAGAACATAAATTTATCGATCTTCCGTGGGTAACCAATACCTTTATTCCAGCCAATACTCCTTATGGTATGCACACCCCGTCGACAACAGGTACTGGCACCACACCGCCGCACCAACCGACCATGCATCTCACCGTTGATAAAGTGGCGGGCGATGACGTTCTCAACCACGATGAAGCGCAAAAAGGAACCACGGCAATCCGAGGTCTGGTCACTGGCGACGTTCAGGCCGGGGACGATGTTATTGTCACCATCAATAATGTGCAGTACTCCGGGCACGTCATGACTATCCCGACGATGCCGGGGCAACTGGCATACGAAGTGGATGTGCCGACGAGTGAACTGCAGGCGCATCCAACGTTTGATGTCTCTGTTACGGCGGGGATTGCGACAGACTCGGTGCAGAAAACCATCACCATCGACACGGATAACCCGCTGCAGATAACGATGGATAAGATTGCCGGTGATGATGTTATCAATGCGGCGGAAGCGCAAAGCGGTAAAACCACCATCAGCGGTACGGTAAGCGGTGAAGGGATTCATGACGGGAGCGTGGTGAGCCTGCAGGTTAATGGCAATACGCTGACCGCGGTAGTACATGATGATAAACACGGTCACTGGGCCTGGTCGACGAAGGTCAGTATCAACGACCTGCATAATGATCCGGATGTTGTCGCGACGGTATTGGCGACGGATGCTCATGGCAATCAGGGCAGTGCCTCCGCCAGCAGCCATGTCGTGGTCGATCTGAGCGCTAATGCTGGCGTGACGATTGATAAAATTGCCGATGACAATGTGCTTAATGCGCAGGAGTCGCAGCAGCATAAGATGACCGTAACGGGGTCGGTCTCAGGAGATGTGCACCCGGGCGATAAGGTGACGCTGACGGTTAACGGCAACCCTTATGCGGCGACTGTCGATAATAATCATCACTATAGCGTGGATATCTACACCCAAGACCTGCTGGCCGATAGCGCCATTGTCGCCACCGTTACAGGATATGACGATCACGGTAACGTGCAGCCAGCCAGTTTCAAGCAGGGCTATTCGATTGATCAAACGGCAGGCGGCAGTGTGACCATCAACACCGTCGGCGGCGACGATATTATCAATGCTGATGAAGTGAAAGGCGGTAGCGTTGAGGTGAGTGGTACGGTGGATGGCGATGTGCATCTCGGTGATAAAGTTGCCATTCTCGTCGATGGCTTCACGGTACATACGCGCGTCATTGAGCTGCCGCATATGAACGGACAGCTGGGCTACAAAGCGATGGTGAGCACGACAGGACTGCAAAACGACCCAACTATCCATGTGAGTGTGCAAGGACAGGATTCGGCGTTGAACCCAATGCATGCCGTGAACGACAAAACGGTCACTATCGACACGCATGTCGATGCCAGCATCGTGCTGAATAAGGTGTCAGTTGATGATGTGCTGAATAATGAGGAAACTCAGCATGCGAAAACCACCATCAGCGGCTATGTGACCGGGGATGTGGACGTCGGCGATCAGGTGACTGTCACGGTTAACGGTAAAGATCTGGTCGCTGATGTGAAAAATAGCGGCGGTCAGAAGGTCTTTAGCGTAGATGCCAGTACGATTGACCTGCTTCACGATCAAAAGATTCTCGCTCACGTTATCGCCCATGACGACGCCGGTAACCGTGATGAAATCCATACCGATAAGACCATTACCATCGACAGGACCGCTGCGGGAACGATGGATATTGATAATGTCACCCAGGATAACGTTCTCAATCATCAGGAACTCCAGGGCGCGACGGTGAGGGTAACCGGGCATCTTGGCGGTGATGTGGATGTGTGGGATTCGATCAAATTAAACATTGGCGGTCAGGAATTTACCGGTTCGGTAGATACGCTGAGCAATGGCGATCGGGTTTATCACGTTGATGTGGACAGTCATGTCATGGAAGTGAACACCACATTTTCGGTGGAGGTCAAAGGCCATGATGCGCCGGGCAATCCGTATTCAAAGACAACGTCCCACAGCTATTCGGTTGATCAACAGGCAGACGCCACGCTTATCGTCGATAAAATCACCGGGGATAACCATATTTCACGCGCGGAATCACAGCATACCGTCACGCATATTACCGGCAGCGTGAGCGGTGATGTGCATGATGGCGAGCATATTAAAGCGCTGGTAAATGGTCACCAGTACGATGCCATTCTTCATCAGGGCAATAATGGGCTGACCTATGACATTGAGGCCGATACCTCCGCATTCCGTGCAGGTCATAACCGGGTAAACGTATTGGTTGAGGCGCATGATGACCACGGCAATACTACGCCTTATAGCCAAACGCTGAACGTGACGATGGACGATCCCACGCCAGTGAAAGGACATACGGTGGATAAAGGGAATCATGCTGCGATGCAACATGCGCTGCATAACCTGTTCGATGACAATGCATTGTCTCTGTCTTACGCGCCAGCAGCAACCGGGCACGGGCAGGCGACAGCCGTGCTCAGCGCTGACGATAAGGCGAAGGGCGTACTCGAAAAAGTCGATCTCAGCGATCTGGCGCGCGAACTGCATGAAGGCGTAGATATTGCGAAGTACATTCAAAGCGGCGGCGATCATCACTTGATCGCCAGTCCGGCAAAAGTGGCGCATGGAATAGATACCGCGCTGTCTGGTCCGGCAAGCAGCGATCTGCATTCTCCGAGCTACTCGTTAGATCACCTGATTGCTAAACCCGATCAAAACCACACCCACTAACGATTGCCTGCTGCCCTGCGTAAACAGGGCAGCAGCATCTTGCAAAATGAAAAGGCATTGATATGAATTCTGATTCATCTGCTGCAAACGTGCAGGCAGAAGGCGGGGCAAAAAGCCCGGAAAATGACAACCAGCAGGCTTTAGCGACGTTGCAAAAAAGCGACCTCGAGATGGTACGCGTGCTAGACGATCTGATTTACCTGTTGATGCGTAAAGGCGTGATTGCCATTACCGATCTCCCGCCGATGGCGCAGGTTAAATTATTGAATCGTGCGAACGCGCGCCAGGAACTTGGCGGGTTAGAACAACTACTAGGCGGTGATGATCGTATTTTTTAGCTGACGCAGGCAGTCCGTTTGTGGGCCGGATAAGCGAAGCGCCATCCGACAATATACAAGCGTCTCAAGACTGCCTGCTTTTATCAGAGCGGCGCGGGTTCACCTAATAATTGGCCCATTGCGCCATCAATCCCTAACTCCTGCAATACCTTCAGTTCGCCTTGTTTTTCAACCCGTTCGGCAATGAGCGGCAAGTCAATACTGCGCGTGGCGCTGCATAACACTTCAATAAATAAACGCTTATCGTTTTCTTCATCAATATTGCGGATATAGCTGCTGTCGATTTTCAGGTAAGCAAGTCCCCACTGTGACAGATGGCCGATCATATCGAAACGACTACCGAAGTGTTGCAGACCCAGCGCGCAGCGGTGCTGACTGACGGCTTTAACAAATGCCGCCATTTGATGGGGGCCTGGCAACTGATTCTCATCGAGTTCCAGAATCAACTGACTGGCTAATTTCGGTGAATAGCGCAGTGGAGTGAGTAGGTCAGCAATGGCGGTCGCACTGGCGACAGAGCTCCCGGAGATACTCAATGCCAATTTTCCGGGCGCGGTTTTCAACTGATTCAACGTCAGTTTCAGCATCACTTTATCGAGGCGTTGGCTCCAGCCAAAGCGGTGGATCCACGGCAGGAATCGACCAGCGGTAAGGGTATTACCTTGTTCATCAATGATGCGTGACAGCACCTTGTAATGCAGAATTTTGTCCGGCTGGCGGCAATCGACCACCGGCTGATAAACCAACTGGAACTGCTGGTTTTCCAGCGCATGCTCCAGACGAACAAACCACAAATGCTGATCTTCTGTACTCGCGGGTACCTCTGCGGTGGGAACGACCTGATGATCGGTGCGCGTTTCGGCTTCTACCAGCAGGCGATCGGCCTGAATCAGCAATGACTGGGCGTTATCTCCGGCGCTAAACGGTACCATGCTGGTGTAGGCAACCGGCTGTTGGTCTGACATCCCGGTGGCGTAAAAGGCCGTCAGCTTTTGGCCGAGTGAATGGGACAAGTCCAGCATTTCACCATGGGTCACGCCAGGACATAGCAGGGCAAACTCACCGCCGCGAATGCGGGCAAGCGTACTGTCGAGAGAGGCATATTTTTCTTTATGCGCGTTCAGCAGGTTGGCGATATTGAGCAACAGCTTATCGGTATGCGGCCCGCCAAAACGCTGATTCAGACCGCCCAAATCCTGAACGCGGACCAGCAACAGATATCCCGGCGCAGTATCGGCGTCGCTTAGCCGCGCCTGAAGCTGCATATCGAACGCCCGGCGGTTGGCAATTCCAGTCTGGCTGTCGAGATAAGCCTCATTGTGCAGACGTTCGCTGTAGATAGCTTGTTCTTCAAATAACGACTTGAGCTTCGCGGCCATCAAATTCATAGCGCCCACAACGCGGCGCAATTCTGGCGTTTTGGGCAACTCGTGGAGCGTCAGAAACTCGCGGCGGGTAATCGCTTCCGACTGCTTTGCCAGATAATTGAGCGGGCGTAGCAGCTTGCGCAGCAGTAGACTACCGGCGATTAAACAGGCGAGGCTGCAGGACAGCATCCACAACAGATTACCCAGGGTATTGTCCCACAGACGCTGTACGGCAAAGATAGGATCGCTGGTCACTTCAACCCGTGCAGCCTGCTGCCAGCCGCGCATAATCGTTGCCTCACCGGTTTGCGGAGTGACATCCACCAGATCAACGAACCAGCCGGGGACGTCGGGAATAGATGCCGCAGCGCTGCGCTCAAGCATCATTTTGCCGTTTGCCAGGTCGACGATGCGGATTTTTTTGTAGTAACCGCTATCGAAAATAGAGCTCACCATCAGCTCGATCATTGCCGGGTCGTTGACGTTGGGCGTCAGCGAAACGCCCAGCGCCGTTGCCGCATCCTGGGCATGTGAAAGAAGTTGGTTATTGGACTGATTGCGGGAACTCTCCAGCGTCACAATAAAATTGCCGCAGAATACAACCATCATAAAGAGAGAGATTGCCAGAAGTAACTGTTTAAAAAGAGACACGGGCGATTCCTATTTATCCATCGGGAAGCCTTCTTCCCGCATTTTGGTGAAAACTTGCTGCCAGCGAGAAAGCCTCTTGCTATCCCCAACACGTTTATTGTTCTGATTGCCGGGAAGCCAAAGGCCGGTGTTGTTAAAGGAGTAGACGGGTAATAAGTCCATGCGCTGCGTAGCAGGTGAAATAGTGCTGGTCAGGCTGTCGAGCACCAGAGGAATCGCCTCAGGGGTGGCGTACCAGGTCAGCACCATGTGCGCGCGGTTTAAACGCAGGGCTTTAACGTAAGTGATGCGTAGCTTGTCTTCGGAGACACCCAACTGGCGGAGGGTGAAATATTTGGCGATCGCGTAGTCTTCACAATCCGCTTCACCTTTGCGTAGCGACTCAATGGGAGTGGCCCAGTAATCCACGCTGTGCCAGACATCAATGTCTTCGGTATAACGGATTTTATCGTTAAAGAATTGATTTACGGCGCGTAATTGCGTTTGCTCGTCGGCACTGCGCAACGTAAGCAAAAGCTGTTGCCAGGCGCGGATCCGTTGTTGCGCCTCTGGCGTTGCTGGGCCATAAAGCGCATCAGACTTCTGCTGAATACTGGCGAAATCCCAGGCCGCACGTAGCGAATGGACCGATAGCAGCAACAGCAGCATCCCGGGGATTTTCCACAGGCGAAGCAGGCGGTGGCGTAAGCTGTTGCTGATAATGTTCAATGGTTATGCTGGCAACTGCCTGGCGATGGATTTTTCATCTTTTCGCAGGTCCAGGGAGACAACCACTTTTTGCGTAATTGCATATTGGTCGGCGAGGCAAAAAAGTCCTTCAGCGTACCGTTAACAAACGCTACAAACTGCGGATCGTTTTTCCTCATCATAATGGCATAATGCATATCGTTACCGATACTCTGTGCTGAAACGCTGAACAGTTCGGGTTGCTCGCTATGATTAATCAGCGGCCAGGCGAGAATATCATCAACAAAGAATGCGGCGGATTCATTATGCGCCATCTTCTCAAATGCCCCCTTTATGGTAGTGCTGGTAATCGTTGAAATATTAAGATGTTGCTCTCTGTTTGCTTTATTAAATTCCAGCAAATCTTTTGAGCTTCCGGTCAGACTCACCGTGCGTCCTTTAAGATCGGCAATTGACTGGATATTATTTTTACGCAAAGAGATGATGCGCATCTTTGCGGTGTAATAGTTGTCAGAAAACGACACGCTGGAGGTTCGCTCCGGCGCATTGGTATTTACGCCACAGTCCATATCTATTTTACGCGTGTTTAATGCGGAGAAGCGTTCGGCAAAATTCACGGGAATATAATGAATGGTTAATTTGTTGAGCTTCAGATACTGGCGTAACTTATCGGCAATCATGTTACATACCGCGATGGTATACCCCGTGACCTTGCCACTGTTGTCTGTAAAAGAGAACGGCGGCAGCTGGCGATAACCCACGTTTAGCACGCTGCTGTTCTGAATGTGGTCGAGCGTCGCAGCGTTCTGTTGCGCCATCAGCGCGGGGGAAATGACGATGCCAGCCAGTAAAAACAGCCATTGCACCGTGCGCTTCATCCTTGTCATCTCACGATTAATTATATTTTTCATAATCAAAACTGATCTTCTTTTTAGCAGCGGTTAATGCTTTCAGGTTGTCTGACATGGGGATGTTTAAATTAATAGCTTGCGGGGCAATGGGAGACAGAAACCATTTATTGTACAGCGCAGTAAATTCGTTGCTGGTCATCAGGGAAGAAAGCGTGGCATCAACGAATTCTTTAAATTCTTTATCGTGTAACGGCAGTAACAAGCCTGCCGGTAGTGGAGCGCTAAGCGCAATGTTGGAAAGTTCATAGTCTTCAGGGTTAGGTGTTTGCGCAATCATCCCTTTCAGTAAAACGGTGCTGGAGATCAGCGCAGAATACTCGCCGTTCTTCAGTTCATTGAAGGCTGTAATGTTATTGGTATCGAGCTGAATATTAATATCCAGGTCATTAGCGGCATTCACTTTTTGCAGTTGTTCAACGTAAATCGTACCGCTTTTTACCAGCACGCTATGTCCCGAAAGTTCTGCCAGACTGTCATTATTTTCATTTTTACGCATCACAAAGCGGGTGCTTGAAAAGTAAAACGGCAGTGAAAATTCGCTAATAGTGTGGCGACTTTTCGAATAAAAGGCAGGTATACACATGATGTCTGCCATGTGGTTTTTAATCAGTACAAACTGCGATGCTGAATTGGCTTTTACCCACTTTACATTCAGCTTTTTAAGCTGAAGTTTTGTCTTGAGCGCGCTGACGATACTGTTGCAGATATCGATAGAGTAACCCGCAGGGCGGTTGCCGTTCTGCCAGGAAAAAGGAAACGCATCATCCTGATAACCAAGGGTAATGGTTTTTGTACTCGCGATCTGCTCCAGCGTGTGCAGTTGCAACTGAGTTCCCGCTAAGCATGGCGTAGCCCCAACCATCAGCAGGGCAACCGCCATCAGCATGCGTTTTGCCAGGCGCAAGATGTCAGACATGGCACAGTCCTTCTTCACTGACCTCTGCGGCAAACGCGGCAAGTACCTCACGTTCACGCAGCGGATAGCTAAAGAAATAGCCCTGTACATTCTGGCATTCAATGGCGCGCAAAATGTCGCGCTGCTGTGCGGTTTCCACCCCTTCAGCGGTAACCGACATATTGTATTTATGGGCAAACTGAATCAGCATCACAATCAAATACTGGCTGGCATTATCCTGCTGGAGCTTATCGACCAACGTGCGCGCGATCTTGATACGCGTGAAGGGATAGATCAGCAGATAGTCCAGCGCCGCGTAGCCGGTTCCTAAATCGTCCATCGCGATTTCGATACCCAGAGAACGGATCTCTTTCAGTACGGGTAAGGCGATCGATTTATCCAGTTTTTCTGATTCGGTGATTTCTATTTCCAGGCGTTCCGCTGATATCTGGCTGATGCGTAACGCATCTTTAATCACGTCAACCAGTCCGGGGCTGTGCAACTGGTAGGCCGAGATATTAACGGCAACTCTGACATGCTCTGGCCATTTGGCTGCGGCTTCGCAGGACTGGCGAATAATCCATTCGCCTAAACGCACAATCAGGCCGGAGCTTTCGGCGATATTGATAAAATAATCGGGATAAATCAGCCCCTTAGTGGGGTGATTCCAGCGGATCAGCGATTCGTAGCCATAAACGCTTTCATCTTGCAGATTAATAATCGGCTGGTAATGAAGTTCGAACTCCTTGTTATCAATACCATCGATAATTTCCTGATTAATGAACAGGCTGTGGGTTTGCATCATCACCATGCCGTCTTCGAAGAAGTGGTAGCAACCCCGGCCATGATGTTTAGACGCGTACATGGCAAGGTCGGCATTGATCATGAGCGTTGAGGTAGTATTCCCCTGTCTGGGCGCGGTGGTAATACCGATGCTACAGCTGATAGAAAAAGTATGAGAACTCCAGGTAAACGGGGTGCTTAGCGCGCGGATGATACGCTTCGCCAGCCGATTCGCTTCTTTGATGGCGTTGTCGTCGACATGTTGCAGGATGGCGAATTCATCACCGCCCAGACGCGCCGCAATATCGTTGGGACCCAGCAATAACTGCAGACGTTGGGCAACGCTGATTAACAGTTCATCGCCCGCTTTATGGCCAAAGGTGTCGTTCACCGGCTTGAAGTTGTCGAGGTCAATCAACAGCAGATTGAACGCTCTGTCCTCCAGATGCAGTTCACTGACGCGCTTATCCAACGCCTGGCCGAACGAAACGCGGTTGGGTAATCCGGTGAGTGAATCATGATGGGCCATATGCTCCATCTTCTGCGACATTTCATGCATGCGTTGCAGATAGCCACGCTCTTTCATCGCGACGCGCAGTTTTTCAATAGCCCCGGCCAGATGCCCAATTTCGTCGTCCTGATCAAGATAGGGGGTTATGCAATCCGTCTCTTCATGGGCGATGCGGGTGAGGGAGTTTATCAGCAGCGGAACAGGACGGAACAGGCGGCGCATAAACATTGTGACCAGGGCCAGCGTCACCAGTAAAATCAGAACAAAAATGATACTGCTCTTTTTAAGCATCGCGTCGTAGGTGGCATACAACTCGCTTTTTTTACCGATGCTGCTTATCAGGCTCCCGAGGATCTCACCAGAAGGCGTCAAAATAGGTACGGCGCTGATAAAGCACTCTTCGCCATTAATCTGGGCGAAACCAACATAGTAATTGACCAGCACATCGCGCGGCAGGCGGCCTGAGAAGGAGATAATCCCTTCGCCATCTTCTGATTTGTTATTGATGCCAACGAAGCCTTTCTCCGGCGTATAGAGAAACAGCCAGGTGGGGCTGTGCGTCTGAACTGACGCCAGCGCCAGGACGTCTACCGGGTTATAACCGGTTTGCAGGATGGAGTCGGTATCGCCAATCTGTCTGTCGGAGACGATGCGGGATATCTGCCCCGCATCGCTGGTCTCAACCGAAACGGTGGTATACACGCTACGGATGATGTAGGTCATAATCTGCGCATTTGCTTCAGCTCGCTGTACCCACTGCTGATAAGAAAAGTTGTCTATCAGGCTCCAGTTAGTAAAGGCGCCAGCGCTAAAAGCAATAACGATACCCGCCAGCAAGAACTGCGTTATTTTGCCAGTGATGGAATGTTGCCACCCTTTTATTGCTTTAAGGGAAAACAGAGACTTTGCCACGGATTATGTTAATTCCTGAAAAGATTACGCGATACTAAATTTAATTTCTGTTATTACTTAATGGAATATTATTGTTGCAAACAAGTAGATGAAAGAGGTGAAACGTAATGACGTAACAAATAAATAACATTGAACCATGGTGAGTAATGACAAAAATACGGTATGCGAATATAGATAACGCTGCTCTTTTCGTCAACAGGCAAAAGTGTGCATAAAAATACATTTTTCGTTATGCCCTCGACAACATATTAATGTTGACATTAATGCTGTCCGCGAAGCTTTTTTGTGCACACTGGCTGGAGGTGCTAATGGCTTATCACTGGAGGTCTTATTTTTTTACGTGACATCAATGAATTAGCTTTTATTTTATCAGGGAAGGACGTGGCTTTATCCCTGCGGGATGTCCATTTTTGTCTATAAATGGGTATTTATTTCCTGATTTGATATGAATAAGATGCTCACTTCAATATAGAACCTTATTTTATTTTCTCAGTGCGCGGTCAATGTTGACAATTTTGCTATGGTGCATCGACTGACCCAAAAGGATTTGTTTGTGACATTCGAGTCTGGATTAAAGTCCTATTGGTATAGTGCATAGCGGATAAATTGATTTGGACGCAATAATAAATACAAACACGGTAAAAAACATTCGGGAATGGTGTCTGCCACTTGCGTTACCTGGCCTTTTTTACCCGCTGGCACAATATCTTAACGGTTACAGTATTCTCAATAATACTATTTTAACAGTTTACGATCTCAAACTGGCCGTATTTTCTGCCGCATTAGTCTTGTTTGGTTTTCGGGTGATACCGGGATTTGTTCTGTTCCTTATCGTCATGTTTGCGATCGGCCCGCAAAACCAACGGGTAGATGCGTTGTGCCTGATCGTGGCTTCCACCTTAAGCTACGCCGCTTACCGCAGCGTCACGGGCAGACGCAGTTGCGTTAGCTTTGGTCGTATCAAAATCAGCCTTAATCGTCTGGTCTGGCTGTGTGGCTATAACGTCCTGCTGTATCTGGTGCTGGGTAAACTTTTTGCGATGATTGTCACCCATGGCCAACGACCAGATGTGGATAACTTTCCGGCGTTAAGTCTGGGTATGCTGGTACGCGTTCAGGGGAGCATCAACGGCTGTCTGACGGGTATCCCTTTATTTTACAAGATTTATCGAATCATCCGTCGGCCGTCTTTCCTGCTGACTTTCTGGCGGGCAATTGCTGCACAATGTAAAGGTAATATCAGCGCCTTTGGCGCTATTTCATGGTGCGCCTTACTCTTTTTGTTGATGTTCTTTTTAACATCACCGGACAATCTGAACGTCTTTTTCTCTCTCTATAGCCTGATCTTGCTGTTCCCGTTAATGCTGTGGGGATCCATTAAAATTGGTCATTTGTTCACCATGCTGGTGTGGACCATCGTGGTAATCGTTTTAGGCAAACATAACGACAGCTATATCGCCAGCGATGTGGACTTCATTCAGCATCAGGCGCTGGTTTCAACGTTGATCTTTGTCTTTACGCTTACCATCGTGATCATGGGAGTGCTGGCCAAATTTACCCGCCAGCGATTTAACCAGGCGCTTCTGCTCGGCCTGACCGATCCGATGACGGGTATGGCGAATCTGCGTGCGCTGAAGACGGAGCTGTTTACGACTGAGCACGCGACGGTGTGCCTGATACAAATTCCGGAGCTGGAGCTGTTTTCGCGCCGCTATGGCTTTCATTTTCGCGCCCGCTATCAGAAGATCCTCGCCGACCATCTGCGCCAACACCTGGTTAAAAGCGAGAAAGTCTATTACCACGCGGGTTACGATCTGCTGATTCGGCTTGAAAATAGTACCTGGGAACGGCTATGCGACTTGTACCAGGCGGCCAATAGTTTTCGGCTTTTTTACAATAACCATCGGCTGGGTTTTCGCAGCGGTTTGGGCTATTGCCTGATTAACGATCTCAGTGATGACATTTATCAGTTGGTGGGGAAGCTGGGCATGGTGGCGGGTTTATCGCTGACCAACGGCAGGCCGGAAAACATTGAGGCGCAGCATAGCCGGATCCTCGGCAACCACATTGTCGATAAAACGGAAATTCGCACCGCGCTGCAAAATGCGCTGGATAACAACACGTTTGTGCTGATGGCGCAGCCAATCGTCAGTACCAATGGTGAAGCGCCGTATCATGAAATATTGATCCGCATGCTCAACGAACGGGGGGAATTTATTCCTCCGAACAGCTTTCTGCCGGTTGCTCATGATGCGGGGCTGGCGCCTGATATCGATCTCTGGGTTATCGAAAATACCCTGAAATTTATGCGTAACCATCCGCAGCGCTGTTTTTCCATCAACCTGGCGCCGGTGACGGTATGTCGCTCCAATATTATCGCGAAGCTCACCCAGCTCCTGCACGATTACGCGGTCGAGCCGCAGCGGATTATTTTTGAGATAACGGAAGCCGATACGCTTTCAGACAAAGAGCAAACCGTGGAAACGCTTCGTTTAATACGCCAACTGGGATGTCGGGTAGCCATTGATGACTTTGGTACCGGGTTTGCCAGTCATGCCCGCCTGATGAATATCGAAGCAGACATTCTGAAGATTGATGGCTCTTTTATTCGACGGATCACCGAAAGTGAAATCAGCTATTACATCGTCGAGTCATTCTGCCGCGTTGCTGAAATGAAAAATATGCAGGTTGTCGCCGAGTTTGTTGAAAACGCTACGATTCAGGCGTGTCTGGAAAAAATGGATGTGGGGTGGTTACAGGGATATCACATTGGCAAGCCTACGCCGCTGCTTTCGCTGGAATAAGCAGAGCGCGAACTTCTTATGACCAAAAAGAGTCATTTCTTCTCAGGTAGAGAATTAAAAATATGAGTGACATTATTAAAGTGAAAAATCGAACGGCGGGTGCCAGCGGTGTGGGGCCGCGCGTTCGGGTGCTATCCTGGCTACACAATATCCATCCCGGTGTAGCAATGAAGCTCGGCATGATTCTGGTGGTTTGTATCGCAACATTGCTGATTGGCGCCTCTTTTATATTATCGTCTTATCTTTCCAGGCAACTGCAGGTCAATGCGCTGGAGATGATTAAAACCAACATGCGTATATTCCACAACAGCATATCTAACGAATTCCAGCGAGTGACACGCGATGCGGAGCATTACAGCAATGTTTATATTAACAACTACCAAAACGTTGCCAATAAACCGCTGCGTTACATGGACTCTACTGAATTAAAAGCGGTCCTGTGTAACCCGAACACCAACGCGCATTTCACCGAATTAACCAGCGTATTTGCCAGCACGTTTATTCTGCAAGGCGAGCAGTTTGTGCGCGTTAGTAGCACCTTGCTGGCAAGTTCAGGCAATACGGCAACCGCAACGGCGTTGGGGCGCGACAACCCGGCATTACCGTTACTTTTGAAGAATAAACCTTTTTCCGGCGTAGTGACGCTATTTGGTAAGCAGTTTATTAGTCACTATGAACCGATTGCCGATAAATATGGCCAGGTGGTTGGGGCGGTTGCGGTAGGTTTTGACGTCAAACAAAGTCTGCAACCGATTATTCAGCGTTTGCTGAATGTGCATATTGGCAAAGATGGCTATGCCTACGTACTGGATGCCGGATTTGAACCGGGTCGGATGTTGGTCCATCCCTCATTGAACAACCAGCAGGCCATTAATATTACTGATGCCAATGGTTTTAAGCTATTTGCCGATATGCTCGAACATAAAAATGGCATCACCTATTACAACTGGGTGAGCGGTTATGGCGCATTGCCGAAAACCAAAGTCGCCGTTTATGAATACGTTGAAGGGATTAACTGGATAATCGCAACGACCAACTACGTTGACGATGTCGCCAAAAGCAGCAATCTGGTGCGTAACGGTCTGCTGTTATTCACCGCGCTGCTGCTGCCCATCATTTTATTGCTGATTGCCGTTGCCAGCCGCTTCCTGATTTCCCGGCGCTTAAACCGCGTATTGGGGATTGCGCAGAGTATCGCTGAAGGCGACTTAACGGTGGATGTGCAGGTCGATCATCACGATGAGATTGGCGAGTTGCTGAGCGCGGTAGAAACGATGCGCCAGCGTTTGCACTCGCTGGTCGGTGGTATGGTTTCTCATGCGAATTCGGTGCATCAGGCGTCGCTGCACATCACCGAGGCGGTAGATGGTCAGGCCTCAACCAGCGTGGAAACCTCTTCTTCAGTGGCTGAAATTACCTCTACCATGGAGGAACTGTCAGCGTCTTCCACGCAAATTGCTGAACATTCGCGGGCGGTTGTGGATATCGCCAATCAGACCCTTGATGATTGCAATAAAGGTTCAGAATCGATGTCGCAGTTGCTGATGCGCATGACGGATATTGACACCGACAATCAGCAAAACATGCGTGAAATCATGATGCTCGGCAATAAGTCGACGGAAATCAGTCGCGTGATGGTGATCATTAACAGCGTCGCGGATCAAACGAAACTGATCGCCTTTAACGCCGCGCTGGAAGCGGCCAGCGCCGGGGAAGCCGGTAAGCGTTTCTCGGTGGTGGCAGCTGAAATCCGCCGTCTGGCCGACTCGGTAACGGAATCGACGGTTGAGATTGAGAATAAGATCAGCGAGATCCAAAACGCAATCAATCGCCTGGTGCTGAACGCCGAAAAAGGCGGCGAGAGCATCAAAGCGGGCGCCAGAGCGTGCAAAGTCAGCGCCGAGCATCTGAATGATATCGTCGTGACTGCAGAGCAAACCTCGACGGCGGCGCTGCAAATATCCCTGTCTACCCAGCAGCAGAAAACAGCAAGTAATCAGGTGGTTATGGCGCTGCGAGAGATTGTCGTTGCCAGTAACTATACCTCGCAGTCCATCAAAGACATTCTGGTTGTCAGCCAGGACATGACGCAGTTGTCGAAAGCGCTGAAAGAGGCGTCGTCCTCATTCACTCTGACGGAAGCAGAAGCATGAATAGCGGCAACATTCGGGTGCTGATCCTCGACCTGGGCAGCGCGTCGCGTAATGAGCTGGTCAGGCAACTGGAGGATCACCCGCATATTAAGGTGGTGGGGCAAGCAGCCCATCGCCGGCTGGCGATTCGGTTGTTGCAACAGCTGATGCCCGATCTGCTGATTCTGACGCTGGATACCTCAAGCGCCGATAACGTCGAGGTTGTCGAAACGATTATGGCAACCAGCGCCATCCCCATTTTGGTCATGAGATTTTGCCCAGAAAAACAATGGGATGATGATTACATTTCACGCGGTGCGCTGGCGGTGCTGCATCATAGCAGTGATTTCCCGCTATCAACGGACGCCCTGCATCGCAAAGTAGAATTGCTGGTTGGCGTGAAAGTTATTCGTCATATCAAGGGATTACGCCATCCAGGTGAACCGGTGATGCCAACTGCACGACCGACAACGGATGCCGCACAGTCGCCGCAGGACTGGCCTTTTGTGCTGGCGATTGCCTGCTCGACGGGCGGGCCGCAGGCGCTGAGTAAGCTATTGCAGGAACTCCCCGGTACGTTCCCGTGTCCGGTGCTAATCGCCCAGCATATAGCTGATGGTTTCGCAAAAGATATGGTGCGCTGGCTCGACAGCGTGACCGAGCTGAAGGTACGACTGGCGCAGGAAGACGATCGGGTACAGGCCGGGTATGTATATATATTACCGCCGGAGCAGCATCTGATCGTCAAAAACAACCAGCGTCTGGCGGCGATCCCCAGACAGGAAAGTGACGTTTACCATCCCAGTTGCAATCTGTTGCTGGAGTCGGTGGCTGAAGTGTTTCGCGAAAAAGCCGTCGGACTGATTATGACGGGGATGGGCAGCGATGGCTGTCGCGGCATCGAGCTTATTTTCCGGCGAGGCGGCAGAACGCTGGCGCAGGACGAAGAGAGTTCGGTGGTATTTGGTATGAATAAGAACGCGATCGACAAGCAGTTGATACACCGCACGATCCCACTGGATGGCCTTGCCAAAGTGTTGCTTGCAATGGCGTGTCACGGGCGCTTTGAGAGTAAATTGCTATGATCCCCAATCTTCCTGATTATGCCCGTCTGATCAAAGAACGGGTCGGTTTACACTTCGATAACGCCATGGAAGCACTGCTGAAAACGGCGCTGAGTCGGCGAATGGCTGAGCGAAAAATCAGTGATTACTATGAATACTACGAGCAACTGCGTATCTCGCAGAACGAGTTTGATAGCTTCATTACGTTGATTACGATTAACGAAACCTATTTTTTCCGTGAAAGCGACACGCTGGATTTAATCTGTGACAAGTGGATCCCACGTCTGCTGCAACAGCGTAGCGGCCCGGTGCGTATTCTGAGTGCCGGATGCTCCTCGGGGGAAGAAGCCTACTCGCTGGCTATCAAGCTGCATGAGAAATTCCTCGGCGCGATGGCGCAGCGTATTGAAATTTACGGCTGTGATATTGACCCGGCAATCCTCGCAAAAGCCCGTAACGCCTGCTATTCAAGCTACTCGTTTCGTGGCGTCGACCCGAGTATTCAGCAACGTTACTTTACCCGCTCGGGAAACCTCTACCGGCTGCATGATGAGATTCGTGAGAAAGTCTCCTTTCATCGCACCAACATTATAAAAGAGCAGTTGCTGCCGGAAGTGGACATCATTTTGCTGCGCAACGTGTCCATCTATTTCGACACGCCAACGCGTCGTGAACTGCACGGTAATTTATTGAAGATGTTACAGCCGCAGGGGGCCTTATTTTTTGGCAATGCAGAAACGCTGGCCAACAATTTCGACATTCTAAAACTGGAGCAGGAAGAGGGCATTTTCTATTTTTGTCACCATCGCGAAGCGGCGAAGGTCGCGCCCGTGCCCCTAGCTGCATCGCGCGTTGCGCCGCCGAGAACAATGGTTGAACAGGACGCTTCCGCGCCAACGGTGCAGCAGAATAATGACTGGCTGAAGAAAGCACGCGCCTGTCTCGATGAGAAATGTTTTTCTGAAGCCGAAAAGTGTATCGCCTGCGTATTACGCGACGATCCCCGTAATCAGGATGCGCTGCTGATCCAGGGGGTGATAGCCCTTGAGCAACGTGAATTTTCTCAGACAGCCGGCAACGCCCAGCAGATCCTCGCGCAGGATGAGTGGTCGGCAGAGGCCAAAATGCTGCTCGGCCTGGCGATGATGTGGCAACACCAGACGCAGCAGGCTATCGGCTGGTTCAAACAGGTGGTTTATCAGGAACCGGGCTACTGGCCGGCACACTATTACCTGGCCGAAATGTATCGACAAAGCGAGCTGCGCCAGCCCGCACAACGGACTTATCGCGTGGTAATGCAGTTACTGAATGCTGAAATGAACAATCCATCATCGGTTTGTCGTCTGCGTTTGCCGATCGTTTTTCCAGGCCATACGTTTCGTTTCCTGTGTGAACATCAACTGGCGCAATTCGCCCACCAAAGTGGCTAATAAGAGCGATTATGGCTATCTGTCTAAAAAAATTCGTTCTGCGCTTTATTGATGAAGGGAGAGGTCATTTGCAGACGATCAGCGAAGGGGCGTTTCTCCTCTCCGCTGATGAGGATACGGAAGCCTGGATAGGCGAGATGTTTCGCGCCGCGCATACCCTGAAAGGGGGCGCGCGGATGCTGAAACTGCAAAGTATCGCCGATGTCACTCATCATCTTGAGGATGTATTGAGTGAGCTGCGTGATAACAAACTGACGCCGGACAGGGCGCTGGGCAATCTGATTCATGAGTCCGTGGAGTATCTCTCCGGCCAGTTGACGCAGCTTTTTGTCAGTGAAGGGGATAATCAGTTGCCACCGGCGGACGCCGGGCTGTGCGAACGCCTTGCCCGCGCCAGCCGGGGAGAGGCTGTCACGCTGGCGGTCGAAGGTGCAGGGGCAACGGAAAAACCAGGCACCCCAACGCCTGCGGCGGCAGCCAGCATGGATTCCGGCATTAAGCAGGCCGATTTCGTGCGGGTAAAGCTGAATAAGCTCGATGGCCTGATCGACATCCTGGGGGAAGTTCTCGCCGGGCATGACCGCCTTGAGCAACAGATCCAAAATCTGAGTCAACTGGTCCCGCGACTGCCAGGCCTGAGTGCCGAACAGCTTCGCCAGCAGATCCACGATTTCAGCGCGCAGTTGAAAGAGAGCGTCCAGCTCCAGCATTTGCAAATGTTTGAACTGTACGACGTGGCGGCACGGATCCGCATGCTGCCGCTTTCAACGTTGTTTGAACCGATTTCGCTGCAGGTCAGTGAGCTGGCTTCCACGCTGAATAAGCAGGTGGTATGCCGCTTTGTCGGCGGAGAAGTGGAAATCGATCGCCAGCTGATTGACCGCTTATCGGAGTCGCTGACGCATTTACTGCGTAACGCCGTCGATCACGGGATTGGCGAGATCGATGAACGTCTGGCGCTCGGTAAATCCACGCGTGGCACCATTACCATCACTACCCAACAGGACGGCAGTGGGATACTACTGCGTATCGAAGATGACGGTCGCGGTCTGAACTATGAGGCCATCAGCGCGAAGGCGGTTAGTAAAGGTCTGGTTCCTGCTTCCATGGCCGGGCAGCTCTCCGAGCAGGAGTGTAATGAGCTGATTTTTCATCCTGGTTTTTCTACCAGCAAGATAGTCTCCGAGCTTTCCGGCCGCGGCGTGGGCCTTGATGTGGTGCGCAAAACGGTGGTGACCGATCTGCAAGGAGATTTACAGGTTTATAGCCGTGCGGGCGTCGGAACCAGCTTTAGTCTGCGTCTGCCTGTTTCGCTAACGATGATGCGCATTCTGCAATTTGAAGAGCAGGGACACCTGTTCGGACTGGCCGCGCAGTATGTGGTCGAGGTGGTGGAGTGCACGGCGCAGGGAATTAGCGATATTGCCGGGCGACCCGCCATTATTTTGCATAACGAGTTTATCCCGGTGGTCTGCACAGGCGCCTTGCTGGGTATTAATGAGCGTCAGGGAAGTTCTCCACCGGCTGGGCAGCGGTTAATCGTGGTGCAAAACCAGTTTAGCAAAATGGCGCTGCGGGTGGATAAGCTGCTCGATGAACGCAAGATGATGATCAAACCGTTACCGAAGCATATGCAGCAGCAGTCGCTGGTTTCCGGGATGGTACAAACGCCGGAAAACCAATTAGTCAGCATTCTGCAAGTCCCCGCGCTGATGGCGATGGCGCAGCAATCGCGACAAACCACGGCACCCGCACCGGCGGCAAACGTTACGCCGGATGCCTGGCACGTGCTGGTGGTTGACGACTCCCTCAATACCCGCGAGATAGAAAAGAATGTGCTGGAAGCGCACGGTTATCAGGTCACGCTGGCAGAAGACGGATTGTCTGGACTGCAAAAAGCGAAACTGACCCAGTTTGATGCCGTACTGACGGATGTCGAGATGCCGTTTATGGATGGTTTCACCTTCACCAAATCCTTGCGAGGAGAGAAAAATTATCAGCACACGCCAATCATCATCGTGACGTCCCGCGCAAAGGAAGAGGACCGGCGGCGAGGGATTCAGGTGGGGGCGGATGCCTACATCGCCAAAGGCGATTTCGAGCAGGACAGTTTGATAAAAACATTAAAAATGCTTTTGTGCTGATGGCGCAAAATCGAGAGAGAAGATGCGAATTTTATTAGTTGATGATGATCTTTTTGCGGCCGAACTGGCGTCTATTTTTTTGCAAATGGATGGCTACGATGTGGTGATTGTGGAAAGCGCGATTTCCGCCTTAGCAAGCCTGGACTCGGACAACAATATCGACCTGGTGATTAGCGATCTGCATATGCCAGAGATTAGCGGACTGGATTTACTGGCGTTGTTACGCGCTCAGCACTGGTCCAAACCTTTTATTTTACTGAGTGCCAATGAAGTGACGGCCAGCGACGTTGCGTACGACCGTTGGGTTAAAAAAGATGAAAACCTTGCGGAAAATCTGGGGGCTGCGGTGAACGCGCTACTGCAGCCACCTGCGGTTACGAAATAAGCCTGGGCGTGTGATGAAACAAGAAAATAAACACATAGCGATGGCGGCTGCGCAGGAAAAAATAGCGCGTTTGCGCCAGGGGTTTTTACGTCGAATCCCCGACATGCTGGCGCAAGCGGAAAGATTACTCGTTCAACTGGTCGCAGAGCCCAGCGAAGCCTGTCGTAAACAGTTGCATATTCTGTTGCACAGTATCCACGGTTCGGCGGGGTCATTTGGTTTTAGCCCGCTGGCGAATGCTTCAGCAGAAGGTGAGCGTTTACTGACGGAGCCAGAAACGGAGCCTGGCACGCTGCATTACGATGAGCTGCGGCGAATCATACGCTGGTTGTACACCCTGACTCAGGAGCAGCTCAACCTTGAGCATCGTATCAGCGATACGGATTTTACTTTACCGATCGCCGCGCAACGCCCGGAAGAGGGATATGTTCGGCGGGCCAGCAAGCCTATCTACCTGTGTGATGATGATCTCGACCAGGTTGAACTGCTCGCTACTCAACTGCGCTGCTTTGGTTTTACCTGCCATGTGTTCGCAAGCACGCAGGATTTTAGTCAGGCCGTATTGTTGCAACCGCCTGCCGTGGTGATTATGGACGTCAGCTTTCCGGACAACGCCTACGGTGGACCGCTGGCGATGTCGGATCTGAAGCGCAAAGTGGGTAAACCTTTCCCGGTGTTGTTTCTCTCGTGTCATAGCGATTTTAACGCCCGCATCAACGCCATTAAATCCGGCTGTGATGGTTACTACGTAAAACCGGCTTCGATTACCGATTTAGTACAGGAACTTCACCGCCTGACTCAACCGTCGCTGAGAAAACCTTATCAGGTGCTGATGATCGATGACGAGCCGGCGGTGGCGGAGTACAACGCCGAAATGCTGCGCATGGCGGGAATGGAAGTACATGTATTGGAAAAACCTCACTATTTACTGCACGTGCTGAATGCGCAACCGATCGATCTGGTGTTAATGGATTACCACATGCCGGAGTTCAGCGGCGAGGAACTGACAAAACTGATTCGCCAAATACCGCAACATATTGGCCTGCCTATCGCTTATCTCTCCAGCGAGACCAACAAGCATGCGCAGTTGGGAGCGATGAGTATTGGCGCGGAGGATTTTATTCTCAAACAGGCCGATCCAGAGGAGTTGATTCGAGCCGTATCGATCCGCGCGGAAAGAATGCGCGTCCTGCGTGCCCGCATGTCGCAGGACAGCCTGAGCGGGTTATATAACCACTCGACGACCACCCATTTTCTTAAAAGCGCGATTGCCGAGTCGAACTACAGTGGCAACCCGTTTTGCATGGTGATGGTGGACCTGGATCGCTTCAAAAGCGTTAACGATACCTACGGTCATGCGGTCGGCGATCAGGTGATTGTCGGTATTTCGCAGCTGTTTTCGCATCGCTTACGCAGCACCGATATCGTGGGGCGTTACGGTGGTGAAGAATTTGTCATCATCATGCCTAACACCAGCAGTGACAAGGCGGCGCGGGTGGTCGAACGATTACGTAGAGATTACGAACAGGTCACGTTTTCCGTCAATGATGTCAGCTTTCACAGCACCTTCAGCGCGGGTATTGCGCAGTGGCAGTTTGGCGATCGGATCGAAACGCTGCGCGAACGTGCCGATCAGGCGCTATACGCCGCGAAGCAAAATGGCCGCAACACCTTCTGCGTTGCTGAGTAAAAGGAGAAAACATGAGCCAACAGCTGGAGCACATTCTCGCGCTGAATCATGGCGAAAAGCCGGAATGTGAAAACGTTGATGAGCCGCAGCGTACGCTGGTGTTATTTCAACTGGCGGGTAAGAATTTTGCTTTTTACGGCGCGCAGATCAAAGAGATCCTCGCAGAGCGCCCGATCTCCTGGGTTCCCTGTTGCCCGCCAATGCTTGAAGGGGTCATTAATTACCGCGGGCGAGTCGAGTCGGTGATGAGGCTGGACAGCCTGATCGACACCCCTGCCGTCAATCTGGCAGGTAAACGCACCATCCTGATTGGTTGTGCCGAAAAAATGCAAAGCGGGATCCTGATAGACAAACTGATTGATGTGCTGGACGTTGTTGAAAGCCAGATTCATTTGCCGGGAGACTCGCTGCCTTCGGCGCTGCAAACGATCGCAGTGGGTGTGGTTAACGTGACGGAAACCTGGTTCACGCTGCTCGACCTGAATCTGGTGTTTGATCGTTATCAGGAGACCCGTGGCTATGACGGCTCTCACTAACCTTGCAGCGGTGCGCGTCACGCTGGGTTCGCAGAATTTTTATATTCCGGCCAGCCAGGTTGGACGCTGCGCGCTGGTGACGCATGTTGTACCGGAAATCCCGCGCTTTAGTCACTGGCTGGGTATTGCCGATGAGCCGCAGGAGGGCAGACACTTGCATTTATGCGTTCCTGACAGCGGCGTTGATACCGGCTGGTACTTTTGGGGACAGCTGGAGAACGTGATGCTCTCCAGCGACACCATTTTTGCCGTTCCGCCGCTTCTGGCGCGCAGTTGCCATCTGCCTGCGCTGCGCGCTTTGGTGGGGCGAGAGGCGTTCAGCCCGCTGTTAAGCTGGCGCTGATTAGCCCTATAGCACATCATGCAGGCGTCGCCGTTCTAAACGGCGGTCGCGCAGGGTGGAATAAATAAAGGTAATCACAAACAGCAGGGAAAATAGTACGACGATGGTAGGGGCCGGAGCACTGTCGATGAAAAATGACAGATACACGCCCATAAACGAGGTAATAACCGACATAACCACCGCCAGCCACAAGGCGTGAGAAAACTTTCGCGTCATTAGAATCGCAATGGCGCCAGGCGCAATCAGCAAGGAGATCGACAAAATAATCCCGACTGATTTTAGCGTGGCGACAATCGTCAGGGCTATCATGCATAACAGGCCGTAATGCAGCAGTGCGGTGTTAAGCCCGCTGGCTTTTGCCTGATGCGGGTCGAACGCATGCAGCAGCAGATCTTTCCATTTAAGTCCGATGATAAGCGCTATTCCCAGCGTGATAACCGCTGTTTGCATGATATCGCTTAACGATACGCCCAGCATGTCGCCGAACAGGATATGATCGAGATGGACTTCTGACTGGATAGAGACGTACAGCACCAGTCCCGCACCAAACATGCCCGAAAAGACAATCCCCATCAGAGTATCGCGTTTGATACGGCTGTTATCGTCGAGATAGCCCGTCGCCACCGCACAGAACAGCCCGGCGATAAATGCGCCAATTGCCAGCGGGATACCTGCAATCCATGCCAGCACAATTCCTGGGAAGACCGCGTGGCTCATGGCATCGCCCATTAGCGCCCAACCTTTGAGTACTAAAAATACCGACAGCAGCGCGCAGGGGACGGCGACAATAGTGGAGATGACCAGCGCATTGACCATAAAGCTGAACTGAAAAGGTTCCAGCAGCATTGTTAAGATCATACTTGCTCCTTGTTCACCAGACGGGCTCGGCGGCGATTCGCCAGCAGACCGTGTTTTGGCGCGAAGACAAATGCCAGCAGGAACAGCAGCGTTTGCAGAACGACAATAATTCCGCCGGTTGCGCCGTCCAGCCAGTAGCTCAGCCAGGCGCCGAAAAAGCTGGTCAGGCTGCCGATAGCGACGGCGATGGTGAGCAGGCGAGGAAAACGATCGGTCAGCAGCCAGGCCGTTGCTCCGGGCGTCACCACCAGGCAAATCACCAGAAATGCGCCGACGGTTTGCAGTGCGGCGACGGTGGAAACGGAGAGCAGCGTAAAAAATAACAGCTTCAACCGGCCCGGGTTCAGACCGATAGACCGCGCGTGGTTTTCATCAAAAAAGACCACCATCAGATCTTTCCACTTCAAAAACAGGATAGTCAGCGAGATAACGCCGATGATGGCCAGTTGCAGAATATCTTCCGGCGCAATCGCCAGCACGTTGCCGAGAATAATGGTCTGAATGTTCACCGACATCGGATTGAGCGACACCATAAATAGCCCGATACCGAAAAAGGACGAAAAAATCAGTCCGATAATGGCATCTTCCTTCAGGCGTGAACGTTGATTGAGAAACAGCATGCTGCCCGCCGCCAGTCCGCCGGAAAGAAATGCGCCAAGCGCGAAGGGAAGCCCTAACATATAAGCTCCGGCAACGCCCGGAACGATAGAGTGCGACAGCGCATCGCCAATCAGCGACCAGCCTTTGAGCATCAGATAGCAGGAGAGAAACGCGCACAGGCCGCCGACCATCGCCGAGACCCACATGGCGTTGAGCATGTACTGGTAGCCAAACGGCTCCGTCAGCCAGTTCATGATTATTTACCCTCGCTTGTCGCGCGTCGCGAAATAAACGGGCGTTCATCATCGGTAATCACGTGTTGTTCACCGCCGCTCAGCGCAACGTGACGCAGTACGCCGCTGAATGCCAGCTCGAGATTCTCGTGAGTAAAGGTGATTTCGGTTGGTCCACTTGCCAGCACCGTGCCTTTAATCATCACCGTGTAATCACAAAACTCGGTGACGGATCCCAGATTATGGGTAGAGACCAGCATGGTCCGCCCCTCATCACGCAGTTCACGCAGCAGGTCGATGATCCGGGCCTCGGTTTTCACATCCACGCCGGTGAAGGGTTCATCCAGTAAAATAACCTGCCCGTCCTGCGCGATGGCTCTTGCCAGAAAAACGCGTTTTTTCTGCCCTCCGGATAATTCACCTATCTGGCGATGGCGATAGTCCAGCATATCCACCCGCGCCAGCGCCGCATCCACGCAGGCGTGGTCAATCTGTTTTGGCCGACGCAGCCACCCCATATGGCCAAAGCGTCCCATCATCACGACATCTTCCACCAATACCGGAAACGACCAGTCCACCTCTTCTGACTGAGGGACATAGGCAATCAGATTCTGTTTGAGCGCCTTATTAACCGGCTGTTGCAGAATAGATATTTCCCCCTGCGCCAGGCGGACAAAACCCATCAGCGCTTTAAAAAGCGTTGATTTTCCTGAACCGTTTACGCCGACCAGAGCGGCAATTGAGCCGCCCGGTATCTGAAAAGTGGCGTCCCGCAATGCGGTGTGACCGTTGCGATACGTCACCGTAACCTGATTTACGGTAATCGCAGAGTGACTCATGGTTGTCTCTCCAGGCCCTTATTGATGCCGTTGACAATGGTTTGTGTGGTAACGCGCAGTAAATCCAGATAGGTCGGAACCGGGCCGTCGGCAGCACTGAGCGAATCGACATACAGCACGCCGCCGTAATGTGCGCCAGACTCACGGGCAACCTGACGTGCTGGTTTGTCGGACACGGTGCTTTCGCTAAATACCGTTGGGATATGATGCGCTCTGATCGCATCGATCACCTTGCGTACCTGTTTGGGCGTGCCTTGCTGATCGGCATTGATTGGCCACAGATACAGCTCCTGAAGGTTGTTATCACGCGCGAGGTAAGAGAATGCGCCTTCGCTGGTGACCAGCCAGCGTTTATCAGCAGGGAGCTTTGCCAGTTCTGCATGCAATGGCGCCAGGGTCTGCTGGATTTTTGCTTTATAATTCTGCGCATTTTTCTGGTAGGTGGCGGCATTGTCTGGATCGTATTTCATCAGCGCATCGCGAATGTTATCCACGTAGATAAGCGCGTTCTCCGCTGACATCCAGGCATGCGGGTTTGGTTTACCGTTGTACGGCCCTTCGCTGATACCCATTGGCTGCACGCCGTTTGAGACCATCACTTCCGGTACGCCGGACAAATTTTGGTAGAAGCGGGCAAACCATAGTTCGAGGTTAAGGCCGTTGGAGAGAATAAGCTGCGCGCCTTGCGCCCGTTTTATATCTCCCGGCGTGGGTTGATATTCGTGAATTTCTGCTCCGGGTTTGGTGATGGAGCTGACGTCCGCCGCGTCACCCGCTACGTTGCTGGCCATATCGGCAATCACCGTAAAGGTGGTTATCACTTTGAACTTTTCTTTCGCCCAGGCGGGGGACAGCGTCAGCGCCGTTAACGCGCTGGCAAGGAGAAATGATTTCAGATGGGGCAGATGCGGCATAGTATCCCTCACAACAAAGTGGTTAATTTATCAACGAATATAGCCTTTGCTATGTTATATAGCACAAGGTATAAATAAATGAAAATAATTCTTATTTGCGTAGGGAGCTAAGGAATTGGCGGGGGATAATGCGTTTCACGCCGACACAATTGCCGGCGTGTCGGTGATGAATTACCTGATGATTACGTCTTCTGGAACTCAGTGACGGTGTCCCATGCAATCTGTTGTAACGTTTTGGGGGTAGCAGGGGTCATGTC
>OJIU01000115.1_pt1 | contig 47539 bp, 35 predicted proteins | sample 1595961 | NCBI WGS metagenome assembly OJIU01 (sample SAMEA4350144, study PRJEB24818) | metagenome | biome: human; feature: gut; material: faeces | place: Denmark | collected 2013-09
GCTCTTATCACCGCATTTTGACTAGCTCAATAAAAGAAATCAGACCATGTTTGAAATTAATCCGGTAAATAATCGCATTCAGGACCTCACGGAACGCTCCGACGTTCTTAGGGGGTATCTTTGACTATGATGCCAAGAAAGAGCGTCTGGAAGAAGTAAACGCCGAGCTGGAGCAGCCGGACGTGTGGAACGAACCCGAACGCGCACAGGCGCTGGGTAAAGAGCGTTCCTCCCTCGAGGCCATCGTTGATACGCTCGATCAGATGAGCCAGGGCCTGGAAGATGTCTCCGGCCTGCTGGAACTGGCTGTAGAAGCCGACGACGAAGAAACCTTTAACGAAGCCGTAGCAGAACTCGATACCCTGGAAGATAAGTTAGCGCAGCTGGAATTCCGTCGTATGTTCTCCGGCGAATATGACAGCGCAGATTGCTATCTCGATATTCAGGCTGGCTCCGGTGGTACGGAAGCGCAAGACTGGGCAAGCATGCTGATGCGTATGTATCTGCGTTGGGCTGAAGCACGCGGCTTTAAGACTGAAATTATTGAAGAATCTGAAGGTGAAGTGGCGGGTATTAAATCCGTGACCATCAGAATTGCTGGCGAATATGCTTACGGTTGGCTGCGCACTGAAACCGGCGTACACCGTCTGGTACGTAAGAGCCCGTTCGACTCCGGCGGTCGCCGCCATACGTCGTTCAGCTCGGCGTTTGTCTATCCGGAAGTTGACGATGATATCGATATCGACATCAACCCGGCGGATCTGCGCATTGACGTTTATCGCGCCTCCGGTGCGGGCGGTCAGCACGTTAACCGTACAGAATCGGCGGTACGTATCACCCACATCCCGACCGGGATTGTGACGCAGTGTCAGAACGACCGTTCCCAGCACAAGAACAAAGACCAGGCCATGAAGCAGATGAAAGCGAAGCTTTATGAACTGGAAATGCAGAAGAAGAATGCCGAGAAACAGGCGATGGAAGACAATAAGTCAGATATCGGCTGGGGTAGCCAGATTCGTTCTTATGTCCTTGATGACTCCCGCATTAAAGATCTGCGTACCGGGGTTGAAACCCGTAACACGCAGGCGGTGCTGGATGGCAGCCTGGATCAATTTATCGAAGCAAGTTTGAAAGCAGGGTTATGAGGAACCAACATGTCTGAACAACACGTACAGGGCGCTGACGCGGTAGCCGATCTTAACAATGAACTGAAAACGCGCCGTGAGAAGCTGGCGAGCCTGCGTGAGCAGGGGATCCCGTTCCCGAACGATTTCCGTCGCGATCATACCTCAGACCAACTGCATGCTGACTTCGACGCGAAAGAAAACGAAGAGCTGGAAGCGCTGAACATCGAGGTATCCGTTGCTGGCCGTATGATGACCCGCCGTATTATGGGTAAAGCCTCATTCGTTACGCTGCAGGATGTTGGCGGCCGTATTCAGCTGTACGTTGCTCGCGACGATCTGCCGGAAGGCGTCTACAACGAGCAGTTCAAAAAATGGGATCTGGGCGATATCCTCGGCGCGAAAGGTAAGTTGTTCAAGACCAAGACTGGTGAGCTGTCTATTCATTGCACCGAGCTGCGTCTGCTAACCAAAGCGCTGCGCCCGCTGCCGGATAAATTCCACGGTCTGCAGGATCAGGAAGCGCGCTATCGTCAACGCTACCTGGATCTCATCTCTAACGATGAATCCCGCAACACCTTTAAAGTGCGTTCACAGATTATGGCGGGTATCCGTCAGTTCATGGTGGGTCGCGGCTTTATGGAAGTAGAAACCCCGATGATGCAGGTGATCCCTGGCGGTGCCGCTGCGCGTCCGTTCATCACCCATCATAACGCGCTGGATCTGGATATGTACCTGCGTATCGCGCCGGAACTGTACCTCAAGCGTCTGGTGGTTGGCGGCTTCGAACGCGTGTTCGAAATTAACCGTAACTTCCGTAACGAAGGCATCTCAGTTCGTCATAACCCAGAGTTCACCATGATGGAACTCTACATGGCTTATGCGGACTACAAAGATCTGATCGAGTTGACCGAATCACTGTTCCGTACGCTGGCGCAGAACGTTCTGGGCACCACCGAAGTGCCTTACGGTGAAGAAGTCTTCGACTTCGGTAAGCCGTTCGAAAAACTGACCATGCGCGAAGCGATTCAGAAATACCGTCCGGAAACCAATATGGCCGATCTGGATAACTTCGACTCTGCAAAAGCGATTGCTGAATCTATCGGCATCAAGGTTGAGAAGAGCTGGGGTCTGGGCCGTATCGTGACCGAGATCTTTGAAGAAGTTGCGGAAGCGCACCTGATTCAACCAACCTTCATTACCGAATACCCGGCAGAAGTTTCTCCGCTGGCGCGTCGTAATGATGAAAACCCGGAAATCACCGATCGCTTCGAATTCTTCATCGGTGGACGTGAAATCGGTAACGGTTTCAGCGAGCTGAACGATGCGGAAGATCAGGCGCAGCGTTTCCAGGATCAGGTTAACGCCAAAGATGCGGGTGATGACGAAGCGATGTTCTACGACGAAGACTACGTTACCGCTCTGGAACACGGCTTGCCGCCGACTGCGGGTCTGGGTATTGGTATCGACCGTATGGTGATGCTGTTCACCAACAGCCATACCATCCGCGATGTGATCCTGTTCCCGGCGATGCGACCGGTTAAGTAAGATGTGAAATGCCGGATGGTGGCTGATGCCTTATCCGGCCTACTATTTATTATGTAGGCCAGGTAAGCGTCGCCCCATCAGGCAGTCAATTCCTGTTGGCAAACTTGCGCAGTAATTCTCGCGCCTTATCGTTTGCAACCTGTAATACCATCCATGGGCTAAAAGCCCACGGCGTCGCATCAATTCCGCTTAAGACATCCTCAAGATTGCCCCACTGGCAATCCATCACTTCATCTGGGTTTAGCTGTAGCTCACTGACGATCTGTGCGGCATAAACCGGGCATACTTCGTTTTCCACTATTCCACTCGGGTCCGCAGCGCAATAACGAAAATCAGCATACACGGGGCTGAGCGCGTCAATGTCTACACCCAGTTCGAAGCGAGCCCGGCGGACAATAGCGGCTTCGGTACTTTCACCCAACTGCGGGTGACCGCAGACAGAGTTGGTCCAGACGCCTGGCCAGGCTTTTTTATGCAGTGAGCGGCGGGTCACCAGCAGTTGTCCCTGGTCGTTAAATATCCAGCAGGAAAACGCAGCGTGCAGAGGCGTTGTGGCGGTATGCGCCGCATACTTTTCCAGTGTTCCACAAGGCTGGTCCTGCTCATTCAATAATATGACATGTTCCTGTCGCATAGCATCCACCATCAATCTTAAGCACCCATATTATATGCTTAATTAAGTCATAATGATTAACAGAGGGTGTGAAATGCCAGCGTCGACGTCTCGTTGCGCGATATGATTTGGCTTCCGGTTTCTGGCTGCTATGATAAAGCGTCTGAAAATGTTGCGAGGTATTGTTTTGAGTGCAGGACGCCTGAAGAAAAATGGCCTGAGTATCGCGATGCTGCTGTGTGTCGGTCTGCTGTTAGCAGGGTGTTCCGGGAGCAAGTCGTCTGATACAGGAAGTTATTCCGGCTCCGTGTATACCGTGAAGCGAGGAGATACGCTATACCGTATTTCGCGCGCCACCGGGACCAGCGTGAAAGAGATCGCCCGCCTGAATAATATTTCACCGCCCTATACCATTGAAGTAGGGCAAAAGCTAAAAGTTAGCAGCGGCGCGAAATCCAGTTCTGGCTCTGGCAAAGCAACCAAAAAATCCGCAACCAAAACGGCGGCGGTCAGACCATCTTCTTCTGTGCCGCAGTCGTCGTGGCCGCCAGTGGGGCAACGCTGTTGGCTGTGGCCCGCCAGCGGTAAAGTGATCCTGCCTTATTCAACCGCGGACGGCGGCAATAAGGGCATTGATATCTCGGCTGCTCGAGGTACGCCGATTTACGCGGCCGGAGCCGGGAAGGTGGTTTATGTCGGCAATCAGCTGCGGGGTTACGGTAATCTCATTATGATTAAGCACAGTGAAGATTACATCACTGCGTATGCGCATAATGACACCATGTTGGTGAACAACGGTCAAAACGTGAAAGCCGGGCAGAAGATCGCGACGATGGGCAGCTCGGATGCGACTACGGTGCGGCTGCATTTCCAGATCCGCTACCGGGCGACAGCTATCGATCCGCTGCGTTATTTGCCGCCGCAGGGCAGTAAACCAAAATGCTGACGGTGAATTAATCGCCAGTCAGTCGGTTAGTCCCTTGCCAAGAAGAGCGTAAGGTTTATAATCCCTTACGCACTTCAATGCGGGCGTAGTTCAATGGTAGAACGAGAGCTTCCCAAGCTCTATACGAGGGTTCGATTCCCTTCGCCCGCTCCAGTTCTTCTACTCACTGACTCTCCTGATTCAATTATCCTTCTAAATTTCAATGTGTTACTTCGTTTATCGTTAATCGGACTCATGTCATAACTATGTAGGCCAAACCGACTGTGGTAGAAAGCTGGTGGGATTTGATACTCCTTCTGAGAGATACTCCCTGTGAAACTAACAATCCACATGAGCTAATAAAGGAATGTTTCAAGCGTCTGCACATCTACCAAAATTAATAGATTACATGTTTATTAAGGAAACTGATTTAATTCTAATCATCCGACCACGAGATTGTTCAAATACATAAAAAATACGAGTTAGCCTACTACTTCTTACCATTTCTAATACTTGCAAGGTCGAGCGGATCGTAAGCCTTGTATATATTACATCAATACTGTCGAAGAATACGGAAAATATAGTGAGATTGGCTATAGTTATACTGATTAAGATCTCACCCAGTACCAATAAAAATTTAAGCGTAGGGACATGCGTGACAATTCAGGCATATCACCTCTAAGCGTGGTGTGTATGTCGTGAATTTGTAAGATAATGTTTCTGTGGGTTTTGAGACTTTTCTCATTTTGAATAAAAGATGAAAGTTTGTTTTCACAGTCATTGCTAATAATACAACCAATAAGAGCAATAAATTGCCAACATTCATTAGTATTTCAAATCCAAAATGGAATGATTGATAGGTTTTAGTTATGGATGGTGAGGGGTTGATATCACATCCTTGTTGTGTAAAAGTTCATTTCATGTACTTAGCAATATTAATAAAATAAATTACTCGGTTGTTAGGTATTTGCTTAGAGGGTAGGTGTGCTTGAAAGTACGCCTTTACCTTTACCATGGATGAAATAGAGTTGTTTGAGGTTATGGAGGCTTCATGAAGTATCAACATTTCTGGCCACCAAATGATATTTACTTTGGGGTTGGCGTCGCTGGTATTATTGATGAAATGTCACTGATTACAAACGAAAGAAATTATTTATTCGTGAGCCTTAATCGATACAGCTTGCGCAGTACGTTGATCTTTTTTTCACGGAATAAAGATATTAATAAAATCATAATCATCATTTCCAGTTCACGATTGATGCCTTTAGCTCTTTTTTGGCTGGATAATATCAAAAATGTTATTGCTGTTTTCGATACCACAACGCCAGTGCCGGAGATGATAAAAAAAATAAGCCTGTATCGAAATGGTGACAAGATAACGGCAGGGCGGAGGGAATGCAGCTTTAAGATCAGCAAAAAAGATATCATGAAGATGAAGTATTTCTTGACCGAAAGCGGTATGGAGGAGCTACAGGATAGATTTATGAACTCACCGTCTACATTGTATCGTTGGAGAAAAGAGGTCGCCATGAAATTTGGTGTGCGGGACCCTCGGTATCTTCTATTGCCAGATTAAACAGCCATGCATTAACTCAGTAATAATTACATTTTAAGATCCGGAATTTAATTACTGTTTTAGTACGGATTCTGCATACGACCTTCGTATGATTATAATTAGAAAATATACAATTCTAGCCTTAATTAGACTGGAAATTATCGCAATCACAATACCAATAGATATGCTGGCTAAGCTCGCCAGGGGCGGTAGCATTCCAGAAATATCTGGGATTAGTTTAAAATTAATAAATACTAAATAAAGGACTTATCAGTAATGATCAGCAAAGATGATGTGAAAATTGCCATTATCGGACTCGGATATGTTGGTTTACCGTTAGCCGCTGAATTTGGGAAAATTCGTCAGGTGGTTGGTTTTGATGTTAATCATAAACGTATACTTGAGCTAAAAGAAGGGATCGATGTCAATCTCGAAACTACAGAAGAAGAGTTACGTGATGCTCGTCATCTGACATTTACTTCATCAATTGATGAAATCAGAGAATGCAATTTTTACATCATTACTGTCCCGACGCCGATCAACGATTACAAGCAACCAGACCTCACCCCTTTGATCAGGGCAAGTGAAACCGTTGGCAAGGTACTGAAACCGGGGGATATTGTCGTGTATGAGTCTACGGTATATCCAGGATGTACCGAAGAAGAATGCGTGCCGATACTGGAGCGCATATCAGCGATGACATTTAACAAAGACTTCTTCGTTGGCTATAGCCCAGAGCGTATCAATCCCGGCGATAAAAAATACCGACTGACAACTATTAAGAAGATTACCTCTGGTTCAACTGCGGAAACGGCCTGTTTGGTTGATGCAATCTATCGACAGATCATCACGGCAGGAACATACAAAACCGAAAGCATTAAGATCGCGGAAGCGGCAAAAGTGATCGAAAATACCCAGCGTGATCTCAATATCGCGCTGGTAAATGAATTGGCTATTATCTTTAACCGATTAGAGATCGATACTGAAGCCGTGCTGCGAGCCGCGGGAAGTAAATGGAACTTCCTGCCATTCCGTCCGGGACTGGTTGGTGGTCACTGCATTGGTGTCGATCCTTACTATCTGACTCATAAATCTCAGGGCATCGGTTACTATCCAGAAATTATCCTCGCAGGTCGTCGACTCAACGATAATATGGGCAACTATGTTTCGGGACAGTTGATTAAAGCCATGATCAAAAAAGGAATTAATGTTGAGGGTTCTAACGTTCTGATTCTGGGGTTTACTTTTAAAGAAAACTGCCCGGACATCAGAAATACCCGCATTATTGATGTTGTAAAAGAATTGGGTAATTACAGTTGTAATGTTGATATTTATGACCCTTGGGTTGATGCCGAGGAAGTGGAAGAAGAATACGGGATTATACCTGTATCGGAAATCAAAACTGCATCTTATGATGCCATTATTGTCGCAGTCGGACATGAGCAGTTTAAGCTGATGGGGAGTCATGATATTCGTGGGTTTGGAAAAGATAAACATGTGCTTTATGATCTGAAGTATATTCTTCCCCCTGAGCAGTCAGATGTGAGGTTATAATCATGACAGCTTATGATGAATTAAAAATACAACTTGTTCTTGAACCAAAACGTTGGCTTATTACTGGCGTAGCCGGTTTCATCGGCTCAGGGTTATTGGAAGAACTGCTCTTTTTAAATCAAACGGTAATTGGGTTGGATAATTTTTCAACTGGCTATCAGCATAACTTAGAGGACGTGCGCGCCGCTGTCAGTGAAGAACAATGGTCCCGGTTTACCTTTGTTCATGGGGATATTCGATCGTTTGCCGATTGCCGGGCTGTTTGTGAGAACGTCGATTACGTTTTACATCAGGCTGCTCTGGGAAGCGTACCACGTTCTTTACAGGATCCTATCACGACAAATAGTGCTAACATTGATGGTTTTTTAAATATGTTGACGGCGGCGAGAGATGCACATGTATCTGGTTTCACCTATGCAGCAAGCAGCAGCACTTATGGCGACCATCCCGATTTACCTAAAATAGAAGAACGGATCGGCCGACCATTAAGCCCGTATGCAGTAACAAAATACGTCAATGAATTATATGCTGATGTGTTTGCACGTAGTTATGATTTTAACGCTATTGGCTTACGTTACTTTAATGTCTTTGGCCGCCGCCAAAATCCTAACGGCGCATACTCTGCAGTCATTCCACGTTGGATACTATCACTACTTAAAGATGAACCGATTTATATCAATGGCGATGGTACAACGAGCCGTGATTTTTGCTATATAGAGAATGTAATTCAGGCCAATCTATTATCAGCAACGACTAATAACTTAGCCTCAAAAAATAAAGTCTATAATGTGGCTGTCGGAGATAGAACGTCACTTAATGAGCTTTATTATCTTATTCGCGATGGATTAAATTTATGGCGTGATGAGCAAAATTGTGCTGAGCCAATTTATAAGGATTTTCGTGACGGTGACGTTAAGCATAGCCAGGCTGATATAACCAGAATAAAAAAATTGCTTTCGTATGAGCCAGAGTTTGATATCAAAGAAGGACTGAAACAAACTCTAAAATGGTATATTGATAAGCAAACTATCTTGTATTCCTGAGTATAACTGCTCATTTCCTTTTTACGTGGATGAATTTAATGAAATCGTCAGGGATGTTTACGCTTACAGCAATTGGTAGTTGCCGTATTGTGAGTCCAGTAAAACGAGCTCAGCCTTATTTTAATTTTCAGGCTAACTTTAAGAAAATTTACGGGTTTACGCATACGAGCAGTGAGGCATTACAGCAAATTCGTTTTTTTCTAGGCTTGATAGACATTCCAGCTCAGGTCCGACCATTTATTTTTAGACCTGCTGTAAGTTATTTAAACACCGATATTCATAGTCCTTCTGATTTCTATATCGTTGAAATTTCGAGTCAGAAGAAGATTATGGCCTATGGATTCTGCTTACAAATAAATTATTTAACTCGTCATTTCTATGAGTTTTTTAGCCAAACAGAGCGAGCACGCGCCTACTGGTCGCTAGCGTCGCAAGGAAATCAGCACAAACTACTGGCCTATCTCAAAGACGATCCCTGTTTTGCAGGAATGTCGGAAAGCGATCGTGCCTTATTAAGCAGTATCAATGTCGAGCAGATGGATGAGCATGCTATCGAACAGGATATGCAGGAAATCGTTCAGCTTCTCGGTCGCGATCGCGTTATGTTTATGACCCATATTGATGCTGTCACTCGTGCAGGAACTGTCATTCAGTCCCGCAGTCGGTTGATTAAAAATGTCGACACCATCGCCGCAAGGATGGGTATTCCCTGCGTTAATCCAACAAATTTGATGGAAAAATGGGGGCAAAAACGTGCGTTGGAAAAAAATGGCGACGATCTTACTCATTATACCGACATGTTTGGTGATGCTATCGTTGCGACCATTTTTAAGAATGTGATCAACAGTACTAATCATCATCTTGATGAGGGGCGGCAAGAGAAACAAGACCAAATACGTGAACTTACCTTATCGATCACGAAGCACCTTGCGGATGGCGACATTATTGCCGCGTCACAGCAACTTTTTGCCGCATTAAGACATCAACAGAAAGAGCCCGTTCTGATTCAACTTCGATCCGTAATTTTTAGTCGCTTAGGTTATTATGAACAGGCTTATCAGGATATTAGTGATGTTGAGAAAATTATCGGTACGACTGACAGTACCTTACGTTGCCGGCTGAGGTCTCTACATGGATTAGCGCGTTGGCAGGAAGCTTTATCGACGGCCGAGATGATGCTTTCTAATGAGATTGAAGATGAAGAAGTACTTACCGTTGCCGCCAGCTCAGCCGATGCTTTACAGCTATTTGACAAGTCATATCAATACTGGAAACGTGTACTGTTATTGAATCCTGTAACCCAAAGCGGATGGGTTAGTTTCCTGAGTAGCACACAATATTTCAATGGTGGCAACGCATTTTCCGACGCTTTCCAGGCCGGCATTCAATCGCAGTGTTTAAATGATGCGTTTATGGAGACAGCGCTATCATTGGCAGTCAAATTCAGGGATGAATTGATTTTCATGAAGACGCTCGAGCAGTTACTCCGCCATGAGTCAGAATTTGCGCTGACGGTGTTGTCGACAATTCATGATACCGGCCTCGTAATCCGAACGGCTTTCTGCATCAAGAATATGAACTATCAACAGGCGCTTAGCACCTCGTATAAAGATAAACTCCACGATGTTTTTGAGGCATGGAACAATACTGCGCTGTCGCTACATTCGGTTGAAGATTTTGTCTCACTGAGTACTTCGCTGGTGTACAGCTACTCTGCATTTATGGTTTATCCCCACGCACGTATTTCTCGCTTTAATAATGAAGTTAAAGCGGCATGGCGCGATAAATTAAGAGAAATGTATGAGCGCGAGGATTATGAAAATATCCTGGCAGGGGCAAAAATTGTGTGGCCGCTTCTGGAGTTCGATCCTGTTAGCACCGTATATTGTGCAAGAACGTTGGTGAATCTTGGTGCCTGGAAAGAAGCGTGCACACTGGCCCACATGACCTTGATTCGTAACTCGAACATTACCAGCCTGCAGTCGATTATGTTACGTAGCATACGTCACATTAACGATATCCCATTTCTCATAGATTTGATTGCTAACGTCATGAGCATTTCTCCATCCTTCCAGAATGCATCAATGAACGACTTGTTCGAGAAAGAATGTCGCAATGTCGCTACCAGAGCCCTTAAATGTGTCCGCCAGAAGAAAAGCGAAGGGCGTCTGGATGAAGCATTGTCTTTATTGATTAGCATGAAACGTATTGATCCTGATGTTTCTCGTCTGATGCGTGAATATAAGCAAATTATCAGATTATTTAATGATTCTCTGAGGGATGGCGGTAGCGCTATCGCTTCTTATGAACATCTTGATTATGCGAAAAAATTACTCGTTTTTGATAGCGAAAATGCCTACGCCTTGAAATATGCCGCATTAAATGCGATGCATTTGCGCGACTACTCGCAGGCTTTGCAGTATTGGCAGCGACTGGAGAAAGTGAACGGGCCAACGGATTCGGTGACAAGGCAGGTAACGACCTGCATAGCCGCATTACAAAAGAATACATCAGGGAAGTCATAATGATAACGCAGGAAGAAAAGTTAGCGGCGCTAGGAAACACGCTTTCAGCATTGAAAAAAGAGAGGAAGCTTGCGCAAGCTATTGCGTTAATTGACAGTGAATTACCGGCCGAGGATTTAACTTCATTAGCGACGCTAAAAAAAGCAGAATTTCTTCATGATTTTAATGAAACGGAGCGTGCGTACGCGCTCTATGAAACGCTGATTGCACAAAACAATGACGAAGCTCGTTATGAGTATGCGCGTCGTTTATATAATGCTGGGCTAGCCAAAGATGCACAGATGATTCTGACAAACGTTAGCAGCGGCGTTCAGAAAAAATATAACAATTATTTAGGCAAAATAAATAAGATCTGCGATTTACTCGAGCGCCTTGAAGGGGAAGCGATCCCTGTGGGGACCAACACCCGTATTATTGCGATGAAGCATGCCATCTTGTCATATCGAAATCGTCAGACGCGGCGGCTTCCTGTCGGGTCTTTCGGTCGCCTTTCACTCTGTACTGGCTCGTTAGGTAGCGGTGGCGCAGAGCGTCAGATTTCCAGGCTGGCTATCGAGATCGCCAGAAAATACCGGCAACAGGGGAAAATTGGCGGCCTAAAAGTAGAAGAACCGGTGGAACTTATTATTCGCTCCCTGTCACCGGAGCTCAGACAAGACTTTTTCCTAAAAGAAGTGCTGGAGGAACAGGTTGAGGTACTGGAAATCGCAAAGATTACCGGAAACTTCTTTGACGATGCGACAATCGAATCTCCGGAACTGCGCTTATTGCTCTCTCATCTACCACCAGTGTGTAACTATGGCATCAAGCATCTGGTGCCCCACTTATGCGAGCGTAAGCCGGACTATCTCTCCGTCTGGCAGGATGGCGCTTGTCTGATGATTGCGCTTGCAGCGCTGATTGCTGGCGTACCCAGAATTCAACTAGGATTACGCGGGTTGCCGCCTGTGGTGAGAAAACGTCTTTTCAAGCCGGAATATGAGCCTCTCTACCGGGCACTGGCGGTCGTGCCTGGCGTTGATTTTATGAGTAACAACCATTGTGTGACCCGGCATTATGCCGACTGGTTGCAGTTGGATGCGCAGCACTTCCAGGTTGTATATAACGGCGTCTTACCGCCATCCACCGAACCTTCTTCTGAGGTGCCACAAAAAATCTGGCAGCAGTTTACGCAAAAAACGCAGGATGCGGACACGACTATTGGCGGTGTTTTCCGCTTTGTAGGCGATAAGAATCCTCTCGCCTGGATTGATTTTGCAGCACGCTATTTACATCACCATCCCGCCACGCGTTTTGTGCTTGTTGGCGATGGGGATTTGCGCGTTGAAGCTCAGCAACGCGCCGAGCAATTGGGGATTCTGGAGAGGATATTATTTGTCGGCGTCTCGCGTGACGTGGGGTATTGGTTGCAAAAAATGAACCTATTCATTTTGTTCTCTCGTTATGAGGGATTGCCCAATGTGCTTATTGAAGCACAAATGGTCGGGGTACCAGTGATTTCGACTCCTGCAGGCGGATCGGCTGAATGCTTTATTGCGGGTATTTCAGGTTTTATTCTTGATGATGCACAGACGGTCAATCTTGACCAGGCTTGTAGCTATGCAGAACAGTTGGTCAATTTATGGCGTAGCAGAACCGGTATTTGCGAACAGACGCAGTCATTTTTACAAGAGCGTTTTACCGTGGAGCATATGGTGGAAACGTTTGTACAGACCATTGCCTCTCAGCCACGTTAATTATTGGACGGCATTTTTTCAATTTTTTGATTTATATAATAAGTTATGAAAAAAATTATTATTGTATTAATGACATTTATTCTGCTCTCAGGATGCACTATTCCCAGAGCGGGATTTAAGTCCAGCTTGATTAATCAGGATGATCCTCATTATCGTCTGGTCGAAGTCACGCCAGAATTAAAACTGAGTGATGCCGATAATGCGACGAAAACTATTGTCGATCCGGTCTTTGCCGAAAATAACTGGCACTGGACATCTTTGGCTAAAGGTGATGTGCTGCATATCACTATTTTATCCTCGGGCGGCGCGGGGTATTTGTCCAATAACGCGAGCGGCGACCGGGCGGATTTTGAAAATATTCTTGTGACTGACAGTAATATTGTTCAGGTGCCTTATGCTGGGACAATTCCTGTTACCGGCATGGATGTGACGCAACTGGCTGAAGAGGTCAGAAAGCGGCTTTCGCGCGTTGTCCTGAACCCTCAGGTACTGGTAACGCTCACTGCCCGCACGGGGGCCATGGTGACCGTCGAGGGCAGTGGGAAAACGGGGCGTTACCCTCTTGAACGGAGTATGAATCGTCTAAGTCATTTTTTGGCAACGGCGGCGGCGATGGAAACTACCAGCGCAGATATGATGGAAGTTCACGTGACGCGTCAGCAGCATTATTTTAATGCGCGCCTGTCAGATATTTATCAGTATCCAGCGTTGGATATTGTCTTACAGCCGGATGATCGCATTACTCTGCGCCAGGTGACCGAATATGTGAATGTTCTTGGTGCGGCGGGTGTTCAGGGGAAACATGCTCTGGTTCAGCGTCATTCCAGCGTAGTGGATGCCTTGGCGCTGGCTAAAGGATTAAACGACAATCTTGCCGATCCGCAATCAGTGTTTCTGTACAAGCATAATGAAGCAGAACAAGCGAAGCAGCAGATGCGTAAGTTGAATATCTATCATGTCAATATGGGTCTACCTGATTCATTTTTTTTAGCGCAGGCCATGCGAGTGGAAGATGGTGATATTATCTATATCTCTAACGCCTCTTTGACAGATTTCGCTAAGGTAAAAGCCGCATTCGATAGCTTTTTGATCCGTGGCTCTAATTCTTTCTAATGTCGCTATATGAATATTTTGAAAAATAATACTTATTATTTTGTAAAACTCATTTCCGTCTGTGAGTTGATTATTTTACTCATGTCGCGCGACATCAAGACGCGATATAATGGTAATGTGCTAAATTATATGATGGTATTGGCCGTGCCATTGGTATGGATAACCATTACCGTTATTTCCTTCCAATATTTGAATCGTGCAGTTCCAATATTTACTGACGATATCAGCTTTGTTATTTCAGGTATATTACCGTATCTGTTATTTCGCTACACCATTACTGCAACCATGCGCACTCGTTCATTCTTTACATCACTGGCGGTTGTCTCTCAGGTTAAAAAACGATATGTGATTTTTGCTCTCGCCGCAGTCGAATTTGTTAATGCGGTTATCATTTATATTATTGTTTCATTGATTAACTTTCTTATCTTCTCCCGTTGGGAAGCCCATAAACCGATCCTTATTTTTGAAGGGATGGTTATCGCCTGGCTGCTGGGGCTATCGTTTGGTTACTTTTGTGATGCTCTGTCTGAACGGTTTTCGCTGGTCTATAAAGCGGTTCCTGTGGTGTTAAGACCTATGTTTTTGATTTCAGCTGTATTTTATACTGCGAATGAATTGCCATATTCATTATTAAGTATATTCAGTTGGAATCCTCTTCTTCATGTCAATGAGATAGTCAGAGAAGGAATGTTTGAAGGGTACCACTCTTTTTACCTTGAACCTTTTTATCCTCTGGCATTTTCCGCAACGTTATTCCTCGCGGGCATCATTTTTCACCGGGTTTATGACACTAAAAATCACTGACTTTAGCTTCAGGAGAGACGCGTTCGTGTTCGGTTTATTAGGTTGTACACGCTATTTTGAGTCTGATAAAGGCCCGCGAGTGGTCCTTGATAAAACAGATTTTGTCATGGATTACCATGAGCATATCGGTATTCTGGCGGCTCCTGGTTCAGGCAAAACGACGCTAACTCGAGTGCTGTGCGGCATAGATGCTCCTGATGAAGGGGATTTTCTGGGGCTGCGGGGTGATGCACTTCCGCTGGGGGCAAATGCTTTTGTTCTGCCCGGATTAACCGGCGAAGAGAATGCGCGCATGATGGCCAGTCTTTATGGTCTGGATGGAGATGAGTTTTCACATTTTTGCTATCAATTGACCCAGCTTGAACAGCGCTATACCGACAGGGTGAGTGAATACTCTGTCACGATGAAAGCGCATCTGGCATTTGCCATTAATTTACTGCTTCCCTGCCGTCTTTATATTGCCGATGACAAGCTGTATACCGGGGACAATGCCTCACAATCGCGTATGCAGGAGGCGCTAGCTCATGAGCTAAAGCAGAAAGGGTTGATTGTGCTAACACGCAACCCCCGGCTTATTAAAGAACACTGCCATGCCTTTGGCGTACTGCTGCATGGGAAAATTACCATGTGTGAAGATTTAGCCCAAGCGTCTGCGCTTTTTGAACAATATCAGTTAAATCAGGCGATGATGCAAACTGATGATTATTCTTTTGATATTTAAATAGAAAATATACGGATAGCGTGTGGAAAATTCAGAACGTATTAAAAAATGGAAAGAAGGAAGGGCGAAGGTAGCAGAAGAAAGCCGAGCCTCGCGACTGCAACAAAAAGAAGAATGCGCCCTTCGCCAGAAGGAAAAAATGGCAGAATCGATAAGTCATAATCGACCAGACTCAGTCTGGTCCGCGACGGATGCTGATTCTGTCCGTAGAGCATCATTGGTTATTAAAGAACGGCGTGTTCAGCAAGCCAAACGATCGCTACGTCGACTCTTTCTTTATATTGCTTTGCCGCTACTGATTATTATGCTTATGTCGTGGTTATTAACCTCGCGTTTTTACAGCGCGGATGCCACCTTTATTGTGCAAACTGATGCCAGCCAGGATAATTTTTCTGGAACAGCTTTCTTTGGCGCAGGTAATGAGATGTCAGAAGGCTTTCAGGTTCGCGAGTTTATTCTTTCGAAAGAAATGATGGATCGGATGGAAAAAGAACTCGGCTTTTTATCTTATTTTGCGCAAGATGATATCGCATTATTTTCCCGCTATCACGCGCCGCTGGGAATTAATGATGATCCCTATCGTTACTATTTATCAAAAGTCTCGGTCGCTATTGATATTCAACAGGGCATGCTGCGTTTAAACGTGAAGGCACGGAGTGCGGAACAGGCTGAGTTTTTTGCCCAGCGTATTTTGGCTTTTGCTGAACAGCACGTTAATACCGTTTCAGCGCGGATGCAGCAGGAACGGATATTATGGCTGGAGAACGATGTTAAATCGGCCCAGGAAAATCTGGGGGCGGTTCGGCTTGAATTGCTAAAAATACAGCATATACAAAAAGATATTGAACCACAGGAAACAGTGACCGCGATTTATCAACTGATTGCAGGTTTTGAAACGCAACTGGCGGAGGCGAAAGCGGAATATGCGCAATTAATGGCTAATGGTTTGGATCAAAACCCCCTTATTCCCAGACTGTCGGCCAAAATCAAGGTCCTGGAAAAGCAGATCGGCGAGCAGCGTAACCGTCTGTCCAATAAGTTAGGGTCGCAGGGATCTTCAGAAAGTTTGTCTTTGTTTGAAGATCTTCGCCTGCAGAGTGAAATCGCTAAAACACGCTGGGAATCTGCGTTACAAACCTTACAGCAGGGGAAGCTGCAAGCGCTACGTGAGAGGCGGTATTTGCTGATCATTTCTCAACCAATGGTGGTGTCGGACACCACCCGCTATGCCGATGGTACAAAGTGGTTACTGTTCTTTGTGTTGCTGGGTATCGCGTACCTGGTGACCTCGCTCCTGATAACCATCAGGCGGATGCGTGAATAAAGCTTATTAAGGAAAAACGATGAGCTTGCTCTCTACATGTGAAAAAATATCGCCTACCACCCTGCTCAAACAAGAGGATTGGGATGGGCTATACCGCTATTTTGCTCAGCATCCTGAAAAAGTGCTCGATAGTGCCGGAAATGAGCAGAATATTATTCTCTTCGCCATTGCGTGTTTACGTAAAGATGAAACAGATGCCGGGATGGCGTTATTGTCCGACCGTGTGCTGACGGCAAGGAATAGTCGTAATTTATTGCGACGATGGGTTATTTCGCCGCTGGCATCACATCATCGGGACACTGTACTACAGGTGGTTAACAAACTGCTGGCGGTGAATGCGTGCCAGCCGGATGATGTTCTGCTGGTCGCAAGCGCACTGCTTAAAAGTAAACAATACACGACTGTTGCTGATTTAACCGAGCGGGCACGGCTCGTTTTTTCTGGTAACAGCAAAATTTTTGCGCTCCATTTGCGCAGCTTGACTCTGGCGGATAAAGGGCAACAGGCAATCTCGCTGGCCAGAATTCAGGCGCAGGAAGTTCCCCCACGGGTAGATATGATTGCGACCTGCCTCAGTTTCTTAAATAAAAGCCCCCTACCAGGCGATTATGACCTGGCCTGCGCATTGCTCCCTTTCTTCGCTTTAGAAAAGCAGGAGTCGGCGGGTCTGGCGATTGATACGCTCTGCGCTGTTGGCAAATATCAGGAAGCCATTCAGACTGGAGAATCCGCATTAGCCCGTGGGTTAGATGGCGCTGCGCTGCGTCGTAGCCTGGGGCTTGCCTGCTATCAATCCGGCCGCAGCCAGGAAGTGAAGCTTCAGGCCGCTGAGCATTGGCGTCATGCTCTACGTTTTACCCCTGATAATTTGCGTATCGTGACCCTGTATACCGATGCCTTAATCAGAACGGGTCAGAACGAGAAAGCCATTCCGTTGCTGCAACAGTCGCTCGCTTGTCATCCTGAACTTCATTATGTCAGAGCAATGTATGCTCGAGCGCTGCGTCAGGTGGGGCAATACGCTGCTGCCAGCGATCAATTTGTACAACTGGCAAAGGAAAAAGGGGTTACGAGCAAATGGAACCGTTATGCCGCGGCGGCGTTGTTACAGGCGGGGAAAACAAGCGAAGCGGAAAACGTTTTTGCACACTATGTTCGGGCCAGGGGAAATCATCTGCCTCAGTCATTCGAGGAGGGGCTGTTGGCGCTTGATGGGAAAATTTCCGCCGTTAACCTGCCGCATGAGCGCCTTGACTGGGCATGGGAAATTGCCGGCAAACAGTCAGGTATCGAGCGCCATGAATGGGAGCGCCGAGCGAAGTGGGGCTATCTTGCAGATAATTTTCTCCTCGACTGGCTTGAATGCCGAGGAGAGCAGGCCGACGAACCCATGTACCGATTGGCCGATATATCGCATGTTGAGCAGTTTTTCCGAGGGCTGCAGCTCGATCAGCGTGGCTGCATTATTGTCTCGGCTCATCTGGGCGCAATGTATGCCGGGCCGATGATCCTGTCTTTGCTGGAGATGAACAGCAAATGGGTGGCTTCCACTCCTGGCGTGCTCAAAGGGGGCTACGGTGAGCGATTGATTTCGGTTAGCGATAAAAGCGAAGCGGACGTGGTCAGGGCATGCATGCAGACCTTACATAGTGGGCAGTCGCTTGTGGTGGCGATAGACGGTGCGCTGAATTTGAGTGCGCCGACTATCGACTTTTTCGGTCAGCAGATTACCTACTCTTCCTTTTGCTCTCGCCTTGCCTGGAAAATGCACTTGCCAACCGTATTTGGTGTTCCGGTTTGGCGAGACGGGCGCATCCATTTTGTGCTGGAGAAAATGGTCTCTCCGCATAGATTCGAAAGTCAGTCTTCTTTCATTGCTCGCTGGAAGGACAATTACCTTAAATGTGTTACTCAAATCCTGAAAAGCGGTCCGGAAAACCTGAGACTTTCGGGAGGGATTTGGCGAAACATCACGCGTAGGGATGAATCAACTTCGGGCTGAAAAGACGTCAGTCCTACGATGCTTATGACGCATCAGGTGGGACCGCCCGCTAAGTAAAACTGAGTGAGTGTATTTTTAAAGCATCCGTTCATTAACGTTCGGGTGCTTTTTTCGTTCTAACAGGCTTAACTATTTGAGAATTAAATAATAACTACGTTATGCCGGGATTGTTATTCTGTTGGTCTGAATGTACGACATATTGGCCGGATGACAGGAGGCATTACTATGCGCTTGGGTCACACAAATTTAGCTGTGGGTTACCAGAGGGCAGTATCCTGAAGTCATCCCTAAGTAGTGTTAAATAGCGGCACCGGAATCTGCTGGTAGGGTGCTGTCGCCTGCGCCCAGGTTGCGTTGCAGTAATACCGTATCAAGCCAGAGTCCATGTTTAAAGCCAATGTTCTTTAGCGTGCCGATTTGCGTAAATCCGGCCTGTTGATGGACCTTCAGCGATCCCTGATTATTGCTGTCGCCGACGATGGCGATCAACTGCCGATAACCGTGCGTTTCGGCCCAGTCAATGACATGGCGGAGCAACGCTTTTCCCGCCCCCTGACGCTGTGCCGTCGGGTCAATGTAAATCGAATCTTCGAGGGTATAGCGGTAGGCATAACGCTCGCGATAGTGAGTGAGATAACAATACCCTATGACCTTATCTTCCTGCAGCGCAACAACCCACGGCAGTCCCAGACTGCGGATTTTTTCCAGACGTGCCAGCATCTCGCGGGTATCCGGCGGGTCAGTTTCAAAGCTGCCGGTACCGTGAATAACATGATGGGCGTAGATATCGCGTATGGCGTGGATGTGCTCTTCTTCTGCGTTAACGATTTTCATTGTTCAGTCCCTGTTGGCGTCTTAGTCAAGATTACCTGAAAGGCTGAAAGGAAGGTAAGTGCAAAAAATTATGCTGAGAGCGCTACGCTCAATAAAATTAAGCTTGCTATCTGTAGGGTTAAAAAGTTGTTTGTGGTTGATATTGTCAATAATACACAAGGTTGGTAAATACATTTCCGAGTAGAGCAAAACACAATTTCTTGCGCAGGAATTCTGTCGAATATCAAAATACCAATTATGGTAGGTTTTACTCATGGATTAAAAAACTCGTTTGATTTCATTGGATTTTTACTGTACCTAATTCTTCTCGCAACTGTATCCTTATTTTCATCTTATTGGTCCTGTTTGAGGACGGAAATTAAGTTATATTACGTATATTGTTATCTTTATTCTTAGCAGAGTGCACATATCGGATTTTTCTCTACCCATCTCGCAAAATAGTTACCATGCAAACAGTTGCGCGGTGTAGCTATGCTAACCAGCAATAGTTATCAGTAGCACAAGGTTTCGTCATGCAAACTTAATCTAAATCCAGAATTCAATCCCAAGAGTATTAGGATAATTTGGTCTAAAATACTTTTTTTGTCTAAGAGTTTTCTTATCGCATAGCCACGAACTACGCTGAGTGATAAAATTTTTGAGTTTACGCCTCCTTTCCAACGATTAGAGGACGAGGCTCGGGTAGTCAATAAGACGAAAGAATTAATTGCTTCATAACCCTATTACGAAATAAGCGATAGTGCATGTTACATGGTCGGCAACCGTCAGGGATTGACCGTAATCTATTGAAAACGCTTATTTTTACTCTGATGTAAGTTATAAGGGCAGATATGTTAAGTATGCGTCGACATGCCAACTTCATTAAACGTTTTAAGTCTTTAAGCTGTTTATTTACGGCAAGCGTTCTTTTTCCTATGCAAATCTCTGCAGCGGTATCAGATTATGACGCTTTGGTTATTGAAGCGCGAAGTGGTAATAGTGCGCCGTTATTGCGCTATCTTGAGGATCAGGGAAAGCAAAGCGCGCTATCGCCAAATCAGGTTGCCGACTGGCTGCAAGTTTCCAGTTGGGTTGAGAACAACGATAAAACCACCATTGCAATCTGGCAGCGCTATCGTGGGCAGATGGAAGTGCCTGCGCGCGGCAAAGTCGCCGCTGCTCGTGCGTACCGTAACCAGAAAAACTGGAATGATTCATTGGCGGTATGGGAAAGCGTTTTACAGGAAGAACCTGACAACGTTGACGTACGTACCGGCTGGATAATGACATTGGCGGATGCTCGCTACAACCAGCAAGCCCTTACTGAAGCGAATAAATGGGCACAGGCGCATCCGGGCGCAGACTCCGACGCGTTACTTGCCTATGTCTATCATTCCCAGGGGAAAAACTGGGACGCGCTGTTAGTTGCCAGCCAGGCAGATGACGTTGATCCAGATAATAAAAATGCAAAATCCACGCTGTTATCTGCTCTGTCAGCAAACCGCGTTTCCGGGCCCGCTCTAAATATGGCGGAGGTAGTACCTACAGCAGATCCTGTGAAGCGTCGCCTTGAACTTGATGCTGCCGCCGAAATGGTACGTTCCTCCTATACGTCCGCGCGGAATGAAGAAGAACGGTTTATCGTGGCGGATAAAGCCCTGGCCCGTTATGACCAGTTACTGGCTGCCTGGAAGGATGAACCATCCGCGCAGAATGATGTTCGTCGGGCGAGAATTGACCGCATGGGCGCTTTGCTGGTTCGTAAACGTACTTCTGAAGTGATTAATGAATACGAATCGCTGTCTGCAAGCGGCGAAGTGCCAAACTACGCAAAACGCTGGGTAGCATCGGCATGGTTAAGCGAGCGCCAGCCAGAAAAAACCGAAGCGATGCTGATGAGCATCTACTATCCGAACGGACCGATTCCTGTTATGCCGCTCGGCCCAGAGGATCAACAGGATCTGTTCTACGCGCATATCGATAATGAAAACTTTGATGCTGCTAAAAAGCAGGCCGAAAACTTAATCAAAGAGAGTCCGTACCTGCGACGTATCTATGGTTCGCCAACGCCGCAGCCTAACGATAACTGGCTGCTCGGACAGTCGCTGCTGACGCAATATCATATCGCTGCCAATGAACTGCCAGAGGCAGAAAAGCTCGCAGAGCATCTGGCACGAACAGGCTCCGGTAACCAGGGACTGCGCATTTCCTATGCCTCTGTGCTTGAAGCGCGTGGATTGCCGCATGCGGCGGAGAAAGAGCTTAAGCTGGCGGAAGTGATTGAGCCAAGCAACCTTGAGCTGGAGCGTCAGCAGGCTTACGTTGCGCTGGATCTCCAGGAGTGGAAGCAAGCCGATGAACTGACGGATGACGTTATCGCCCGTAGCCCGGATGACGAAGCGACGCTGCGCCTCGCGCGTATTCGTGATGTCCACAAAATGTCGGAAGTGCGTATTAGCGGCACGCAGGGGATCTCTTCCGATAGCCCAGTCAGCGGTAAGAATGATTTCAACATCAACACGGCGATTTACTCCCCGCCAATTAACGACAACTGGCGACTGTTTACCGGATTCAACTTTGCTACCGGTGAATTTGAAGAAGGCAAGGGGATCAGCCGCGATCTGGCGGCAGGCGCGGAATGGACTTCCCGTGATTACTGGGCGGAAATGGAAGTGTCTGGCCGAAATTATGGCGATGGTCAGAAGATTGGTGGACGTCTTTCCGGTTGGCATGACTTCAATGACAACTGGCGCGTAGGCGGTTCGGCCGAGCGTTTGTCGCGTAATACGCCACTGCGCGCGCTGCGTAGCGGCGTGTATGCCAACGGCGGCGATATGTTTGTCCGCTGGTATCAAAACGAACGACGTGAATATCAACTGTCGTTCGCCGCATCACATTTCTCAGATGGTAACGATCGCATCGAATACGGACTCAGCGGAAAAGAACGCATGTGGACGACGCCGCGCTTCACTCTGGACTTTACCCCAGGCATCGGCGGGAGCACTAACACCAAAGAGAATGTGCCGTATTACAACCCGAAGAGTGATTTTTCCGTTGTTCCGGGCCTGAGCGCAGAGCAGGTTCTTTACCGCCACTATGACACCGTCTGGACTCAGCAAGGCCTGGCAGGTGTCGGTGGCTACTGGCAGCAAGGCCAGGACGCTGGTGCCATCGTTCAGGTGGGATATGGACAACGGCTCAAATGGAACAACGTCGTAGATGGTGGGGTGATGCTGATTTGGGATAAACGCCCCTACGACGGTAAACGTGAGCGGAATATCTCCCTCGCTTTCGATTTAAATGTCAGGTTTTAAGGATTGTTCATGCTGAAAAGATGCCTGTGGCTTAGCGCATTAATCGCTGGCTGGTTGATGATTACCGCGTGCAGTAGCGCGCACAATACAACGCCTCGCTATGTTCCTCCCGCACAGAGAACGCCGCTGACGGCGGATCATCCGTGGCCGAAAAATAGCTTTCTGGTGCTCGGCTACCACGACGTTGAGGATGGCGCCGCCGACCAGCGCTATCTTTCTGTGCGCACCAGCGCGTTGAGCGACCAAATGGCGTGGCTGCGTGATAATGGCTATAACCCGATCAGCGTGCAGCAAATTTTGGACGCCCATGACGGTAAAATCGTGTTGCCAGAAAAAGCGGTACTGCTCACCTTTGATGACGGATATAGCAGTTTTTATACCCGCGTCTGGCCGCTTCTGAAAGCCTACAACTGGCCTGCGCTTTGGGCTCCGGTAGGGAGTTGGGTTGATGCCCCCGCCAACAAAAAGGTCGATTTTGGCGGACTAATGACGGCGCGAGATAAATTTGCCACCTGGAAAATGGTCGAAGAAATGGGCAAATCGCCGTTGGTGGAAGTCGGTGCGCACACCTGGAACTCGCATTTCGGTGGCGAAGCCAACCCGCAGGGAAGTAAAGAACCGGCGGTGGCGAACCGCCTGTATGATAAGAAGACCGGCGCTTACGAAACGGACGAACAGTACACGCGACGCATAAACGCGGATATCTCTCTTATCACCAATAAGATTAAATCGGTGACCGGGAAATCGCCGCGCGCGTGGGTCTGGCCTTACGGCGCGGCCAACGGCACAACGTTAAACCTGGCTAAAGATCATGGCTATAAGATGGCCTTCACGCTCAACGAAGGGCTGGCGAATGCCGCGTTTCTCGACGATATTCCACGCGTGCTGATCTCTGATAACCCCTCTCTGAAGCGCTTTGCCAGCCAGGTTGCGCAGGTACGTGAACCGCAGACGATGCGCGTGATGCATGTCGATCTGGATTACGTGTATGACAAAGATCCGGCCCAGCAGAAGCGAAACATCGACAAGCTTATCCAGCGCGTTTATGACATGCGCATTTCTCATGTCTTCCTGCAGGCCTACGCCGATCCGCAGGGCGACGGGAATATTCGCGAGCTCTATTTCCCCAACCGCTGGCTGCCAATGCGCGCCGACCTCTTTAACTATATCTCCTGGCAGTTACAAACGCGGGCAGGGGTGACGGTGTATGCCTGGATGCCGGTTCTGGCTTTCGATCTCGACGCTTCCATTCCACGCGTAACCGCCTGGGATCCGAAAACGGGCCGTACTACGATCAACCGCGAGAACTATGTTCGTCTGTCTCCCTGGGACAGCGAAGCGCGTAAACGCATCACTGAAATCTATGAAGACCTGGCGAAGCATGCCAGCTTTAAAGGGATTTTGTTCCACGACGATGCTTTCCTGACGGATTTTGAAGATGCGTCACCGGAGGCGGTAGCCGCCTACCGCGCCGCAGGTCTTCCGGGCAGCATTGAGCAAATCCGTAGCAACCCACAGTCGTTTGAGCGCTGGACGCGACTAAAAAGTAAGGTGCTGATCGACTTCACCAAACAGCTGACCCAGGCGGTGCGTAATATTCGCGGTCCGCAGGTGCAAACTGCGCGCAATATTTACGCGATGCCGGTACTGGAGCCGGAGAGTGAAGCCTGGTTTGCGCAGAATCTGAATGATTTCCTCAATACCTATGACTGGACGGCACCGATGGCGATGCCATTCATGGAGCAGATCCCGGCTAATGATGCCAACGCCTGGCTCGACAGATTAGTGAATGCCGTTGCACAAACGCCCGGCGCGCTGGACAAAACCGTGTTTGAACTACAGGCACGAGACTGGCGTAAATCCGGGGACGAGGCTGAAATCAGCGGAAAACAAATAGCCGAATGGATGCGCCAACTGAAATTAAGCGGTGCAGGTAACTACGGCTATTACCCGGATGATTTCATCAGCGACAAACCTGAGATGTCAGAGATTCGCTCGACGTTCTCCTCATACTGGTACCCGCAAAAATGACAGATCGCATTATTGCTTTCCTGATACTTTGCCTGATGTTCAGCCTGCCGTTTGGCGTGGCTGTCGTCTTTACAGGTGAAGTGATGTTGAACTTTGTCTTCTTCTGGCCCTTATTCATGTCAGCATTGTGGATAAGCGGCGGGGTCTATTTCTGGTTTTACCGTGAACGCCACTGGAAATGGGGAGATGACACGCCGCCGCCGACGCTACAGGGAAATCCGCTGGTTTCCATTTTGATCCCTTGTTTTAACGAAGGGATCAATGCGCGTGAAACCATTGAGGCCGCGCTGGCGCAGCGATATAAGAACATCGAAGTGATTGCCATCAACGATGGTTCAACGGATGATACCCACGACGTGCTGGAACAACTGGCTGTGGAATACCCCAGTCTGCGGGTGATTCATCTGGCTGAAAACCAGGGCAAAGCGCTGGCGCTTAAGACCGGGGCAGCCGCGGCGCGCAGTGATTACCTGGTGTGTATTGATGGCGATGCGTTATTGGACCGTGATGCCGTTGCCTATATTGTGGCTCCGCTTATCCAGTTCCCGCGCGTCGGTGCAGTGACCGGGAATCCACGTATTCGAACCCGCTCCACCTTAATCGGTCGGGTGCAGGTCGGTGAGTTTTCTTCCATTATCGGCTTGATTAAGCGTACACAGCGAGTCTATGGGCAGATCTTTACCGTTTCTGGCGTGGTTGCGGCGTTTCGTCGTCGCGCGCTGGCCGAGGTCGGTTACTGGAGCCCGGACATGATCACCGAAGACATCGACATCAGTTGGAAGCTGCAATTGCGCCACTGGTCAGTATTCTTTGAGCCGCGAGCACTGTGCTGGATCTTAATGCCTGAAACGTTAAGAGGGCTGTGGAAGCAGCGTCTGCGCTGGGCTCAGGGGGGAGCAGAGGTGTTTATCGTTAACATGCGCCGCCTGTGGTCGTGGGAGTTCCGCCGCATGTGGCCGCTGTTTCTTGAGTTCTGTTTTTCTACCGCCTGGTCGTTTGCCTATGCTGTCAGTATCGTGTTGTTCCTGTTAGGGCTGATGATCCCGATGCCGGACTCGCTGTATGTACAACATCTGTTCCCGCCGGCCTTTACCGGACTTATCCTCGGCGTGGTGTGCTTGCTGCAGTTTGCGGTGAGCCTGATGATTGAGCGGCGCTACGAAAAAGGCATTGGCGCGTCGTTGTTCTGGATTATCTGGTTTCCGGTGGTGTACTGGATGCTAAGCCTGTTCACCACGCTGGTCGCTTTCCCGAAAGTCATGCTCAAACGCAAACGCGGCAGGGCGCGTTGGGTGAGTCCCGACCGTGGAATTGGGAGGATCGAATCATGAGCCAGCCACTGATCTTTACGGAGCGGCGTTTGTTGCCGCGCATTATTGACGTGCTGTTGACGGTCATCGCCTGGGTGGGATTTATCTATTTGATCTATAAAGGGTTGATCGCGGCTCTGGCGCACTCACCTTATATGGGCGTGCGACCCTTTTTCACCACGCTGGATACGGTCACGTTTTACATCCTTGTCGCGCTGGTCAACGGACTGGTGCTGATAAGCTGGGCGAAGTACAACCAGTATCGTTTTCGTGTAGAACGCCGCAGCCGCAGGCCCGGACTGGAAGACCATGAGCTGGCGGAAAGTTTACGCATTACCCGGGAACTGGTTACAGAACTCAACAAAGCGCGGGTGCTGACGGTCCACCATCATGAGAATGGTGAAATCAGTCATATCGATGTGGACAGGGATATCGCCGATAACCGCCTGCCGCCGCCGACGCCTGCGATGCTGGAGTATTTGCCGCCAGAGCCGCAGCCGTCGATGCAGAAAAGGTCTGAGTGATATTTCTGGTGCCAACTGCTTCCTTCGGCCTCGCACAGGTCTATGATTAGACCCAGACAATAAAAAAATGCGAGGCAATGTCGTGGATAAGGAACTACTGGATGCAGGTTACCGGGCCTATACCGGCGAGAAGATCGATGTCTACTTCAATACAGCGATATGTCAGCATTCGGGCAACTGTGTGCGGGGAAGCGCTAAGCTGTTTAATCTGAAGCGTAAACCGTGGATCATTCCGGATGAAGTGGATGTCGCAACGGTCATTAAAGTGATTGATACCTGTCCGAGCGGTGCGCTGAAATATCGCCAGAAATGAGTGAGGGGACCATGGAAATTCTTGCAGGCCACAATAAGTTTTATGTTAACGATGCTGAAGGCAATCAGGTTGCCGAGATTGTCTTCGTGCCGACGGGTGAGCATCTCAGCATTATTGAACATACCGATGTCGATCCCAGCCTGAAAGGTCAGGGCGTTGGTAAACAGCTGGTGGCGAAGGTGGTGGAGAAAATGCGTGCCGAAAACCGCAAAGTTATTCCGCTGTGCCCGTTTGCCAAACATGAGTTTGATAAAACCCGTGAATACGACGATATTCGCGCCTGAAAAGATTACGTACCCCGGAAGGCATAATCACCGTCCGGGGCATCACTCCCGATGCAGCAAATCCTGATAAATTCCCGTCAACACCCCTTGTGGGCCAAACTCCTTTTTAATCCACTGTGTTACCCGACCGGTTGCTGAATGCTGGGTTGCCAGCAACATCCGTGAATCCTGACGCGGGTTGTGGATCTTCCGCGTGACCAGCAACGACTTTTCCATCGCCTCGCGCACCATATAGTCCGGCAGAAAACCGATGCCCTCACCCAGGATCTGGCACTGGCATTTGGTATTAAAATCGGGAACCAGGATCGACTCCTGGCCGTGTAACAGCCAACCGACCTTCTTGTTGATGGTGTGCGCGGTGTCTTCCACCATGATGTTCGGGTACAGGCGCAACTGGCTCTCAGAAATCGGTTCAGGCATAAAAGCCAGCGGATGATCCGGGGCAATCGCAAACGACCAGCGGATCGCGCCGATCTCGGTGTAATCAATCCCGCCGCCATCCAGTAAAGTATCCGGCGCGCCGATAGCGATGTTGGCAAGGTTGTTGATGATCGAATCCCAGACGCCGTTATACACCTCGGTGGTGACGGTTATCTGGCAGGTAGGGAACTGTTTCTTGAGTACCTGCAGCAGTCGCGCCGTGTGTTGAGGGGTATATAACAGCTGGTTAATACAGATACGTACCCGGGCTTCAATACCCTGAGCAATGGTATCAATGCTGCGCTTGATGGCGTGGAAATCGTTGAGCAGGTCGGTGGCCTTGCGAAACAGATAGCGACCAGATTCGGTCAACTCAATGCTACGGGTGCTACGCGTAAACAGCACCACATCAAGCCCCAGCTCCATGCGCTTAATGGTGTAACTAATTGCCGATGTGGTTAAGCCAAGTTCTTCAGCCGCTTTGCTAAAGCTGCTATAGCGGGCAGCCATGGTAAATGCCAGCAGGTTTTCCTCGGTAAAAATTGAATTCATCTTTCTCCCCTCCGGCGGCAAACGCGTATCCGCGATGCGATGATTGTTGAATGTATTTGTAATCCTTATACAGAGCAATCAGTTTTGAACAGAATTTAACACTAGTTTTACATTTGATTTGAAGGCAATCACACTTCTGTATATTAATTGCAGGCCGCTATCCGTGCAGCATCGCGCCTGATTTTCCTGACTATTGATTAATGGCAAAAAGCAGCTCTGTCATAAGGAAAAGATTGCACTACAGCACGTTTTGTTCTCATTGTTAAATATAATTCAATAATCGACACGCTTACGATGAATGAATTTTAAGCGGATATTATTCTCTGCGCTCTGTTGCTATTCTCAGCTTATTGGATATTTAAAAAGTCTAAAAAACTGCAGGAGAGCGATTATGTCAGAGAAAGAACTCATTACTGAATTTCTGCTGGCGGCAGAGCAGGGCAGTGCTGATGGATTAAAATCCTGCCTGGCAAAAAGTGTGGATATTAATGCCACTAACCGCCAGGGACGCACCGCCATTATTATTGCCAGCCTGAATAAGCATTATGACTGTGTTTCTTTATTGATTGCCGCTGGTGCCGATATTAATAAACAGGATCAAACCTGTTTTAATCCATTCCTGATTAGCTGTCTGACTAATGATTTAACGTTGCTGCGTATCGTATTGCCGGCCAACCCCGATCTCAATTGCCTGAGCCGGTTTGGCGGCGTTGGTATTACGCCTGCCAGCGAAAAAGGCCATGTCGAGATCGTCCGCGAACTTCTGCTGCGTACCGATATCAATGTTAACCATACCAACTTTGTCGGCTGGACGCCGTTACTCGAAGCCATCGTGCTTAATGACGGCGGCGCGAAGCAGCAAGAAATCGTTAAGCTGCTGCTCGACCATGGCGCAAACCCGCACATGACGGATAAATACGGTAAAACCCCGCTGGAACTGGCGCGGGAGAAAGGGTATCACGAGATTGCCGAACTGCTGATTGCGGCCGGAGCCTGACAGAGGAGCGCCACTATCGCTACGCCATCACGGCGATGCGTACAGGCGCTAACCGCAGACGGCGCGTTTCTCGCTTTCCGGGGAACGGGACGGGTGGAACAGGTTTTTTCCCGCGCGGTAAACCTGTTAATACCCGAACAGCAGCGACTGCTGACGTTACTGAGTGAAGGTTGTGATAACGCGCCTAACAGCTGTCGGCTGGCGCTGACGCATTGTGAAGAGCTGTTTTACCCCGGTGAGTGGGTCAGTTTTACCCGGTCGGGGATAGCGGTTGGCAACGATAAGTGGATAGAAACCTCCAGGTGCCTGCCGTGGCGCATACCACGCTGGACGCCAGATGCAGTAAGCCTTGCCGCAATCCGCTGGCTGTGCTGGGAAGAGCTTATCCGCCGACAGCTAAGAAGCGATGACTCATTATTTTTGTACCAGGGAGATAACCCGTTTTATCAGGAAATCACCCGTCAATTACTCAACCGCCGACAAACTTTACTGGCGGCGTTACATACAGGAGAAAATATCTCTACAGCGGTCAGCCATTTAATTGGTCTGGGGATTGGTCTGACGCCCTCATCGGATGATTATTTAGTGGGCTTAAGCACCATTCTATTTATTCCCGGGCATCCGCTGGGGAAATATCGTGAAGATTTTTTAGTTGCCTTACAACGTGCCGGAAATAATACAACGTTACTCAGCAAAATAACGCTGGAGGAAGCCTTTCATCAACGTTATCGGGAAAGCGTCGGACGGCTGCTGAACCATATTATTACTGAGCAACAACCCGTTTCTACGCAATATATTACTGACATTAAAAATATCGGCTCAAGTTCTGGCTGCGACATGCTGTATGGCATGGCGGATGCCTGCGCCCTGAGCCACAGGTCCGGAGGGAATTATGTCGATCAGGATAGTTGTTAAAAAGAACACGTATTTTGATTCTGTCTCACTGATGTCTATTTCCACACGCGCAAATAAGCTCGATGGCGTTGAGCAGGCGTTCGTGGCTATGGCGACAGAAATGAATAAGGGTGTACTGAAGAATCTCGGCCTGCTGACGCCTGAACTTGAAGAGGCGAAAAGTGGCGACCTGATGATTGTCATTAAAGGCGCCAGCGAGGCGGCGAACGACCAGACGCTGGTGGCGATTGACGATCTGTTTACGCATAAAGAGCAGGGCGGTCAGCATGAAGCGCGCTATGCCACGCTGGCCAGCGCGAAGAAGCACGTCCCTGACAGCAATCTGGCGGTGATCTCGGTCAATGGCCTGTTTGCCGCGCGTGAGGCGCGTCAGGCGCTGCAAAATAACCTCAATGTGATGCTGTTCTCTGACAACATCTCTCTTGAAGACGAACTGGCGCTTAAGCAGCTGGCGCATGAAAAAGGGCTGTTGATGATGGGGCCAGATTGCGGAACCGCCATTATCAACGGCGCGGCGCTGTGTTTTGGCAACGCGGTGCGTCGCGGCAACATCGGGATTGTTGGTGCGTCCGGTACCGGTAGCCAGGAACTGAGCGTACGTATTCACGAGTTTGGCGGCGGGATTTCCCAACTGATTGGCACCGGTGGGCGCGATCTGAGCGAAAAGATTGGTGGCCTGATGATGCTTGACGCGATTGGCATGCTGGAGGCCGATCCGCAAACTGAGATCATTGCGCTTATTTCCAAACCTCCTGCGACCGCGGTGGCGCGCAAGGTGCTGGAACGTGCGCGCGCCTGTCATAAGCCCGTTGTGGTGTGTTTCCTCGGCCGTGAAGCCGCGCCTGCAGATGAAAAAGGTCTGCAGTTTGCACGCGGAACTAAAGAGGCGGCATTGAAGGCGGTATTGCTGACCGGCGTGAAAAAAGAGAGCCTGGATCTCCATCCGCTCAACTGGCCGCTGATTGAAGAGGTTCGCGCCCGCCTCACCCCGCAGCAAAAGTACATCCGTGGCTTATTCTGCGGCGGCACGTTGTGCGATGAGGCGATGTTTGCCGCCATGAAAAAACATGCCGAAGTTTATAGCAACATTCATCCGGATCCGGCGTTCCGCCTAACGGATCTCAATCGCAGCGTGGCGCATACCTTCCTCGATTTCGGTGATGACGATTTTACCAACGGCAAACCGCACCCGATGATCGATCCGACCAACCGCATTAGTCGTCTGTTGCAGGAAGCGCGCGATCCTGAAGTCGGCGTGATCGTTATGGACTTCGTTCTTGGATTTGGATCGCATGAAGATCCGGTTGGCGTGATGCTTGAGGCGATCGTTGAAGCCAAAGCGATCGCCGCCGCAGAGGGGCGTCCGCTTGAGATCCTCGGCTATGTGCTGGGAACCGATCTTGATACGCCGTCACTGGAAAAACAGTGTCAGATGCTGACCGATGCTGGCGTTATCTGGGCGAGCAGTAGCACCAACACCGGATTGCTGGCGCGTGAATTTATCTGTAAGGGGGAGGAAGCCTGATGAGCCAGACACTGTTTAACCAGCCGCTGAACGTGATTAACGTCGGTATCGCGATGTTCAGCGATGACCTGAAAAAGCAAAACGTACCCGTGACTCAACTCGACTGGACGCCGCCGGGCCAGGGCAACATGCAGGTCGTGGCTGCGCTGGACGACATTGCCGATTCGCCGCTGGCAGACAAAATTGCTGCCGCTAACCAGCAGGCGCTGGAACGCATTATTCAGTCGCATCCGGTGCTGATTGGCTATGACCAGGCGATCAACGTCGTACCGGGCATGACCCGTAACACCATCCTGCACGCCGGGCCGCCAATCCGCTGGGAAAAAATGTGCGGCGCAATGAAGGGCGCGGTAACCGGTGCGCTGGTGTTTGAAGGGCTGGCGAAAGATCTGGATGAAGCCGCCGAACTGGCCGCCTCGGGTGAAATCATCTTCTCACCCTGCCACGAGCATGACTGTGTCGGCTCGATGGCGGGCGTGACCTCGGCATCGATGTTTATGCACATCGTTGAGAACAAAACTTACGGCAACCGCGCATATACCAATATGAGCGAGCAGATGGCGAAGATCCTGCGCATGGGGGCGAACGATCAGAGCGTTATCGAGCGCCTGAACTGGATGCGCGATGTGATGGGACCGATGCTGCGCGACGCCATGAAGCTGGCGGGCGAAATCGATCTGCGTTTGATGCTGGCTCAGGCGCTGCATATGGGCGATGAGTGTCACAACCGCAACAATGCCGGGACGGCGCTGCTGATTCAGGCGCTGACGCCGTGGATTATTCAGACCGGCTATCCGGTTGAGCAACAGCGAGAGGTGTTCGAGTTCGTCCTCAGCAGTGATTACTTTTCCGGGCCGACCTGGATGGCGATGTGTAAAGCCGCAATGGACGCCGCACACGGTATCGAATACAGCACCGTGGTGACGACGATGGCGCGTAACGGCGTTGAGTTCGGTCTGCGCATCAGCGGCTTACCGGGTCAGTGGTTTACCGGTCCGGCGCAGCAGGTGATTGGTCCGATGTTTGCGGGCTACAAGCCCGAAGATTCCGGGCGCGATATTGGCGATAGCGCGATTACCGAAACCTATGGCATTGGCGGTTTTGCCATGGCGACGGCGCCGGCCATCGTGGCGCTGGTGGGCGGTACGGTCGAGGAGGCGGTTGATTTCTCGCGCCAGATGCGTGAAATCACCCTCGGCGAAAACCCCAACGTCACCATTCCATTGCTTGGTTTTATGGGTGTACCGACCGCTATCGATATTACGCGCGTGGGCAGTACCGGCATTCTGCCAGTGATCAACACCGCCATTGCGCACAAAGATGCGGGGATCGGCATGATCGGCGCTGGAATAGTTCACCCGCCGTTCGCCTGTTTTGAAAAGGCGATCCTCAACTGGCGCGACCGCTACTGCCAATAACAATAACCGGGGCTAACGCGGTTAGCCCCACAGTAGCGAAGCGAAAAACGTTGCTTACCTGCAGGGCTGGGCGATCTCCGCGATCGCAAACGATGCTTAACCTGTGAAGGATATTCCATGAACAGCATAAAACTAGAATGGAAACGTGGTGACTGGGCGGCTTACTTTGGGCTGATGACCAACAACCTGACTAACCTGCTGACAATGATGGGGCTGCTCATTTTTGTTGTCGGGATCCCTACCGAAATTGTCTATGGTCGCATTGCGCCTGCCTTTGGCCTGGCGGTGCTGGTGGCCAGCGTCTGCTATGCCTGGTTTGGCCTGCAGATGGCAAAGCACACCGGGCGTAAAGACGTGACGGCGCTGCCATCCGGACCGAGCGCACCGTCAATCTTTACCGTGACCTTCCTGGTGCTGATGCCGGTTTATCAGCAAACCAAAGATGCCAACTTCGCTATCCAAATCGCGCTGGTGTGGTGTTTTGTTGAAGCGTTGATCCTGGTGGGCGGCTCCTTCCTGGGTGAGACCATCCGCAAGATGATCCCGCGCACGGTACTGCTGTCTTGTCTGTCCGGCCTGGGGTTGCTGCTGCTGGCGATGAACCCGATGCTGCAGGCATTTGAAGCGCCGACCGTCTCTTTCATCGTCCTGTTGCTGATCTTCATTAACTGGTTCGGTAAGAAGCCGATTTTTGCCCGTATTCCTACCGGTTTGCTGCTGCTGATTGCCGGTACGGCCCTGGCGTGGATCTCTGGTTTGCAAAGCCCGGAGGCCATTAAATCGTCGATGGCTTCCTTTGGTTTTAACCCACCGGAAATCCATGTCGACAGCTTCCTGCAAGGTTTGCCGCACGCGCTGCCGTATCTGGCTTCTGCGGTTCCTCTGGGTCTGGCGAACTACATTTTTGACCTCGAGAACATTGAAAGCGCGCATGCGGCGGGGGATGAGTACAACACGCGTAAAGTCATGATGGCGAACGGTTTTGCTTCCATGCTCGGTTGCATGCTCGGCAACCCGTTCCCGGTGACCGTGTATGTTGGGCATGCGGGCTGGAAAGCGATGGGTGCCAGCATCGGCTATACCCTCGCTTCGGGGATCACCATGTTCCTGGTGCCGTTATTTGGGTTAGGAGCGTTTATGCTCGCCATTATTCCGATGACCGCGATAGTGCCGATTCTGGTATTTATCGGTGTGGTGACCGCCAATCAGGTGGTGCGGGAGACGCCCAAAGTCGAGGTTCCCGTTATCTTCATCTGCTTGTTTCCGTGGATTGCTAACTGGGCATTGACCATCGTCAACAGCGTGATGGGGGCCGCCGGAACATCTGCGGGAAAACTGGGGAGCGATCTGCTGCACAGCAAAGGTGTCTATTACGACGGACTGGTGCATCTGGGAAGCGGCGCGCCGCTGGCCAGCATGCTGTGGGGCTGCGTCGCTATCTTCGCCATTATGAATAAGCCGCTGCGCGGGGCGATTGCCGCAGCCTTTGGCGCGCTGTTATCGCTGTTTGGCGTGATCCACTCTCCAGCGGTTGGCTTTGCCGAAGGCAGCTCGATGATGTTTGTTGTGGCCTACCTGATGATGAGCGGCATGTTTGTTCTCAAGCATGTTCTTGATAGCCGTGAAGCGGTGACTGCGCCAGAGCAGGAACCGACGAAAACGACCTGAATCGCCTGCACGCGGAAGATAACACTATGAAAGAACTTGTGGTCGTTGCCATTGGCGGCAACAGCATTATCAAAGATAACGCCAGCCAGTCGATTGAACATCAGGCTGAAGCGGTGAAAGCGGTGGCGGATACGGTGCTGGAGATGTTGGCATCGGACTACAACATTGTGCTGACGCACGGTAACGGGCCGCAGGTTGGGCTGGATCTACGGCGTGCGGAAATCGCACACGAGCGTGAAGGGCTGCCGCTTACCCCGTTGGCAAACTGCGTCGCCGATACGCAGGGCGGCATCGGCTATCTGATCCAACAGGCGCTGAACAACCGACTGGCACGACGCGGCGAGCAGAAGGCGGTCACGGTGGTCACGCAGGTGGAGGTCGACAAAAACGATCCGGGCTTCGCTAACCCCACCAAGCCTATCGGGGCGTTCTTTAGTGAAGCGCAGCGCGATGAACTGCAGCGGGTCAATCCGGGCTGGCGCTTTGTTGAGGATTCAGGACGCGGTTACCGCCGGGTAGTCGCCTCTCCACAACCGAAGCGCATTGTCGAGGCGGAGGCGATCAAAACGCTGACCCAGCAAGGCTTTGTGGTGATTGGCGCGGGCGGTGGCGGCATCCCGGTGGTGCGTAGCGAGCAGGGAGATTACCAGAGCGTGGACGCAGTGATTGATAAAGATCTCTCCACGGCGCTGCTGGCGCAGGAGATCCGCGCTGACATTCTGGTCATCACCACCGGCGTCGAGCAGGTCTGTATTCATTTTGGCAAACCCAACCAGCAGGCGCTGGATACGGTGGATGTCGCAACGATGACCCGTTACATGCAGGAGGGGCATTTCCCGCCGGGTAGCATGTTACCCAAGATCGTTGCCAGTCTGGCGTTTCTGGAGCGTGGCGGTAGACGAGTGATCATCACCACGCCGGAATGCCTGCCTGCCGCACTGCGTGGCGAAACGGGCACCCATATTGTCCATTCCTGAGAGGAAACGTGAATGAAGGAAAGTAACAGCCGCCGTGAATTTTTAAGTCAGAGTGGAAAAATGGTGACAGCTGCCGCGCTGTTTGGCGCAGTGGCTCCTGTCGCGTATGCTGCTAATCCTGTCGGGAACACCTGCGGGTCGAAGAGCACAATGACGATTAACGATAAGCACTATTACCTGGATAACGTCCTGCTGGAAGCCGGGTTTGATTACGAAAATTCGGTGGTGGTGCATACCCGTACCGCGCTACAAACCGTTGAAATCCAGGACGGGAAAATTGTTGCGCTGCGCGAGAATAAGCAGCATCCGGATGCGACGCTGCCGCACTATGATGCGGGAGGAAAGCTGATGCTGCCCGCCATGCGCGACATGCACATCCATCTGGATAAAACCTTTTACGGCGGTCCCTGGCGTTCGCTGAACCGTCCGGCAGGCACTACCATTCAGGATATGATCCGCCTGGAACAAAAGCTGTTGCCTGAACTCCAGCCTTACACACAGGAGCGCGCGGAAAAGCTCATCGATCTGCTGCAGTCAAAAGGCACCTCGATCGCGCGCAGCCACTGTAATATCGAACCGGTTTCCGGGCTGAAAAATCTCGAAAACCTGCAGGCGGTACTGGCGCGTCGTCAACCGGGTTTTGCCTGTGAAATCGTGGCGTTTCCGCAGCATGGCCTGCTGTTATCAAAATCTGAACCGCTGATGCGCGAAGCGATGCAGGCGGGAGCGCATTATGTCGGCGGTCTGGACCCCACCAGCGTCGATGGAGCGATGGAAAAATCCCTCGACACCATGTTCCAGATTGCGCTGGATTACGATAAAGGCGTGGATATCCATTTGCATGAAACCAGCCCGGCGGGCGTGGCGGCAGTGAATTACATGGTGGAGACGGTGGAGAAAACGCCACAGTTAAAGGGCAAACTGACCATCAGCCACGCGTTTGCGCTGGCAACGTTGAACGAACAGCAGGTAGACACGTTGGCGGGCCGCATGGCGGCACAGCAGATTACCATTGCCTCGACGGTGCCGATCGGTACCTTGCACATGCCGCTCAAGCAACTGCGTGATAAAGGTGTGGAAGTGATTACCGGAACTGACAGCGTGATTGACCACTGGTCACCGTACGGGCTGGGCGACATGCTGGAAAAGGCAAATCTGTACGCGCAGCTCTATATTCGCCCCAACGAACTCAACCTGTCGCGGGCGTTGTTCCTCGCCACTGGCGATGTGTTGCCGCTCAACGATAAAGGTGAGCGCGTCTGGCCGAAAGCGCAGGATGAAGCCAGCTTTGTGCTGGTGGATGCCTCCTGTTCGGCGGAAGCCGTCGCGCGAATTTCCCCACGCACCGCGACCTTCCATCAAGGGCAACTGGTGTGGGGGAATGTCGCAAACTAATCTGGTTTTACGCGCGGCGGCAATCGCTGCTGCGCTCTTTGCTTGTTAGCCGACAATTCCCAGATAGCCGTGGATCCCCATATACAACCCCACCATGCCAATGAGTGCGCTGGAAAAATAGGGCGCTTTGCGTGCCAGCGTGTTAAATCCGCTCCAGCGTTTGGCCGCCTGTTGCACGCTGATTGCCGCTCCCACGCCCACCGTTACCAGCGTCAGCGCCAAGCCGAGGCTGAAGCACAGTACCATGGTCGCGCCCAGCGTGAAGGCTTTGAGCTGGATGCAAATCAGCAGTACCGTAATGGCGGCAGGGCAGGGGATCAACCCGCCGGTCAGACCAAACAGTAATATCTGGCCGTTGGTGACCTCTTTGTCCGCAAAGCGGCGCTGAATATCGGTGGCATGCGCTCGTTCGTGGGCATCCTGATACTCTTTTGAACCTTCGTTCAGCCCGGCCAGTGCGCCATGGTCGTGTTCATGATGATGATGGTGATCGTCATCGTGGTCATCATGATGGTGGTGATGACCGTCATGATCATGGTGATGCTCGTGAGCGTGGTGATGATGCCCATGATCGTGGTCATGATGCGTCTGGGCCAGCCAGTTCTGCTCTCCCTGCCTGGTCCGCCAGAACATCCAGAATGCGGTCCCGAGAATAATAATCGCCGAGACAAACTGCAGCCAGGGCTCGACGGCCTGGGCGGTAAACGCTTTGCTGATATACATCCCGCCTAGCGCAATCAGCCATACCACGGCGGTATGCGACAGCGTTGCCGCCAGCCCCAGCATCACCGCCTGTTTGATGGTTCCCTTAATAGCAATAATAAAGGCCGCCATCATCGTCTTGGAATGCCCTGGTTCCAGCCCGTGTAACACACCCAATAGAATCGCGCTGGGAATGAAAAACCAGGCGTTGCCTTGCTGAAGAAGCGTAGAAAACTCACCCATGAGAATGATTCTTAGTTGTTTAATTTTGCTTGATTCTACTCCCCCCCAGTATTAAATACTACCCCCCAGTAGAATGAGGATGGTATTGTCGCTACAGCCAGACGTTAAAAAGGTAAAGCTATGTCACATACGATCCGCGACAAACAAAAGCTGAAAGCCCGAGCCAGCAAGATTCAGGGGCAGGTAGCGGCGTTGAAAACCATGCTGGATGAACCGCATGAATGCGCGGCGGTATTGCAGCAAATAGCGGCGATCCGCGGTGCGGTAAATGGATTAATGCGTGAAGTGATTAAAGGTCATCTGACCGAACACATTGTGCATCAGGGCGATGAAATTAAGCGCGAAGAGGATTTGGATGTGATCCTGAAAGTGCTGGATTCGTACATCAAATAAGTCAGTTTAACGGCTCATCCACGTTCAATACCGTCCAGTTAAGCATGTAGGGTGAACATGTGATTCTTTCTCAGGGTTCCGTTCACCTCAGCAGTGTTATTTTTCTGAAGCATTGATACCCGTGAACGTGTAAAGGGTGTTCTTCGCCACGCCCTTTACAATCCCGGCTCCCGGCGGGAAAATTGCCGCTCCGCGGTCCCCTCCGCTTATTCCTCCTGGCTACCGGGTCGGGCGCGAGGTAGCGTCCCTGCAAAGCGCGCCCTGAGCCAGCATCCATGCTGGCTCTCCCGGGCTTACGGAAACACGTCGGCAATTTTCAGCCGGACCAGCCCACACCTCACCATCTGCGTTTTTGGTCTGAACAGCAAAACAGGTTTAACTGGAAATCAGAGCGTTGAAGTGATGACTCGGGTCCGGCTGAAAATCGATGAGGAGTTGACGTCTGACCGGGGCTGTCCGCAGGGATGCGGACAGAGGGGACGGGCTGCATGGACGCAGGCTCGGCCCCGACCCGACAGGCAGACGGCATAAGACGAATGAATCGCGTAGCGACGATTTTCCCGCCGGGAGCCTGGGTTGCAAGGGAGGCGGCGGTGAGCCTCCCTTGCACGTTCACAGGAATCGGTGCTTCAGAGAAACGATGAACATGAGGTGAACGGAACCCTTCTCTGAGATAGCATGTTCATTACTTCCGCCAACACAGGTTGATACTTTCTGAAATTGAGTTGTTAACTGAACGACATCGCACCCACTTTCAGGAGAATGAGCCGTTCAACAACACGTCCTAGCCAAAAAACATCACAGATACGCACAGCAGACCGACAATCAGGGTGATCAGATTACCCACTGAACGGTACGGCTTCAGTGCCGGGATCAGATAGGTCGATAATGTCGGCATGATAAACAGAATCATGGCAATCAGTGGCCCGCTAATCGCGTAAATCATTGAAATGGCATTAGGGTTAATGCAGCAGATGATGAACGTAATGGCCGAAACCAACATAATGGACAGGGCGCGGTTAAAAGCCCGGCTTTTCTTCACTCCCACCTGATGCAACGACGTTTTTACTACTTCCGTTGCCCCTTCAATCACGCCAAAGTAGGTGCCGAGGAACGATTTTGACATCGCCACAACGGCAACGATGATCCCGGATATCGACAGCCAGGCCGGCGCGTTGGGCATCATCGATAGCGCTGACAGAATGGTCACGCCTTCATTTTTCGCGTCTTCGATATAGTTTGTCGGAATCGAAAGCAAACAGCTGAAGACGAAAAACAGCACGCTCAGGCAGATGATGACGTAGGCTACCTTCATGATTTTTTTGCATTTACCCATGGCCTGCTCGCCGTATTTCTCACGTCGGTCAATGGCGAACGTAGAGATAATTGGCGTATGGCTAAAAGCGAAAACCATCACGGGAATAGATATCCAAACCTGATGCAGCGTGTGCTGATCGAAAGACATCTGGCCAGTGAGTAACGTTGGTTGCCAGCTTCCGGTCAGGTAAAGCGAAAGGAATAAAAAGTATGCGATCAGCGGGAACACCAGAAAGCCCATGACCCGAATGGTGGCTTGTCGGCCCATCAGAAAAATCAGGTTCAGCACCAGCACCACGCCAAAACTGACCAGCATGCGGATCCGCAGATCGATGGTGATATGTTTTGCCAGCTGTTCGGTGAGTGAATTGGTTATCGCTACGGCGTAGATCAGCACCACCACAAAGAAGGCAATAAAATAGAGAGTGGTAATCAGGCTGCCAATCTTCTTGCCGTAGTAGTGCGTAACCGCGCCGGTAATTCCTTCACCTGCCGAGGTTTTTGAGGACAGGATAAACTGGCACAGCGCCTTGTGCGGCCAGTAGGTTAAAGGCCAGGCGACGAGTGCGGTGATAAACAATACCACCGCGCCTGCAGAACCCAGCTGTATGGGGAGGAAGAGGGTTCCTGCGCCGACGGCAGTCCCATATAGTGCGAAGCTCCAGAGAGTCTCTTCTTTTGACCAAAATTTCGACATTATTTGAACGTATCAACTATAAAATAAACAAAAAGAAGCGCAATTTACCACAAATGGCAGGGGCTGGGGGAGGTGTGAACGAGTGGGCTAGTGAATGGATTAATAGCCGGAACCGAGAAGATTCCGACTATTATTTTAATTATCAGGCAGTAACGCGCTGCTGGCGACGCTTCATAACACGCTCGCGTAACGTGTCATAAGCCCAGTTATAGAACATGGTGTACGGCAGGAAGAACAGGAAGAAACCTATTTCCAGCGTGAATGCCTGAAGCAGGCTGACGTTTAGCACATACGCCACGATGCTCACCCCGATCACAATAAAACCGCTCTCAAAGCCTAAGGCGTGAAATGCCCGCACTTTCGCCGTACGTTTTACCAGATGTGATGGCCACAGGCGGTCAAACAGGGCGTTATAAATGATATTCCAGATCATCGCCGTGGTGGCGAGAAGAACGGTCAGTCCGCCCATTTCCAGCACCGAGCGCTGCATCAACCATGCGGTGGTTGGTGCGAGAACAGCGGTGGCAATGCCTTCAAAGCAGACGGCATGAAAAATACGCTCCACTAGCGAGCGACGTTGGACTGTATCGTGTTGCATAACCTAAAACCTTCTTTAATGCCCGGATAACGGAATGGTGGCAATTTTATCGTTTTATGTGATATCTAAAAGATAGTATCCATCGATAAAGTAGATAGTTCATGCGTTACTCTCCTGAAGCGTTAACGGCATTTGTGGAGACCGTGTCCTGCGGCTCGTTTTCTGCGGCGGCCCGGCGGCTGCGCAAAAGCCAGTCCACCATCAGTACGGCCATTGCGCATCTGGAAGCCGATCTTGGTTTTGCGCTCTTTGACCGCTCATCCCGCCAGCCAACGCTGACTGAAGAAGGTAAGCGGGTGCTGGGCTATGTGCAGGCAATTTTGACGGCCAGCGAACGTCTCGATGAGGCGGCGATCTCGCTGTCGGGTGAGACGGAAGCGCGTCTGACTTTCGTGCTTTCGGACACGCTACACCCGGATGTGCTGGAAGAGTTGATGGTGCAGTTTGACCGCAAGTTTCCCCATACCGAGTTTGAATGTCTGATTGGCGAAGATGAAGACGTGATCGATCTGCTGCAAAAAGGGCGTGCTCAGGTGGGGTTGATCGAAGCGCGCGAGGATTACCCGACCGACATGGGCGTTACGCGTCTGCCGATGCAAACCTGGATGGGATTATACGTCGCGGCGTCGCATCCGCTGGCGGCTCATGAAAAACTGCAGTGGGAACAGCTACATACCTGGCGCGAGTTGCGTCTGAATACCTATCTGGAAAACGGCACCAACGTGGCGCGTGGCCCCGTCTGGTCGGCGCCTAACTATTTGTTGCTGCTGAGTATGGCGGTGCAGGGATTCGGCTGGTGCGCGCTCCCTTGTGCGCTGGTGGAGGAGTTTGCGGCAGAAAAACCGCTGGTTCAATTGAATCTGCCCGGTTGGCCAAAGGCTATCTCTATCGATCTGTTGTGGAATAAAAAATCCCCCCCTGGCGTGGCGGGAAGTTGGCTGCGCGACCATTTACAGCAGAGTGGCGTTCAGATGACCAATAAATGATACGAATTTCCTTTGTGATAAAAATCACCGTTTTTAAACAACCTTGATAACTCTTTTTAACAATCATCTACTATTGCGGTGTTATTTTGCGCTGAGGTGGTGATGAAAGAGGTTGTGATAGTCGGGGCGTTACGGACACCGATTGGCTGCTTCCAGGGGACGCTGGCGCGCCACTCTGCCGTTGAATTAGGTAGCATGGTGGTCAGGGCGTTACTGGAACGCACTGGCGTGGATGTTCACGCCGTGGATGAAGTGATCCTCGGACAGGTACTTACCGCAGGCGCCGGGCAGAATCCGGCGCGTCAGTCCGCCATCAATGGTGGGCTACCCAATACCGTTTCCGCCATCACCATTAACGATGTCTGCGGCTCGGGTCTGAAAGCGCTGCATCTGGCGACCCAGGCTATCCAGTGCGGCGAAGCCGACATTGTGATTGCGGGCGGGCAAGAAAATATGAGCCGTGCGCCGCATGTTCTTACCGATAGCCGCACCGGTGCACAGTTGGGAAACAGTCAACTGGTCGACAGCCTGGTGCATGACGGACTGTGGGACGCTTTCAACGATTACCATATGGGCGTTACTGCGGAAAACCTGGCGCGGGAATACGGCATCAGCCGTGAATTACAGGATGCCTACGCGCTGCACTCACAGCACAAGGCACGGATGGCAATCGATGCCGGACGTTTTAAAGATGAAATCGTGCCGGTGGTAACGCAGCGTAATGGGCAATCTTTCGTGGTGGATACCGACGAGCAGCCGCGCACCGATGCCAGCGCCGAAGGGCTGGCGCGTCTGGATCCTACCTTTGACCGGCTCGGTTCGGTCACCGCGGGTAACGCTTCATCCATCAACGATGGCGCCGCCGCGGTGATGATGATGAGCGAAGCCAAAGCGCAGGAGCTGAATTTACCGGTGCTGGCCCGCATTCGCGCCTTTGCCAGCGTCGGGGTTGATCCCGCACTGATGGGGATTGCGCCAGTGTATGCGACGCGCCGCTGTCTTGAGCGTGTGGGCTGGCAACTGGCTGATGTTGATCTTATTGAAGCTAACGAGGCGTTCGCCGCGCAAGCATTATCCGTTGGGAAAATGCTGGAGTGGGATGAACGGCGGGTAAATGTGAACGGCGGAGCCATTGCTCTCGGCCATCCGATTGGCGCATCTGGCTGCCGAATTCTGGTTTCACTGGTACATGAAATGGTGAAGCGTCGGGCGCACAAAGGACTGGCAACGCTGTGTATCGGCGGCGGTCAGGGGGTGGCGCTCGCTATCGAACGAGACTAATCCCCGTCATACTTCAAGCTGCATGTGCGTTGGCTTTACTCGCTCACCCCAGTCACGTACTTATGTACGCTCCGGGGAATTCGCTGCGTCGCCGCCTTCCTGCAACTCGAATTATTTAGGGTATATATTTTTCTTCTCGAACAGTTTTCTGCCGTGTTATCTCTTCCTCTATAAAAAAGCCCTCCAACAGGAGGGCAAGGCCAGTTACAGAAACATACACTCTAAACCCTGCCAACATATCAAAACGCTGTTTCATTTCATGTGATTGACTGCGCACTTTGTTTGAAAAGGTGTGCAAACATCGTATGAGTCCGACTGTATTTTCAATGTCTTATCCCCGCCACTAATGAACCACTTCTTTGTGTATTTATCTATCTAATTGTTTTAAATAATTTTATTTGAAATGTTCTCGCGATTTATATGCGCTAGCGTGATCACAATTACACTTTTGACAATAAGATGCAGAAAAAGTGAAACATCGTTTTAGTTGTAATTGAAAACCCATTCCGGGAGGGATATCATGAGCGCATAAGATAAAACGGAACAGCGTTTTGCTATTCGTTTAAGCATTCACGGTCAATTTATCACTGGAGGTAAATGTGGACGTAAGACAAAGCATCCATAGTGCGCATGCGAAAACCCTGGACACTCAGGGGCTGCGTAATGAGTTTTTGGTCGAAGAAGTGTTTGTCGCAGATGAATACACCATGGTCTACAGCCACATCGATCGCATCATTGTTGGCGGCATTATGCCAGTGGCCAAAACCGTCTCTGTGGGTGGCGAAGTCGGCAAACAGCTGGGCGTAACCTATTTCCTCGAGCGTCGTGAGCTGGGTGTGATCAACATCGGCGGCCCTGGCACGATTACCGTTGACGGCCAGTGCTATGAAATTGGCCATCGCGATGCGCTGTACGTCGGGAAAGGGGCAAAAGAAGTGGTATTCGCCAGCATCGACACGGCGAAACCGGCGAAGTTTTACTACAACTGCGCGCCGGCACACACGACTTACCCAACCAAAAAAGTCACGCCAGCAGACGTTGCGCCAGTGACGCTGGGCGATAACCTCACTAGTAATCGTCGCACCATCAACAAATACTTTGTGCCGGATGTTCTGGAAACCTGCCAGTTGAGCATGGGCCTGACGGAACTGGCGCCGGGTAACCTGTGGAATACCATGCCGTGTCATACCCATGAACGTCGTATGGAAGTCTACTTCTACTTCAATATGGAAGAAGATACCTGCGTCTTCCACATGATGGGTCAGCCTCAGGAAACGCGTCATATTGTGATGCACAACGAACAGGCGGTGATTTCTCCGAGCTGGTCAATTCACTCCGGTGTCGGCACAAAAGCTTATACGTTCATTTGGGGCATGGTCGGCGAAAACCAGGTCTTTGATGATATGGACCATGTTGCAGTCAAAGATCTGCGCTAATCGCGGGCGACAGCCGTGCCTGCTGCGGCAGGCAATATAAAAATTAAGGATTTACAATGATTTTGAATGCATTCTCTCTTGAAGGAAAAGTCGCCGTTGTGACCGGTTGTGACACCGGCCTGGGTCAGGGTATGGCGTTGGGTCTGGCTGAAGCAGGTTGCGATATCGTCGGTATCAACATTGTTGAACCGACGGAAACCATCGAACGCGTGACCGCGCTGGGCCGCCGTTTTTTAAGTCTGACCGCCGACCTGCGTCAAATCGACGGCATTCCGGCGCTGCTTGAGCGTGCAGTGGCGGAATTTGGTCATATCGACATTCTGGTCAACAATGCGGGTCTTATTCGTCGTGACGATGCGATCGACTTCAGCGAAAAAGACTGGGATGACGTGATGAACCTGAACATTAAGAGCGTGTTCTTTATGTCTCAGGCCGCGGCGAAACACTTTATCGCTCAGGGTAACGGCGGCAAAATTATCAATATCGCCTCTATGCTGTCCTTCCAGGGCGGGATCCGTGTGCCGTCTTACACCGCGTCTAAAAGCGGCGTAATGGGCGTTACCCGTCTGATGGCGAACGAATGGGCAAAACATAACATCAACGTCAACGCAATTGCGCCGGGGTATATGGCGACGAACAACACTCAACAGCTGCGTGCTGATGAGCAGCGTAGCGCAGAAATCCTCGATCGTATCCCGGCGGGTCGTTGGGGGCTGCCGAGCGACCTGATGGGGCCTGTCGTGTTCCTGGCGTCCAGCGCATCTGACTATATCAACGGCTATACCGTTGCGGTTGATGGCGGCTGGCTGGCACGTTAATTCGCTTTCCTGAACCGTCAAACCCTGCCCTCTGGCAGGGTTTTTTTTACATTTTGATCATTAAAATCCATATTGTGGTTATAAATTATTCCATATTCATTTCCATATATATGGATTCTTGATTTTTAATATTCATTAATATCAATAGATTAAATTTAATTGAGTGATTGTCATTAAATTTTAAAATTGGAATATCCATCACATAACGATGTGGTGTAGCTATTTAATCCATGTTTTTGCCGTTTCCCGCCTGACGCTTCCTGTAAGGGATCCCTTACTTTCAATGACATGGTTATTCTGTATCTGGCAGGAAAAAATGGTCTCAATAAATAATGATGCTGCTTTAGCGCCGCGCACTGCGCGCGATACGCGACGTATGAATATGTTTGTATCTATCTCTGCGGCTGTCGCAGGGTTGTTATTCGGCCTGGATATTGGCGTGATAGCCGGCGCGTTGCCTTTTATCACCGATCATTTTGTCCTGACCAGCCGTCTGCAGGAGTGGGTTGTGAGCAGCATGATGCTGGGTGCGGCAATGGGGGCGCTGTTTAACGGTTGGCTGTCATTCCGCCTGGGACGTAAATACAGTCTGATGGCGGGCGCGATCCTTTTCGTCGTCGGATCTCTGGGGTCGGCCTTCGCCTCCAGCGTAGAAATGCTCATTTTTGCCCGCGTGGTGCTGGGCGTTGCGGTGGGGATCGCATCTTACACCGCACCGCTCTATCTCTCCGAAATGGCCAGCGAGAACGTGCGTGGCAAAATGATCAGTATGTATCAACTGATGGTAACGCTGGGTATCGTACTGGCCTTTTTGTCCGATACGGCATTCAGCTACAGCGGTAACTGGCGCGCTATGCTGGGCGTGCTGGCGCTCCCGGCGGTGTTACTGATCATCCTGGTTGTTTTTCTGCCCAACAGCCCGCGCTGGCTGGCGGAAAAAGGTCGCCACATCGAAGCCGAAGAAGTACTGCGTATGCTGCGCGATACGTCAGAAAAGGCCCGCGATGAGCTGAACGAAATCCGTGAAAGTCTGAAGCTGAAGCAGGGCGGTTGGGCGCTGTTTAAAATTAACCGCAACGTGCGTCGCGCGGTTTTCCTCGGGATGTTGCTGCAGGCGATGCAACAATTTACCGGGATGAACATCATCATGTATTACGCGCCGCGAATTTTTAAAATGGCGGGCTTTACCACCACAGAGCAGCAAATGATTGCCACGCTGGTGGTCGGCTTAACGTTTATGTTTGCCACCTTTATCGCCGTTTTCACGGTCGACAAAGCAGGACGTAAACCGGCGCTGAAAATTGGTTTCAGCGTGATGGCCCTCGGGACGCTGGTGCTTGGTTATTGCCTTATGCAGTTTGATAACGGCACGGCTTCCAATGGACTATCCTGGCTGTCAGTTGGCATGACGATGATGTGTATTGCAGGCTATGCGATGAGCGCCGCGCCGGTGGTGTGGATCCTGTGTTCGGAAATTCAGCCGCTGAAATGCCGCGATTTTGGTATTACCTGCTCCACAACCACCAACTGGGTATCGAACATGATTATTGGCGCAACGTTCCTGACGCTGCTCGACAGCATTGGCGCAGCCGGTACGTTCTGGCTTTATACCGCGCTGAACGTCGCGTTTATCGGGATTACCTTCTGGCTTGTTCCAGAAACCAAAAATGTCACGCTGGAGCATATCGAACGCAAGCTGATGGCGGGTGAGAAGTTAAGAGATATTGGGGTGTAAATGTTGAGACGGAGTGTCGGATGACGTCTCATGTAAGCCGGGTAAGCGATACCCGGCTTTTTTATTTAGCGCTTTACCCGTGTAGAAAATCTTCGCGTATGGGCGTAAAGGTATCCAGCAGCGTTCCCGGTTTTAAACAGACGCAGCCATGCATAATGTTGGGTTGTTTATACAGGGTATCGCCCGCCCTAACGACATGCTTTTCTTCGCCGATGGTAAATTCAAACTCACCGGACAACACGTAAGTCAGCTGCTCATGCGGATGATTGTGCATCGGGCCTATCGCGCCT
>OJIU01000118.1_pt1 | contig 46490 bp, 41 predicted proteins | sample 1595961 | NCBI WGS metagenome assembly OJIU01 (sample SAMEA4350144, study PRJEB24818) | metagenome | biome: human; feature: gut; material: faeces | place: Denmark | collected 2013-09
CTGCCTGGACAACGCCGCCACCGAACAGGTGTTCGGCCACCTCAAGGACGAGTTCTGCCGGGGACGCGAATTCGACTCGTACGAGCGGTTCAAGGCCGAGCTCGACGCCTATATCATCCACTGGAACACCAAACGACGCCAGATACGACTCGAGGGACACACCCCGGAGGAATACCGGAGCATGTCCCTCGCAACCTAGAACGGTATCCTAATAAACAACGTCCAACAAACGGGGCGCAGTTCACCCGAATACGCGGCGCTCGACGACGCGACCCGCGCGCAGGTCGAGGAGCTGCACGCCTCGGTGGCCGCCGCCAATGACAGCGCCGAGCCGATGGACGTCAACGCCTCGTGGGACGCCAAACGGCAGGCGCTGTGGCTGATCTTCTCCGCGCCGCGTTCCGAGGAGCGCGAGACCGCCTTCGCCGAGTTCAAGCGCGCGGCGGGGCCGGACCTGGTGCGTGACCACCATGACATGTTCGAATTCCAGCGCTGGCTGCAGTGGATCGCCGATGAACAGGTGGCCGCCGCGCAGCAGGCCGCCAAGGACTCCGGCATGGCGCTCGGCCTGATGCAGGACATGGCGGTGGGCGTGCACGCCCTCGGCGCCGACGTGTGGTGGAGCCCCGAACGGTTCGCCGACGGCGTGACTGTCGGCGCCCCGCCGGACTTCTACAACCAGCTCGGCCAGGACTGGGGGCAGCCGCCGTTCAGCCCGCAGTACCTGGAATCCACCGGTTACCGCGTCTACCGTGAGATGGTGCACAACATGTTCGCGCACGCCGGCGCCCTGCGCATCGACCATGTGCTCGGCCTGTTCCGCCTGTGGTGGATCCCGCGCGGCTGCACCGCGCGCGACGGTGCCTATGTGACCTACAACCACGAGGTCATGCTCTCCATCCTGGCGATCGAGGCCTCCCGCGCGAACGGTGTGGTCATCGGCGAGGATCTGGGCACCGTGCCCGAATACGTCTCCAAGGTGCTGGCCGAACACGGCGTGCTGGGCACCGCCGTGGAATGGTTCTCCCGCGTGGACAACTCCCCGAACGCCGGCGACCCGTATGCCCCGCCGGAGGACTACCGCAAGTACGCGCTCGCTTCCGTGACCACGCATGACCTGCCGCCGACGGCGGGCTATCTGAAGCTGGAGCACGTCGACCTGCGCGAGGAGCTGAATCTGCTCAACGAACCGGCCGAGCAGTTCCGCGCCGAGGTACAGGCCGAGATCGATCAGATGCTGGCGCTGCTGGTTTCGTGCGGATACCTGCCGCAGGAGGTGGCCGACGGGCTGAAGGCCGCCTGCGCGCCGGCCACCGACGATGCCGAGACGGCCGACCGCGAGGCGCTGATCCAGCGTGTAGTGGAGGCCATGCACGTCATGCTGCGGGATTCGCCGAGCGTGCTGGTGCAGGCCGCGCTGGTGGACGGCGTGGGCGAGCACCGCACCCAGAACCAGCCGGGCACCAGCTGGGAGTACCCGAACTGGCGCATCCCGCTGGCCGACGAGACCGGGCGCGTGGTGCATACCGAGGAGGTCTTCGACCTGCCGCGGGTGCAGTCGTTGGCCGCGGCGCTGAACCGCTGAGACGGGCTTCGCACTACCTCGGGTTTGAAATTTCAATCGCCGGAATATCAACCCTCCGGCATAGAAACCCCGAGGTAGTGCGAACCTGCCTCTGCGCTACTGGAGGTCTTCCCCCAGAAGCCAAGCCGCATATAAGGGAATGCTGCGGATACCGTTGCCGACACCGAAGTTACGTGCACTGACGCGCACGAGATACGGCGGATGGTAGCGTTCCCGGAATGATTCGAGGCTTCTGGCGGTGACGTTGCGTCCGGACTTGACCTCGATGGGGATGACGTCGCCTTGTTTGGCGCGGGCGATGAATTCGACCTCTGCTTTGCTGGTAGTACCCCAGTAATATACGGATGAATCCGAGGCGACGAGCTGCTGCAGCACATAGTTTTCGGTGATGCCTCCGCGGAATCCGGCTGCCTTGTCCGTCGCCGGTTCCAGATCCTGCGGGATGGCTTCATACTGCGCCGACAGCAATCCGACATCAGCTGTATATATCTTGAACGAGCTACTGTTCTCGAAGGTTTTCAGCGGTGCCGTGGCCTCGGTGACTTGGGTGCATCGCATGATGATGCCCGCAGCGTCCAGCCATGCGATGGCATTCTCGTATATTGCAGCCCGGCCCCCCGACTTGATGAGCTTGTACTGAAATTTATGGTTCTCCTTGGCCAGTTGCTGGGGAATGCTGTTCCATACGGCCATGATGCGCGGCGTTTCCGTGGGTGTGGCGTACTTGGCCATATCCGCGAGATATGCCACGTTGATTTCCTGCTGCTTGTTGCGCGCAGATTCCATTGCGTCGATGCCGGGGGCATCATTGGCGACGTATGCCGAGACGATTTCCGGCATGCCGCCGATGAGCTCATATTCATGGACAAGCTGCAGGGCGCGATCATGCAGGGCGAACGCCTGATCTGGGGCGTTCTCATACGCGTCGCGTATGGCGTCGGCCAGACGTGTTTCTCCGCGTGCCCACAGGAACTCTTCAAAACTCAATGGGCGCAGCTGCAGTAAATCGACCTTGCCGACGGGGAACGAGTACAGCTCGCGTTTGAGGGCGACGCCTAGTAAACTACCGGCTGCCACGACGTGGTATTGCGGTGCGTCATCGCAGAAATATTTCAACGAGGTCAACGCTCTTTCGCATAACTGTACTTCGTCGAAGACTATCAATGTGCGATCGGGGTTGATGGAAGTATGCAGAAAAACTTCCAGCTTGGGCACGAGCTCGGCTGGCGCGAGTGAAGCGTCGAATAAGGCCGCTGCCTGGGCGTCCCGGGAAAAGTCGATGTAGGCCAAAGAATCGTAGCGATCCGAGGCGAGCTGTTTGATGGCATAGGTTTTCCCTACCTGCCGTGCGCCGAAAATCACCAAAGGCTTGCGGTGCGACGACGCGCTCCACGCCTGAAGCTTGTGACTGATTGCGCGACGCATGCTCGGCATAGTGTCTCCCTTGGACCGTGAATGGAAATTAGTGTAAAAGTATACACTTTTTTGCGGAAAAAAATGTAGGATTCGACATTATTTTCCGCTGGGGTGTGTGGTGGGTTGAGGTGGGCTTCGCACTACCTTGGGGTTGAATTTCGGGTAACGGAATATCAGCCCTCCGGCATCGAAACCCCGAGGTAGTGCGAACCTGCAACATGGATGATAACGTTTGCACTATTTGCTACACTGATACTCGGATTACGGTGCATTTGCGTCGGATCAGATGTTGACAGCGCTGTACATCATGTGTGGCCGAAAGGAGCTGTATATGACCCTGAACAACACCCATGCGGACTGGTGGAAACAAGCGGTGGTCTACCAGGTCTACCCGCGTAGCTTCAAGGACGTGAACGGTGACGGTCTGGGCGACATCGCCGGCGTGACCGACCGCATCCCCTACTTGAAGGAACTGGGCGTGGACGCCATCTGGCTCTCGCCGTTCTATCCGTCCGAGCTGGCCGACGGCGGCTACGACGTCATCGGCTACCGTGACGTGGATCCGCGGCTGGGCACCATGGACGACTTCGACGCGATGGCCGCCGCCGCGCATGAGGCCGGTATGAAGGTGATCGTGGACATCGTGCCGAACCACACCTCCGACGGGCACGTCTGGTTCCAGGAGGCGCTGGCGGCGGAGCCCGGTTCCCCGCCCGCGACCGGTACATCTTCCGAGACGGCCTGGGCGAGCACGGCGAGCTGCCTCCGAACGACTGGCAGTCGATCTTCGGCGGCGGCGCCTGGGAGCGGGTGCCGGACGGCCAGTGGTACCTGCACATGTTCGCCAAGGAGCAGCCGGACCTCAACTGGAAGAACCCGGAGGTCCACGAGGAGTTCAAGAAGACCCTGCGCTTCTGGTCCGACCATGGCGCCGACGGCTTCCGCATCGACGTGGCGCATGGTCTGGCCAAGGACCTCGACAGCGCCCCGCTGACCGAGCTGGCGTTGAGGGGCAACCCGTTGGAGGGGCTGTGCCATGACGGCACGAATCCGCTATGGGACCGCCCCGAGGTACATGACATCTACCGCGAATGGCGCGAGGTGTTCAACTTCGAGTTCGCCAAGGCCGACTGGTTCGCCGAGGACTTCCGCACCGCCATCCGCGAAGGCTTGGAATCCGCCGAGGAATCCGGTTCCACCACCACCTGGGTGATGAGCAACCATGACGTGGTCCGCCATGCCAGCCGATACGGCCTGCCGCAGGTGAAGACGCAGTGGTGCCACCAGCTGGCCGATGCGTGGCTGTTGCGCAGCGGCTCGAACTTCATCGAGGACCGCACGCTCGGCACCCGCCGCGTCCGCGCCGCCATCATGATGGAGCTCGGCCTGCCCGGCTCCGTGTACGTGTATCAGGGCGAAGAACTGGGCCTGTTCGAGGTGGCGGATATACCGTGGGACCGCCTGGAGGACCCGACCCCGTTCCGCACCGACCACGGCCGTACGGCCAAAGGGCGCGACGGCTGCCGTGTGCCGTTGCCGTGGGTCGCCGCCGATACGCCGACCCCGGCGCCGTGGGACGCGAAGTTCGGCACCGGTGCCTCGTTCGGGTTCTCGCCTGCCACGCGCCCCGACGGTACGCCCGCCGCCGATCCGCATCTGCCCCAGCCGCTGTGGTTCAAGGACCACGCGGCCGACGCCGAGGACGCGGACCCCGACTCGATGCTCAACCTGTACCGTCGCGCGCTCGCGTTCCGCCAGCGGATGCTCACGCCGACCGGCGACACCTCGATCCGCTGGATCGGCGAAAGCGAGTTCGGCGAGCGTGCGCCGCAGGTGGTGGCGTACTCGCGTCCGAGCACCGACGAGGGCGGCGACCGCTTCGCCAGCGTCACGAACTTCGGCCCGGAGCCGGTCGAGCTGCCGGCCGGCGAGGTGCTGTTCGCCTCCGGCCCGATCGAGGGGCGCCGTCTGCCCGCCGACACCACCGTGTGGATGATGGTCTGATCCGCGTTCCGTCGCTGCGATGGCCACGGCCGCGCACCCCGGAACGCCGGGACGCGCGGCCGTGGCCGTTTTGTGCGATTCGGGTCGTGGCGCCCACCGGCCCGCTCGCTACCGCACCGGCGCGGCGGCGGCGCATGCCGGCGCGGTAGCGTCAGAGCGATTCCCTTTCGACGATGGCCATCGGGATGGAGACCTTGGCGAACTCCGGCTCGGCGTCGCCGTCGTCCCCGGCGAGATAGTCGGTGAGGATGGTGGCCGCCTGCTTGCCCATCTCGTAGTAGGGGAGGGTGACGGAGGTGAGTCCCGGTTCCAGCCATCCAGCGATGTCAGTGTTGTCGAAGGACGCGACTCCGACGTCCCGCCCGATGCGCAGCCCCGCCCGGTTGAGGGCGCGGTAGGCGCCGAACGCCAGCTGGTCGTTGGCGCAGATCAGCAGCCGGAGGCCGCCTCCCGCGCTCAGTCGCGCGTCGACGGCCTGGAACCCGGCCTGCACGGTCCAGTCGCCGACCGGGATCAGCTCCGGTTCGGGCAGCCCGCGCTCGCCGAGCACGGCGCAGATTCCTTCGAGCCGTTTGGCGAAGGCAAGGGGCTTCCAGTCGTTGTACGGGGACTTCGAGGTGTCGCCGAGGAACGCGATGCCGGTCGAATAGCCGCGTTCCAGCGCCAGCTCGGTGATGGCGCGGCCGGCGTCGGTCTCGGCGGGGACGACGGATCCGATGGCGGAGGGCCATCGCGTGATGTCGGTCCAGCAGTTCAGCAGAATCAGGGGAATGTCGCGGAGCTCCCGTGGAAGCTCGACGCCGCGGGTGAACATCGATGCGTAGATGACCGCGTCGATTTGCCGGCTGAGCATATCCGCGATGAGCCGGTGCTCGGTGTCGGCGTTGCCTCGGGTCTCCGCCAGCAGCACCGACTTCCTGGTCTCCATCGCGGCGTCGAGAATACCGGCGATCATGGAGTTCGCCGTGCTGGTCGTCGCGATGTAGTCCGATACCAGCAGGATGGAGTTGGACACGCCGGTGCTCAGCGTGCGCGCATACGCGTTCGGTCGGTATCCGAGCTCCTTGGCGGCCTGTTCGACTCGTTGCCACGTGTCGCGCGAGATGCGCTGGTCGGTGCGACCGGAAAGGACGAAGGAGGCGGTGGAGCGGGAGACGCCCGCGTGCTTGGCGACCTCGACGAGGGTCGGGTTGGTGCGTTTCGTCCGGACTGCCATGATTCCCTCCTTCGTACCTACGGTAAAGGCGGAAGCCGACTTTTGGCCGGCTTCCGCCTGTGGAGTCCGCACCGCGCGGACGCGGCGCGGCTGTGGCATGCACCGCCTACTTGGCGGCTTGCCTGCGGACCGCGAACAGTACGATGACGAACACCGCGCCGGCGGCGCACATGGCCACGGTGTACATGCTGTGGAACCCGAGTCGGTCGACGAGTGCGCCGACGATGATGCCTGAGATGATGCCGCCGATGTCGGCGCCCATATACACGGTGCCGGTCGCCGTGGCCGCGCGGGAGGCGTCCACGGTCTTGACGCTGGCGTCGAGCATCGGGGTGATGATGCCCATGTGCCCCAGCGCGTACAGGGCGGCGCCGAGAATGAACAGCGCGCGGTTTTCGGTGAACGCGTAGATGGCGAGCGAGGCGAAGATGAATGCGGCGCAGATCAGAATGGTGGGCTTGTTGCCGATCTTCTGGGCCAGCATGCCGCTGATCGCCGAGCTGAAGATGCTGACGGTGCCGTACGTGGTCGCCCAGATGGTGTAGAAGCCCAGGCCGATCGACTGGTCGAAGACCAGCATGTAGGAGGTGACCGCGCTGTAGCAGATGGCGACGAAGATGTTGGCGACCATGAGCGGCACGGCCTTCACCGCGATGACGGAGCTCAGGCCGCGGCGTTTGGGCGCGTCGGACTCGTGCTCGTCGCGGGCCTGCGCGGCGGTCTGGGCCTGGGGCTGGCCGTCGACGGTGTACTTGCCGAACAGGCTGAGCACGGCGGCGAGGATGGTGCAGGCCGCGGCGATGGAGGTGGGCAGCGCGTATCCGCCGACGTTGTACAGCCACATGCCCAGGGCGGGCGCGGGGACGACCGCGATCATGGGCACCATGAAGTAGAATCCGAGCGCGCTCTGGTACTGCTGCTCGGGCACCGAATTGTGCACCATCACCGGCAGGATGGTGCCGATGGTGCCGAATGCGACGCCACGCACGATCTGGCCGATGACGAAGATGACGATCGCCGCGCTGAACCCGAGCAGCAGGTAGGCGACGGCCATGATCGCCATGGAGACGAAGTTGATGATCCGCAGGTCGATCCTGGAGGCCAGGAACCCGGCGAACGGGCGCATGGCCAGCACGACGACCGAATTGGCGGTGGCGACCAGACCGAAGAGCGTCATGGTCATGCCCAGCGTGGTGGTGCCGTGCAGCGCGAGCTGGACCAGCGCCAGCGTCAGTGCGAAGGTGTAGATCGCGTTGGACAGCGTGATGATGATGTAGTTCCTGTTGAGGAAGGCGAGCTTGTCCTTCCATGCTTGTTGCGACTGCATTGTCGTCTCCTAGTCGTTGTTCGTGTTGCCTGCGTTGGTCATGATGCGGTCGATGGCGTCGCGCATCGCTTTCTCGGCGTTGCGCCAGCCGTGCGGCCCGTCGAGCATCGTGAAGGTGTGCGCGATGCCCAGCTCGGTGAGGACGCCGTCGAGGCGGATGTTCGCGCTGCGCGCCTGCAGGTCCTCGTTGCCGCAGTACATGTCGATGAGGGGGAACGTCGCGCCGTCGCCGGCCAGCGTGCGCAGCAGGTTCTCCATGTTGTAGTCTGACAGGTCGAACTGCCGGGCGCTGGTGATGCCGGGGAACATCCGCTCGACCAGGCCGGGGATGATCTTCTCCATGTCGTAGTACAGCCCGTAGGCGTCCGCGTTGCCGCCGCTGCACGAGACGATGTGCCCGAAGAGGTCCGGGAACAGCACCCCCATGCGCATCGCAAGGTAGGACCCCTTGGAGAATCCGGCGATATGGTGCCGCACGTGTTCGACGTCGATGCCGAAGCTCTCCTTCGTGGCGGGGATCATGTCGTGCCGGACGAAATCCTCGTAGAAGAAGCCGTCGGCGGGGCGGTTGATGCCGCCCCAGCTGCCCAGGTCGTCGACCGCGACCAGGGCGACGGTGCTGCCGTCCACGGCCCGGGCGATATGTGTTTCGTCGAACCATTCGTTGCACCTGTGACCGACGAGAAAGACGACGTCGGTCGTGTCCGCGGGGGATTCGGGGACGACGGCCTGCACGCCGACTTCTTCGGGCAGGTGCGGGGTCGTCCATGTGGCGGGGGTGATCATTGTGCTCCTTTGCTTTTGGTGATGGTGTCGTCGTTGTCTGCATCGAGAACCTGGCCGAGCCAGCCGATCGCCAGCGTGGCCCAGAGCCGGGTGTTCCCGGCGAAGCCCGCGTCCGACCATGCCGCGGCCGAGGCGCAGCGCTGCGGGTCCGTGAAGACGTGGACCTCGTACGGGATGCGCTGCCTGTCCAGCGCCGCGGCGTATTCGAGGGTTCCGGGCGGGAAATCCGCGGTCGTCTTCCACAGGAACGCGGGCGGCGTCCGCCGGTCCACCCTGGTGTGGGTGGTGAGGTCGGCGAGCGTGTCGAAGCCGTGGGCGTGCGAGAGGAGATGCCCCGGCCCGTCGTCGCAGTCGGGGTCGAGCCCGCTGCGGGCCTCGAAGTCCTCGAACGTGGTCGGCGTGTATCCGGTGACGGTGGCGTCGGGTCGGTTGCCGCCGGCGGGGATGTCGGTCCCCTCCGTGCAGTAGCCCTCATGCCAGTGGGTGGCGAGCATCGTGACCAGATGCGCTCCCGCCGAGAACCCGCAGGTGACGATGCGCTCGGGCATGACGCCGTAGCCGTCGGCATGCCGGCGCACGTGCCATACCGCCTGCGAGGCCTGGCGCAGCAGCTCGGGGAAGTCGGTGTCCGGGCCGACCGAGTAGCGGACCACGAAGGCGGCGAAGCCGTGATCGGAGAAGAAGCGCGCCATCCGCTCGCATTCCCAATCGGTGTGGGTCTGGTAGCCCCCGCCGGGGAAGATGAGCACGGCGGTCCGTGTACGGGGCGGGTCTCCGGCGTACGGTTCCAGGATGGCGTCCTGTCGCCGTGGGGATAGCGCGATGTGCGGCGTATCCATGCTGGTCTCCTTTGACGTGTGTGCAGCTGACCGTGCTAGAACGGTCTAGCAATGATGATAACACGGTCTAGCAATGTGTGCAACCGAGGTGTCGGTGGGGGCCGCTCGCTTAGGAGCTGGCCGCGGCGCTCGGCGTGTCGGGTGCGCGATGCCGTCCGACGGCGTCTGTGCGGTGTGAGGCGCCGGTGTTGTTTCGGCGTGGTCGCCGGATGCCGCTTCGGCGCATCGGCGTGGAATGCCCGAGCTTATTGGACTTGGCGGGCGGAGATGTTGCGTGGGTCGTCCGCGCTGCACGGTGCTAGTTGGCGTCTGCTTTTCATGATTATTATCATGAATATATACATGTGAATGATAAGGAGGGTCGTGTGATGACGTCGTTTTCCGTTCCGGTCGATGCAATGGTGCCGATCAGCAGGTTCAGCCGCGGCGGTGCCGGGGCCGCGTTCGCGCAGGTGTCGGATGGCCACCCCGTGACCGTGCTGCGCAACAACCAGCCTGCCTACTTTATTTTCAACGGTCACGACGTACAGCACTTCATGGATCTGGAGGAGGAGAATCGGCGGCTGCGCAACGCCGAGGCCCGTCGGCAGGCGCTCTGCCATGACGGCGTGATGGAGTTCGGCGGTCTGGACGAACTGAAGGCGCATTATGGCGATTGAGCGCATCGAGGTGACCACGGCGTTTGACTCCGATGTGAAGTCCCTGAAAAAGAAGCACGTGCGTCTGGCCCCGCTCTGGGATGCGGTGGCGGCCATCGTGGGGAACGACCGGGATCTGCTGTCCACCAAATACCGTGACCACGCGCTGTCGGGCAACTGGGTCGGATTCCGCGAGCTGCACATCTCCGGCGACTGGCTGCTCGTCTACCGCGTTGACGGCGGGGCGGTGACCCTGGTCCTGACGCGCACCGGAGGCCACGACGAGCTGTTCGGCGCGAAGACCACGCGTGGTCTGATCCGTTCGTATCTCTCCGGCCCCACGAAACCCATGGCCTCGGCGTCGTAGGTCGGGCGTGACGCCCGCCGGCCCGCTCGCTACCGCGGCGGCGCGGCGGCGGAGTCGCGCAGGGCGAGCTGGACCGGCGCGGTGACGTGCGGCTCGGCGGGCGTCTTGCCGTCGATGAGGTCCAGCGCCATGCGGGCGGCGAGCTGCGCCATCTCGCGCGGCCGCTGGCGGATCGTCGTCAGTCCGGCCTCGGCGGCGAAGTCGCTGTCGTCGAAGCCCACAATCGACAGGTCGTCGGGGATGCGGATGCCGTAGCGCCGCGCGCGGAGGAAGAACGGGATCGCCCACGAGTCCTGGTGGACGCAGATCGCGGTGGGCGGGGCCGGACGACTGAGCAGGGTGGTGAACGCCGCGTTGACGAAGTCGTCGCCGTGCTCGACCGCGATCGGCGTGCCGGTCACGCCGTCCAGCTTGTCGCACAGCTCGGTGAACCCGGTGACGCGGCGGTACGAGCTGAACCGCAGCGGCGAGATCGACCGCTCGTACAGGTGCGCGATCCGGCGGTGGCCGAGGCCGACCAGATGCCTCACGAGGATCTGGGACGCGGCGGTGTCGTCGATGCCGACCGAGGCGTCGAACCCGGTGGTGGCGGCGATGTTGATGCCGACGACGGGGATGCCCATCGTGCGCAGCCGCTCGGACTCCTGCTCGGTGATGTCGAACGACGAGACGATGATCGCGTCGGCGTTGCGGTTGGCCGGCAGCTGGTCGAAGAAGCGGGCGCGGTCGTCGTCGTTGTCGATGGCGTAGAGGGACAGGTCGTAGCCGGTGTCGTGCAGCACCGAGTTCAGCCCTTCCAGAATCCGGGCGGAGAACCAGTCGATATGCCCGCCCGCCAGCAGTGCGATGCGGAAGGTTTGGCCGCGTTTGAGCGCAACGGCGGAGCGGGAGACGGAGAAGTTCAGCTCGTCGGCCACCTGCAGCACCTTCTTCCGGGTGCGTTCGGAGACCAGCTCGGGGCGGGTGAATGCGCGGGAGACCGTGGAGACGGAGACGCCGGCCCGTTCGGCCACATCGTTGACGCTTGCTTTCATACGTCCTCTTTGCAATCGGTGGCAATGCCGCTGCGGGGCAGTATGGCGCGGTATTGCGGACTTGGTTTATGCAGTGCATGGTTGGGTGACTGCATGTTGCAATTCTATCGTACGCGAGTCAAGGTGTAGCGGCGGGTGTCCGAGCGGTCTGCGGTGAGGTTCGGCGACGGGGGCTGCGGGTCGGGTCCGCCTTGGGTGGGATCCGCGCGAGGTCTGGGATTGACGCGGCGGAATGCTGAGGCCGTGTGCGGGATGCGATGGTTTCGGCGGAGCCTGATCCTTGATCCGCGGACCGCAGGCTGTGTATGCAGGTGCGACACGCCGGAGGATGTGAACCGAACCGGTTTTATGCCGAAGGATTTTCCAAGTATTGCAACGGGTTGCAGAACATAGTCAAATTAATTGAGTAAAACAAGTGTTTCCAGTGGTTCAACCGGTGGCATCATCGGTTTTGCCGGTTGCGGTGCCGCCGAAGACTCTCCTGTGGTCGACACCCAAGCGGACAAGGGCCTCGAGGTGATGGGCGACGCCATTACCTACGACCCCAACCATTTGGTCAATGACGGACAGCCGATCACCGTGGAGTACTGGACGTGGGGGCAGGCCGCCACCGACCCGATCTACCAGATGATTCAGCAGTACGAGAAGATCCATCCCAACGTCCGCATCGACGTCAACGTGGTGGCATGGGACGACTATTGGACCAAGCTGCCGCTCTCGCTCAAGGGCAACAAGAACGCCCCGGTGCTGTTCAACGTCCACAACTCCTATGACGCGCTGATCCGCCCGCATATGGAGCCATACGACATTCCGCTCGAGGACCTTGAGACCGACTACACATTCGTCGACACCCATGTCGACGAGAACGGCGAGGTCAAGTACATCGACTCGGTCATCAACACCGGCGCCATCTTCTACAACAAGGACCTGTGGGCCGAGGCCGGACTGACGGAAGCCGACATTCCGACCACGTGGGACGAGCTGATCGAGGTGGCGCAGAAGCTCACCAAGTTCGACGGGGACACGATGGTGCAGGCCGGTTTCAACATCAACGGCAGCTACAAGGCGGCCTGGCAGGGGCTGAACTACCAAAAGGGCGTGCTGATGTTCCAGGAGGACGGCCACACCGCCAACTACGATTGCGAGACCACCAAGGAGAACCTCGAATTCCTGCAGTCCCTGTACGACGAGTACCAGGTGGGCGCGGTCAACTTCGGCGATGACCGCGAACTGAGCTTCGGCAACAACCAGACCGCGATGATCTACGACTGGGGCTCCTACGTCGGCACGTTGGCCACCAACTATCCGGACGTGAACTACGGCGTCTTCCCCACGCCGGCGTTCAGCGAGGAGACTCCGTTCGCGTACGACCGGTACAACGGCGAGTCCACCCCGGCATCAACGTCCACCAGAGCGATGAACAGAAGGCCGTCGCCCAGGATTTCATCCGTTTCATCCTGGCCAACGACGACTACATGCGCATCGCCTCCGACGTGTTGAATTCGTTCCCGGGCAAGAAGTCCCTGCAGGACGATCCGGAGATCCTCGACAACCCGATGATGGCCGCCATCGCCCCGCGCCTCGATCGTCTGATCTGGCCGGGCCCGACGCCCTCCACCCTGGAGACCAGTCCGCAGATCGCGTTCGAGAACGTGTTGCAGAAGGGTCAGGATGTCGATTCGGCCGTCGCCTACTCGCAGGAGCTGATCATGAGCGACATGGAAGACAGCGACTTCACCTCGATGGAAAGCCGCTACGCGCACTATGACGAGCGCAAGGACTAAGGAGGAACGCACATCATGACCAATGTCAATCGCAGCGCGGCACGCGCCGCGCAGCCGGCCTCCGGGGAGGTCTCGGGCGCCAGGCAGGTGCTGGGTCGCATCTTCACGATGCGCAACATCGCCGTGGTCTCGCTCGTCGTCTACTTCGCCGTGTTCATGGCATACCCGATCTTCAGCGCCTTCGCGGGCAGCCTGCACGACTGGAACCCGCTGATCGACAAGTACGACTGGGTCGGGTTCGACAACTTCGTCAACGTGCTGACCGACGGCCTGTTCTGGAAGTCACTGTGGAACACCGCGATCTACTCGTTCTTCTCCATCCTGTTCCGCGTGGTGCTGGGCCTGGCGCTGGCGCTGCTGCTGAGCTCCAAGCTCGTCAAGTGCAAGGACACGCTGCGCGGCCTGTTCTACATGCCGACGATCACCCCGCTGGTGGCCGTCTCCTTCGTGTGGATGTGGATGTTCGATCCGCAGTTCGGCATGATCGACAAGATCACCGGACTCGACATCAGCTGGCTCAACGATTCGCGTTACGCCATGCCGGCGGTCATCATCATGACCATCTGGAAGGATTTCGGCTACGCCACCGTGCTGTATCTCGCCGGCATCATGGCGCTGCCGCGCGACGTGTACGAGGCGGTGCAGATCGACGGCGCCAACTGGTGGCAGACCTTCCGGTCGATCACGCTGCCGCTGCTCAAGCCCACCACGCTGCTCATCGTCATCACCTCGCTGATCTCCTACCTGCAGGCGTATGTGCAGATCCTCGTGATGACCAAGGGTGGCCCCGGCACCGACACCTACACCATCAGCTACCTGATCTACGACCAGGCGTTCCAGAAGTACAACTTCGGCACGGCATCGGCGATGAGCGTCATCCTGTTCGTGCTGACCGGCATCCTGACGATCCTGATGTTCAAGGCGTCAGGCGACAATACGGAGGCGTGACATGTCCAAAAGCACCAAGAAGGCAATCTCCATCGCCGTCACCATCTTGCTGTTCGCGCTCTCGCTCGTCACGATCGTCCCGTTCATCTGGATGTTCGTCTCGTCGTTCGCGCCGAACAGCGAGATCGTCAAGATCACCGGCGGCATCTTCCCGGCGCCGACGACCCTCGGCAACTACGCCAACATCCAGAAGACCTTCAACTTCTTCCGGCTATTCGCCAACTCGGTATTCATCGCCACGGTCAAGACGGTGCTCGTCATCTACATCAGCGCCGTGCTCGGCTACGTCTTCTCCAAGATGCACTTCCGCGGCCGCAACGTGTTGTTCGGCGCGGTACTCAGCACGATGATGCTGCCGTGGGCCGTCACGATCATCCCCCAGTACGAGATGATGGTGCAGTTCGGCTGGCTCGACACCTACCGTTCGCTCATCGTGCCCGGCCTGGTCTCCGGCTTCGGCGTCTTCCTGTTCCGTCAGTCCATCGGCTCGATCTCCGACGAGATCATCGAGGCCGCCAAGCTGGACGGTGCCGGCTACGCCCGCATCTTCCACCAGATCATCCTGCCGATGAGCCGCAACAGCATCGCCGCGCTCGCGATCTTCACGTTCCTGTGGAACTGGGAGGACTATCTGTGGCCGTTCCTGATGATCACCGATAGCGACAAGATGCTGCTGTCGGTGGGCCTGAAGATGTTCAACGGCCAGTACGGCACCGACTACGGCGGACTGTTCGCGGCCACCTCGCTGGCGATTATCCCCGTGATCATCGTGTACATGGTGTTCCAGAAGCAGTTCATCGCCGGCATCGCCACCGGCAGCGGCAAGTAAGCCGCCCCTCCCAGGCGGATGGGGCGGGCCCAGGGCATGGCCAAACACCGGAAGCTTAAGCCCCGCGGCCTCGGTCGGACGGGCGGACGCCATCCGGGTCCCGTCCCTTGTGCCCGAATCGGGGGATTCTTACGTTTTGGCCCCTATGATTGCGCTAACAACGAAAGAATCCCCCGATTCGGGCACAAGATGGGGCGGGCGTGCCCCGCTGTGACGGCCTTCACCGGAGGGCGCGGCAAGCGTGGCAATTTCTGCGCATGACAGTAAGGCGTGTTTTGCGAACGTTTGCACTATACTTGCGTGCAAGCGTAATCATCCATTGAAACACAATGAAACAAAGGAGTTGGAAGCACATGTCTTCTCAGGACTTTCAGGGTTTTGACCACTTCCTGCGGGGCATGCATCCCGCAATGAATCCGGCCACCACGCTGCAAGGTGAGCACTGGCGCATCGGACTGATCACCGAATCCCTGATCCGTTTGGAATGGTCCGACAGCGGCGAGTTCGAGGACCGAGCCACGCTGATGGCCGTCGACCGCGCCTTCCTGCCGTCTGGTGCCGTGGATTACACCACCGGCGAACGCGACGGGATGCTCGTCGTCGAAACGCCGGCGTTGCGTCTGACCTACGACCGCAAGCCGTTCAGCAAGGAGGGGCTGACGATCGTCGTCAAGGGCGTGCCGGACTCGCAGTTCAACACCTGGCATTACGGCGACGATCCCAAAGGCAATCTCGGCGGCACCGCACGCACGCTCGATGAGGCCGACGGCGCGATTCCGCTCGGACAAGGCGTGATCTCCCGCGATGGCTGGGCCGTGCTGGATGATTCCGCGTCGAACGTGTTCGTCACCGCCGACGCGGACGGCAACCTGCCCGACGGCGTCGTGGCGTACGGCGGCATCGGCGTCGCCCCTCGCGACCATCGCGAAACCGACATCTACTTCTTCGGCTACGGCCGCCGCTACCGTGAGGCCGTCCACGACTTCCAGAAGCTTTCCGGGCCGGCGCCGTTGCTGCCCCGCTATGCGTTGGGCAACTGGTGGAGCCGCTACTACCGGTACTCCGAGGAGGAGTACCTGGACCTGATGGACCGGTTCAAGCGCGAAGGCATTCCGTTCACCACGTCGGTGATTGACATGGACTGGCATCTGGTGAACGACGTCGACCCCAAGTACGGCTCCGGCTGGACTGGCTACACGTGGAACCCCAAGCTGTTCCCCGACCCCAAGCGCTTCCTGGACGGCCTGCACGAGCGCGGCCTGCGCACCACGGTGAACATCCATCCGCGCGACGGCATCCGCGCCTTCGAGAAGCCCTACGCCAAGGCCGCCGCCACGGTCGGCATGGATGCGGAGGCCCGGGAGCCGGTCGAGTTCGACCTGACCAACCCGAAGTTCGTGCAGGCGTACTTCGACATGCACCACGACCTGGAGGCCGACGGCATCGACTTCTGGTGGATCGACTGGCAGCAGGGCGGCGTGACCCGCCAGCCCGGCCTGGGCCCGCTGTGGGTGCTCAACCACATGCACTACTGCGACTCGGCCCGCGACGGCCGTTGGCCGCTGACGTTCTCGCGCTTCGCCGGCCCCGGCTCGCAGCGCTACCCGGTCGGCTTCTCCGGGGACACCGTGATCACCTGGAAGTCGCTGAAGTTCCAGCCGTATTTCACCTCAACCGCGAGCAACATCGGCTACGGCTGGTGGAGCCACGACATCGGCGGCCACATGTTCGGCTACCGTGACGAGGAGCTGGAAGCCCGTTGGTACCAGCTGGGCGCGTTCAGCCCGATCAATCGCCTGCATTCCAGCTGCTCGCCGTTCTCCGGCAAGGAACCGTGGAACTTCCACGAGCCGGTGCGTTCGGCGATGGTGGACGTGCTGCGGCTGCGCCAGGCGCTGATGCCATACCTGTACACGATGAACTGGCGTGCCGCCGTGGACGGCGATCCGATCGTCGAACCGATGTACTGGGCCAACCCGAATCTGGGCGAGTCCTACGAGGTGCCCGACGAGTTCCGCTTCGGCACCGAGCTGGTGGTGGCGCCGGTGGTCGATCCGATGGACAAGGCCTCGATGCGCGGTAAGGCCGATGCCTGGCTGCCGCAGGGCGACTGGTTCGATTTCTTCGACGGTCGCCGCTATACGGCTGCCGATCCGGCGGGCCGCCGCCTGGCGGTGTGGCGCACGATCGACCGGATTCCGGTGTTCGCGAGGGCCGGCGGCATCGTGCCGATGCAGTCCGACCCGCTTTCGGATATGACTGTGAACCCGCGTGCGTTGGATGTTGTGGTCTTCCCCGGTGCGGACGGCTCGTTCGCCATGCGCGAGGACTCCGGCGAGTTCCACGATGTGTGCGCCGACGCCGCTGCGGCGCAGGAAGCCGCTACGGCCGTGACCGCCATGACCTGGCAGTGGGACGATGGGCGCTCCCCGCAGTTCGTCATCGAAGCGCCGACCGGCAACACGTCGGTGGTGCCGGAGCGGCGCGACTGGACCCTGATCTTCCGCGGCGTGGCCCGTTCGGCCATGCAGGTGATCGTCGGTGGCGAAGCCTGGGACAAGGACCTGGTCGGCACCACGGTGGTGGATTACGATGCGGAGACGATGAGCCTGAGCGTGAAGCTGGTCGACGTGCCCTCCTCGTCGCGGATCCAGGTGCTGTTCCCGCAGGGGCTTGCCCTGGCCGAATCCCCGACCGAGGCGGACTGCGAACGCATCCTGTTTGACGCGCAGATGCTGTACACCACCAAGGAGCATGCCATGGCGCAGATCAGCCGCTACGGTGTGGCCGCGATTCCGGGGCTGCGCACGCTGGAGCGCGAGCAGCGCAACGAGCGTGACTTCTTCCAGTCGCATATGCCCGAAAGCGTGATCGGCGCCTTGGAAGAGGTACTGCTGAGGAGTTGATGCCCAGCGGTGGTTCGCACTACCTCGGGTTTCACATTCAGGACCGGCGGAATTCCGCCGGTCCTGTTGTGAAGTTGGAGGTAGTGCGAAGCTGCTCCACGCTTCACAACGAGTTCTTTAACCGTTAGCTCCAAACGTCCGTGTTGTCTCGCTTTCGCGACAACACGCGCTTGAATCGCCCTCTTAAACGGCGTGTCGTCGCACGGCTGCGACAACACGCCGTCTAGCGTTGTGCTGCCATTGTTCCAATCAGTTTTGGTGTTGATTTGCCACTTTGCCAACTTTCGGTCGACGAGGACCGCAATCCTGCGTGTAACACCGAGACCTGGATACGTAGTCGCCTGTGGTTCATGGAGAGTTCGCCGTTCATTGCAGTTGTTCACCATTGCGTGGCGATGCCGTCAGCTGGCCGACGGTTTGGCGTCCTACCGTGCGTGGTGGGGAAGCCGGAAGGGTCGGGAAGCCTGACATGACCGGAATCCCGAGGGCGGTCGTAACCCGTGGGATGCGCGGCCGGCCTCGTTGTGAAGCCAACGAAAAGAGGCGTGAAGTGAACAAGCATCACGTGTTGAAGGGAACGGTGGCGGTGCTCGTGGCCGCCGCCACGCTTGCCGGCGTCAGCGGCATGGCCTATGCGGCCGACGGCAAGCAAGCCGCCGACCTGGCGGTGCACGGCGGCGCGCAGCGCATCGCCGGCATGTACGGCAACCAGCACGCCAAGAACGTCATCCTGTTCATCGGCGACGGCATGGGCGACTCCGAGATCACCGTCGCCCGCGACTACCTGCACGGCGCGAACGGCTCGTTCGACGGCCTCGACAAGATCGGCCAGCCGTCCGCCTACGGCGACACCACCGTCGGCACCGGCCAGTACACCACGTTCTCGCTCGGCAACGGCATCCAGGACAAGGGCAACCCGACCGTCACCCCGGTGACCGACTCCGCGGTCTCCGGCTCCGCCTGGGCCACCGGCACCAAGACCTACAACAACGCGCTTGACGTGGACGTCTACGGCAACCCGCAGCTCAACCTGACCGAGCTCGCCAAGGCCGCCGGCAAGGCCACCGGCAACGTGACCACCTCCGAGATCCAGGACGCCACCCCGGCCGCCCAGATATCGCACTCGACGCTGCGCTCCTGCTACGGCCCGCAGGGCAAGACCGACGGCTCCAGCAACAACGCAGCCGACCAGTGCGAGGCCGCCCAGCTCAAGGAGAACGGCGGCATCGGCTCGATCTCCGAGCAGATGCTCGACACCCGCGCCGACGTGACGATCGGCGGCGGCGCCAAGTATCTGCACCAGACCGTGCAGGGCGGCGAGTACGCCGGCATGACCGTGTGGGATCAGGCCAAGGCGATGGGCTATGAAACCGTGGAGGAGGACGTCGACGCGCTCAACGCTCTGCAGTATGACGGCAAGCCGGTGCTGGCCCTGATGGCCGACGGCAACCTGCAGACCCAGTTCGCGCCGAGCGTGGCCACCAAGAAGGACCCGGCCAAGGACGAGAACCCGATCCAGTGCGCGGTCAACCCCGACTGGCTCGGCAACGAGAACGCCAACGGCAACTCCGCCTCGCTCGCCGACATGACGAGCAAGGCCATCGACCTGCTCGAGGCCAACCCGAACGGCCAGAGCAACGGCTTCTTCCTGCAGGTCGAGGGCGCCTCGATCGACAAGCAGGACCACAACGCCAACGCTTGCGGCCAGATCGGCGAGACCGACGACCTGGACAAGGCCATCTCCGCCGCGCTCGACAAGGTGGACCTGAACGAAACGCTGATCATCGTGACCGCCGATCACGCGCACACCAGCCAGATCGTCGAGGAGCAGCCGAACTACGCGCTGAGCACGGTGCTCGAGTCCCCGGTCGACGGCGCCAAGATCACCGTGGCCTACGGCACCTCGCCCGACCAGATGTACGCCAACGATGATGCCCCGAAGTTCGACGAGGTCGAAAGCTCGATGTCCCACACCGGCACCCAGCTGCGCATCGCCGCCTCCGGTCCCGGCGCCCAGCGCGTCAACGGCCTGACCGACCAGACCGACAACTTCTGCACCATCGCCAAGGCTCTCGGCCTGAAGTCGACGACCGAGGATATGAAGACCCTGTCCGACGGCGCCGACGCGAACCTCGTCGTCGACGAGAAGGGTCAGCGCGTCGAGTTCTCCGGCTTCGACGGCGATGCGTCCGTCACCTACACCGTCACCGACCCGACGAATGGCGACGCCGTGATCGCCACCTCCGGCGAGGCGACCGGCCCGGTCTCCGGCGTGCGCGTCCGCACCGACCAGACCATGAGCATCGACCTGACCGGCAAGCTCACCGAAGGCAAGACCTACCGCGTGACCATCACCGGCCGCCAGTCCGGCAAGGTCGTGGCCAGGGACTTCCAGGCCCCGGCGGCCGCAGCCGGCGACGACTCCCAGGTCGTGCCCGGCGAGACCGTCGAGAACCCCGGCGACAACACCTCCGCCGCCGGCCAGCAGACCGGCGTGGCCGGGGTGCTCGGCAAGACCGGTTCCGCGATCGCTGCGGTGGTCGTGCTGATCGCCGCGCTGGTCTCCACCGCGCTCGCGCTGAAGACGGTCAAGGGCCGTCGTCACTGAGTCCGCGGCGCGGATGCGCGGCCGTATAAGGACATGACGGCCGTTACGCGACCGTCCGCCTGAACAGAGGATAAGCCCTGCGGATTGATGCCGCAGGGTTTTTCGCGCGCTTGGCCGGCAGCGGCACGCGCCGGACCGTCGTGTCCGCGCGAACGCCATGCAGGACGGCCCTCGCCTGGTCCGGTGGCGCGGTGAAGCGCTCGCCCGTGCGGATGCCGGAGCCGGTGAGGCGGACGGCGGTCTTTGCCGCCGTGCCAGAAAATTCCTCCCCAATCCGGGAATAAACACTTGCGCCGTAAAGTTGAGTGGTGTAGGCTCAAGTTTTGGAAGCGCCCAGAACCTGGGCGTAGGACGTAACTGACAACGAATAAAGGAGCGAACATTATGGGACGTGCAGTAGGCATCGATCTGGGAACCACCAATTCCTGCATCGCTACGCTGGAAGGTGGCGAGCCCACCGTTATCGTGAACGCCGAGGGCATGCGCACCACCCCGTCCGTGGTCGCGTTCTCCAAGTCCGGCGAAATTCTCGTCGGCGAGGTGGCCAAGCGTCAGGCTGTGACCAACGTTGACCGCACTATTTCTTCTGTCAAGCGTCACATGGGCACTGACTGGACCGTCGACATCGACGGCAAGAAGTGGACCCCGCAGGAGATTTCCGCACAGATTCTGATGAAGCTGAAGAGGGACGCTGAGGCTTACCTCGGTGAGCCCGTCACCGATGCTGTCATCACCTGCCCGGCATACTTCAACGATGCCCAGCGTCAGGCCACCAAGGACGCCGGCAAGATCGCAGGCCTGAACGTTCTGCGTATCATCAACGAGCCGACCGCAGCTGCTCTGGCCTACGGTCTGGAGAAGGGCAAGGAAGACGAGCGCATCCTGGTCTTCGACCTCGGCGGCGGCACCTTCGATGTCTCCCTGCTGGAGATCGGCAAGGACGACGACGGCTTCTCCACCATTCAGGTGCAGGCCACCAACGGCGACAACCACCTCGGTGGCGATGACTGGGATCAGAAGGTCATCGACTGGCTGGTCGGCGAAGTCAAGAACAAGTACGGCGTTGACCTGTCCAAGGACAAGATCGCTCTGCAGCGCCTGAAGGAAGCCGCTGAACAGGCCAAGAAGGAGCTGTCCTCCTCGACCAGCACCTCCATCTCCATGCAGTACCTGGCCATGACCCCTGACGGCACCCCGGTGCACCTGGACGAGACCCTGACCCGTGCGCACTTCGAGGAAATGACCTCCGACCTGCTGGGCCGCTGCCGCACGCCGTTCAACAACGTGCTGCACGACGCCGGCATCTCCGTGAGCGACATCGACCACGTGGTGCTCGTCGGTGGTTCCACTCGTATGCCCGCCGTCAAGGACTTGGTCAAGGAACTCACCGGTGGTAAGGAAGCGAACCAGTCCGTGAACCCGGATGAGGTTGTGGCTGTCGGCGCTGCCGTGCAGTCCGGCGTCATCAAGGGTGACCGTAAGGACGTCCTGCTGATTGATGTGACCCCGCTGTCCCTCGGTATCGAAACCAAGGGTGGCATCATGACCAAGCTCATCGACCGCAACACCGCCATTCCGACCAAGCGTTCCGAGGTCTTCTCCACTGCTGAAGACAACCAGCCGTCCGTGCTGATTCAGGTCTACCAGGGTGAGCGTGAGTTCGCTCGCGACAACAAGCCGCTGGGCACCTTCGAGCTGACCGGCATCGCTCCGGCTCCGCGTGGCGTCCCGCAGATCGAGGTCACCTTCGACATCGACGCCAACGGCATCGTGCACGTGTCCGCCAAGGATAAGGGCACCGGCAAGGAGCAATCCATGACCATCACCGGTGGTTCCGGCCTGCCGAAGGACGAGATCGACCGCATGGTCAAGGAAGCCGAGGCTCACGAGGCTGAGGATAAGCAGCGCAAGGAAGACGCCGAGACCCGCAACCAGGCTGAAGCCTTCGCTTACTCCACCGAGAAGCTCGTCAACGACAACAAGGACAAGCTGTCCGACGACATCGTCAAGGAAGTCACCGACAAGGTGAACGCTCTGAAGGAAGCCCTGAAGGGTGACGACACCGATAAGGTCAAGACCGCTCAGGGTGAGCTGATGACCTCCGCTCAGAAGATCGGCCAGGTCCTCTACGCCCAGCAGGGTGCTGAAGGTGCCGCGGCTGGTGCCGGTGCGGCCGGCGCTTCCGCTGGCTCCGCCTCCGGTTCTGACGACGACACCGTCGAGGCCGAGGTCGTGGACGACGATGACAACAAGGACAACAAGTGATGTCCGAGTTCAACAAGGACGACTACCTGAACGACCTGCCGGATCCCTCAGATACTGAGGCTGCCGGCCAGGCCGCTCAGGCCTCTTCAGGGGCTGACGCCTCCGCCGAGTCCGGCTCTGCGCAGGATTCGGCTGCCCAGGCTCCTTCCAATGAAGGAGCCGACGCGGCTCCTGCCGCAGCTGAGGGAGAGAAGTCGGATGCCGGAAAGAAGACTGGCGAAGGCCAGTCCGATTCTGAAGACACCCTCACCCCTCTCGGCAAGGCCAAGAAGGAAGCCGCCGACTACCTCGAAGCCCTGCAGCGCGAACGCGCGGAGTTCATCAACTACCGCAATCGTGCGCAGAAGGAGCAGGAGCGCTTCCGTCAGCACGGCATTATCGACGTGCTGACCGCGCTGCTGCCGGCCCTTGACGACATCGACCGCATTCGCGAGAACAGCGAGATGGACGATTCGTTCAAGGCGGTGGCTGCCAAGATCGACAAGGCTTTCGAGAAGTTCGGCGTCGAGAAGTTCGGCGAAAAGGGCGAGGACTTCGACCCCACCAAGCATGAGGCAATCCTGCACAAGCCGGATGCCGATGCCGACAAGGAAACCGTCGACACCGTGGTGGAAGCCGGCTACCGTATCGGCGACCGCGTAATCCGCGCCGCCCGAGTAGTAGTAGCCTCCCCGCAAAACTGATAACGGCCAGCTCGCTAACGAGCTGACATTACCTTGGCTCCCGCTGGCGGGAGCTGGCAGCCGAAGGCTGACTGAGGGTGGTCAAACACTGAATATAAACCACCCTCAGTCTCGCTTCGCTCGACAGCTCCCGCCAGCGGGAGCCAACCATAAAGACTTTTCAAGAAAGGAGACATGAATGGCTGAAAACGAATGGCTCAGTAAAGACTTCTACAAAGTCCTTGGTGTCTCCAAGGACGCTTCGGACGACGACATCAAAAAGGCGTACCGCAAGCTCGCCCGCAAGTACCACCCTGACGTCAACAAGACCAAGGAAGCCGAGGAGAAGTTCAAGGACATCTCCGAAGCTTATGACGTGCTGAGCAAGAAAGAAGATCGCCAAAAGTACGACGCGATTCGCCAGTTCGGTATGGGCGGCGCCCGCTTTGCCGGTGGTTCCGGTGCCGGCGGCTTCGACGCTTCCGGCTTCTCCGACATCTTCGGCTCCATGTTTGGCCAGGGTGCCGGTGGCAACGGTTCGCGTATCCGCTTCTCCACTTCGGGCGGCGGCAACCCCAATCTCAACGACATCTTCTCGATGTTCGGTGGGGCCGCGGGGCAGGGTGCTGGCGGCTACGGCCAGCAGGCATACGGTAACGCCGGTGGCTACGGCTATGAGGAAGCCCCGCGCCCCGAAAACGGCGAGGACCGCAACTCCAAGATCAGCTTGACCCTTCGTCAGGCGGTCAAGGGTGCGACCGTGTCCCTGTCCGTGGATGGCAAGAAGTTCAAGGCTCATGTGCCCGCCGGCGTCAAGGACGGTCAGAAGATCAAGCTGGCCGGCAAGGGCAAGCCGGGCATCAACGGCGGCAAGGCCGGCGATTTGTACCTGCACGTCACCGTCAATCCGGATTCCACGTTCTCGATGCGCGGTCGTGACATCGTTATGAACCTGCCCGTCACCGTAGGCCAGGCCGTGGCCGGCGGCAAGGTCGACGCCAAGGACATCGACGGGAACCTGGTTACCTTCAAGGTGCCTGCGGGTTCCAGCTCCGGTGCCGAGGTCAAGTTGGCCGGGCTGGGCGTCAAGCGTGGCAACCAGCCGGGCGACCTGATCGGCCGTGTGCAGATCATGGTCCCTGCCAAGCCGGGTCTGGCGGTCAAGCACGCCGCCAAAGAATTCGACGAAAAAGCCGGCGACTATCTCAACTAACAGGGGCTCCCGCTGGCAGAAGCTGAATGAGCGCAATCTTGGCTCCCGCTGGTGGGAGCTGTCAGCCAAAGGCTGACTGAGGGTGGTCTTGGCTCCCCTCTCTGAGGGGAGCCGGGAGTCGAACCGAAGGCTCTCAAAATCACAGGAGGTGAACAATGGCGCGGTTAGCCAACCAGATGAAGCAGTTGTACGCGATGTGTGCAACCGCGCTCGTGATGGGCAGGGCCGATCTCGACGGAGCCGATGACGTCGGCTTCGACATCGAACTGCCCATCTTCACCGTCGGCCAGACCGCCGAGTTGGCCGACATTCACCCCCAGACCCTCCGTCAGTACGACCGCCTCGGTTTGGTTCGTCCGCAGCGCACGGATGGCGGCGCTCGCCGCTATTGCCTGCGTGACATTGCCCGCCTGACTCGCGCTCAGCGCCTGAGCCAGGACGAAGGCATCAATCTTTCCGGCATCGCACGCATTTTGGTCCTCGAAGAAGAGAATCGCCAACTGCGCCGCGAAGTCAAACGCATGCAAACCGGCGACCAGGAGAGCGTTTTCGCCGCAGGCCGTGACGGCAATATTGTGGAGGTACAACGCTCCAACCGCGCCCGCCTCTGGCGCAACGCCATCCACCGCGAAACCCGCGAACTGCCCGGCCGCGATACTGCCGCCGATACCGCTGCCGGCGCCACCGGCGACTCCAACTCCACTCCCGCCGACTTCAAGTCCATGGTCCTGTGGGGTTGGTGAGTCTGGCCGCATTGCTTCGATTCCTTCTCCATTCGTAAAACTGTTTGTTATCTCACATCGGGCAGCTGCCGAAAAAAGCACGAATTTTCTTGATGGAGATGTCAAGGTTTGTTACGGTGACGTGCGAAAACCGATTCGTAAGGGGTGCTTTAGGCTGAGACGGTATGTGCCGAACCCTTCGAACCTGTGAGCTAACACTCGCGTAGGGAATGCGACGGTTGAACTCCTCTGTTCGGCTCGGCATCCCATATGCGCGTTGAGAGAGAGGAAGCGTATGTCAATACGCAAGGAGCTGACCGCCCAGAACGTACTGCTGGGTTTTCAGCACGTGTTCGTTTCCAATGTTTGGCTTGATCCGGTATTCGTGGCAGGAGCGATTGGCTTACCTATCGCCCTGTCGTCGAACATGATTACGGTTCTTCGCAGACTACCAAATTGATTGCGGGTAAAGTCGCCGGATCCAAGCCCTGTCTAGGTTACGGAGCAAAAGTCGGGTTGGCGTTCATTGGCCGAGAGGCTTTGCGCCCTGATACCTATGCCGATACCGTGCATCGTGTGGCTGTTGACATCGCCACATATGACCAGCAAAGCTGCCTGGCTCCGCAGACCGTGTTCGTGGAGACTGATGGTGCCCTCACTCCTCGTGAAGTGGCTCAGCTGCTCGGTGGCGAGCTTGAGAATCAGCAGCGCAAATATCCGCGCTCCGTATTGAGTGACGCCGAGAACGTGGCCATTCAGCGGGCGCGCACCGACGCTGAGATGAGAGCCTTGATGGGCGGGAAGGCCGCGGTGTTCGCCAGTGGCCATAGCACGGCATGGTCGGTGCTGTATCGAGAACTTGACGGTAGCGGTGCCGACGAGGATGTTGCTTCGCTGATGTCGCCGTTGAACCGCACCGTCAACGTGGTGGCGGTGCCAGATTTGTTGGACGCTGCCAGAAGACTGACTTCCTGCCGTGGCTGGCTGCAGAGCTGCGGTGTCGCTGTGGATTCAACCAGACTGTTTGGTCTTGCAGATATATTGGCCGCGGTCGGTGTGAATCGCATCTGTCCGCTCGGTGAGATGGATCGGGCGAAATCCGGCTGGCATCATGATGGGGGCTTCAACCTCATCGATCTGTTGCGCGCGGTGGATGTCGAACGCGGCAGCGATGTGTACAGCGATTCGTTCGATATGGATATGGAATAGGCCTGTGCCGTTGCGGGCAGCAGGGGCTGGTAGCAGGGCGAAAGGCAAGGGTAATGACAGAGCAAAGCGATATGGCACGGCGTCCAATGGTGAATCTGGATGGCAGAACAGCGATCATCACCGGTTCCGGCAGGGGCATAGGAGCGGCCGTGGCGAAATGCCTGGCATCGCACGGAGCCGCTGTTGTCATCAATTACGTACATGACGCCGCCAGCGCGCAGCGCACTGTTGAAGACATCCACTCACTGGGAGGCTTGGCTATAGCTGTACAGGCGGATGTTTGCGATGAATCGCAATCTTCCAAGCTGGTGGGTACCGCTGTCGACTCATTCGGCGGCGTGGACATCTTAGTGAATAATGCTTTCGGACGCTTCTCCTTTGATCCGCGTCGCTGTTCCACTTTTGCTGGAGGCGATTGGGATGAGTTTAGCGCACAGATCGAGGGATGCCTGCATGGTGCATATCTGATGTGCTCACATGTGGTGCCGCTGATGCGAGCCCAGACCTCCGGGCGTATCATCAACATCTCCAGCAATCTGGTCGATTCGCCCATCGTGCCCTACCATTCGTATATCACTGCCAAAGGCGGCTTGGTCGGCATGACCCGCTCTCTGGCCCAGGAGCTGGGCGGCTTCGGCATTACCGTTAATGCCATTGCCGCAGGTTTGACGGCCGGAACCGCATCCAGCGCAGCCACCACCGAGGATGTTCGTGAACGAATCATTGCCATGACGCCTCTTGGCCGCCTTGCCCGTCCCGATGACATCGCCGGAGGGGTCGCGTTGTTGGCGTCCGACATGGCCGGCTTCATTACCGGGCAATGTCTGCACGTCGATGGTGGTTTGACCATGCGCTGAGGCGCAGGAGCGGTGTGCTGACGCGCTATGGTTGTCGCATCCGGTTGGTGCAATGGAATGCAGCAAGAGTAAAGGCGCCGATTGGCGTGCGGTCATGCGAACGGAGGTAACCATGCTGCTCAAAGCCGTGTTCTGGGATTTGGACGGTACTCTCATCGATTCTGAGCCGCTCTGGCATGACGGTGAGATTGAGATCGCGCACAACAATGGCGGCGAGTGGAACGAGGACCTCGGTTGGGAGTGCTCCGGCACTCCGGTGCCACACGTGGCAGAGGCCATGATTGCGCATGGCTGCACATTGAGCGTTCCCGAAATCGACAAGCAGCTCAAGGATTATGTATTCAAGGCGGAGGTCGAACGTCTGCCGTGGATTCCTGGTGTGCAAGACGTGCTGCGTTCGCTCAAGGAAGCCGACATCCCATCCATGCTGGTCACTACTTCGCCTCGCCGCATGGCCGAGAACATCATGAAGCAGGCTGATGGATTGCTTGCCGGCTACGTCTGCGGCGATGATCCGTACGAGCACAAGCCGAGCCCCGCCCCATATCTGGCCGCGGCTGAGAGACTCGGCATCGCGCCTGAAGACATGGTCAAGTGCGTGGTAATGGAAGATTCCTCATCCGGTCTGCGCTCCGGCGCCGCCTCGGGGGCCACACTGATTGCGCAGACTGGCTGGATTCGCACCGACACTTCCGGCCTTGGCCAGTTTGCCTCCATCGACTCGTATGAGGGCATCGATGCGGCCGCGCTGGATGCCTTTGTGCTGCAGCGTTTGGGGGAGTAGGAATTTCGTTTGTATTGCGGAGTTTGTGTGGGAAACCCCCAGTCGACCTGATGTTATAGGCCGGCTGGTAGGGTGTCTGACGGTTTGCGTATAACTGTCTGGTTCATTGGGCTGGCAGCTCAATACAAGATTTAGGACTCATAGGAAACACATGGGCTTCGTTAATTTCATCCTCGAACTGCTGAAGGATCCGCGTGCCGCGATTGCCGGTTGGATTGCCATGGGTGTGGCGCCGACCCTCGGCTTCATCTTCCTCATCGTATTTATCGAAACGGGTGTGGTGTTCTTCCCATTCCTGCCGGGCGACTCCCTGCTGTTCGCCGCCGGTGTGTTCGCCGCTCCCGATGCCGCGACCGGCAAGGCTGCGCTGCCGCTGTTCTGGCTGCTGCCGGTGGTCTGGTGCGCCCCGATTATCGGTGACCAGTGCAATTACTTCATTGGCCACTTCTTCGGCCGCCGCATTATCCAGTCCGGCAAGGTGAAGGCCTTGACCCCGGAGCGTTTGGCCAAAACCGAGCACATGATTGAGAAGTGGGGCCCGCTGGCTGTGTTCCTGGGCCGTTTCTTCCCGTTCATTCGTACGTTCATGCCGTTCATCTCCGGTATTTCCGGCATGCGTTGGAGCCGATTCACCCCGTTCTCGGTGGCTGGCGGCCTGTGCTGGTCCACGCTGTTCACGCTGCTGGGTTACTTCTTCGGCAATATTCCGGCCGTGCAGGATCACTTCGAATTGGTGATCGTGCTGATTCTGCTGGTTTCGCTGGCTCCCACCATCATCGGTTTGCTGAAGGCCAAGTTCGGCAAGAAGAAGCCGGAGTCGGTTGCCGATTCCCAGCTGGATACGATGGAATCCGGTATCGAGAACCTTAATAAGTAGTTTTTGGTGCTGTAGGGTTCGTTTCTTTTCCAAGCCCCGTTCCGCATGCGATGTGCGGAACGGGGCTTTGTTGTGTTATCCACATTGTCGGTGGACAACATGCCGGGGTGTGGATAATTCGGCAAGCTGGAACCACAGAACCTGATTTCGGTTGAAATAGGTTGGCTCGCACGGTTCAATCTCCCTATGAATATCGACACATCCTCTCGCACTGTTCGCGTTGCTCGCTCTCCGGCAGCGGCCGTTTCGTCCCCTCCCCAGTCCGCTGGGGTCGGGTCCTCCCCGCCGCCGCGCTACTACACCCCTCCTCCGCAACCAATGGCTGCGTATGAGAGAAAACGGTCGAACAGGACTCCGGAAGAATCGTTCTCCACGAACGTGGCATTGCACAATATTGTGACCGTGACTTCGGGTCACGGTGGCGTGGGGCTCAGCGTCATGGCCTCTATGCTTGCGCTGACGCTCACGGAGCGTGGGCAAAGCTGCGTGCTGGTCGATGCCGATTTCGTGGCGGGATGCTTGGATCTGCTGCTAGGCCTCGAGCGTGAGCCGGGTCTGCGTTTCAGTCAGATAGACGCTCCGTTGGGCCGTATTGAAGGAGCGGCACTGCGTCATGAGCTCATTGACTGGGAGGGTATTCGTGTGCTGCCGTGCGATCCCTGGAGCACGCGGCAGCCTGAATGGTGGGAAGTGCAGGCCGTGATTCGGGCACTTGCCGAAACGCACGATACTGTCATCGTAGATGCCGGCCAGGGAGGCCTGATTGAAACAGTGAGTGACTTGCGCCATGGAGTGCAGGTGATGGCCGCGGAACTTTCGGTAATCGGTTTGGCTCGGGCCAAAGCCCATCGGCTCAGATTGTCCGCATGGGAATGCGGGATTCCCCATATTGTCGGCATCGAACCGAGAGGTACGCCGCGAGGTCGCGGGAGCGTGGATGTTGCCGAAGCCGAAGATTATCTGAGCGCTGCAGTGGTGGGTCCCATCCGTCTGACTTCCAGCTTGTGCGGTGATGTGCTTGAGGGATTAGGCATCCGATCCGTGCCCAAGGGAAGTCGTAAGGCCATCGAGGCGCTCGCCGATGCGGTGGAGCGGGATATTCGCGCTGGTGCTCGGGCTGCCTGATTGAAGTGGGGATATCATGACGGCATTGCATCGCGCAGGCATGTTTTTCGGGTTATTGGATGAGCTTGCTTCAGATGATCGAGTCACTGATATTGCGGTGACTTGTGAGGGTCGCGTCTGGGCGGATCGTGGCAGCGGTATGCGGGAGCATATCTTGCAAGTGCCATTCCGATCGCCGCAAGTGGTGCGTGATTATGCGGTGCAGTTATGCGCGCAATTGGGGCGCCGCCTGGATGATGCGTGCCCTATTGCCGATGCTTCCAATATGCATGGTGTGCGTGTCCATGCGGTGATAGCGCCGTTAGTGCCGCAGGGGGCGTCGATTTCCATACGATTCCCCGGCAGCGAGGTGGCATCGTTGCAGCGGCTTGCCCAGTTGGGCATGTTTCCTGCCGGCTGGATTTCGGTACTAAGCGGGCTGGTGAGCAAGAGAGCCGCCGTGCTGATTACTGGCGGTACCGGCGTGGGCAAGACCACCCTGGCAAAGGCGTTGCTTGCGCAGTGTGATGCGAATGACCGTATCGTCACCGTGGAAGAGGTGCGGGAGCTTGGCGATTTTGGCCATGGGAATCATGTTTCCATGGCGGCGAGGGAAGCGAACGTTGAAGGCGAAGGTGCGGTGGGCCTTCCCGATTTGGTGAAAGCCACGCTGCGCATGCGCCCCGACCGGGTGGTGTTGGGGGAATGCCGTGGCGAGGAGATTGTGGATCTGCTGAGGGCGTTCAATTCCGGCCACCGGGGCGGCATGACCACCTTGCATGCGAACAGCGTGGCGCAAGTGCCGCAGCGTTTGATCGCACTGGGATTACTGGCCGGGGTGGCTCCTCGTGCATTGGCCATGCTTGCCGAAGGCGCCTTCGATGCGGTGCTGCATCTTGAACGAGTGGACGGCCGTAGGCGTATTGCACAAATTGGCACTTTGCACGCCTCGTATGGTGAATTGCAAGGCGTTCCATTGGTGGCTTGGGACGGTTCGGCCGAGCCTCGATATTCACCTCAGTGGTGTGATTTCGCGGCATTGTGGGGCTGTAGCTAGGGGTGGGATATTGCTCTGGTGTGTGATGCTGACGATGGTCGCTGTGCTGATATGGCCTAGTCGCCAATCTGGGGTTGTTGATCGTCTGCGTGATGTGCGGACTCTTTCTGGAAGGTTCAATCGAGGTGCTGGTGGAGGTTTCGTGAGCTGGAATGGGTGGGGCTCGAACGTCGGAGGTGGTGCTGGGCGTAGAACGACAGCAGCATTGCCGAGGAGCGGAATCGCTCAGGTATTGGCCTCCGCCATCGCTCGCATGGCAGGTGGAGGAACGCTGGTGGAAGCGTTCGAGGAGCAATTCGGCGGACGTTTTGCCGTGCGCAGGCTGACCCCACAACGCCTGACCGACTTGTTTGAGCGGCGACGATTGCCGGACGAATCACGCGCGCAGTCCGTGCGTGCCGCCATGGGCGCTGCTGCGGCAGCGACAGTCAGCGAGGAATTGGGCTGCCGTGCCGTGCCCTGTTTGGAGGCGGTATTGGATGTCTACTCGCATATGAGATTGATGCAGAACATGAGGGCACAGGCCTTCGCCGTGCCTCAAGCCACGGTTGGTTTGCTCAGCGCGTTGCCGGCAATCGCGGTTGTGTTGGGGGAATTGATGGGAGCTCACCCCTTGCTGTTCTTGTTCGGTTCTCAACGCGGCCTAGTGTGTTTGGTGTCGGGCGGATGCTGCTATGTGGTCGGTCTGGTTTGGATGCGCGCCCTGATGCGAGACGGCTGACAGCTATCGGGGTGAGACGAAGATGATTGGAACATGCATTGCATCGGGGTGCGCGGCGTTCGCATGCTGGCTGAGCATGGTGAAGCCGCGTGCAGCCAGTCGTCTGCCTGACATTGGGCAATGGGCGAATCATGACGAGCCTGTTGTGGTTGCCGATGCGGCATGGACCATGCTGGTGCTGCGGATGGTGCAAGTGTCCCTGCGGCAAGGAGCCTCGGTTCCGCGGGCCCTTGATGTTGTGGGCCGCGCTGTTGGAGGCGCATACGGTCGATGCTTAAGCCGCGTGGGTGAATCATTATTGCGCGGCGTCTCATGGTCGGACGCATGGTGTGCCGCCTTAGCCGGGGCGGATGCTTCGGCGGGGATGAATCATTCCGCTCGTTTGGGTGGCGCAAAACGGCGGGGCCGGTCAGGGCAGCATGGCGATACGGATGGCGGTGCTGGTGACATCGCACTGGGCATGATCCGCGAGTCTTTGGAACCGGCTTGGTTGCAAGGGGATTCTCCTGGAGTGCTTATCGATGCTGCTGTCGAACAGCTTGATAAGGATGAGCGAGCGCGTATAGAACGTGCCGCTGCCCGTTTGTCCGTGCGTTTGCTGATGCCGACTGGCTTGTGCTTTTTGCCGGCGTTTGTCATTGTCGGAGTGCTTCCAGCAATTGCTTCTTTCCTGATGTAGGTTTCTTCTGGCCTGTTTTGGTTGTCTCGTCTTGCGTTGTGCCATCGTCTTGCGTTGTGCCATCGTCTTGCGTTGTGCCATCGTCTTGCGTTGTGCCATGACGCATGGCTGGTGGTTATCCACTTTTGTTGTGGATGACACGCCGCGGTGTGGATAACTTGGCAAGCTGGAACCACATGTGCTGTTCGCTGATGCGCCGCACGCCGGATTGCTTCACAGTGGAACTCACCTCGCGTCACAGTGTTCGGCGCGAGGGCCAAACGCTATCGCACGGAGTCAGGAGAGCGCACGATTGATGTGGGCCTTCCCGTGGGGAAAGGAATACCGATGGACACGCACATTCCCATCATCGTTGATGGTCAAGCGGGCATATTTGCCCACAGCAAAGCCAAAATCGCAGAGCTCAACGCCCGTGCCAAAGAACGGCTATGCCTCATGGATGCACGGATGCGCACGCTTATGGCTGAGCCGGAAGAAGGAGCGGCCACAGCCGAGTACGCGGTGGTGCTGATTGCCGCCACCGGGTTCGCGGCGCTTTTGGTCACCATTCTGAAGTCGGATGCCATTAAGACGTTGCTGACAAATCTGATCAAAAAGGCGTTGAACGTCGGGTGAGCGACTCGGGAGGGCAATGAACATGAGAAAAGGTCTCAGCAGATGGCTCGCCCGTTTGCCGCCTGTGCACAATGAGGGTGCGGCCACGGCCGAGTTCGCGGTAGTGCTGCCCAGCGTCATTGCAATAACGGGGGTGTTGCTGACGCTTACCCGAGTGGTTGCGGTATCCATGGATTGCCAAAGTGCCGCAACGGCATCCGCGCGTGAATTGGTGGTTTCTGATGATGAATCCGCAGCACAACAGGCTGCCGTGAATATTGTGGGAAGCCGAGTGGATGTGACTGTGCATCAGGAAGGCAGCTTGGTGCGAGTGGCGGTCGAATGCCCCGTTTTGCCAGGGCCTTTGAATGTGACTCCTACTCGGGTGCATGGTGAAGCTGTGGCTGCGCGGCAATAACACACACGGTCGGTCGGGAGGGGGAACGGCGATGGCGGCATGTATGCCACGTATGTCACGTCTTGAAGAAGGGTCAGGCACAATGGCCGGTGTCATGCTGGTCATGCTGGTTGGGGTGGCTCTTTCGGCAACGGCGTGCATTGGCAATCTGGTGGTTTGCCAAAACCGGGCACGTTCCCTAGCTGACCTCATCGCTTTCGATGCCGCCTATGCCGCATGGCATGGGTGGGCGGACGATCCATGCGCGTTCGCAGGTCAGCTGGCCGTATCCAATAGCGTCGCATTGCCCGATTGCATGGTGCAGTCGGATGATGTGCAGGTCACCGTGGCAGTGGATACTGCAGTCCCATTGACGCCGCGCGTGCAGCGAACGGCTCTTGCCGGACCGGCGGAATGCGATAAGGGAGGTGCTAGTGAGTAACCACACAGCATAAAACAGGGCCGCATTCTAGCGGACTTTCGCCATCCTTGGCTAAGGTAAAAGCATGAGCGAGAGTGAACACAACGAGCGCCGCAGCATCGTGGCAATGGTGGGAAACCCCACCTCCGATAAAGGACGCGGTGCCAAGGTGGATGCGCAGGTGCTGAATCTGCTGGAAGAGGCAGGTCGCTCCCATAATTTTGAAGTCATCGACATTACCGGTACGAGTTTCGAGGATTCATTGCATCAGGCTCGTGAACGGTCGCATGAGTATGACTACTTGGTGGTGGTCGGTGGCGACGGCATGATAGCGCTTGGCGCCAATGCGGTTGGGTGTAGCGGCAAGCCTTTGGGTATTGTGGCCATGGGGTCGGGCAACGATTTCGCTCGCGGGCTCAAGCTGCCGGTGAACCGTATTGAAACCGCGGTGGAAGGCATCGTGGGCGCCATCGTGCGCGGTTCGCATATCGATGTGGACATGGGCCGTGTGACTTCCTTGGAAGGTGGTTATGCGGTAGATACGTCCACCGGGGAGGAATACGAGTGCGAGGGCGACAGGTCCGCTGAGTATCCGATCGATCGCTACTATGCCGGCATGCTCTCCTGCGGTCTTGATGCGAGCATCAATGACCGTGCGAACCATTCGCGTCTGCCGACCGGCACCATGCGCTATTTCTCGGCGGTACTGGTGGAGCTGACGCATATGAAGCGTTACGGATACCACATCAAGGCCACGTTGGCCGATGGTTCCGTGGACGAGAGGGACATCATCACCCCGCTGTTGACAGTCGCGAATTCACGGCATATCGGTGGTGGTATCGAGGTGTCGCCATACTCCTGTTTCTCCGACGGATTGCTGGATTTGGTGTGGATGGATCATGTGCCGAACGTGCGGGAGTGCGCAGTGGCTCTTGCGAATGCGTATAACGGCAAGCTGCTTGCCTCCGACGTATTTGGGTGGGAGCGGATTCGAGAAATCGAGGTCACTCGCGCAAACGAAGGCGATGAGCCTCCGGTGCTGATGGCTGATGGTGAATACATCGGGCATTTGCCGGTTCGTGTGGTGGCGGAGAATTGCGCGCTGCGCGTGCTGGTGCCGCCGGCCGTGGCGGCACGTGAGGTCGATTCCAGGCAGCAGGTGCTCGATGCCATCACCCGCGATGGCCGTGATCCCGTGACCGGACGCTTTAACTAGACGAAAATGCTTTGGCTCCCCTCTCCGAGCGGAGCTGTCGGCGAAGCTGACTGAGGGGAGGTCTGCCGCTGGCAGCGGTTATGCGATGTAGCTTTCGATGTGTAGAGTCTGTGCAATGACTTCCTTGATGGTGCGGTCGCTGACACCGGGGTGTGAGCGGATCAGGGAGATCAGTCCCACGTTGAGCGTGAAGAACGTCTCGTGGACGTTGGTGATTGGCAGCCCATGCATCTGCTCGAAGTCGCGCACTGTGGTCTGGGCGATGTAGTCTGCGATGCGGTCGGCGGCCTGGTCGATGAATTTGATGTACAGTTCGGCGTTGCCGTCCTGGATCATCCGGTTCGAGAACGGGCTTTCGTCGGCAATGAGCGAACGCAGTACGAGAACGATTTCGTCAAGCGCCTTGTTCACGTTGCCGATTTCGCGGGCCTGGTTCCATTCCTCGAGCTTGGTGAGGATCTCATCGATCACATCATCCAGCACGGCGTCGGCCACGGCGTCCTTGTCGTTGAAGTAGTGGTAGAACAGCGATCGCGCCATGCCGACCTTGCTGGCGATGTCGGAGACAGTGATCTTGGAGAAGCCCTTTTCCAAGCAGATTTCGCGTGCGGCGCGCACAATGGACTCGCGGCGAGTGTCTCCGCGGCTGGCGCGCTTGTCCTTGAGAATCCGGCTCATGGGTGCCTCCTGAATGTAACTGATGTTGACACTATGTTAAACAAACGGGAGTACGAGGAAATACCGAACAAAATAACGTCAATTCCGAAACCGTGTGGTGCATGTCGCCCATGAGATCGCCAATATATCGACGAAGCAATGAACTGCTCGGAATGGTATATACCGAAACGATCTCTGTTATTTACGAAAAATTGAGTGAGGGGCAAGGTAGGTTAGTAGCTATGGCACTTGCACTGTATCGTCGCTATCGTCCGGACACCTTTGAAGGTGTGATCGGCCAGGACCAGGTCACGGTTCCTTTGATGCGAGCCCTTGACGAGGGCAGGCTCACGCATGCCTATTTGTTCTCCGGCCCGCGAGGCTGCGGCAAGACCAGTTCCGCGCGTATCCTGGCCCGTTGCGTCAACTGCGCCAAGGGCCCAACCTCGCATCCGTGCGGCGAGTGTGAAAGCTGCAAGGATCTGGCCACCGGAGGCCCGGGATCCATCGATGTGGTCGAAATCGATGCCGCCTCACACAACGGTGTGGACGATGCCCGCGAATTGCGCGAACGCGCCGGGTTCGCCCCCGCCCGCGACCGCTACAAGATTTTCATCCTCGACGAGGCCCACATGGTCACGCAGCAGGGCTTCAACGCGCTGCTCAAGATCGTTGAGGAACCGCCTGAGCATGTGATGTTCATCTTCGCCACCACCGAACCGGACAAGGTGATTGGCACCATCCGCTCGCGTACCCATCATTACCCGTTCCGTCTGGTGCCGCAGGAGGTCATGGGCCCCTATCTGGAAACGATCTGCGAGAAAGAGAGCATCAAGCCTGAGCCCGGCGTGCTGAAACTCGCGATGCGTGCCGGCGGCGGCTCCATGCGAGACACCCTGTCCGTGTTGGACCAGCTCATGGTCGGTTCCGTCGAGGGCGTCATCACCCATGATGCCGCCGTGGCTCTGCTTGGTTTCACTCCTGAAGCGTTGATCGGTGAGGCCATCGATGCGGTCATCGATCATAACGGCGAGGCCCTGTACGGCGTGATTCAGAAGGTCGTGGTCGGCGGGTTCGACCCACGACGATTCGTGGAGGATCTACTGGCCCGCGTGCGTGACCTGCTGGTGCTGACTTTGGCGGGCGACCGCGCGGAATCCGTGCTGTCAGACACGGCCGAGGCCGAGGATATGGACGACCTGCACCGCCAGGCCAAGGCCCTTGGACTGAGCGCGCTCACCGCCATTGCGGATATCATCAACACCACGCTGGGTGCCATGACCGGTGCCATCTCCCCGCGTATGCGACTCGAATTGCTGGCGGCCCGACTGCTGGCCGGCAGCGAAAACGGGTTCGTTGCACCCGCTGCCGCTCCCGCATTGGGAGCTCCCGCGCCAGCCACAGGAGCCGTAGCCTCTGCCGCTCCCGCTACGGGAGGTGCAGCAGGTGGCTTTGCCGGCGCATCTCGCGGCGGTTTCGTCGGGGCCTCACACGGTGGATTCGCCGGCGCTGCACGAAATCAAGCACAGACGCAGACCGCGCCCGCAGCCGCCGCCCCTGCTGCGCCTGCATCTCCTGCTACGAATGCTGCGGCTCCAAGCTCCGACTCCCGATCCACTGATGAAAAGTGGAATGCAGCCGTTGCCGCATTGCCGCAGGCCATCCGCGAATACGTCACCAGAGACAAGGTGCCGACGGTGGCATTCGGCCCCAACCGTAAGGGATTGCCCTGCCTGTCCATGACCTTCGACAAGCCGCTCAGCCAGCATGCGTTTGCGCTCGCGGTGGATAACAGCGGCAAAAAGGCCGCAATCGTGGTGATGGATGCCGTACGCCAGGAATTCGGTGCCGATGCGGTTATCGCTCCTGCGGCCGTTGCGGCCAACGGTGAGCGAGTGGAATCCGTCAAGCGCCTGAGCCCCGAACAGTTGGCCAAGGTCAAGCAGCAGATTGCGATGGCCAAGGCGGGTCTGGCCGCTTCGAGTCTGGGAGCTGGCCTGGGCATGCATTCCGGCAGTGAGCCAAAAGCTCAGAAGCCGGCTGCTGAGGGGAACGCCGAAGATGCGGATGGCAGCCACCGAGCCTCTGGCGTAACGCCGGGAGGCGCTTCGAACAAGCCCGATTTGGATGATGACGATCCATGGGCCAAACCTGCCGCATTGTCTGAGGCTGTGGGCGAGCCATCTGCGTCTGCCGGTGAGCCGTCTGTTGATGGTTTTGCTCCGAGCAATCCAGACCCTGCATCTGCACAGGCGCCTGAAAAGCACCACAAGAAGCATGTCGCCGTGCCGGACATGAGCGATGACGTGGACCCATGGGCAACGCCGGCAGCGCCTGTCGCACACGCACAAGATGCGACCGCCAATACCCAGGCCGGCCAAGCTGAGCAATCCGCCGCGTCTGCTTCCTCGAACGTGGGTGCCCCGGCTGCGGATCCTGCTGTCCCAACGGCATCCGCTGACCCGTGGAACCAGCCGGTGCCTCCGCCTGCCGAACCGAAGGGTGACCCGTGGAACCAGCCTGCTGCGTCTGCGCCGCAAGCTGCGCCGGATCCATGGAATCAACCAGCTCCTCCGCAATCGGAACCGGATCCGTGGAATCAACCGCAGGGTCAGGCTCAGCGGCAGACCCCATCGCAGAGTCAGGGTATGCCGCAAAGCCAGAACTCGGGCGCTGCTGACCCGTGGAACCAGCCAGTGCCACCGAGTCCTCAGCCGCAGGTTGCGGCCGAGGACGATGAGTATTCGATGAGCGACCAGTCGCTTGGCGATGCCACGGCCATGAAGATGGATGATCTCAAGAAGCTGTTCGAGGTCAAGAAGGTCGAGGAGTTTGCGGCCGATGACCCAAAGAACCCGAAGAACATCCAGCCCGCCAAGAAGCATACGGATGACTGATCGCAGCACACCATACGAAACAAAGAAAAACATGAGGAGCACACATGGCATTGGCCTATGACGGCGCCATCCAGCGGTTGATTGACGCATTCGGGCACCTGCCCGGAATCGGTCCCAAAGGAGCTCAGCGCATTGCTTTCTACATGCTGTCCGCCCCCGAAGATGAGGCCCGCGAGCTGGCCGAGGCCATCGAAGAGGTCAAGGCCAAGGTTCGGTTCTGTGAGATTTGTGGCAACGTGTGCGAGACGAGCCCTTGCCCGGTGTGCGCGGACCCGCGCCGCGACCGCAGCGTGATCTGCGTGGTCGAGGAGCCTAAGGACGTGATGAGCATCGAGCGCACCCGCGAATACCGCGGCCTCTACCATGTGCTCGGCGGCGCCATCAACCCGATGGCCAACGTTGGCCCTGCGGATTTGCGCATCCCCGGCCTGCTCAAGCGTTTGGAAGGCGATGAGGTCAAAGAGGTGATCATGGCGCTTGACCCGAACATCGAAGGCGAAGCCACCACCAGTTACCTGACCCAGTTGCTGCGTCCGGTAGGCGTCAAGATTACGCGTCTTGCCAGTGGTCTGCCGGTCGGCTCCGACCTCGAATACGCCGACGAAATCACCCTCGGCCGAGCCCTAGCCGGCCGCCGCGAAGCTTAAGCGTAAGTGTATCGTATTGATCCGATTGCGCGGGAACGGACCGATATTGATGTGATTGCGGCTGATTCTCTGAGTAAGCAGATATTGATAGGCGAGTGCAAGTAGCGTAACTCATTTAATGAGACGGAAGCCGTTGAGCGGCTGCGTGGGAGGGCCGGATTAATCCGCGGTTACTTGCCGGAGACAGCTCGGTTTGTGCTGTTTTCAAAAAATGAGGTAGGTGAATCTATCCGAAATCGATACCGCGAGGATGAACGTATGTCGTTTGTGCCTGTGGACGACATGTATGCCGGATGATTATACGGATGGTGGCAACTCGCCTACTGGCTTCTTGACTGGCTCGGCAAGCACTCCCAACGTATCGTTGGCGCTTTCTCCGTCGCGGCGATGCCAGGGCCAGAAAGCGGCGTGATGCATGATGCGTGCGGGCTTGTGCCGCCGCAGTAGCCAGACGATGAACAGTCCAGCCAGCAGTATGCCGACACCGACCGCGATGCCAATGGTTCGCCCGTCGTGCACGTCGCGTGGTTCGGGGGCAGGCACAGGAATCGAGACACGGTGCCCGGAGATCAACAGTCGGTGCGTGTTCACACCGTACGGCGTACAGGTCATCAGCGTGACGCGGTCCTCGCCCGGCGCGATGCGCAACTTTGAGGTGTCGTCCGGCAGGATCACTGAGATGTTATCCACCTTGTATCCCAAGGTCTCGCCCATGACTTCGATATAGAAGAAGTCGCCCTTCTTCACCTCGTCCAGGCGGGTGAACATCATGGCCTCCACCAGACCGCGGTGTCCGGTGATTACCGAATGAGTGGACTTGCCGCCCACGGGAAGCGATGTGCCGTAGAGATGCCCGGCGCCAGAGGCAAGTGCCTCCTCGGAGGTGCCGTGGTAAATCGGCAGGTTGATGGATTGCTTGGGGACTTTGATGGTGCCCATCACGCCGTTGCCGGCATCCAGTAGCGATTGGTATTCCTTGTCTTTCTTGGAGGCTGAGTCCTCGCCGCTGGCGCGTGACCCACCCTGCGCGGCCGAGAACGGATCGACCGCCTCGCCCAGTACGGGCTGACCGGAATCGGCAAGCTTCTTGTTGTAGGCGCGTGCGACTTTCAGCTTGTCCTCTGCCTGCGGGTAGGGCCATCCGGCCACTTGCTTGGCGCTGGTAGCAGCAGTGGCGGCCAGCTCCTGGCTGGATTGGAATTGCAGAGCCAGCGGGAAACAGGCTGCGCCGATGGCGGCGATGAGCAGAAGGATGGTGATGATGCGCATCGCCAGCAGATTGCGCTGGAGGCGGCGGCGTTCGGCTGCCAGATCGGAGACGTCGACGACCTCGTTGAACGGATCTTGGGTGAAAGTGTTGCTGGCTGCTGCCTCATCGGCTGCTGCTGAATCGTTTGTTGTTGTATCGACTGCTGCTGTATCGACTGATGCGTCGGCTATTGCTGCGGCGGATGCGTCGGCGGGTGCATTAGCGCGGGAACGGGCATGCTTGCTCTTCGGGCGTCTATGCAGAAAAGCCATTTTCTGTGTTCCCTCTCCCTATGCCTGCTGCCAGGGTGTGCGCATGCGTGTTTGCCTGTTGGCTGCCCCGAGTCTTGCTGTCACGTATGCCATCGAGTGTACGCCATCAATCACATAACAATTTTCGCGGTACAAGGTACTCCGGAGAACCTGATTGCGCGACTCCCCGTCATGGGCCCCGCCGACCTTTTTGGGGAACAGCACGCGGTAGGCGGCGAGCTTGTAATAGTACGTGTTCGCGCGCAGGTACTCCAGTGCCTCCTGCTCGTCGCATAGTTCGAGCGCGACGCCCCTGGCCTTGAGATGCGCTATCTGCCCCTCGGTTGACAGCATCGGCTTGGGCGAGGAGCCTGAGGTGTCGTCTTCTTGCGGTGGCCCTTCCGAGTGAATGGGATGTTGGTCAGGCATGGTATGTCCTTTCTCGCTGCGTCGCCCGGCCTCGGTGCCGGGCGGCGGCGTAGACGGGAGCATACCGGATTAAGCGCGTCCACCACCATGTTTTCGGACAATGTGGTTCCAGCTTCCCCGATCTTAGGGAGTTTCTCGCTGAGGATTGGGCGGCAACGGTGTTGAATGTAATTTTTGTACATTCAATGCACTAATTTTTGTACATTCAATGCGCAAAATTGATGGGTTCAGAATCGGAATCAAAAATGAGCGCAATCACTTTCGTGACTTCGCCCTACAAAAAATGGAATTCTATGCAGCATTGGTCAGACGATACCGCTGGTACTTGCTCTTGGGCTTGTCCGGGAGCGTCAATGACAGTTTCCCGGCCCCGACCATCGGCCGAATGTACTCTCGTCGCGTATATTGCAGGCTTCGGCCTACATGATTTGCGATTTCCTACGCCAATCGCGGTTCGGCGCAATACGCAAGAATAGTATTTTCGACGTCGGCCGGGCGCGGGCTGTTCTTGTCTTGGCCGGGCGTGGCGTCATGGTCGCTAGCATTCGTTTCCGCGCTGCTGTTGAAGAACCGTACGAGGAATGAACCTCTCTGGTCGATAAATTCCGGCTGCCGGACTCCGTGTGTCCTAGCCTCATCCCGAATAACGGGGATCCCCAAGTGGCGATTTTCCGCGATTTTCTCAATTTCCAAAATTGAAACTAGCGTGGGATTTCGCGTCGGCATGTTGGCGTAGCCCAAATCGTTGATGCTTTGGCCGCCGTATACGCCGCCCGGATTCCAACATTCCAGCCGATCCGAAAACATAACAAGTCGGATGGGCGTGCCGTTGCAGTATGGGCCATAATCGCGGTGCATGAGAGCATTAGTGATTATTTCCGTACCGCGGTTTCCGGATATTCGGGGATGTCGGTGCGTTTTCCGTCGCGAATCACGACTCTCGTTTTCCCGTTGCGGGCAACGAACCCCAGCGCGCCTTCGAGCATCTCTGCGATAGTGCCCTCGTACCGCTTGTTGTCGATGAAGCGTTCTCCACCGTCATCGGGCTGCAAAACAGTGCCATTGACTGCAATAGCGGTAATGCAAAGGTTGGGGTAGATGCGTTGCGGGTAATCGCCGAGCGTCATCATTCCGGCAAGCGTCGGCTTATTGTTTTGCATGGCCCCGGTCAAAGACAGAATCTCATCGTCCGAGCGGCGGGGGAGTAGCCTCAAAGAACACCCGGCGGAATCCTGAATGTTTGCAGGTTGCGGGTTCACCGTCGTGGTGCGACAGGGCGGCATATCGGTTCAGTGTCACAGCGGTTTAGCGGTGGCTATGCGGTGCCACCGAACATCGGGTGTGCGGGCGGTGTACGGCGGAAGCGCGCGGGAGCATAATCGCCAAGGCTATTACGGTGTCCATATGCCGACGATGGTTCGCTTCGCGAACGCGGCAACTTTTATAATCGTTGCGTTTGCGTAGAATAATCGGCAAATACTCCCAAGAGAAGAACAAAGGACAGCAGTGGCTCTCATCGTGCAGAAGTACGGCGGCTCGTCGGTCGCCGATACCGAATCGATCAAACGTGTGGCCAAGCGCGTTGTCGAGACGGAGAAGAAGGGCAACAAAGTGGCCGTGGTGGTCTCCGCCATGGGCGACACCACCGACGACCTCATCGATCAGGCCCTCAGCATCGACTCCAACCCGCCCGAGCGCGAGATGGACATGCTTATGACCGCTGGCGAGCGAATTTCCATGAGCCTGCTCGCCATGGCCATTCACGCCGAAGGCAGCCGTGCGCACTCCTTCACCGGTCAGCAGGCCGGCTTCCTCACCGACGCCCGTTACGGCGCGGCCCATATCAAGGCCGTCAAGCCGGATCGTGTGAAGAACGCGCTATCGCTGGGAGACATTGCCATCGTCGCCGGCTTCCAGGGCATCAACGCCAAGGGCGATGCCACCACGCTCGGCCGTGGCGGTTCCGACACCTCCGCCGTGGCGCTCGCCGTGGCCCTTGGTGCCGACGTTTGCGAGATTTACACCGACGTGGACGGCATCTTCACCGCCGACCCGCGCATCGTGACCTCCGCTCGTCGCATTCCTTCCATCGGCTACGAAGCCATTCTGGAAATGGCCTCCTGCGGTTCCAAGGTGCTGGCGCTGCGCTGCGTGGAATACGCTCAGCGCTTCAACATGCCGCTGCACGTGCGCTCCTCGTTCTCCCGCCGCCCCGGCACATTGGTGGTGCCTGACGGTGTGGATCCGCGCACGCTGCCGAACATCGACTGAGCGAGACCGAACCGAACCCGAATAACCGACAAAATCGTTAGCAATATCAAGCAAGACAAGGCAAGACATGACTGAAGAAGAAGCGAAATCCATGGGCGACCTGTTCCCCGACCTGGGTCCTGAAGCTCCGGTGATTTCCGGCATCGCCCACGACCGTTCTGAGGCGCTGGCCACCGTGCGCGGCGTGCCGAACGAGCCGGGCATGGCCGCCAAGGTGTTTACCGAGCTGGCCACCGCCGGCGTGAATGTGGACATGATTGTGCAGGCCGGTGCGTCCGTGGGTACTGCGGACATCTCCTTCACTGTGCCGGAGGCCGCCGTCAAGCAGGTGCAGAACACGCTGCTCGACAAGCAGGACGTGCTGGGCTACCACTCCTTCGATGTGAATACCAACGTTGGCAAGGTGGCCGTGGTGGGCGTCGGCATGAAGACTCACTCCGGTCTGGCCGCCAAGTTCTTCCAGGCCCTGAGCGATGAGGACATTAACGTGCTGATGATTTCCACTTCCGAGATTCGTATCGCCGCGCTTGTGCCGCTCGACCAGCTGAACGACGCCGTCAAGGCTCTGCACACTGCCTACGGTCTCGATGCCGACCAGATTGAAGCCGTGGTGTACGGCGGAACCGGTCGCTGAGCCGCGATACGTGCATTAAATCCGATGAAAGCCCTCCTTGTGGAGGGCTTTCTCGGTTTCGAGGGGCGGATTTGGCCTCTTCCGGACGTCTACTTCCATTTCGAGGGGCTCCTCGAATGCGAAACTCCAAGTATAAACGGCATTGCAGCAACATCATTTCGCCATTATTGAGCCACGGCTACTTGCCCATCAGCCCCTTGAAGCGGTAGTAGACGTCCGGAGAAAGCTAAATCAGCCCCTCGAAACGCGATTTGGTGCTGAAACACGATGCGAGAGACTTTTTTGGGTGGGGAAAAGTCAGGAAAGCATATGCGATAGTTGGCTTCAACGCAAGAGCCCGTTATTTCGTCGCGCGAGCGACGAAATAACGGGCTCTTCTGCAAAGCAGTATGGCAACTACTTCTTGGTGATGTAGCCGAGGGCCTTGAGCATTTCGGCGCACTCGAGGGCGCCGCCGGCGGCACCGCGCAGGGTGTTGTGGGCCAGACCTACGAACTTCCAATCGAAGATGGAGTCCTCGCGCAGACGGCCGATGGAAACACCCATGCCGCCCTCGTAATCCACGTCGAGCTTGACTTGCGGGCGGTCGTCCTCGGTGAGGTACTGGATGAAGTGCTTCGGCGCGTGCGGCAGGCCGAGCTCGGACGCCTTGGAGGTGTAGTTCACCAGACGATCAATGAGCTCTTCCTTGGTGGCCTTCTTGCCGAAGTTCAGGAACACGGTGGCGGTGTGGCCGTTGAGCACGGGCACGCGGATACACTGGGACGTGATCTTGAGGTCGCCGTCGAACGGCACAATCTTGCCCTTGTCGGCGTCCACATGGCCGAACACCTTGAGCGGTTCCTTCTCGCTCTTTGCTTCCTCGCCGGAAATGAACGGGATGATGTTGCCCACCATCTCAGGCCAATCCTGGAAGGTCTTGCCCGCGCCGGAAATCGCCTGATAGGTGCTGACGACCACCTCGCGTGGCTCGAATTCCTTCCACGCGGCCAGCGCCGGAGTGTAGGCCTGAATCGAGCAGTTCGGCTTGACGGCGATGAAACCGCGTGTGGTGCCAAGGCGCTTGCGCTGGTGCTCGATCACCGCGAAGTGTTCGGGGTTGATCTCCGGCACCACCATCGGCACGTCCGGGGTCCAGCGGTGGGCGCTGTTGTTGGATACCACCGGGGTCTCGGTTTTGGCGTAACGCTCTTCGATGGCGCGAATCTCGTCCTTAGGCATGTTCACCGCGGAGAACATGAAGTCCACGTTCGCGGCCACGGACTCGGCGTCGTCGCCGTCCGCAACCACCATGTGCTTGGCGTATTCGGGCATCGGCGTTTCCATCTTCCAACGGCTGCCGACGGCCTCCTCATACGTCTTGCCGGCGCTGTGTGCGGAAGCGGCAAGCGTGACCACTTCGAACCACGGGTGGTTTTCCAGCAGCGTGATGAAACGCTGGCCGACCATACCGGTGGCGCCGAGAATGCCGACCTTTATCTTTTCGGACATGATGACCTCTATGACCTTCGGGTTTCGATGGGCTGATACGTTCAAGCGACCGTCTTGCAATGACCGCAAACACACGGTAATTGTACGAAACATGCAGAACAACAGTGGCCGTCTTCCCATATGGTGGCTCGGCGGCGCCCCCCCATGGCGTACCCCGCGCCGCGCAGCTCGATATCCTCTCCACAACTGGCAAAGTGACTAGCGAAGAGACGGCAGTGTTCTACACTGGTAGCCATGTCTATTGCATCAGTAGAGGCGCAAAAGCAACTCGACCGTATCGTGGCCCTCGGCTACCCGGACGTGGCGGATATGAGTGCCGCCGCATTCCGCGCGCTTGCCGAGCCGCTCATCGGCGCGCTCGAGCATTCCGATCTCGGCTCGAACATCCTACTGGTGCCTACGCGCGAGCTAGTCTCGCCCGAATCGCTGATTGCGCGAACCTCCATCAACCGCATGGCCGGCTTTACCACCATGCCTCCGCGAGACATCGCCAGCTTCCTGCCGCAAGACGGATTCATGCCGCCCGAAGGCCCGTTCTATCTGGTGGTCGATCCGCATACCGGCACCTGCTACATCAACCGCGAGCCCGACGTGGCCCGCAAGCTGATTGATTCCGACGAGCGTCTGCCGCTCACCCTCGAAGAAGGCTTGGCCATCGCCACCCAGCACCCTGAATGGCTGTTGGAAAAGAACGGTTTCAACCTGCTTGGCTCGCGCAGCGCGGACGGGCGCGTGCCGAGCATCTGGATGAGTCAGAACGCGCCGAGGCTCGGCGCCGTGTGGCCGAATTCCAAGCACACGTGGCTCGGCAACGCGTTCTGCATGGCCCGCCGCGGGGTGTCGCTGTTCCGATAGGGCCGGTGGGGCGTTTTGCGGACATCTACTCGCCTTTCCGAGGG
>OJIU01000124.1_pt1 | contig 44714 bp, 44 predicted proteins | sample 1595961 | NCBI WGS metagenome assembly OJIU01 (sample SAMEA4350144, study PRJEB24818) | metagenome | biome: human; feature: gut; material: faeces | place: Denmark | collected 2013-09
ATCCTGAACTGTTTATGGAGTTCGCAGTATGGGTTATCTATCAACTCTATGGTATGGATTATAAGCACTGGGTGATTATTGAGGAAGAAGCATTTAAGGCTTTGGGATATATTTTGTTGATGGACCAGGAGAAAAAATACCAAGAGTATTATGATAAGGCGAAGGCTGAATTTGATAATGTTCTGGAAGATTTTACTGATTTTATTAAATCAACATTTGCAGATATCATGATGGCAAGAGACCAGTCGGCAAAACGCAATAAATTTGCGTCTGAAATTAATAGCAACCCTGGCAATGTATATCTTTATTCGCCGGAAGCAAAAGGGGCTGCCCTGTATATCCTGACCTTAGACGGCGCGTACGATCGCATTGATATCAATAACCAGGGGGATGGCTTCATCCCGGATACCAACCATGAACGAAAAAAAGCGGTATTGTTTATTTTGTCCAGCATTCAAACCAAGCGGGAGTGGAAAAAGGTGTTGACGCGCATTACCGCAATGGGAACGGTGTATCCGGGTAATGAGGATGCGATTGTTAAAATGGCACAAAAGAATATCCGGATATTCCTGCAGACGGGCATTGATAGTGATGACGATCTGGATGATATCATCGATAAACTAGAACTACGCGATTTCGATGAGCTCGTGTCGCGTTTAAAGGAAAAACCAACCTACGGGTATTCTTTTTCTCCGAACTGCAGTAAGCAATATAAGCTGCATTGTGATGATAATCCATTCTATAGCTCACTGTGTCATTTTGTACCGGTTGAACCACAGTATCAGCAAAAGTGGGAGAATAACGATTAATGGAAAATAACCGAATTTATAAATATAGCCTGGCACTGGTGTTGTTGCTGAGCGGGTGCGATAAACCGGAGCCGGCGGGGCAGAATAACGCGGAATTAGCACAATATCTGCAACGCATCACCGGCGATCTGGTTTTTATTCCGGGCGGCACGTTCTGGATGGGGGATTTTTGCTCCCGCACGCATGGCGAGGGGGCGCGGTGCTCTTCGGAAAAAGATACCAAACCCCTGCATGAGGTGACGCTGAGCAGCTATTCCATCGGTCGTTTCAAGGTGACCCATGAGGATTACGCTTTTTATCTGAAAATGGCGGGGTTACCTGCCCAGCAGTTTGATAAAGAATGGCGGAATAAAATGCTGGCGGATATGACCCATTTTAAAAACAGTCCGGCGGTGGTGTCATGGCGCGAGGCCGACAGCTACTGCCGCTGGCTGAAAAAGGAGACGGGGCTGGCGTTTTCCCTGCCAACGGAAGCGCAGTGGGAGTACGCGGCGCGTGACCGGGGTCAGTATATTCTTGTGGCAACGGATGACGGCGACTGGCGTGAGGATGAGAAAACCGGGCGCGGCGAAAACTATGCTACCAGCGAGGACCGCCAGGCAACGGAAGAGGCCACCGGGGTGGACAGTTCCTTCGTGCGTTATGCCGTCGATCGTTATCCGCCGACCCCCGGCGGGCTGTACGGCATGTCAGAGAACGGCTACGAGTGGGTGAGCGACTGGTATGACCCGGACTATTATGTGAAATCTCCGCGCCAGAATCCGCAGGGACCGGAAACACCGGTCATCAAAAATAAAAAAACTGGGCAATACCTGAAGGTCCGCCGCGGAGGTGACAATCCTTCACCCGGGTTTGATGTGGGCCTCACCTTTTTTCGCGGCTATGCCATTAAAGACAAGCCTTATCCCGATGGCACCACTGTACGCTGTGCGGTGAACGCTGCGGAGGCGGTGAAATAAACGTTTACTGTTATTTATTAATTGAGAAGAGAGAATTATGCCTCAAAATATGTCTGCGCCATCATCGGGACCTTGCTCCTTAATTTCCTTAAAAAAACGATTGTTGGATTTAAATGAATATCATGATGCTCCATTTACTATACAGGAGGATGGCAATGACCTTGTTGTTATTTGTGATTATGTCGATGCGAAATGGGAAAATATCTATGGTGTTGGCGGTTTAAAAGGAAGGTTTCAGATCAAGCTTTTATTTGATGATGTTGGTAAGCAGGTTGGCTATCAGGAGAAATCAACCAGTAGTGAATGGGAGGCTGGACCGGAAAAAATTGGTTTTAAAAAAGAATTTCAGTTAGGTCGGAGGAAAGAATTCAAACTAGGTGGAGCCTGGGGACTAAAGAAGAATGGAGAGTTAGGAAAGGTTTACAGTTACGATTTTGAATCATCCAGTGTCACCGCTCCTATTTTTAATGTCATAAAAGAATCTGGTTGGCGAATAAAATCAACTTTTTATGTTGGGAAGAAGCGGTCAGCAAAATTGAAAGTTTTTGCCTGTCTGGCATTTATCGCTATTCTAACAATATCTATTCTTTCCTTTGTGTTTTTTATGACGACAGGCGTTAAGGAGGCTGCAAGAGCTGAAATAGATTTGTTACGTGAAAATTCCTATATATTAGCCTATGCACAAACTGCTAGTGAGATGCGCGAGAAGATCACAAGTGAAGATTTTAAGTTGGCAATGAAATCTTATAATTTTAAAAATATAGAGGATTATAGTTTTAATAATATATCCGTCGAAGGTGGCAGAGGTGTACTTTCAGGAAGTGTTAAATTTAATGATGGTAATGTATTCGATATTACTATTATTATGATCCAGGAAGAGAGCATGTGGAAGATGTTATCAGTTGATATCGGATAGTTTTGTTCGAAATAAAGAGGGTGAAATATGCTTGGCGTTATTCGTCTTTCAGATAAAACGACTCATGGCGGTATTGTCCTTGAAGGGAGTTCTGGCGTTATTTTTATGGGATTGCCGGTTTCTTGTATGCTGGATAAAGTTTTCTGCCCAATACATGGCGAAACAATTATAATTGAAGGAGATTTCGGTTCCAGAATTAATGGTAAGCCTATCGCTCTCCATGGTCACCGTTGTGGATGTGGTTGTACATTAATTTCCTCATTACCTATTGCTGGAAGGCTGTAACATATGCCAATCGATCTTAAAAAGATCCCAGAGAAAACCGAATTACCAGTCCCCCCAGATAAATTTCGTTGGTTAATTACCATACTTCTCTGTATTGTTTTTGGGGCAGTATTAGTATTCTCATTTTGGCGTGAAAATGAATCTACACATACAATCTGGTTTTGGTTTTGCTCTCTTTTTGTTCCTTTTTTAATTAGTTCTATAGGTTATGTTTTTCAATTGCGACGTTATGAAAATGAACGTGATCGTGTCATCTGGTGGAATCACTTACACCAGCAGCAATACGATGAGCAGGTTGCTTTAGGAAAATTAGCTATGGGGGTGTTGGCAACAGCATATATTACTCCAGTCGCCAGAAATAAACTGGCAGCGGCGCTTTTACAAGGGGGGAGTGAACTTCAACCATTTTTTCACCCTCAATATCAGAGGATGTTAAGTACTGCACTAATTTCCCCACAACTTAGAGATGTGAGTGAGGGCGGTTATCTGCGACGCATGGAACAATTACTGACGGATATTATTCGACAGTTACAACCAGAATTCGAGGAATTTTCTGGAAGTCTCCATATCCGTATTCAACATGATGGTACGCTGAAGAATGAAACGATTAATACCGTTTGGCGTCGGGTTTGTTTATTCTCTTTCGATGACAAAAATCTGACTATCTGCGCAGAAAGTGACGGAGTAATGTGGATTGATAAGTGTCTGGATTATCAGGAGTCGACATTAATTCTTTCTATTGAGATTAATTTGTTTCTTGAACCACGAGACCAGCAGGTCGAATCGGTATCTGCTATATTGCTGGCCTCACCAGACTGGCTAACTCAACATCATGTAACACCGCAGTCATGGATACATCGTCCGGTAGTTATGGACGAGCCTGGGGAATCAGTAACAACCGTGACGTTATGGGGAAACATAACGACAGATCTGCCGTGGTTTTTTTGGCGTAGCCAGACACAAAGCGAAACATTGGCTCTGGTACTCCAGTCAATGGAACAATCTGGATATATGTTATCGAAAAAAGGAGATTTCGTGTTGGATGATACATTTGGTAAGCTGAACTCGGTAGTTGGGAATATTATTTTAATATGTGCTAACGAACATGCTGTTAAATCAAATATGGCACAATGGCTATTAATTAATGATAAAACCACTCATATGCTTATTGTTCATCCGGTATAACCTTGATGAAGGGTGATGATGTGAAAAATAATAAGCGTGTAAGTACGTGGTTTATTGTTATGCTGATAGTAGCTACGGGGGGATTTTTCATTTGGGTAGAAAATCCATTGATTCATATTTCAACCATGGAGAAAAAACTAAATGCGTCACTGATAGTTGCTGGTATATGTATCACAATATTACTTTTTGATGATGCAATTGTTCGTTTATGGCAAATGATTATTTCAAGAAGTTATTTTCAGCGTTTTAACCTATTGTCTGGTTTAAGTAATTCTGGGCGTAAATCAAAGAAAGCTATTAAAAATAGTCGTGCTGAAATTTTAAATCATGTACTTACATATCTTCGTCAGAGTTACGGTCGCCGCTGGCGCGCCAAAACGCGTATCCTGCTGGTGATGGGGGATGCCTCTCAGGTTGAGCAACTGGTGCCAAAACTCACCACTCAGCGCTGGGTTGAAGGGGATGGCGTGGTGTTAATCTGGGGAGGTACGCTCACTGAAACGCCAGATGCCTCGTTGTTTGATGCGATACGCAAGCTGCATCGGCGTCCGCTGGATGGGATTGTATGGGTAACCCCCACTTTTCAGCACCAGGATACACTGGTTCAATCGGCACCTGTTGTCTCTTTAACTGCAGAACAAATAGATAATGCCGCCCGCCATCTTCAGGCTGTTTTTACCACGCTCCGCTGGCGAGTACCGGTATACCTTTGGTCGCTGAATGGCGCTCAATTCGTCCGGGATGACGTAACCTTGCACTCTGCGACGTGTTTGTTCCCTGCAGGATGCACCACGGCTTTATGTCGTTCGCAGTTGACCTCGTTGGCAATGCAGATGGCGGAGCAGGGTACGCAGCAGGTTACGCGAAATATCCGCGATAATTTCTTACTGAAAATGGCTAATTTGCTGATGCCTGGCGCAGAAGCCATCAGCGAATCGTTGTCCACTTTTTTCAGCCCGCATCGGCCTCTGCCGCTGGCGGCGGTAATCATGAGCCAGTATGCGGAAGATACTTCATCGCTCATCGCGCATGCCTGGATGCGTGATGAGCGCTGGCGTGCGCTGCTTGATTCACTCCCTGCGTTACCTGCTGAACTAAAGGCACAGCGTACAGGCCGTTCAGGGATGCGCGTGTTGGCCGTCTGTACAACCGGTTTGATGCTGCTATGGGGGGCGGGAATGGTGGTATCTTTTCTGGCTAATCGCAATCTGATTGGCGAAAGTCTGGACCAGGCGAGCCTGGCAGGCGGTGCGGATAAACCGCTCGCCGAGCGTCTTACGGCGCTGTCTGCTCTGCAGCAAACGCCAGGCATGCTTCGCTGGCGTCAGCAGAATGGGACGCCGTGGTACTACCGTTTCGGCTTAAGCCAAAATGATGCTCTGCTGGATGCACTATGGCCGCGCTATACGCGTATCGCTATTCCGCTCCTGCGTGATGAAGCCGCCCAACATCTTACCCAGGAATTAACGGCTTTAACCCGACTGGCTCCAGACAGCCCGCAGTTTGCCGCCCAGGCAAAGATCGCCTACAACCAGTTGAAAATGTATCTGATGCTTTCGCGGCCTGAGCAGATGGAGGCGTCATTTTTTAGTCAGGCGCTGATGCAAGACTGGCCGGAGCGAGCGGGTATTTCGCGCGCATCATGGCAGGGCGTTGGCCCTGGGCTCTGGCAATTCTGGGGAGAGAACCTTCAGGCGCATCCTGAATGGAAGATAGCAGCCGATAAAAATCTTATTAGCCAGGTGCGAACGCTGTTAATTCGTCAGATGGGGATCCGCAATGGCGAAGCCGCCCTGTATCAGAAAATCATTGAACAGGTAACGCCGCATTACACCGATCTTCGTCTGGAAGACATGACCGGCGATACCCGGGCAGAGCACGTATTTTATACCCGCAGTTCGGTTGCTGGCGTGTATACCCGCAAAGCCTGGGAAGAGGAGGTTTTGCCCGCCATTGAGAAAATCGTCAACAACCGTCGGGAAGAAATGGATCAGGTGCTGGGAGATGATACGCATTCTGCAAGTGACCCTCTCTCTCCACAGGCCTTAAAGGTGCGTCTTAGCGAGCGTTACTTCACGGATTTTGCCGACAACTGGCTGGATTTTCTCAACAGTATTCGCTGGAAGCGCACCCAGACGCTAAGTGATGCTATCGATCAACTCACGTTGATTGCAGATATCCGTCAATCTCCTCTGGTTGCGTTAATGAATACGCTCGCCGTTCAGGGACGCACAGGGTTAACCGGAGAAGCGCTGTCGGATTCGCTGGTGAAGTCGGCAAAGGATCTATTTAACACCAAAGAAAATCAAATCATTGACCAACATGCGCGGGAAGAAGGCCCTATGGCGAGTACCTTCTCGCCAATCCTGGCATTGATGGATGAACAATCGGCTGGGCAGGATATCAGTCATCTGAGTCTGCAAACCTACCTGACCCGGGTAACGCAGGTCAGGCTGAAACTCCAGCAGATTACTAACGCTGCCGATCCGCAAGGCATGAGCCAGGCCCTGGCGCAAACGGTGTTTCAGGGTAAAACCATCGATCTCACCACCACGCGTGACTATGGCAATCTGGTGGCTGCCAGTCTGGGGCAAGCATGGAGTGGATTTGGTCAAACTATGTTTGTTCAGCCACTGGAGCAGTCATGGCAGCAGGTGTTGCAACCCACCGCGGCGGGCCTGAATGCGCAATGGAAGGCGCTGATTGTGAATGACTGGAACACCGCGTTCGGCGGACGTTATCCGTTTCGCGATGTTGGCAGCGAGGCTTCTCTGCCGCTGCTGGCGCAATATCTGCGAAGCGATAACGGGCGAATCCCGCATTTTCTCGAAAGTCATTTAAGCGGTGTGCTGCATAAACAGGGAAGTCACTGGGTTGCCGACACGGTGAATGCTCAGGGGCTGGAGTTTAATCCGGCGTTTCTCGAGGCGATGGACCAACTCAGTCAAATTGCGGATGTCGCATTTATTCGTGGAGAAGCCGGGATGCGTTTTGAACTGCGTCCCGGAACGGCGCGGGACGTGATGCAGACTGACCTCGTGCTGGATGGGCAGAAACTCACTTACGTTAATCAGATGCCAGCGTGGAAAAACGTTGTCTGGCCTGCTGATACGCAAGCGTCAGGGGCAACCCTAAGCTGGGTGAGCACCAATTCGGGAACCCGAATCTACTCAGATAACCCCGGTACCTGGGGGTGGATCCGACTGCTTGAGAAAGCGGAGATAACCGATAACGCTGGCGTGAGTAGCGGTTTTAACCTGCGCTGGACTGCGCAGGATGGATTGCCGCTGAACTACACCCTGCGAACTGAAGCCGGTGAAGGTCCGCTCGCATTACTCAAACTCCGCGACTTTGAACTACCAGAAGCAATTTTTGTTGTTAGCGGCAAGATTTCCTCAGAGGAAGAAGAATGAGCGCTCTGAAACGTCTATTGGCTGCCAGCACGGCTTCGCCAGATGAACAACAGCAACTAATGGAACAGGCGCAAACGCAGACTGCGCTATGGCAAAACTGGCTATTGCCCATTTCAGCAGCCAACCCCGGTGGTGAAGATCCAGGCTATGACGATGATTTTCAGCATATGCGAGAGGAGGTGAATAAACTTTCTGGCGCACAAACGGATCTCATCATTGAGCTTGCGGAAAAAATCCTGATCCACACCTGTAAGGATGTCCGTGTTGTCACGTACTACACATGGGCGCGTTTGCATCAGGATGGTGAGTCCGGCCTGGCGGATGGTCTGATTTTGCTGGCTGGCCTGATGCAGCAATATGGCGATTCTCTCCATCCTTTAAGAGCCAACAGCTATAAGGCCGCCCTTGAATGGCTGGCAGGCGGGAGGATGCTGGATAGTCTGGCGCGTTTTCCCGAAGTTTCACGACCTGACGCGCAACGGATCGCCGGTGCGCTGATGCTGCTTGAGCAGCAGTTTAGCCAGCGAGAGGAGAGTATTCGTCCTGGGCTTGGGGCGCTCTATAGCGCGCTGGAGAACCGTCTGGCCCAATCTGGCGGGGCTCAGGCATTGGTACCGCAAAATATCAGTGCTCAACCCAGTCGGCACAGCGCAGAAACCCCCGTCCTCAAAGGTATTGCCTCTGGTCGTGAGCTGCTGGAACAGGCACGGGTGTTGGCAAAATACTTAAGCGATCAGCCGGATGGCTGGCTGGCGGCGCATCATTTGATGAAAAGCGTGCGGCTCGATACGGTCAGCCAGCTTCCACCGCCAGATGGCGCCGGACGTACGCGCCTGGTGCCGCCCAAGAGTGATTATCGCGCGCAGCTCAAACGTCTCTATTTGCAGCAAAGCTGGACCGAACTGATTGAGTTAACGGACAGCTTATTTGTTGAGGGAGTGAATCATTTCTGGCTGGACGTGCAGTGGTACCTTCATCAGGCATTAATGAGGGCGGGATCGCCTTGGAATAAAAATGCCGCGATTATCATCAGCGATCTGAAAATGCTGCTACATCGGATGCCGGGTCTGGAAACGCTGGCTTTTAACGATGGAACCCCCTTTGCTGACGATGTCACCCGTGAGTGGATAGCCCGTGATGTGCAACAGCAAAGTGACTGGCAGACTGAAAAAGTCGCCGCGGCTAGTGCAGGAGCGGACGACGATATTCTGCTACTTGAAAGTGAGGCCCTGGTGCTGGCGGATAGCGAAGGCGTTGAAGCCGCGCTCGCCTGGGTTCAGGCACGTCCTGGCATTGTTTCAGGTCGACAGCGTTGGTTACGCCAACTGTTGATGGCCCGTCTGACGGAACAATGTGGGTGCAACGATCTCGCGCTGCATTTGCTTGGGGAATTGAATACCACAGCACACTCCCTCACTCTCAAACAATGGGAGCCTGAGCTACTGTTTGAAGTTAAAGCGCGACGGCTGAAACTTCTGCGTTTAAAAGCCAACCGCAGTGAAAGCGACAAAGCGCGTCTGGCGCCAGAGATGGACTCACTTTTGTCCGGTTTGGTCGCCATTGATCCCGCCAGAGCCGCCGTTTTGTGCGGCTAAAACAAAATAAGCGAACTATAAAATGGAAGATTTAACTCTGCGTTATTATGACGCGGAAATGCGTTATTTAAGGGAAGCGGCAAAAGAGTTTGCGCAGGCGCATCCGGATCGTGCAGCGATGCTGGATCTGGATAAAGCCGGCATACCCGATCCTTATGTGGAACGGTTATTTGAAGGTTTTGCATTTTCGATGGGGCGATTGCGCGCTAAAATTGACGATCATCTCCCTGAATTTACCGAAGGCTTGATGAGTCTGCTGTGGCCGCATTATTTACGTACCATTCCCTCCTTAAGTGTTGTCGAGCTTTTACCAGATATTGATGTGCTAAAAATGAGCGAGCAGATTAACGCGAGATTTGGCGTATTGTCACAGCCCGTTGGCCCTAAAAAAACGGTATGTCAGTATCGTACTACTCAGCCCGTCACACTTAATCCGCTGTCTGTCACGGCGGTGAATATCGATGCCGAACCTGACGGACGCTCGGTCATCCGTATGCGAATAAAGTGCAATCCACAGATGGACTGGTCGCAAACCGATCTGACGCACCTCAGCCTTTACCTCAGCGGTGACGCGCCGGTGACCCACGCACTGCACCTTGCTTTGACAAAGCGTCTGGCTTTTCTTTATTTGAGACTCCCCAACAGCGTAAAACGTATTCGACTGGAGGGTTACTTTTCCCCGGGCGGATTTGCCGATGAAGACAGTTTGTGGCCAAAAGGCGATACGGCGTTTGGCGGCTGGCAATTGTTGCTTGAGTATTTTACGTTCCGCGAAAAATTTATGTTTGTCCATCTTAACGGTCTGGAAAAGATATCGTTTCCTGCGGGTATAGACTGCTTTGAAATAGAAGCGGTACTGACTCAACAGTGGAGTTCTGAGCTTCCTGTGGGGAGTGAAAACATCCGTCTTCATTGCGTTCCGGTTATTAATCTTTTCACGATTGAGGCCGATCCGCTGGTAGTTAATGGTCTGGAAAGCGAATATTTGCTGCGTCCGCGAAGGTTGCAGGATGGCCACACGGAAATATATGCAGTCGATGCAGTTTCAGGTTCACAGCGAACGCGTAATGCTGTTTATGCTCCTTTTACCAGCTTTCGCCATAAGGGAGGCATGATGCGCCGGAACGCGCCCGAGCGTTATTACCATACTCGCGTCAGACGCGGCGTATCCGGATTATATGATACATGGCTGATCCTCGGAGGAGATGCCTGGGAACGGGATCGTCTTGCTGAGTATGAAACCTTGTCTTTGAAAGTGACCGGCACAAACGGTCAACTACCGCGGCGAGCTTTGCAAAGTACATTGCTCAATCGTTGTGAGCAGATCCTCCAGACGCCCCTTGCCGTGCGCAATCTGTGTAAACCGACGCTACCTGCTTACCCTCCCGCTGAGGATCGTTTTCACTGGCGAGTGTTGAGCCACCTGGGATCCAGCTTTCTGAATATGATGGCCAGCGCTGAAGTGCTCAAAGGAACGTTGTCTCTCTATAACTGGCAGGATGATGAGCTTAATTATCGTCGCCTGGATGCGATCATGAATGTTCAACAACATGAAATACAGCGCTTTGAAAAAGGATTTCTACTTCGTGGGGTGGACATCGAAATAACGCTTGATGAGAACGGATTTACAGGTGAAGGCGATATTCATCTGTTTGGTGAAATGCTTAATCGCTTTTTTGCATTGTATGCGGATATTCATTTGTTTAATCAGCTTACTTTAATCATACAGCCGGCAGGGAAAAGCTTGCGATGGAAAGAGAATCACAATCAGCGGCTACCCGGCTGCTAAATAGCCTTGGCGAAAACCTGCCACGTACCAATTTTTATCGTTTCTGTCAGTTGTTGGAACAAGGGAACCCGCAAGCGCCAGGTCCTGGGAGCCAACAAAGTCCGCGCTTCGATGCCATTCGTTTTCGCCCTCATCCGGGGATGGGGTTTCCGGCGGGTGAGCTTAAAAGTGCAGAATATGATCCGCAGCAACCCACACTGCCGCCAACGGTTCGTGTCACTTTTATGGGGTTGTATGGCGTGGAGTCGCCGCTGCCGACGACCTATCAGGATGATATTGCCCAGCGCCAGGACGGTTCGGATGTTGCCGCTGAGTTTCTGGATATTTTTAACCATCGCTTAATTACGCAGTTTTACCGAATCTGGCGAAAATACAGCTATCCAGCGACCTTTCGACCAGGCGGAACAGATGAAACATCACAATATTTACTGGGGTTGACCGGATTGGGGATTCCGGGATGCGGCAAACAAACCGAGACCCCGTTATCGCGTTTTTTGGCGCTGCTGGGAATAATGAGAATGCCAACGCGTACGGCGGAAGGTATATCCGCGCTGGTTTCTTTATTATCGCCAACAACAAATACTACCGTGACTCCTCATGATAAACGCTTAATCCTGCTGGATAAGGCGTTAAAAATGAGCACGCGGCAACCTGTTAGCCTCCACTCTCGTCCGGTGATGGGACGCAGCGCCGTAGATATTAACAGTCAGGTACTCATTACGCTTACAACGAGCGTTACCGATGAGGTTCGTGACTGGTTACCGGGCGGCCAGCTTTATCATGATTTTCTCGCGCTGATGCACGTTTATTTAGGTGCCAGAGTGAATGCCAGGCTGCAACTACGTATTCCTCGCTCGGCGCTTCCGCATGCTCAACTTACCAGTAATAAAAGCGAACGTGCAGTTCAGCTTGGCCGTACGGCCGTTATGCGTCTGGATAACCCGGAAACGAAGAATCAACATATAACAATTAAACTTGGGCTTTGGCAGAGCCTTAGTCAACATGATCAGCGGAGGGAAGCCGATGAGACTGGCGATTATCGCTATTAATTTTGCCGTAATAACCGGAATGACCAGTCTGGTCACCGGATGTGGTCTGACGCAAAAAGTATCTGAAGGTACCGTGTCATTAACAAAGTCGATCTTTTATAAGGAAATTAAAACGCTGCATTTGGATCTTTCCGCCAGAGAAGCTGCTAATAAAAATGCACAGGGCATCGCGCTTTCGACGGTCGTACGTATTTACCAACTCAAAGATCGTAAAGCATTTGACTCGGCTAATTATCAGTCTTTATTTGCACAAGACAGCACGGTGGTTAAAGCAGATTTATTGGCTCAGAGAGATGTTCGGGTACGACCAGGTGAAAGCGTAGCTGTCGATATTCCATTCGAAAACGAAGCGCAATATGTTGCCGTGGCGGGAATGTTTATTTCTCCCGATCTGTCTGAAGATTCTTGGCGCGTGGTATTACGTCGTGAAGATCTCGATCCTGATAATGCGCGAGTGATCGAATTAAATACCCAGACTCTGGCACTCATGGCGCAGGAGGGCGAGTAATGGTCAAGCAGCCTTCACTTTATGACATCTTGCTGGGTAATTTTTCCGGTGGTTTTCCTTTGCACGCAGTCAGCGAAAACACGCAGGTCATCTTATCCGTCCTCGATAATATGCAGCGCATTTTGAATACTCGTGCAGGTAGTCTCAAACATATACCCGATTATGGTTTGCCTGATATGACCAAAATCCTCCAGGGTATGCCAGGTACGGCACATCAGCTTATTAGCACGCTTTCTCAGGTTTTGTTGAAGTATGAACCGCGGCTAAAAGGAATTCAGGTAACGATGCAGCAGCAGGAAACACCGGGACATTTGCGTTATTCCATTGATGCTGAACTGCAAGACCTGGGCATTGTTCGCTATGGCACTGATTTTACCCCTGAGGGGCGGGTTCTGATTCGGCACCTCAAGAGGCAGGGTTGGCTTGAGACTGGAGTGTACTGACATGGAAAAGAATCGCATCAGCACCGGGGGAGACCCACGTGCTTTCATGGAGTTTGGGCAATTACGCGATGAAATTAGCAAGCTGACTCACCCTGCGCGTCCGGACGTTGACTGGCAAAAGGTTGAACAGTTAAGCCTGGCGCTGTTTCGTCATAACGGAGTCGAACTGCAAACACTTGCCTGGTACACCGTCGCCAGAATACGTAATGCGGGACTGGAGGGACTTGCCGAAAGCACGGAACTTCTGGAAGCATTACTGACGCATCACTGGAGTGCAATATGGCCACAGCAAACCCATGCCCGCGTTGAGATCCTGGCATGGTTGTCTGTCCGCTTACAGCAAGAATTGCGTACCCTAACGCTGTCATATGCTGATTTATCAAAAGTGTATCGGGTTGAACAAAGTTTAAAACATGCCTGCGCAGTGCTGCAACGGCTTGAATTGAAAGCGCTTAGTAAAATGGAGGCTGTTGTTACCTGGATGCACAATGCCGCTTTGCGTCTGGAGAAGTCTGAAGCGGATTCGGGATCGGCCGTTGTGATAATACCGGCTTCAGGTACGACTAATAATGTTGAGACGTCTTCGCCACAGTTGGTATTTGTGGTCAATGAACCCGCATCACCCGGGCAATCAAGCGCAGCGGTTTTTACTACTCAAATCGAGGGGGGAACCAGACGGATGTGGCTGGGGTTTGCTATCGGTTTTATCGTTGCTGCGGCAGCGAGCGCAGGCGCTTTTCTTGGCACCAGTCATATGCGGGCTGACGGATATGATCTGATCAAGCCATTGCCTCAGGTGCTGACGCCTGAACAATTATCCGCGTTGAAGCAGTCCTCAGATTTGAAGGATCAGAAGCAGGAAATAATCGTTGCAACGCAAGGGCAATTGGATATTTTATATCGCCTGTCACCTTTGTGGTCGCGAGAATATGCCGCATCATTAGCGCAGCAGGTAGTTACCCTGTGGCCTGAAGAATCGCAGACTACAGTATTTGAAAGCGGGTTACAAAAACAGTTAGCTACCGAAGCGTTGCCGGAAAGCGCTCTGCAAAACTGGCATAATGCTCAGCAGGGGCTGGAAGCGTTAACCGCCCAGCTAAATGCGCTTGATGAACGTAAAGGTAAATATCTGACAGGGTCGGAGCTGAAATCAGCCATTTTCACTATCCGCCGCCAGCTTGACGAAACGCCGCCGACAGAAGAGTTGTTACGTCAAATAGATGAAGAGTTCAAAGTGCAGGGGAGTGTATCACCCGCTTTGTATCAGCAGCTTGATATGCGGATTAATCAGCTTCTTAATCGTTATGCGCTGTTGAAACAAAATTCGGTGAGGAGAGAATAGTCATTATTCTCCAAAAGCAAAAACCCGCCTTTTGGGCGGGTTCTTTAAATAGTGGTGCCCGGACTCGGACTAACGCCGTAGGCGTTGAACAGCGCGCTTGTCGCGCTGGCCCCGCAGGGGTGAGCCGCTGGCGGCGAATAATCGAACGAAGTTCGATGGAGAGTCCGTTTCTCCAAAAGCAAAAACCCAGCCATAGGCTGGGTTCTTTAAATAGTGGTGCCGGACTCGGAATCGATGTTTCTTTTTAACTTGCTGATATATTTTATTTATTTTTAATGTGGTTATTTTTGTACCCTCATTTATACCCTCGCTCCCGCCAGATACGAATTTAAAACCCAAATCGGGGACGACAATGGAATGGTCATCTGAGGATAGTGTGTTGACACTTCATGGTGGTGTTTTGTCTGGCGACGCACCTGGTGCGTCACAAGGATCCAGTAACAAACCACCAGAAGAAAAGCACCAGGTACGTCAGTATTATTTTGGCCTTAAGTAGAAAAGCCTGGCAAGGAGTTTGTTTAGACCCTGTGCTGATAAAGCAATTCCACTTACGTCCAGACAGGTAAATCATCCTGACTACTGTCTGGATGCCAGCGTGCCAGGGTAATGACGGGCGATAATGTCATTCAGCTTATCAACCAATTCTGGTCGCTTAAATGTGATATGCGCTGTTCCCTTCTGAAAGTACTTAACAGTAAACATCTCATCCTCATAACTGGTGCTGTGCCTGTTTTCATGAATATGGTCGCTGAGACGACGGGTGACATCAGCGCGGTTGTCAGGAACAGGTTTTCCGTCAAGTATCATCAGCATCCGCTCAAGGTCAGCTAACCGATCGCGCTGCCAGCCCCAGTTAAGCCCATACCCCCACCGATCATATTTAACCAGCCCGTTCACGATGATCTTCTTTCCAAACTTATACGGGCAATTACTCTTGTAATTCCAGCTCAGGCCCTTAAACACGTTAATCACACCACGCTCAAACACCTCGCCTTTGCTCTGGTGCAATTGTTTAAATGTGCTAAGGATGTTTTCTTCACAGACAGCGGGAATATCGTCTTTCTCCAGGCTGTGGTACCACTCGTCGCGGGCCTTTGCGTCCATCAGGCTGAGCATTCCGGAGCGTTGCATCAAATCCCGCCATATATCGCGATCGAGATTACGGGTAATGGCTTTTATTGCCGTTTCTCTTTTTTCCATCAACCAGCAGCCGCAGCGAAAATTCTGCTTCATAGCCCAGTCCACGGCGGTTTTTCCGCCGATGCTGCGGGTCAGCGTCGAAACATCGTCAAGTTGTTGCATGAGCACTTCAATCTGCGCCAGCGCGGCATTCCGTCCGCTGACAATACGCTCAATGCTGGTGGAGCAAATCATGCCGGTGTGGTCGGTTAACACTTCGGGTTCGGTGAGAGTAAGTTCTGACATCATTTTTCCTTTATATAAAGCAAAGCGCCAGCCGGTAAGGCTGGCGCTTATACATGAGTGATGGGTCTTGTCAGGCGGCTAAACAGTTCCGGCCTGTTGCAGAAGCTGCAGATGATGGAAATCGCGAACGTCCTGCAATGCCTGGGTGATATGGGGTAACAGTGTTGCTGAATCGGTGTTGTCTTCGTCGTTGTCGAAAATAATGTCGGTGTCGCAATCGATGTTGCCCTGAAGCCAGTCAATCAGAATGGTGAGAGCGGCTTCGGTGGTTAATTCTGGCATGTGAAAACCTTGTGGTGATTGAAGTGGGCTACCAGTCAAAGGTGGCAGAGCCGGGCAGCACTTCGCCACAGGCATCAAGATGAACAATGCCAGCGGAGTAACGACGCATAATAGTCACCACCAGGCGGCGACAGGCTTTCGACAAACCAAGGCGTTTTAGCCGCAGCACTGGAAATGACCACGCATTCAGGTAGAGCAGATAACCTGAGCCGGTATAGCTAATCCATTCCGACTCGCCAAAGTCTTCATGCTGGTGCGACAGGGCATACAGCAGCGAATTGTCTTCCTCGGTGATATGTGCGGTGCTGCACTGAATGCTGTTAACGCGGGCGATGGGCGGAAGCGGATCTTCAACGACCAGCTTTCCGGGGGAGTCAGCAACGCGAAGGGAATAACCGTTGTCACAGACCACGTTAATCAGGTCGGCCAGCTCAATCCCATCAATATCTATGGCGATCCGGCCCATATTGAGGGCCAGAACGTTGATGGCATCGGCTTCCACTGTGAGGGACAGCTTCATTGTTGTTCCTTTTTGTATTTGCCGGTAATGAGATCTGTCACAGGTCTGTAGCCATGACGGGTCATCAGCCCGGTCGCCTTCCGGGCTCGGAGGATATCAATACTGCCGATAAGCGGTGACTGTGTGTCTGCGCTAAAGCCGCGTCTGTCAGTACGGACCAGGTCGTACTTTTCCACGATAAAGTTCACCGCGTCGCACAGTGAGATACCGGCGTCGATATGCTCCTGGATCACGCCATCGTTGCCAAATGGCGTGTCGTTTAGCGTCAGACCGTAGTGACGATCCAGCAGATGGTTCAGGAGGTGCTGCCAGATATCCACGGGGGACGGACGTGGTGAGGTCTCATGCGTGGAGGATAGTGGTTGGGTTTGCACAACTGGATCTCTTTGATGATGGGTTAAAATGAGGAAAAGCTGTGAGAAGGTTTACGCGGTTGCTGCAGGTGTCGGGTAAATCGCGATGTACACGTATCCATGCGAGCCGAGGCTGTCGGCCTCGCAGGTCAGCCCTTTTGAGTATAATGTGACGCAGTGCTGATGGCGGGGATTGAGTTCACCGGAAACCAGCATCAGCTCAAGCTGTTTGAGCTGTACCGGAAACGCCTGGTCAAGATGGCGTAAATCCGCGTCGCTGAACGTGCCGGCGATACTCGCGCGGTCGGCGAGATAGTGCAGCCGGTTGCCCTCCTGCACCAGACGGGCACCAAAACAGGGCGTGATACTGCGTTTAAGCCCCCACCAGGGTTCAGTGATATCGTGGTTTTCTGCCGGTATTTTATTCGACAATTTTAGCCTTCCTTAAACGTGAATTAATTCAACGTGACGCTGCGTAATACAACATAGGGGCCGTTGCGGTCCTGACGACGTTCTGCGAAGACCGCGAGCACACCGCTGATATCCTGGACTTCCCGCCCGGCATAGTGGCAGATGCTGCCGGACCACTGATACCGCCCGGTACAGAAGCGAAACAGGCGGGACTGCGGATGCTGGCGGTATATCGCCATTGCCTGGCGTTTGCTAATAATCTTCATAGGGTTATTTTCCTGTTGTGCTACAGCCAGCCACGTTCTGCAAACGAGGCGATTTCCATACCGCCGACCACCAGGTGGTCCAGCAGGCGGATATCTACCAGGTCCAGGGCCTGTTTCAGGCGTTCTGTGATTCGTTTGTCGGAATCACTGGGTTCGGCATGTGTTGACGGGTGGCAATGCGCGACAATGACAGCGGCGCAGTTATGCTTCAGACCGGATTTCACCACTTCGCGGGCATGGACCTGCGTATGGTTGATGGTGCCGGTAAAGAGCGTTTCATGGGCTATCAGGCGATGCTGGTTATCGAGGAAGAGGGCGGTAAATTCTTCACGCTCCAGTGAAGCAAGCTGCAGACGCAGCCAGTCGCGGACGGCATGGCTGGAGGTAAATGACGCGCCGGGCTCGCGTAGCTGGCACGCCAGCAGGGTTAAGGCTTCCCTGACCGTCTGCTGGTCGGCAGGGGCTAATTCACGGGCAAACAGTGGTAACTGTTGTTCCATAGCTGCTGACCTCAGTCGATGATGTGCATGATGGTGTTACATTCCGCGTGGTTGAGCGCGTAATCCCGCAGGCGGTAATAGTGCTCTGTCATGGCATCGCATTCGGTACGCATGGCGTGGTGGCTGTAAGTCATCAGACAGACCGCAATCCCTGCAGCTTCGGCACTGAGTTCACCGCCGTTACCGTTCATCGGGTTGTACAGCGTCCACGGCTCATCGGTGTCCGGTTCCGGTGCCATAAATGCGCCGCCGTTGCTGAGTGAATAAAAATTCCAGATACCCCCGCAGTAATCAGCACACAGACGGTCCATCCAGGCGAAGATCTGCGGCTCCAGGGTAATCCACTGTGGTATGCTGCCGAAGTGCTGCGGCCAGAAGCAGATACGCTGTTCGTCAGGTACCTGCGTTACGGTCAGTTCAAAATCAGGTTCGTTAGCAGCAGATGCGAGGTTGCTTTGTGTCGCGGTTGTCATGGGTATGTCTCCGTCAATAAAAAACGCCAGCGGCGATGGCTGGCGTATGGGGTAATAAAGGATGGTCCGGGAGATGGTTGTCGGGAATGGGGGTTGTCAGTCGGTGAGTAACGACCTGCGGATGCCATAGCGCCGGATATATGGGGTAAGTCCTGCACCGGCATCGGGCTCAAAATTCCAGGCACGCCAGACCATGCTGCCATCATCGTCGCGCACAACCAGACGAAAATGCGTGGTCTGGTCATCTTCGATGGTGACGTTGTGGTAACGACTGATAATGGCTTCGGCCTGCTGCCGGGTAAAAGAGCCAGGTGGTAGTAACAGGGATTCAGGCATGATGATGGCCTTAAAAAGTAAAAAGCCCTGTTGCACATGGGCAACAGGGCTGGTCGAATCACTTATGTGAAAATCCGTCAGGGTTGATCGAGACAATCCTGCCAGGTGATATCTTTCAGCGCATCGTGCAAGCCACGGGCACTGAACGGTTTCGATTCCCCTGACTGAAAGGCGGTGAAAGCCACTTTGTCTTTTGCTCCTGTGTGCTTCAGTGCTTCAAAAGCCACCTTAGCCGGAACAGCCTCGCCCGGAAGCAGTGTTTCATTCTCAAGCGAGTATTTTTCATTGTTTATCAGAAGATACACCTCGCTCATTCCTTCATCAGAGGTGGCGCGGTAATCCTCCTTCGGGAGCTGCCAGGCCACAACCATCTTTTTATTGCTGCAACTGATGGTCAGCTTCTCTCCGGCCTGATTGTCGCTGCTGAGTGCAAACTCCATACCGCCCGTATTGCCGTACCATTCACCCCACTGTTGTTCGGTCACTGTTGCCTGAGTGAAGGCCGGGGCCAGAAGAGACAGCAGGACAGGTAAACAGGGTTTAATTTTCATACTGTTATCCTTTTCAGTTCATTAGCGCTGATTCAGTTTTTCTTTATACGCGTCTATCTGTGCCTTTAGCTGTGCCAGCGCAGCCGAAGCGATATCGGCGTCAACACGGATAAAATCCTCCTGAATCACGCTGAACCTGACCGGAATTTTAAATGTACTGGCACCCGGTCCTCGCAGAATAGCCGTTCCTGTTTGAGTGTTATCACCGACCTGCTGCGCATTCTCAATCATCAGGCATGAAACATTTTCCTGAATGGAATCCCATACTTTTTGACCAATGGCCCCGCAGGCGGCTGAGTGATATTGAGTAAGGTTCAGATGTGCCTTTTTCGCTTTATCGAACTCGCTCTCTTTTTGCGGGTGGGCTTTATAATAATCGCGCTTTTTCTGTAACTGCTCTTCCCGGCGCTTTTGCGCCTGCTGCTGATTGAGCTTATCAATCTCATCCGTGTCCGGACGTGCCGTAATGACACCGTCACTGAGGGTCATGCGGACCGGGTAGATATTGCCATTACTCAGGTTAGCAACCGCCAGATAACGGCCTTCAGATAAGGTTCTGGTGATATCGACTGAAACACAGGACTCCCGCGAATTGAGGTTCTCAAGCATATCGTTTACTGCCAGACAGCCTGATGCTTTGACCGTACTCTCTGGTGATGCAGCAAAGCTGGAGCCAGCAATCATTGCCAGCAGAGGTAATAATTTAATCAGTTTCATTTTTTTCCTTACTGAAATCAGATGAATAGTTTTTGTGAATACATAAATGCCCCGGATAATACCCACCGGTACATCAGTGGGTAGTGTCAGGGCAAGGAGTCGGCTGAATACCCCGATTTTTGACGATACTGGTGATAACAGCATCGGGCTCCTCTTTGCTGCCAGGTGGATAAAAAACTGCACTATTCCGGCCTGTTATCAGCCGGAACAAACGCAAGCAGTGACTGCTGAATAAATCGAAAATGGGGTAAGGCCTGAATGAACACCGGGTCTTCAGCCAGACGACATAAACTGTCGTTACGCCGGAAAGACTCCTGCAGGGGTTGAACCAGATGAATTTCATCCAGCGTGAAAACGGCAATATGTCCGTTATGCTCGGCAATCAGATACCAGGTCTGCTGGTGGATGAGTAACCGGCACGGAGCCAGTCGCTCGCAGCGCTGCCCGTCAGCAAGCAGTGTGACTTTTCTGCGGTCAGTAATTGCCTGAACCAGTCGCCAGAATGACAGAGGCACTGACGGTGAGGATGCCGGACTGGCAGGTGGTATAACGCAGGGGGCTTCATCACACATCAACAACGTATTCACCAGTCGGCGGTCAAGGCCCGGAAAAAGCCCGGCCAGCCCGCTGCGGTGGGCAAAGATAAGCACATCAGGTACCATCTGCATCTCACTGCCAGCGGTGCGCAGACGGCAGTAGCCGGACTGATACTCAAGGTCCAGGTACATCAGACGTTCACGAAAATCCCGCCGCAGCGTGCGAACCGATACGCCAAACTCAGCGGCCAGTTTGCGCACACTCAACGTTTCACCCGCCACCAGGCGGCTGATTATCAGTGACAGCCTGACAGCCAGCCGGTCATGGCGGCGTTCTGCCTGTGTCATGAGAGGTTCTCCGGGAAAGTTAACTGACTGAAAATGATGTGATTACTTTAAAGAGGGGCGCGGTCAGGGTATGGACACCACAGTAACTATTTTTCATTTCTGCAAATGTCAGTTGTGGCGGGGGTTACAGACAATCTCCGGGGAGTGAGGACCGCCAGCACGTCGCAATGCGGACAGGTGGTGTCCGATATTAACAACGTGGCAACATGAAACGTCTACTGCAGTTGTGTGAGCAGTGTTTCTGCCATCACCCACAGCGCACGGTTAAGCTTCACGTCCCCGTCAATGCCGCGCACGGCACGGGTATGTGTCCGTCCACCTTTAGCATTACGCCCACTGAGTCCGCCCTTAATCAGGTTTTCCTGCACACGTTGATAAGTAGTCCACAGGTCATTGCTCTCATCCTGCCAGCGGCGCGGGGAGAGTATCTGCGATTCAGTAACCGGCTGATGGTCCTCACCAAAACGATACGTCAGCGCGGCTTTTGCCAGTGCCTGCTGCGCAGGTGGCGGCAACAGCAACGACTGCATGGCATCCCGCTTTTCTTCCACACGGTCAAAAATCCCCAACACCTCATAGGCCCCGTCAATAACCTGACTCACCACGTCCCCCTTGTGTGGCACCCGTACCTCGCCAAAGGATTCGCCACAGACAAGACCGTTCTGACACACAGCTCTGAATAACCCCGGCAGCATCTGGTACGAGCTGGTGCCGTCATGTGAATTAAGAAGAATAATTTCCGGTACCTGCTTACCGGTAATCTGCCCCTCCCGGCGCAGACGCAGCATGTGCTTTGTGTGTTCGCGACGACCAGGATCACGTACACGGGTCTGACAGGCAAAGAACGGCTGAAAGCCCTCCCGCTGCAGACTGTCCAGCAGAGAGATGGTGGGAATATATGTGTAACGTTCACTACGGGATTCGTGTTTGTCTTCGCTGAATACACTGGGTACCACGCGGAACAGTTCTTCACGGGTTAACGGACGGTCACGACGAATAAGATTTGCAGCGCCAAAGCGCGAAGCCAGACGGGTCATAAGCAGATTCCTCATAATGGGGAAAACTAATAAAAGAAAGCCCCGTCGCACAGGCGACGGGGCTCGGAAAACAACTGGCAGGATTAAATACTCAGAAGAAGAAATTCCAGACGCTACGGGCAACCGACACCACTGTATCGCGTACCGCCCTGATAACTGCCCGCACCGGGGCCGGTATCAGCGGTAGAGCGCTCACCGCATCCAGCGTCGCGCCGACGGTTTCACCAAAATCGTTACGCGCTTTTTCCTGGACTGTCGCTGTGCGAAAGGGAGACTGCAGTTGCGCCACTACCGGGCTGCTAGCTTCACGAGGCAGGCAGCGGATCATCCGTTCGGCCATTATCCGTAATCCCCACCTGGCCCGGACCGACACCGCACACACGGGATGCACGGGCTGAAACAGTTCATGCAACAGACAGATTTTTCGGCTGATATTCTGCTTCTGCTCCGTGGACAATAGCCCCCCACAGCTGGTGGGTTCAACCTTGTCGGACTGGCTGATAACAAACAGCACCTTATGCCGGTAAGCCTCACCAATTACCTGATGATAAAAATGCTCATCCACCGCCAGTGCCCGGTCATCGGCCTTAATCAGCCACAGCACCAGGTCAAGCCGGGGAAGCTGTTCACGGTACAGTGCAGCATACCCGGTATCTCGGGCACTACTTTCCCCCACGCCAGGCAGGTCAACGATGGTCATAACTCGCTCACCGACCTGCAGACGAAAGCGCAGTGGCTCACGGGTGCAGGCAGCCACATCGCTGACGGGTGATACTTCCCCGGCAAACAACGTATTACAAAGGCTGCTCTTGCCCGCGCCGGTTTTCCCCATAATGCCTATTACAGGCTCGTAGTGGGCTAACTGATTTATCTGCAGCAGAATGCGTTCAGATACCCACTGGGGCAGGCCGGAAAGCGGTTGTATAAAGGTCTGCAGAACTTCTTTTTCGTGCATCGTCATTCCTCTGAAGAATTAAAATGAAAACGGCAGTACCCGAAAGTTCTACCGTCACATCAGGGCTGTTCACGAGGATGATATATATCTGAATATTTTTTGATTAATCGTTTTTTACAGATTTCATTTTCTTATAAGCATCATCAATATATGCTTTAAGTAAGGTATTTGATTCAATGCCTGTCGCATCCTGCAACGCAAGTAATTTCTTTTTAGACTGTGCTGTCAGTTTAATCCCTGACATGTCCTTTGCATTCTTCTCCCGATGTCTTTTTTGGATCCAGGCGTTTCTGGCTCGAGCCAGAAAGTGTTGCTTATTTTTGTCTGCATCCAGTTCGAAACTATATGATTCATTTTTGATGAAAGCGTGCTGTTCTTTGCTCCAGCCAGCCCAGTTATCAAATGTCGCCAGAAGAAAATCATTCATTTGTTTTCTGGTGGCAGGAGATACATCGCAACCAATAAAGCTCTTTTGCATATAATCCCACAGCCAGAGGAGATTATCCTCATCATCAAGATCAATCCATGAAAAAGGTTGAGGGTAATTGCCAAATTCAGTACGCCATGACTTATAAAGGCGATCGATGACTTCTATTTTATCATTAACGCTCATAGCCAGATTATCAACGAAAGTCATGCTTGAAGAAATATAGCTTTCTTCAGAGTCGTATAATGGACTTAGCGATTGGAAATTAACACCGTTAGCTACGTGAGAAACTACATTTTTTATGGCTGAAGGGCCATTATCAAGAGTAAAATCCTGAGCGTTAATTGTATTTATTGCTTTTTCTCTGTTTAAGTCTGCAATCAACTTTTTAACGCCTTTAACATCTTCCACGCCTGCCTTATCATTTTTTGAATCAACATCAATTTCCCATTGACTCGTTGACTGAGTTATAAGTACATCATCTTTGATGATCGGAGTTGATATCAATAAACCCTCTGCGAAATTGATGTCTGAATTATTTAACTTGGAAGGGAGTAATATATCGTTACTGACAAGCCAAAAGTATGAATAACATGCAGCACGTCTGCTTGATTTCATCCAGTCAAAATACTTATCAGGAACAATATTGATAGCAGCATGCTTTTTCATCTCTCTGATTATTTTTTTTCGCTCTTTAAGATTTTTACAGAGAGAGTTTAAAGCTGTGTTAATTTCATCAGCATACTGAGCAGCAGAGTGGTAACTTTTTGTTGTATTGGTGTCAATCCATATCCCATACCTAACAGCCAGGTACCCCAGGTACTGGTTGTATCTCCTCAAACGCCTGTAGTCCATCAATGCCATACCGTTCCCCTGTCACGTTTATCGTGCATCCTGATGTATCAAAATCACCCGTCAATCAACCATGAAAAACATAATTTAACAGTAATAAAAATGCTTTAAAAGCATAATTATTTAGTAATGATAATCAGGCTGTTTTTTACAGCATAAGTGCGTTTTAATGGGGTTAATTAGGTTATCTGAAGAGTATGACAAATTTACACAATGTCAGTAAACTATCCTGATTACAGAAATGGCGATTTTTTACAGGAAAAACCTTTCATTTGCCCTGATAAGTGACACTGTCGTATCGCAAGTGATGATGTATCCGGAAGGTGATGAAACGGGCAGAGACTTGCCGGGGGCAGCTGCGTGTCGCACAGCGACTTCACTCAGACAGGTGAATAAAAATGAGAGGTAAACAGGTGTTGATTAATGTTGGCTATTAATTTGGGTTAATTAGTATAATTAATAATGACGTCACCTGAAATATACTACATCTTTACTCTGTTCCATAATCTTCTGCCTCACTCTCACCACTGCATATATTCAAACTTGTAAAAGGGTGATAATTTACATACAACGCAAATCCTCTGAGCATAAACAGCGAGGATTGAGCCATGCATTTCCCCTACCCCAGTAACACCCGTTATGATATTAACTGGTTTTTATACTCTCTCATTAACAGTCATCTGAATGATATGCTACACCGATACTCAAGGGTACTGGGTGTAAGGATTGATTTATTCTATATAAAGTCGACTTCCAGATTTCGTCAGAGCACTTACAGAACAATTGAGTCAGACGTGCGGAAATTAATGAAAAAAACAGAATCCTGTTCGTTCGTAACTGGTTACTTCTGGGTCATTGAACGTACACCAGATCATGGTTTTCATGCACATGTTATATTCTATCTCGATGGTCATCATACACAAAAACCATTTCCGCTGGTACAGAGAGTTAGTGAGTTCTGGAGAGAGATAACAAATGCAGAGGGTTATTATAACTGGAGCAATTACAAGAAAAATTATCAGGCTGATATTAACCGAAAAATTAACTATTCGGATATCAAGAGCATTAATGAATTAAGATACATCATCAGCTATCTTGCTAAAGAGGAACAAAAAAATGGGATGTATATCTGGGGAAGTAATGAGGTTCCTCCGCCAAGTGGGTTAGGCAGACCCAGAAATAGCGATAGTCTTTAGCGTGGTTTATTTTTTACAGAGCCAACAGTTGATGTGGAGGAGCGAGTAGTAATAATTACTAACACCCGCTCCGGTTAACAGATATTACCGGGACACATCGACATGCTAACTAAACCTGCTTTACTGGACGATCAGTTTATTGACATGAAATTCATCACTCAACTTACTGGCCTTAGCGATAAATGGTTCTATAAGCTAATACAGGATGGCTTATTCCCGAAGCCAATTAAGTTGGGCAGAGCTTCCCGATGGTTAAAAAGCGATGTGGAAGAGTGGTTGCATTATCGTATTTGCGAATCCAGGAAATAATTCCGCCTGCTAAACTGCACATAAAATCATCTTTACCAAAAAGTAAGCTCACTTTGATTATCCACAAATTAATATCTCCTAAGAGTATTCCCTGAGGATCAGAGATGCATGAATCTGCTTACACTCAGCATTAATGAATTCCACTCATAGTCTCTATCCTCTTGCCTAGGATTCTCAGTATTCTAAATACCTGTTAATATGCGTTTATCTTTTCATGTCCAACGGATCACCAAGCTTAATCAACAGGCACGTACACAGTCGGCTACAGCTAAAAAAACGGCCACTCGTTTCTGCTCATTCTCAGCGCTCTGATGGCTGTTACCTCTTTATCAACCGACATCTATCTTCCAGCTATGCCCGTCATGGCAAAGGATTTACAGGGTGATGCGGAGCTGACAATCACGGGGTTCCTTATCTGCTTTTGCATTGCACAACTGATTTGGGGACCCATTAGCGATCGTTATGGACGTCGACTGTCGCTGTTTATTGGTTTAGGTCTATTCATCATCGGCTCAGTGGGCGGCGCGTTATCAACAGATATCGTGCAAATAGTCTTCTGGCGTGTTTTTCAGGCGTTAGGTGCCTGTACCGGGCCGATGTTGGCACGAGCAATGATCCGTGACCTGTTTAGCCGTACTCGTGCAGCACAAATGCTTTCGACTCTGATGATCATCATGGCCATCGCGCCGATTGCCGGGCCCCTGATCGGCGGGCAGATGATTAAAGTTACCTCATGGCATGCCATTTTCCGGCTGCTGGCGATTATCGGGACATTAATGCTGATGTCTTTATTCTGGTTACCGGAGACATTACCTGCTGATAAACGCTCGCAAGCCTCCGTAACCAGAGCATTTCACAACTACTATGCCTTGCTCACCAACGCCAGATACATGCGGTTTACTCTGTGCCTGATCTTCTACTATGTTGCAGCCTACGCCTTTATCACCGGTTCTCCGTTTGTGTACATCACGTACTTCGGCGTCGACCCGCAGCATTACGGTTGGCTGTTTGCAGTAAACATTATTGGACTGATGGCGGTGAGCATGGTCAACAGACGCCTGGTTCACCGCTAACGCATCTGCCTGAAGTGGGAATCAAAGGGAATACCCACTTCCCGTTCTCTGATTTAAATAATGTGCAGATTGCTGACCTGGTGAGTAAATTCCTGAAGGAAAAAGATCTGCAATAGGAAGCGGTAGTATTGAGCCTTCAATAAAGAAGGCTCAATACAAACATCAGTTTTATTAAAAAATGGGAACGTGACGGTCTGCTAAGAGCGAAAAGCGGACATTATGGTTAAACGGTAATATCGTTCTGATGTTATTAATTATGAGCTGTTATCAGAAAACATATTTTCAGCCATAGCCACCAGGAAAGCGTTAGCAGAGTTAGCGTAAGTAATGTGACTATTGACTATTGACTATTGACTATTGATTGAGAAAAGAGACTGCTTTTATTTTTTTTAGCGTCAATACCCTAAAATAGCCTTGACGGTAACGGGATGAAACTTCATCTCCAAAAAAATTGCAGTAAAGTGACCTTCAACGGCAGATTTTACTATATAGTGACCATAGCATCAAAAAAATAATTAATAATCTTAAAGTTACACAACTTCCCGTTCGCTATCGATAAACTCTAAAACACGTATCCTTCACTTCTGTAACAGCTCCTTGAGTTTTGTAGACTGTCGCTTGCCGGGGTTGTCTTCGCTCATCATGCGCTTCTGATGGCTGCGTTAAGGCATCAATAATATTCAATGCCATACATTCACACAATCAATAATCTGTCATATCAATAATCCATTAGACAAATAACACGTACAGGATAAAGCTAACAGGATATACCAGCCGGAGTATTCCCATGTCGAAAACGCTTGTGTTACTTTTCCATCCTGATATTACTCGCTCCTGTGCAAACGCTGCTCTTTCCACTGCCGCCTCCCAGCTTGCTGAGGTCGAAATCTTCGATGTACAGCAGGCCTATCCCAATGGCGTGATTGACACCGATGCCGAGGTGCATCGCTTGTTGGGCGTGGAGCGTATCGTCCTGCAGTACCCTATGCAGTGGTACGCTACCCCACCGATATTGAAGGCATGGCTTGATGCCGTGCTAACTCGATTGTTCTACATTAACTACGAGTCGGAGGGGCGCAGGCTACGAGGCATGCCTATAATGGTCTCGGTTACCGCAGGCAATAGTCCTGACGCTTATAGCCAGGGCGGACGTAATATGTTCACCATGTCAGAACTACTTGCTCCTATTCGCGCTACAGCCCACCGTTGTGACCTGACCTGGAATACCCCATTTATCGTGTACCGTGCCAATCAGCTGTCTCGGGACGAACTCAAGGATGAGGGAACCCGCTATGTTGAGGTATTAAAATCCTGGATTTCTTCAACCGGGCTGCAGGAGATCTGATATTGGTCAGTAGTCCAGAATAGCAGACAAACTTGGTCTTTCTTCGTAAACATCAACTTGTCTCAGCTACTAAGCCCTTCAGGGACTGATATAGCTTTCGACATTCGTACTTATGCCAGAAAGATTAAAGTTCGATAAGATACTATCGAACAGAAGTTACGTTACCCTCTTTTTGAAAGAAGGATCGTAGTGTTTCGATTACATGTTTCACGACCAAATCGCTATCTCTTCGCGTATGCCAGGCTAAATGCAGACTGAAGCCTGGCAACGGGGTAGGTGGCTCGAAAATCGCCAGGGATTGGGTGTCAGAAAGACAATTTATAGGCGTAATAGCAATCATATCCGTTGCTTTAAGCAAAGGTTCGATCATGGTGAAATTCGGTACAACCGCACCAACATGACGAGCTTTTCCTTGTTGAGCTAATACTTCTTCCAGAGACCCACGTATATTCCCTTCGCCGGAAACAACTATATGGGGCCATGCCAACCACTCATCCACGTTAAATTTTTGAACGGCAGGATGCGAGGCCCGCATGGCCACAACATAGCCTTCATGTCCAATTTCCTGACGATGAAATTCTGGAGGAAGCGCAGGAAACGTTGAGATCGCAATGTCAGCCTCACCATTCTCCAGACGATGGAGGGCATCCTTACTGCTGCGCCATGGCAATAGCGCTAAATTCACCTTCGGAGCGCTGGTACTTAATTTGGTTAAAAGATGGGTCATGACCGCCAGGCCTGGTTGATCAGCCATTACCAGATGAACAGTTTGACGAATATGCGTCAAGTTAGTTTGTGGTGTCTCTACAACAGCCGATATGGCAAGCAGTGCCTGGGACAACGGCTCTTTTAACGACTGTGCCTTAGCCGTTAATCGCATTTCACCTGCGACACGCTCCAATAATGGATCATCAAAGACATGTCGACACCTGTCCAGAGCGTTACTGGTTGCTGGTTGTGACAGCGCGAGACGTCGTGCAGCTCGTGTTACGTGCCGTTCCTCTAACAAAGCATGCAGGACGACCAGCAGATTAAGATCCAGAGAGCGAAGATTGGCCATGTCAATTACCAGGATTAAAAGAGTCTGTTATTCAGCATGTTTATTGTTCCCATTGATTTCTTGCCAGATGAGATAGCTATCTCCCCACTCTTTCATAGCGTTGAGAACGGGGGTCAGAGTCAGCCCAAACTCTGTTAGCGAATACTCGACGCGTGGTGGAACTTCGGCAAACACCTCCCGAGAAATAATACCGTGCGATTCAAGCTCCCGAAGTTGCAGTGTCAACGAACGCTGAGTGATGCCGCCGATGAGTTTTCGAAGTTCTCCAAATCGTTTGGTTCCGCTAAGCAGGTAGTAAATAATCAGCGGCTTCCATTTTCCTCCAGCAACCACAACGGTCGCTTCAACAGTGCACCGATACTCATGAGTCGCTTGCTTCTTCATCAGTCGAACATCTACCATTAGTATAAAATATATCCCTATGTATCAAAAGACTCCCTACTTTTCAATGTAAACCATAGTATCTAAAATATCTTTCTCGTAGCGGACGGTACCGTGCCGCGTTCTTTTTTCTTGAAGAAATTGAAGGATACAGTGATGAAAGCCGCTTTTTATGAAGTCCAGGGCAGTGCTCGTGATGTTTTGAAAGTCGGCGAAATGCCAATACCGGAACCGGGTCCAGATGAAGTGCGCGTGCGCATTCATGTTTCTGGGTTAAATCCTACCGATGTTAAAGCAAGAACTGGCTTCTCCGCAGATATGCCTTATCCACGCATCATTCCTCATCAGGACGGCGCAGGCGTTATTGATGCGGTTGGCGCGAACGTGTCACCGGAAAGGCTTGGTGAGCGGGTTTGGGTATACGAAGCACAATACGGCCGGGCAACAGGCACGGCAGCAGAGTTCGTTGTGGTTCCGTCTCTTCAGGCGGTTCACTTGCCAGATACGGTCTCATTCGAAGTAGGAGCTTCCCTCGGGATCCCCGCGCTCACCGCTCATCATTGCCTGTGTTCTGATGGCCGTCTCGAAGGCCGGCGAGTGCTGATTCATGGCGGAGCTGGAGTGGTCGGAACAGCGGCAATTCTGTTGGCAAAGTGGGCAGGCGCATGGGTTGCAACTACAGTAATGAACGCAGAACAAGCCGCCGTAGCGAAGGAAAACGGTGCAGATTTAGTGCTCGACCGGACATCGGAAGATATCGCGACTATTATTATGAAAATGACCGAAGGATTCGGCGTTGACCGTATTGTTGATGTCGCTTTGAAAGATAACCTTGATATCAATTTAGCTTGTTTGTCCCAGGGTGGGGTTATAAGCGCCTATGCAACTTCCAGCGCATCAGACGAGCTTTCCATTCCCTTGCTGAAAGCAATGAAGCATGGCTGTGTTTTGCGTTTCGTATATATCTACAATGTTTCTAACGAGTTAAAAAAAGCTGCTATAGAAGATATCAACTCGTGCCTTGAATCAGGATACTATTTGCCAAAAATCGGATTAAACATGCCTCTCCAAAATATAGCCGAAGCTCACGAGGCACTGGAATCATCCAAAATTATAGGCAAGGTTCTTATACACATGTGAGCTGAATGGCGCATGGTAACTGTCACCGGATTAAGTGTCTGACCTGATTTGCAACAGACTGGAGAAAGGTAATTTTGAAAGTGAGGGATCCGACTGTATTACCTGAGGGTTATATCTAATACTGGCGGGCAGGTCAGCCGGGGTGTTCAGGCAAAGATGGCCCCGGGCAAAGCGGCTATTGATACTGTCCGCCAGGTGATGTAAACAAATTTTTCGTCTGGCAGTGCTGTCGCTGTTACGGGCTGCACCTGCAGCCCGTCTAGTAACGTTTCCAGTTCATTTGGTTCGCTTACGTTTAACGCTGTACCGGTCTCCGCGTATTATCCCGCACCAGGACCTCTTATGGTTATGGCAGACAGGGGGAAACGATAGATCCCACCAGGAGCGGAATCTATTACGGAGCGGTTAAATCGACTGCCCGCCGGAAACTTCAATGCGTTGACCATTGACCCATCGGTTGTCCTCGCCCAACAGGCTTGCGATCATCGGGCCGATATCATCAGGTAGTCCCACGCGACCAAGCGCCGTCATACCTGCAAAGGCTTTGTTATAATCGGGAATGTCACGTACAGCGCCGCCAAGGAAGTCCGTTTCGATCGCGCCAGGAGCAATGGCATTAACTGTAATGCCGCGGCTGCCTAACTCTTTAGCCATATAAACGGTGAGCACTTCTACCGCACCTTTGGCTGCCGAGTAGGCCGAGAACCCAGGGAATGACACTCGAGTCAGACCCGATGAGAAATTGATAATCCGTCCATAATCGGTCAGGATCGGCAGAAGTGACTGAGTCAGGAAAAATACGCCCTTCACGTGGACATCAAAGAGCGCATCAAACTGCTCTTCTGTGGTATTCATGAAATCGGTCATTTCTCCATGTCCGGCATTATTGATCAGATGGTCGAACGTATCGCGTCCCCAGTTGCTTTTCAATGCCGCTCTTATGGCGGTCACGAAATCGGGAAAGGAGGACATATTGCTCACGTCCAGTTGAAGTGTAATTGCCTTACGGCCAAGGGACTGGATGTCTGCCGCCACTGCGTCTGCAGCTTCTTTACCATTACGATAGGTGATGATCACATCGCCACCATAGCGAGCGATGTTCAGTGCTGTGTTTCGACCAAGGCCGCGACTGGCACCGGTCACAAGAGAAATGGTTGTCATGAAATATCTCCCGATGAATGGAGATAAAATACTACCCATCACGAAGCATTTCAGGTTGCCCGATAATATCGAAAACTTGCCTGATAATTTTGAAATTTCTATTCAACCAGAACCGCACTAAGATTAGCGCACAATCAAATCACATTTCTTAGCCTAAAAATATGATAGCGATGGCCCGATTATCTGAAGGATGTGCCTTAGACACCGATCAGTCTGAAGGTGCAAAGACGTCTGCGGCGCTACTACGGGTGGCGCGGAAATATGCCGACGCGCACCTCAATAAAGAAGGTGTGGCAACAACCCCCATTCCAGGAGTATTCATTTTAAGCGAGACCGCACCTTCAATGTTGCAGTTCGCCATTACTAAACCACTGCTCGCACTTGTGCTGCAAGGCCGAAAGCGCGTGACGATGGGAAGTCATACTTTCGATTTTGGCATGGGGGAGTCTTTGCTGGTCACGATGGATGTGCCGACAGTAAGTCAGGTAATCACGGCCAGCGCCGCCACCCCATATTATTCATTTGTCGTGGAGCTTGACGCCGCTGTGATTACCGAACTGGTTGACGATATGGACAAACTGGAGGCGTCTCCGGATTTGCCCGTGAGGGTTGACCAGATCGAAGAGGATGTTGCAGAAACTGCGTTGCACCTGCTGAAATTGCTCGACAGACCGCACGCGTTGAAGATGCTGGGTCGCCAGTTGGTACGCGAGTTGCACTACTGGCTGCTGTCCGGACGATATGGCAAATCTATGCGCGCCCGGGGAAATACTGATAGCCATGCCCGTCGGATCGCCCGGGCTGTCGAGATTATTCGGGCTAAATATGATCAGCCGTTGCGGATCAAAACACTGGCCGATGCAGCGGGTATGAGTATTTCGGTGTTTCACAAGCATTTTCGCAACGTCACTACGCTTACACCGCTGCAATTTCAAAAACAGTTGCGCCTGGTCGAAGCCCGAAAACTTATGCTTGTGCAAGGTGCTGCAATCAGCACCGCTGCCCACCGCGTAGGCTACGAGAGCGTGACGCAGTTTACACGTGAATATTCGCGTATGTTCGGTCAACCACCGGCTCGCAGTATCCGTGACGCTCGCGAAAGTGGATAGTCGGTGAAGTGCGTTGCGCCGACAGAAGGCCTGGCTTAACAGGAGGGATCGTTTTCAGCGCATGCCCTATCCCGAAGCTCATCCAGTCATCATCAGGAATAACCAGCGTCGAGTGCCGGTTACGTACCACTGGTTACTTTCAACAGCGGAGGTGCAATCTGATTAGGCGGGGATGGACGTATGAAGACGGCCAGGCTAAGTGCCAGCAAACTGCACCAGAAAACAAGGTGATAACCGCTGATATGTGCGGCAACGTGCGCTTCTCGCGCCAGTAATTGAGCGATTCCCGCCACCCCTGTTTCAGCACGTTCCACTACCCAGGGATCGCCAGCCGAAAAATAATTGCTCAGGCTTGCGCGACTGGTGTCACCGGATATTCGCAGCCACGTTGACATGACTGTACCGGCCGCAACCGGCATCAGCACGCGGGCGATGGATACGTATGCCCCCAGTGCCACACCGTGCAGTGGATTGAGATTGGTGACGAAAGCGGCAATAAGGCCGGTAAGCATGATGCTTTCGCCTAACGACTGCATGACAAGGATCGTGACGAATTGATCCACTCTCCAGTCATGGCTGATGTGAGAGCCTTGCCAGGCGGTCAAGGCAATAACGATAAGGCCGCAGATGATAAGGAGCCGGGGTTCCATTCGTCTTGCCAGGTAAATGGCCAATGGTGTCGCAGCAAGGTAGGCACCGAAAGCAATCCACGTCGATGTGCCGGTCTGCATTGGCTTCAGGTTCTCCATTTGCGTCAGAAATGTCGGGATCAGTAGAGACGTGGGGGTCATCAGCACGCCGAACAGGCAGGCGATCACCAGACAGATGCAAATATTGCGGTTGCCGAAGGCAATGAGACTTGAAAAGCTGTTTTTCTTGCTCAGGGCGCGCAAGACGGATGTGCAGAACAAAACGGATCCACCGGCCAGCGTGGACATGGCGAGTCCAGAATCGCTCCAGCCCAGCCGCTCAGCCGAGTCAATGCCAATGAAGGCCAGTACCAGTCCCAGGCAGAACATGGCCATCCCCGCCCAGTCGCCCTGCCGCAATTGGGATTGGTCGAGCGGTGACAACGGCAACGCCTTCCATGCCAGAAAAGCGATGATCGGGCCGACAAAGGCAGTTATCCAGTATACCCAATGCCAGCCAATATCCTCGATCAGAAAAGCGGAGGTGCCATAGCCCGCGTCCATACCCGTGGACACGCGCAGGCTGTATGCCCCCATGATCAATAACCAGAAACGGGGGTGTAAGCTTCGCAGCGCCAGCGAAATGGTTAACGGCAGATAAATTCCCAGGCACAACCCGGCAATGGCGTGCAGCGTGACCAGCACCGGATAGTGGTGGGAAAATGCGGGGATCAGAAAGGTGACGAGCCCCAGCAGGAGGCTGGGCGCGATCAGTACACGGGTTGGACCAATTACCGTGGCAAGCCAGGGAACGATCGGCATTGTGACAAGTTGCGCGCCATTCAATGCCGTACCCAGCCAGGCGGCTTCCAACAAGTCCAGGCCGAACTGTCCGCGCAGGTCAGGCAGGGCCGCCGAGAATAAGCGCCCCTGCAATGTGGTGAGCACCGCGCCAAGAAAAATTGTCGCGACCGTCAATATGGGGCGCGGACGCGTCGTGTTAGCAAAAAAGTTGATCAGCGCCATAATTAGTCTCCTGCACGGCCAGGGCCGGTGGCAAGTTGCACTGTTTTCTGCATGCCCGCCGCATAGGGCGCAACAATCTCCCCTCTGGTGTCGATGCGTGTTTCTACCGACATGCCGGCCCGCAAGCGGCTCAGATCATTCTGGCCCGGCTCCAGCTCGATACGCACTGGGATCCGCTGTACCACCTTGGTGAAATTGCCCGATGCGTTATCCGCGGGCAGCAGAGCGGACTCTGCACCGCTCATGGGCGCTATTTCAGAAACGCGGCCCCGGAATGCTTTGCCTGGCAAGCCATCCACAGTCAGTGTCACAGATTGTCCCGCTTTAACATGGGCAAGCTGGGTTTCCTTATAGTTGGCAACCACGTAGGACTGAGAGTCCGGCACGATCGACACAATCTGCGCTCCATTGCTGATCAGGTTGCCCACTTGCACATGGCGTTTATTCAACATGCCGTCAAAGGGCGCGACAATACGCGTATAGGTCAGATTTCTGAGTGCGGTTTCCAGCTGAGCGCTGGCGGCATCGATATCAGCCTGTCGCACGGCACGCTGACCCTTCAGGACTTTCATAGAACGGTTTGCCAGTTCCAGCTCTGCAGCAGTCGCGTCACGCTGGCTGACGGCTTGATCGAAGTCTGCCTGAGCCGTTTCGAAACGCTGACGTGACAACGCGCCTTGCCTGACGAGTTCCGCCTGTCGTGCCGGATTATTCTTGTACTGGATAATCCTTACCTCTGCCGTTTTGACGTTGGCTTGCGACGCTTTGATACGCGCATGTTGCTGGGCAATTTCACCGTCCAGGTTATCCAGGTTCGCCTGTGCCTTAGCCAGGGCAGCCTGTGCCGCCGCTACCGCAAATCCATATTCGCTGTCATCTATTTGCGCGATCAGGTCACCTGCGTGTACTTTTTCATAGTCACCCACTGGCAGGCTTTTGATATAACCAGATATTTTGGCACTTAATACAGCGTAATCCGATTTCACATACGCATTCTGGGTCGTCTGGATTCTGTGTCTGCTCGTCCATTCAGACCATTGCGTCGTTGCCAGGAATACGAAGGTGATGACGGCAACGCACCCCAGCCAGGGCGCAATACGTAGCGCAAAAGGACGTCGTTCAGTTGCTTTTTCAGGAGTGCTCATGATTATTTCCACAGGATATTGCTTGTTGCATCGGTTGCACTAAAGCCACCGCCCAAAGCGCGATTGAGCTCCGCGTCCAGAACAAGCGCACGTTTTTTTAGGGTTAACTGCTCACGACGCTCATACAGCAGCGCGTTTTGGGCGTTCAGAACTGTCAGGTAGTCGGTCAGTCCAGATTCGTATTGCCTTCGTGCCAGGTTGAAAGCAACTTGTCTGGCCGCCAGTGCCTGTTTTTCCGTGTTGAGTTGCGGTAGCAGAGCATCCAAAGACACCAGCCGATCCGCCACATCGCGCATGGCGTTCAACAATGCTGAATTGTAAGTCTCAATGGCGGCATCCAACTCTGCTGCCCGGCTTTTGTATTGCGCCCGCAATCGGCCGGCATCGAAAATGGGCAAGCTGATGGCAGGAGCCACACCATAGGTGCGACTGCCTGCGGTCAGCCAGTCAGACAAACCGACAGTCAACCCTGTGCGTGCCAATCCCGCGAACGCACGCAAGCTGATATTGGGGTAGAAATCCGCCCTGGCGACTTCGACATGTTGTGTGGCAGCTTCCACTCGCCAACGGGCAGCAACAACATCTGGACGATGCCCAAGCAACTCTGCGGGTATCGAGTCAGGAAGCTCGCCGTCCACCGCCGCCGTCATCAAATCCGGTCGCGCATTCTCCAGCGCATCCAGCGGTAGCCCTGCCAGAGTGGATAAGGCATGCCGTTGCAAGGCGATCTGCTCATTCAGTTGCAGGATGTCGCGCTCGGTCAGCGGGAGGTCACCCTGTGCCTGCTGACGCTCCACTTCGGTATCCAGGCCAGCGTGAACTCTTCGTTCGACTAACTGAAAGGTCTGACGCCGCAATTCCAGTGATTGCTGTGCCAAATCCCGCATGGCAAACAAATGGGACAATTCAAACCAGGCGCTGGCGATACGGCTGGTCAACATCAGCCGGGCGGCCTCGACCTCGGCATCTCGCGCCGCCGTCTCTCCCAGTGCTGCCCGCAGCGCAGCACGCTGCCCCCCCCAGAAGTCAAAGGTGTATTGCACGTCCGCGCTCAGCGTAAACGTCGTGCCGAAATTTCCTGCGAGTGGCGGGGCCGCGTCATACGCCTGCGCGTAGCGCTTGCGTACCGCATCAGCATCTGCGCTAATCGTCGGCCATCGCTGCGCACCGGCCTGTTCAGCGATGGCGGCGGCCTGTACCAGACGGGCCCGGGCCAAACGCACATCCGGACTCAACGACAGGGCGCGATCTATGAGGCTGTTCAGTTCCGGGTCACGATAACGCTCCCACCAGTGAGGGGATGGCCATCGCCAGGGCGCATCGCTGACGGTGCCTACTGCCGTCGTTGTGAGCATCTTTGCCCTGGGTGTATTGCGATCCAGCCCCCCCATACCGGCACACCCTGTCAGGCTTGCCGTCAGTAAACCGATCAAAAGATGGTGTTTCATTTCAAACCTAACGTTGTTAGTCTTTGAGCTGAATGATACACTAACATTGTTAGGTTGCAACCCTGTAAGGGATGAGAGAATGAAAGCCCCACGAATACAACGAGAGCAGATTATCCAGACCGCTCTTGCACTACTGAATGAGAATGGCCTCGAAGGATTGACCCTGCGCAAGCTCGCACAGGCATTGCGCATCCAGGCGCCCTCTCTGTACTGGCATTTTGAAAGTAAGCAGGCGCTTATCGACGGCATGGCCGATGCATTGGTGCAGGACGTCGCCCTTCACTTTGCCGACGCGCAAACATGGGCAGACCGCATCCGACAAGTCGCCGGAGAACTGCGTCAGGCGCTAATGCAACATCGTGACGGCGCGCGTGTATTCGCTGGCACATACGTCGTCACAGACAATGTGCTGAGGACCAGCGAAGCGTTGATTTCCGCTATTGTTCAGGCAGGCGCAGACGTTCAACTTGCAGCGACGTGCAGTTTCAGCGTGACCTATTACGTGCTGGGTTTCGTGATGGAAGAACAGGCCCTGGGACCAGGCAGTTCGCTTGATCTTCCTTCGAGAAAGCAGGCATTCATCGAGCTGGCGCAAAAGAAATACCCCCACAACTGGCGTGCGCGTGAAGCGATATTTTCGGAAGAGTTCGAGGGGAGGTTCTCGGTCGGTCTGGATCTGTTAATCGACGGGATACAACTGCGTATTCATGCAGGCACCTGTCCGCCTGGCTGACGTGACAAGGATTTTTCTCATGCACATTTTGCTCGATCAATTCCCGCAAGTATGGGTATCCGCTGCGCCTTCATCCACCTGGGAGGCCGAGCTGGATGCTTTGCTAAGCCGGGGCGAACGTTTTGTCTTATTGACCCGCAACCTGCCTGATAAAGAGCACTCCAGTAGCACAGAGAAAAAAGCGTTCGCTCTGTGGTTTAAACGCAATCGGAAACGGCTTGCCGAAGTTTGCGCGGGCAGTATTGTGATCGTCCCCAACAAAATGGTTGCGACTGGTTTGGCTCCTCTGTTAGTTCCGTTGTGCAGGGTGTTCGGTTATCCGGTTCGGGTCGTGACAGAAGATCGTCTTGATGGCGAAATAGCCAATCTGATTGGCGAATGTTGATGCACGGACATAGCGACCGGATATGGCTGTTATTTACATTCCGCGACAGGGAAGCCGGATTAATGAGGATGCTTTAATGCAAGTCAATTTCCTGTTTTCGCAGCATTCACACAGTTTAAGCTGGCCGGTCCTGTGAAATTGATTTCGTTTCGATATCAATGGAGCCGCTATGTTCCGATAGGGTGTTAACCATGTTTTCTCCGTCACGCTCGACCTTGCGACCAACCGGTTGTGGCTGGCGGACCAGGAACGGATTATGCCTGGGTGGAATTACCACTCGCCAGGCTAAGCAGACCCTATTCATCCCGGGTATTTGTACCTGTTTCATTTTGCCTGGTGCGGCCGGACTGTTGTGTGGAAAGCGCGTGGCCAGCCACAGACAGGCGCGGGAGTTCTTGAGTGCATTTGACGCCATCCCGACGAGTTCTGTATATGTGTGGACGGCAATGTTTTGACTTCAGACGGCGTAATTTCTGGCCTCGATATGCTTTTCAAGACAGTCGCCCTGATACTCGGCGAGGACACTGCACGCCATACTCAATTGTAAATCGATTACGGCCCCGAACCCGAACTGCTTTTCCCCAGCGTAATCCGTGCTAAAGCTGTAGCGCGGACGATGGAATAACGGCTGCGTGTCCGGTGTTTTACTGGTTTAACCGTGAACTGCAGTTGTTATAGTGCCAGTTTACTGGCTATGTTTGCTTCTGATACAAAGCTGCTGCGATGACCGTTACCCTGTGTGACTTTTGAAATCAAGCAGGATGGTAATATGACGGTGGCTGCCCTGTAACGCGGCGGAACATCGTTGCGAAAGAGGAGGCACTCTCATATCCAAGAGACAAAGCCACTTCATTCACGGGTTTGCCTTTTATCAGCAATGCCAGCGCACTAACCACACAGGCTTGCTGGCGCCAGGCGGAAAACGACATGCCAGTTTGCTGTCGAAAACAGCGACGAAAGGTGCTGGCGCTCATAAACAGCGCGCTGGCCCAGCGCTCGACCGGATCGTGGATGGCTGGGGCGAGTAAAAAAGCCTGACACAGCGCCAACAACCCTGGCTGCTGCGGCAAAGGAATATCGAACTCGCGCACCGGCATCGCCGTCAGTTCCAGCAGCATCAAATCCGTCAGCGCCCGATCGCGTACGCTGTCATAGCATGGCGGCAGATCCACCGCCTCCAGCAGTAGCTGCCGCAACAGCGGCGATACGCTGATCACTTCGCACCGGCTGCTGTTACGTAATTTGTCCGCGCAGGCGGGTTCGATATACAGGCTGCGCGTCGTGACGCCCACAAACTTTACGGCATGCAGTGTTTTGGCAGGGATCCATACCGCATGCTGGGGCGGTACCACCCATTCTCCGTCACAGGTTGAAACGTGCATCAGTCCTGTTGCGCCATACAGAAGCTGCGCGCGGCGGTGCTGGTGTGGCGGCAGGAAAAAACCCTCCGCATAGTCGTTTCCTAGCGCTACTACCTCCCGATTCAGCTGATCGAAATCGTCAATTTTTTCGTTTCGCACATCCGCCTCCTTCTGACCGGTTTGAAAGGATAATTGAGCGCCATGCAAATGGGAAGCGGGACGCAAGCACGATAAGCTGCTGGCTCATTTTCACAACGGGATACTTCTTTGAACGATCTGATTATTATCGCACTGGCCGGTTTTACTACCGGCATGACAACAGTGCTTTTTGGCTTTGGCGGCGGCTTTGTAGTGGTGCCCTTTGTTTACCAGCTGCTGGTGCGGCAGCCACCGCTGGCAGGTGATGCGATGCATATCGCCGTGGCCACTTCAACGGCGGTGATGATTTTTAACGCGGGCTGGGTCAGCTTTCAAAACTGGCGTGCGGGCAGGCTTTCTTTGCCCATCTTATTCCCGCTGTTGTGGTTTATCGCCGTGGGCGCAGTGGCCGGTTCGTGGTTGGCGGGAATATTAAGCGAGGTGGTGATTCGCGAGCTGTTTATTTTTTATATGCTGATGACGATTGGGGACTGTCTGTTGCGCAAAGGTTTCTTAAGCGGCAATGCGCCGCGTCGTTTGTCGCTTTTGACGGTCACCGGTGGCGGTATGCTAATCGGCACGATTGCCGCATTGCTGGGCGTGGGTGGCAGCGTAATGACGGTGCCGTTGTTGCGGCGACACGGTCATACGATGCGAGAGTGTATTAGCGCGGCCAACCCGCTTTCCCTGCCGGTGGCGTTGTGCGGTGCGGTGACCTATGCGATAAGCGGTTGGGACAAAATTTCGGCAGGCGGTTTTGTAGGTTTTATCAGCCTGAAGATTCTGGGCCTGCTCCTGGTGGCTGGCTGGGTGGGTATAGTATTTAGCCGCCGGGCGATCCCCGCCGTCCCTGATGTCTGGCATGCGCGAATCTACGTGATGCTGTTGTGCATGGTACTGGTGGCTATGTTGCTTTAAGCAAATCCTGCTTTGCAAATTTAGTTGCTTTTACAGCGGCAATATCTGCATGAACGTCCGTTTCTGGCACAAAGTGGAGGGCCGTAGTCAAGGTACGCTTAGAGCGATAAACGGAAATTCGAGACGGTATAGTCTCTAAAAGCTTCCCTGCCATAAAGTTGCCGACATTCTCAGCGAATAGGTAAGTATCATCATACAGTGGTCAGGTGTGCATCCGCAGTACATTTGCTCGCATGTTAACGTAGCAGTAGTACAACATCATTTAGAGACGAATAGCCTAACAGGTTTTAACACCTTAAAATTTCACTGCTGGTTAAACACATTATTAAATGATTTTTATCATTTAAATCATTGGGTTAATTTTAATTGTGATTTGCTTTTAACCCTCGCAATTTAGAAGTATTATTTTGAGATTAATCCACTTGCCCTGCCTTCATCACTGCTTGTAAATATGCGTGAAGAATAATTTTAAGGTTATATATCATGGAGTTATTGAAGTTTTTGGCGGCGATTTTTGTCATTTACTTGTTGTTTTTTAGAAAGAAAAAACGTAAATCTCCAAAGTCTTATGCTTCAGACCCCGTGAAAGCACCGCCAAAAGAATGGCTCGCTGACATCAAGAAAAAAGAGGCGGTTGTGCGAAACGATGATAGTGAAGACGATAACCTTGCAACTTTTACATTGAGCGGTGGCCGGGCTGTTGAACTTCGGGTGACAACCAATCATTACCGGAACACCTCAAAGTCAGCAGGTGCACTAGCTCGATGGGTACTTCCGGGTGAGATGATAACTGTAGCTGGTGTAGCAATTAGCGGTGGCCACATTTACGTGGGGCAACGTATGAAGCCCTCCGGTCAGGAATCAGGCGGCTATTATGACGATGGAAGTGAGGCATCATTAATTGATGACACATGTAAGATAAAACCTACTTCTTATCTTTACGAGGACAGTTCATTAGGATATTGGCCCAGTTTTTCCTCTCTTTCCCCAGAAGCCCGCGGTGCGTATGTCAGTTGGCTTGCCAGCGATAGGTCTGATCCATTGTGTCCTATCGGCTATGTTTTTATCTACCTCTACGGCCTGGAAAGAAAAGCGCTCGTAGATTCCACTGATCCAAAATTCCCTGATGCTGAGTTCCGTAATCTGTTCAATGAAGTCGCTCGGTTAAGATCGGTATTCATTGAGAACCGCTCCTTCCGTGGATATTCGACCCAATTACTCGAAGCCATGTCTATTCTGCGCCCGAACATGGGCTTAGCCACTGAGCTCGATAGCAATTCAGGTTTCAGCAACAGCATGCAATTTAAGCTGGCTCTGGCAAAAACTGTACATGAAGGAGTTGCTGTATCAGCTGAACTGGCGTTGAACTGGGTAATAAACCACACCGAGTATTCGCTGCGTACCCCGGCTCGCCGCTGTGCTAAAGAGTTTGCTGCGCTTTTCAAACGGCGTTACACCCTCAAATATGGTGAAGGGATGGTCGTTAAGGCGAATAAAACGCGCCTAAGGTTAGATTACACACCAGCAAGTCCTAGTTTGCGAGGTGTTCGACTTCCTGTTCCCGACCTGCCTGATCCAAGTGCGTTGAAGAGCCCTGTCCAGAAAATTATGGCTCTTGCCGATATATGTACAGATGAACTTGATGCTTATAGTCGCTACCTTGGTAGGAAAGGTACGTCAGTCAATGATACGGCTGCAATTATGCTGCTCCCTTCAGAGATCGTTAATGAAAGCGCAGAAAAAATATTAAGCTCATTCAAAAGCTGGGCTGATGAGGCGATCCTCGTCAAGGAGGGGTTAGTCTCAGTTGCTGACTTTTGGGCACATATGAATGCCAGTTGCCCCAATAAGATCAATAAAAAAGAGGCCGATTTGATGCAGGCCTTTGCTCTGAAGATGGGTTACGGTCTGGCACCTGACCCGTATTATCACCATGTGAAGGCGGATGTTGATGGGACACTTGTTCTATTTCCTGCCGCCGAAGGTGGACGCTTCTCACCTTCTCTTGAATTTATCTCAGCCGTAATGACGCTCAGATTAGGGGCGATGGTCGCCTTGATTGACGATTCTCTTGATCAAGCTGAACAGAAAGTGCTTGAGAATGCCATCAACAACAATCCTGGCTTCACCGATGATGAAAAACGCTCTCTACATGCGTATTTAACGTGGCAACTTCATACCCCAGCTAATATGACAGGAATGAAAAGTAGGATTGAGTTGATGGGGGCCGCAGAAAAAGCTGCTGTGGGTAAGGTTATCGTTAGTGTTGCCTGTTCGGATGGGACAATAGCGCCTGCCGAAATCAAACAGCTTGAGAAGATTTATTCAAGTTTGGGGCTGGATCCCTCATCTGTCTCGAGCAATATCCATCAGCATTCCGCAACTGAACATGATCTCGTCTCGTCTGTACCAACTGATCAGCCAGCAGCAGGGTTCACACTGGATGCTAATGTACTTGCCCGCCACGAATCTGCCACGGATGATGTTCGTAAATTGCTGAACACAATTTTCACCGAAGAAGAACCGGAAGAGCCAGAAAGCGCTCCAGCCTCATCAACGGAGGCGGGGGGGCTTGACTCCGCACATAGCCAGCTTTATCGCAGTTTGCTGGAGAAAGAACAGTGGTCCCGAAAAGAGGCGACAGAATTGTGCGGAAATTTGAATTTGATGCTCGGCGGTGCGCTTGAGGTGATCAATGACTGGTCCTATGCGGTGGTTGATGCTCCAGTACTGGACGATGCCGATGATGATATCTGGGTTGACCTGGAAATTGCCAAAGAATTAGAGGGATAGTGAATGTCTGTAACACGTATAAGAGTGAAAGAACGTGACGCTATTATTCAGTCACTTAAGTCAGGTGTAACGCCAAGGATAGGCATTCAGCATATCCAGGTTGGCCGCGTGAATGAGATCACCGCTCTCCACCAAGATATTGAGAGGACTGCTGACGGTGGTGCAAGCTTCAGACTTATCATCGGTGAATATGGTTCTGGTAAAACGTTCTTTCTGAGTGTTGTGCGCTCTATTGCGCTAGAGAAGAAGCTGGTGTCAGTCAGTGCAGACCTTTCTCCTGACAGACGCATTCACTCATCGGGAGGTCAGGCTCGTAATCTCTATTCTGAGCTTATGAAAAACATGTCCACCAGAAACAAGCCAGATGGTAATGCGTTACTTAGCGTTGTTGAAAGATTCGTTACGGAGGCAAGAAAGGAAGCGGACACGGACGGCTCCGAGGTTTCATCAGTTATTCATAAACGCCTGGCAGCTCTGTCAGATATGGTGGGTGGATATGACTTTGCGAAGGTCATTGATGCATTCTGGCGCGGGCATGAGCAGGATAACGAAACGCTAAAATCCAATGCTATTCGCTGGTTGCGGGGAGAGTACACCACCAAAACTGATGCCCGTAACGATCTCGACGTTCGGACTATTATCTCAGACGCATCATTCTATGATTCTTTGAAGCTGATGAGCCTTTTTGTCCGCCAGGCAGGCTATGCCGGTCTTTTGGTCAGCCTCGACGAAATGGTGAACCTCTTTAAGCTGAATAATACGCAAGCAAGAACAGCGAACTACGAACAGATTTTGCGGATCCTGAATGACTGCCTGCAAGGCTCAGCCGAGAACATTGGTTTTATCCTCGGGGGTACGCCAGAGTTTCTTTTCGATCCGCGTAAAGGTCTTTACAGCTATGAGGCGCTCCAGTCGCGTCTGGCGGAAAACCGGTTCGCGCAAAAAGCAGGAGTGATTGACTACTCATCCCCCACTTTGCATCTTGCCAGCCTCACCCCTGAGGAACTGTATATTTTGCCTGTTTCTTATACTCATCTGACGCTGCCGCCGAAGAGGTTGGGGGAGAGTTCGGGGGGGTCGGG
>OJIU01000125.1_pt1 | contig 44539 bp, 40 predicted proteins | sample 1595961 | NCBI WGS metagenome assembly OJIU01 (sample SAMEA4350144, study PRJEB24818) | metagenome | biome: human; feature: gut; material: faeces | place: Denmark | collected 2013-09
ATTCCACCAACGGCCACCAGGCGTAAGTGAACATCTCCAGGCAGTCATTCGACCGCCTGAGTTTTATCTTTTTATCCCACTTGAATTATTTTCCCTCCCTGGAGGACAACCGTGTCTAAGCGTCGTGTAGTTGTGACCGGACTGGGCATGTTGTCTCCTGTCGGCAATACCGTAGAGTCTACCTGGAAAGCTCTCCTTGCCGGTCAGAGTGGCATCAGCCTGATCGACCATTTCGATACTAGCGCCTATGCAACGAAATTTGCTGGCTTAGTAAAGGATTTTAACTGTGAAGACATTATCTCGCGCAAAGAACAGCGCAAGATGGATGCTTTCATTCAATATGGAATTGTCGCTGGCGTTCAGGCCATGCAGGATTCTGGCCTCGAAATTACGGAAGAGAACGCTCACCGTATTGGCGCCGCTATTGGCTCTGGTATTGGCGGTCTCGGTCTTATCGAAGAAAACCATACCTCTCTGGTAAACGGTGGACCGCGTAAGATCAGCCCGTTCTTCGTTCCGTCGACGATTGTTAACATGGTGGCAGGTCACCTGACCATCATGTACGGCCTGCAGGGGCCAAGCATCTCCATCGCGACGGCCTGTACTTCAGGCGTACATAACATCGGTCATGCCGCACGTATCATTGCATACGGCGATGCAGACGCGATGGTTGCGGGTGGTGCAGAAAAAGCCAGTACGCCGCTGGGCGTGGGTGGTTTTGGCGCAGCACGTGCGTTGTCTACGCGTAATGATAACCCGCAAGCGGCAAGCCGCCCGTGGGACAAAGATCGTGATGGCTTCGTGTTGGGCGACGGCGCAGGCATGGTGGTACTGGAAGAGTACGAGCATGCAAAAGCGCGCGGTGCAAAAATTTATGCTGAAGTCGTTGGTTTTGGCATGAGCAGCGATGCTTACCACATGACGTCACCACCGGAAAACGGTGCAGGCGCTGCGCTGGCAATGGTCAACGCATTGCGCGATGCGGCTATTGAAGCAGGTCAGATCGGCTATGTTAACGCGCATGGTACGTCTACTCCTGCAGGTGATAAAGCTGAAACCCAGGCAGTGAAATCTGTCTTTGGCGATGCGGCAAGCCGTGTGATGGTCAGCTCCACTAAATCCATGACCGGACACCTGTTGGGTGCGGCGGGCGCGGTAGAGTCTATTTTCTCTATCCTGGCGCTGCGCGATCAGGCTATTCCACCAACCATCAACCTGGATAACCCGGATGAAGGTTGTGACCTGGACTTCGTACCTCACGAAGCGCGTCAGGTTAGTGGTCTGGAGTTCGCCCTGTGTAACTCCTTCGGCTTCGGTGGTACTAACGGCTCTTTGATCTTTAAAAAGATTTAAGTTCGTCAGGTGATGCGTTAGCATCGATAGCTGACTAGTCCTGATATAGGTTGACAGTTTTTTGTCTATAAAACGCCTGATGAACCTCATCGGGCGTTTTATATTTCAGGGCCAGATGTGGCCGTTCATGGTTATAAATTGCCACGGACTCTTTTACCATCATCCGGGCTTGTGCAAGATCCACCGGGCGGGAGAGTAAAAACTCATTTTTCAGTATCCCGTTTATTCTCTCAGCCAGCGCATTCTGGTAGCAGTCGTAACCATCGGTCATTGAACAGGTTATTCCGTTTCGCTCATGAACTGACTGATAAAGTACCGAACAGTATTGCAGTCCTCTGTCAGAGTGATGTACCAGCGGACCTGTCGTTTTTCTCCGCCTCAGAGCCTGTCTGAACGCCTTTACCACGTTTTCTGTCTGCAGGTTTTCCCCGACATGGTAACCCACGATTTTTCTGGAGCAGGCATCGGTGACCAGACTCAGATAAGCTGTGCCGCTGCGTAGTGGAAGATAAGTTATATCAGCGACCCAGACCTGCTCTGGCTCAAGGGCGGTAACCTGTTCAGGGCCGGGTTTCAGCAGATTAGGATGCCGGTAAAAGCGATGATGGCTGTTGGTGGTTTTGTGATATGCCCGTTTCACGGGGACCAGGAGCCGGTATTCACCCAGCAGGTTAAACAAACGGTCCCGCCCTATAGCCAGTGTTTTACTGGCCTGGGTGTTCAGCAGATAGTGCAGTTTACGCGTACCTATTCGCGGCTGACGGCACCGGGTACGGGCAACAAAATCAAGAACCTGAGCATGATGCTCCTGCCGTTTATTACATCTTGTGTTGTACTGGTACCACGCCTGTCTGCTGTGCCCCAGGAACTGACATGCACGCGTAACTGTTATTTTTGGGGCCTGACTTTGCGTGAGGACTTGCCGGACCGCTTTTTTACAACACTCACCCCGTAATCATTTTTCAGGACGTTGATAACGGACTCAAAAAACTCAGCTTTCTGGTTTGCCAGCTCAAGCTGTTCTTCAAGTTCCCTGATTCTTTGCTCGGGTGTAAGCGGGATAGTTGTCTGAGCCACAGGCAGTTTCCTCTTCACCAGGTCAGGAAGTCCGGGACTCCAGTCAAGCCGGCCATATTTACGCAGCCAGACAAGTACGGTGGAGCGCCCCTGAATGCCATATCGCTGCTGGGCCTGTTTATAGGTCATCTCGCCTTTTTCGACCTGCTCAACGACGGCTATTTTAAAGGATAGAGGATAATCGCGTTGGGTGCGTTTGAACTCAGTCTTCATCACGTTCTCCGGAATTAAATCTGGAACGTGTCAACGCTATTCAGGACGGGTCAAGCAATTTAAAAAGGTCCGCTTGTCGGGCCTTTTTTTATTCGGTTTTCCACCCTTGTCCTGTGTACCTCATCCTGCCAAACTAGCGGACCAGAAATAAGGAGCCACCATGTTCTTAATTAATGGCTGCGAGCAAAATATGCTGGCCGCAAGCGATCGAGCGACCCAATTTGGTGATGGCTGTTTTACCACTGCGCGCATTATTAACGGTGAAATATGCCTCTTTGCAGCGCATCTTGAACGTTTACAAAACGCTTGCCAAAAATTGCTGATCTCTTTCGAACATTGGTCAGAGCTGGAAAGTGAAATGAAAATGCTGGCGCAAGGGCACTCGCGTGGTGTGTTGAAAGTTATTGTCAGCCGTGGCAGCGGTGGCCGGGGTTACAGTGGTGCAAACTGTCGCAATGCCACACGTATTATCTCTGTTTCAGCCTGGCCCGATCATTACGATCGTTGGCGGCAAGAGGGGGTTACGCTGGCGCTAAGCCCAGTGCGACTGGGGCGTAATCCGCTACTTGCCGGACTTAAACATCTGAATCGACTGGAGCAGGTGTTGATTCGCTCTCATCTTGAGCAGACGGACGCAGATGAAGCGCTGGTCCTTGACAGTGAGGGATGGGTTACGGAATGCTGTGCGGCTAATTTGTTCTGGCGTAAGGGCGATGTGGTATACACTCCCAGGCTGGATCAGGCAGGCGTGAACGGCATTATGCGACAATTCTGTATCCGGATGCTGGCACAATCACCGTTCAGTATTGTCGAAAAGTATGCCGGGTTGGAAGAGGTTATGCAGGCCGATGAAATTGTCGTCTGTAACGCGTTAATGCCTGTTATTCCCGTGCGTGCTTGTGGCGACACATTGTTGTCTTCACGTTTGTTATTCGATTTTTTAGCCCCACTTTGTGAGCACCCGAATTAGTCATGAAAAAACTGTTACTCGTTGTCCTGTTATTGCTGGTTGTGCTGGGCATTGCCGCGGGAGTGGGAATGTGGAAAGTTCGCCATCTGGCGGACAGTAAATTATTGATTAAAGAAGAGACGATTTTTACGCTGAAAGCGGGTACGGGCCGTCTGGCTCTCGGCGAACAGCTGTATGCCGACAAGGTTCTCAATCGTCCGCGCGTGTTCCAGTGGTTGCTGCGAGTGGAGCCCGAACTGTCGCATTTTAAAGCCGGAACCTACCGTTTTACGCCCGATATGACGGTGCGGGACATGCTGCAACTGCTGGAAAGCGGTAAAGAGGCGCAGTTTCCGTTACGTCTGGTTGAAGGGATGCGCCTGAGCGATTACCTCAAACAGCTGCGTGATGCCCCGTATATCAAACATACGCTGAGCGATGATAGCTACGAGACCGTTGCCGAGGCGCTGAAGCTGGAAAATCCGCAATGGGTGGAAGGCTGGTTCTGGCCAGATACCTGGATGTATACCGCCAATACAACCGACGTGGCGTTGCTAAAACGTGCGCATCAGAAGATGGTTAAAGCGGTGGATACCGTCTGGGAAGGGCGCGCTGAAGGCCTGCCTTATCAGGACAAAAATCAGCTGGTAACCATGGCCTCCATTATCGAAAAAGAGACAGCGGTAGCCAGCGAGCGCGATCAGGTGGCTTCAGTCTTTATTAACCGCTTACGTATCGGTATGCGTTTACAAACCGATCCGACGGTGATTTACGGGATGGGGACACGGTATAATGGCAAATTGTCGCGTGTGGATTTAGATACCCCAACCGCCTATAACACCTACACCATTACGGGGCTACCGCCTGGCCCGATTGCCATGCCGGGAGGGGCCTCGTTGCAGGCCGCGGCGCATCCGGCAAAAACGCCGTACCTCTATTTCGTGGCTGACGGTAAAGGTGGCCATACGTTTAATACCAATCTTGCCAGCCATAACCGGTCCGTGCAGGATTACCTGAAAGTGCTTAAGGAAAAAAATGGGCAGTAACTATATCGTCATCGAGGGCCTGGAAGGCGCCGGAAAAACCACCGCGCGTAACGTGGTTGTAGAGACACTTGAGCAACTCGGTATTCGTGACATGGTTTTCACCCGTGAACCTGGTGGAACGCAGCTCGCTGAGAAACTAAGAAGTCTGGTGCTGGACATTAAATCGGTGGGTGACGAGGTCATCACCGATAAAGCCGAAGTTCTGATGTTTTACGCCGCACGCGTACAACTGGTCGAAACCGTTATTAAACCTGCGCTGGCAAAAGGCGCATGGGTAATTGGCGACCGCCACGATTTGTCGACTCAGGCGTATCAGGGGGGCGGGCGCGGCATCGACCAAAACATGCTGGCAACCCTGCGCGATGCGGTGCTCGGTGATTTTCGCCCGGACCTGACGCTCTATCTGGACGTGACTCCGGAAGTTGGATTGAAGCGCGCGCGCGCGCGCGGCGAGCTGGATCGTATTGAGCAGGAATCTTTCGATTTCTTTAATCGCACCCGCGCGCGTTATCTTGAGCTGGCGGCCAAAGATGCCAGCATTCGTACTATCGACGCGACGCAGCCGCTGGAGTCTGTGATGGCAGATATCCGCAATACCATCACCCAGTGGGTGAAGGAGCAGCGCGCATGAAATGGTATCCATGGTTACGACCGGATTTTGAAAAACTGGTAGCCAGCTATCAGGCGGGTCGTGGTCACCATGCGTTACTGATTCAGGCGTTACCCGGTATGGGCGACGATGCGCTGATTTACGCGCTCAGCCGCTATTTAATGTGCCAGCAGCCCGAAGGACATAAAAGCTGCGGACAGTGCCGGGGCTGTCAGCTGATGCAGGCGGGGACGCATCCTGACTACTACTCGCTGCTGCCGGAAAAAGGCAAAAGCACGCTTGGGGTTGATGCGGTACGCGAAGTGAGTGAGAAATTGTACGAGCATTCACGCCTGGGCGGTGCGAAAGTGGTGTGGATCCCGGATGCCGCCCAGCTAACTGACGCTGCCGCCAATGCCTTGTTAAAAACGCTGGAAGAGCCTCCGGCGCAGACCTGGTTCTTCCTCGCCAGTCGAGAGCCTGCACGTTTATTGGCCACGCTACGTAGCCGCTGTCGGTTACACCACCTTGCGCCACCGGCTGAGTCGTACGCTATTTCCTGGCTTGCCCGAGAAGTGACCGCGTCACCAGAAGCGCTGCTTAGCGCATTACGCCTGAGCGCAGGTTCGCCTGGCGCAGCACTTACGCTGTTACAGGCTGAAAGCTGGGCGCATCGCACAGATTTTTGTGCGGCACTGGGGAACACATTAAACGCAGGCGACTGGTATATCTTGCTCGCGGCGTTAAACCACGATCAGGCTGCCGCCCGTTTACACTGGCTGGCAACGTTGTTGACGGATGCGTTGAAACGTCCATATGGGGTTTCCCATTTAACGAATCCTGATGCGCTGGACCTGATATCTTCTATCGCAGAACGGTTATCCGTAGCCCAGATACAGGCGATACTCGGTGACGTTTGTCATTGCCGTCAGCAGTTGCTGAACATTACAGGCATAAACCGTGAACTGGTGCTAACCGACCTTATCCTGCGTATTGAGCATTACCTGCAACCGGGCACCGTACTGCCTGTTCCCCATCTTTGAGAGAGACATTATGTTTTTAGTCGACTCACACTGCCATCTTGATGGCCTGGATTATCAATCTCTGCATAAGGACGTGGATGACGTGCTGGCGAAAGCGGCCGCACGTGATGTGAAATTCTGTCTTGCCGTTGCGACCACTCTGCCAGGATATCGCAGTATGCGCGAACTGGTCGGTGAGCGTGACAATGTGGTTTTCTCCTGCGGCGTGCATCCGTTAAATCAGGATGAAACCTATGATGTTGAAGAGCTGCGCCGCTTTGCCGCCGAAGAGGGGGTGGTGGCGATGGGAGAAACCGGTCTGGACTATTTTTATACGCCGGAAACAAAGGTGCGCCAGCAGGAATCTTTTATCCACCATATTCAGATTGGCCGCGAATTACAAAAGCCGGTCATCGTGCATACCCGCGATGCGCGAGCCGATACGCTGTCTATTCTGCGCGAAGAAAAAGTGACGGATTGTGGCGGCGTACTACACTGTTTTACAGAGGACAGAGAAACGGCGGGGAAATTGCTGGACCTCGGTTTTTATATCTCGTTTTCCGGCATCGTCACGTTCCGCAACGCAGAACAGCTCCGTGATGCCGCCCGCTATGTTCCTCTGGACCGGTTATTGGTTGAGACGGATTCTCCCTACCTTGCGCCTGTACCGCATCGTGGGAAAGAAAACCAGCCCGCCATGACTCGTGACGTTGCGGAGTACATGGCCGTAGTGAAAGGTATTGCCGTTGAAGAACTGGCGCAGGCAACCACTGATAACTTTGCCCGCCTGTTTCACATCGACGCTTCTCGCCTACAATCAGTTCGTTAACTGACTTTTTTTAAAGCTCGTAATTAATCACCAATGCGAGTAAAGTTCACCGCCACAAAATGGGCGGTGAATAACCAGTTTGACACATTCAGAAACTCATTTTATCGGAATGTGCGAATTTTGCGGCCATCCAAGACTGAATTGTGATAGCCGTCAAACAAAAATAAACTGAATTATTTTACTCTGTGTAATAAATAAAGGGTACTTAGATGCCCTGTACACGGCGAGGTTCTCCCCCCTCGCCAATGCGTGAGAACGTAGAATACACAAAGTCATTCAGGCTGCATCAAGGCGGCAAGTGAGTGAATTGCAGGAGCTTACTTGAGTAAGTGACTGGGATGATCGAGCGCAGCCAACGCTGAGGCGGTTTGAAGGATGAAGTGTATAAGCACAAATACTCAGGAGCACTCCTAATTATGTTTAAGAATGCATTTGCTAACCTGCAAAAGGTCGGTAAATCGCTGATGCTGCCGGTATCCGTACTCCCGATTGCAGGTATTCTGCTGGGCGTCGGTTCCGCTAACTTCAGCTGGCTGCCAGCCGTTGTATCGCACGTAATGGCAGAAGCAGGCGGTTCTGTTTTTGCAAACATGCCGCTGATTTTTGCTATCGGTGTTGCGTTAGGCTTCACCAACAACGACGGCGTATCTGCACTGGCATCCGTTGTTGCTTACGGCATCATGGTCAAAACCATGGCTGTTGTTGCGCCGCTGGTTCTGCATTTACCTGCTGAAGAGATCGCCGCTAAACACCTTGCTGATACGGGTGTTCTCGGGGGGATTATCTCCGGTGCGATTGCAGCGTATATGTTCAACCGCTTCTACCGTATTAAATTGCCTGAGTATCTTGGCTTCTTTGCGGGTAAGCGCTTCGTTCCTATCATTTCTGGTCTGGCTGCTATCTTCACAGGTGTGGTTCTGTCCTTCATTTGGCCGCCAATCGGTACTGCTATTCAGACGTTCTCCCAGTGGGCTGCATACCAGAACCCGGTCGTGGCGTTCGGTATCTATGGCTTCATTGAACGCTGCCTGGTGCCGTTTGGTCTGCACCATATCTGGAACGTTCCATTCCAGATGCAGATCGGTGAATACACCAACGCTGCAGGTCAGGTTTTCCACGGCGACATCCCTCGCTATATGGCGGGTGACCCGACTGCAGGCAAACTGTCCGGTGGCTTCCTGTTCAAAATGTACGGTCTGCCGGCTGCTGCTATCGCTATCTGGCATTCTGCAAAACCAGAAAACCGCGCGAAAGTGGGCGGTATCATGATCTCCGCGGCGCTGACCTCGTTCCTGACCGGTATTACCGAGCCGATCGAGTTCTCCTTCATGTTCGTGGCGCCGATCCTGTACATCATCCACGCGATTCTGGCTGGTCTGGCATTCCCGATCTGTATCCTGCTGGGTATGCGTGACGGTACGTCGTTCTCCCACGGTCTGATCGACTTTATCGTTCTGTCCGGCAACAGCAGCAAACTGTGGCTGTTCCCGATTGTCGGTATCGGTTATGCGATCGTGTACTACACCATCTTCCGTGTGCTGATCAAAGCGCTGGACCTGAAAACGCCGGGTCGTGAAGATGCTACCGAAGACAGCAAAGCAGGCGCATCCGGTGAAATGGCTCCGGCTCTGGTTGCAGCATTCGGCGGTAAAGAAAACATCACTAACCTCGACGCGTGCATCACTCGTCTGCGCGTCAGCGTGGCTGACGTTGCCAAAGTGGATCAGGCTGGCCTGAAGAAACTGGGTGCGGCGGGCGTTGTGGTAGCTGGTTCCGGTGTTCAGGCTATCTTCGGGACGAAGTCCGATAACCTGAAAACTGAAATGGATGAGTACATCCGTAACAGCTAAGCAGTAAGAAGTTGGGGAGAACTAAGGCAGCCTGCGGGCTGCCTTTTTTATTGTATTAATTAGCCTGAACGCGAATCGGCGCGGTAGCGGCGAACAGCCACGGACGTGCCTCTGCGTTCACGCGAGGGGATAACGACTCTCTGACCTGCTGGTGATAATCATCAATCCACTGCTTCTCTGCATCGCTGAGCAGATGCCGTTCAACCAGATTCAAATCAATCGGCACCAGCGTCAACGTTGAGAAACGACAGAAACCAGGACGACTGTTGATAATCTCCACCTGATTCTCAATACGGATCCCATATTGCCCGGCAAGATAATAACCCGGTTCGATGGTAATGATATTGCCTGCTACCAAAGGCCAGGGGTTTACTTTTTTGGCGATGCGATGGGGCTGCTCATGAATAAGTAGCTGATGGCCGACCCCGTGTCCTGTTCCATGATCAAAATCCAGACCTAAATCCCACAACGCCCGACGACTAAAGGCATCCAGTTGATGTCCCTGAGTACCGCTGGGGAACTGCAGCGAGATAAGCGACAAAAAGCCTTTCAACACGGCTGTGTAATGCAGACGACGCTGCGGATCCTGTGGACCAAACGCGAGGGTGCGCGTCGTATCCGTCGTACCATTATGGTACTGGCCGCCGGAATCATTCAGGTACATGGCCTGAGAGGTAATTGGCGTATTGGTTTTTTCACTGGAGTGGTAATGGCACATTGCGGCATTGCTGGCAGAGGCTGAAATCGTGCTGAAACTTTGCTCGATAAATCCCAGTTGCTGCTGGCGAAATTCCAGTTGCTTTGCCTGCGCTTCCAGTTCGGTGACCGGATTGCCTGCAGCTTCGCGCAAGGGGACTTCATGCGTAAGCCAGGCGAGGAAGTTAACCCAGGCAGCGCCATCCTGTTCATGGCATTCCCGATAGCCTGCCAGTTCCACGTCATTTTTGTGCGCTTTCATCAGGGTGATAGGGTCAGGAGCCCACAAGACGTTGCCGCCGTGTTCTTCAATGGCAAAACGCAACGCAACCGGGGCGTAGTCTCTATCGACCAGGAAGCGCTTACCCTTAGCCAACTGCTGGCAGCGCGCCAGGAAACTCTCTTGCGGGGCCAGCGTAAGCGTATTCAGCAGCGATGCGGGGAGCTGCTGCGTTTTGTTGCTATCCACAAACCATTCCAGCTCACCGCTGCGATGGAGCAGGGCAAACGAAAACGGCACTGGCACCATGGCCAGATCCGAACCGCGTACATTCAACAGCCAGGCAATGTTATCCGGCAGGGTGATCGCCAGAACGTCGGCCTGGTGTTGAATGAGTTGCTCCACGACGCGGGCACGCTTTTGCGTACTGCTTTCCCCGCTGATTTCAATGGGCATTTCACGAATGATTCCACAGGGTGCCGCCGGGCGGTCGAGCCACACCTGGTCGAAAGGATCCTGTGCAAGAGGCACCAACTCGCAATGCGTTGCTGAAAGCGCTTCAAACTGGCTGTTGACCATCAGCAGCGGTTCAAAGCCGATACGCGCGCCCGCTGTAACGTGAGACTGCAAATAGTCAGCCAGCGGTTCATCGTGTAAATGATGAATTTCAAAATCATCAAGCGAGACTTCATTGCGCACCTGGACCTGATAACGTCCATCGACAAACATTAATGCGCGGTCTTGCAGGACCAGCGCGAGTCCCGCAGAGCCGCTAAAACCGGTAAGCCAGGCCAGCTTATTGTCATGCGGCGTACAATCTTCGCTTTGATGAGCGTCGGCACGCGGGACAATCATGCCATCCAGCCCCTGCGCTATCAGCAGGTTACGCAGGGCGGAAAGAGGAGTTGAGTTGTGCATAGTTACCTTCAGGCCTTAACGGAACGGCGGTTCGTTGAACGTACGTAATTTACGGGAGTGCAGTCGGTCGCCTTCAGCACGCAGACGATCGATAGCCCGGATACCTATTTGCAGGTGCTCGGAAATGGCGCCTTCATAAAAACGGTTGGCCTGACCAGGCAGTTTGATCTCGCCATGGAGCGGTTTATCGGAAACGCACAGCAGCGTGCCGTAAGGAACGCGGAAGCGGTAGCCCTGGGCGGCGATGGTGGCGCTTTCCATATCGATAGCCACCGCGCGGCTGAGGTTGAAACGCAGCGCAGAAGCGGAATAGCGTAGCTCCCAGTTACGATCGTCAGTGGTGACGACGGTACCGGTACGCAGGCGCTGTTTAACCTCTTCACCGGGCATACCGCTGACTTCTTTGGTGGCGTCATACAGTGCGCGCTGTACTTCCGCAATGCTCGGAATTGGGATATCCGGCGGTAGAACTGCATCCAGTACGTGATCGTCACGCAGATAAGCGTGGGCCAGAACATAGTCGCCAATCGCCTGGCTTTCACGCAGGCCGCCACAGTGCCCAATCATCAGCCAGACGTCAGGGCGCAGTACGGCCAGATGATCGCAAATGGTTTTGGCGTTAGACGGGCCAACGCCAATATTGACCAGCGTGATCCCCTGACCGTCGGCGGTGATTAAATGCCAGGCAGGCATCTGGTGTTTCTTCCAGGCGAGGTCGGAGATGGCTTCTTCCGGAGCTTCAGTTTCTGCGGTGATCCAGATCCCGCCCGCGCATGACAGCGCGATATACGGACTGTCCGGGTCGAGGATCTGGCTGCAGCCCCAGCGCACGAACTCATCGACGTAGCGGGTGTAGTTGGTGAACAGCACAAAAGGCTGAAAATGTTCAACCGGCGTTCCTGTGTAGTGACGCAGTCGTGCCAGCGAAAAATCTACGCGTCGGGCGTCGAAGTGCGACAACGGGGAGAATTCCGCCGGATGAAAAATCCCATCTGCCGTTTCGTCACCAATCTGGGACAATTCTGTAGTGGGAAAATGGCGCGTTAATCCGGCGCTCATCGAGCGGTCAAGCGTCAGTTCAGAACCGTCAATGACGTATGGATAGGGAATTTCATGCAGCGATGGCTCGACGGAGATATGCGCATCATAATCCTGATACAGCAGCGTGAGCTGTTCCTCAAGATACGGACGAAAAAGCGACGGACGGGTAATCGTCGTGGTGTAGCTGCCCGCGTGGGTAAAACGGCCATAGGCGCGGGTTTTCGGGGGATTGGTGGCGCTGCCGTCCCAGGTGACACAAAGCGACGGGTAAACAAAAAGACCATTATGGCGGGCTGTTACGTCAGGGAGTATCCCTGTTTCAATATACTTACCAATGGCGCTTCGCAGTGCTTTAACCGACTGCTCGTACAGCGCGTCCAGTTTATCCAGTGCCTGAGCCGGTGTCAGGCTGGAGCCCTTATTGATCATGTCTGTCTCCTTGTTCCACAGATGTACTGCACTCCCGATAGTATGTCACAGGAATATGAAACAAAAGTCAGACGTTGAGGAAGATTGTGCGAAGGCCGGACGACCTTCGCACCATGGCTTAACCGTGCTGCTTATCCCGCATCAGCAATGCGGTGGCGGCAGAAATAAGACAACCAGCCATCAGATAAATGGCCACGCTATGCCAGTCTCCGCCCGAAAATGTCACCAGTGCCGCAGCAATGAAGGGCGTAAAGCCGCCGCCAACCACGCTTGCTACCTGATAGCCAACGCCTGCGCCGCTGTAGCGGTAGCTTGCGCCAAACAAACCGGTAAACATAGGCTGCTGCACGCAGACCACCATATCGTGCGCGATGTTGGCTAACATAATCGCGAAGAACACGATCCAGAAAATAGACTGTGCTTCCAGCGCCATAAAGAACGGGAAGGCGCTCAGCGTACCGACCAGTGCGCCGGTAATGTAGACGCGCCGACGACCAAAGCGGTCCGCGAGCCAGGCAAAGCAGGGGATGGTCAGACAGCTCAGTCCACCCACTAACAAGCCAATATTCAGAAACAGCTCGCGGGGCAGACCCAGGTTCTGCGTGGAGTAATTAAGTGCAAACGCGGTGACGATATACATCGTCAGCAATTCACATAAGCGCAGAGCGATAATTTTTAAAAATGCGCCCGGGTGACGGATTAACGCCTCGACTACCGGTAGCCGCTTTTTCTCTGGCTGTGGTGCCTGCTGCTGCTGTTCAAATTCGGCAGATTCATCCATACGGTTACGCATCCACAATGCCCCCAAAACCAGCACAATGCTGAACAGGAACGGAATACGCCAGCCCCAGCTCAGGAACTGCTCATCGGTGGTTTGCGAGCTAATCAGCGAGACCAGACCGGTAGAAAGTAACAGTCCGACGCCGTAACCAACCTGAACGCCGCTGCTGTAGAAGGCTTTTTTATTTTTCGGCGCGCTTTCGACCGAGAGCAACGCCGCGCCTCCCCATTCACCGCCAACGGCGAATCCCTGAATAGCACGCAGCGTCACCAGCAGCACAGGGGCCCACCAGCCAATGGTGTCAAAGGAAGGAATAATCCCTATCAGCGCAGTAGCAATCCCCATCATCCAGACGGTGAGCATCAGCATACGTTTACGGCCCAGGCGATCGCCGAAGTGGCCGAAGATCACCCCGCCTAGTGGGCGGAACAAAAATCCGACGCCAAAGGTGGCGAATGCGGCAAGCGTTCCCATCGCTGGGCTAACCTGCGGGAAGAACTCGCGATTAAAGACCAGCGCGGCGGTGATGCCATAAAGCAGAAAATCATACCAGTCGACCACGGCGCCAGCGAAGCTACCAAGCGCAGCGCGTCGGGCACGATGAAGCGAAGAGGCGTCCTGTTGGGGACCCGTGGAGGTGAGGGTGGAATCCATAGTTATCCTGTCTGTACTGTCTTTTAGTTATTAGTATTTAGGTTGGGTTACACACATTGCAGTCGATATATTAACGACCGTTATGAGATTACCGCGACAGATGCGATGAGAAAACGATTATCTCTCTCAACATGGGACAAGATGAAAAATAAGACGAATGAAAAACAGTAATGCAGAAAAGCAAAAAGCCCGCTAAAAAGCGGGCTTTTCTAAATATGGCTCCTCTGACTGGACTCGAACCAGTGACATACGGATTAACAGTCCGCCGTTCTACCGACTGAACTACAGAGGAATCGTTTGAACGAGGCGCATATTAGCGAGGGTGATGAGGCTTGTCAAAGGGGGAAATACATTTGTGCGTTCGTTTGCTGACAAAATCAGCAAAGCGGCGATCTTTCCATCTTTTTAAGCTTTTGCCCCATTCTGGTGCGCGCCTACCTCTTCCAGGGCAATCAAAGTAAGCCATACAGATGTAAATAATGTTTTTTGCGCACCTTTGCTCCAGGCTTTACGCGGTTTTAGCCGTAAAACACGGCATATGACGAAACTGGCAAGCATCTTGCAATCCTGAATTCAATGACTGCCAGCACGGGTTCTGGTATTCCGACAGGAGGCAAAATGAACTTCAGACGACTGAAATATTTCGTGAAAATCGTCGATATTGGTAGCCTGACCCAGGCAGCGGAAGTGTTGCACATTGCGCAACCTGCGCTAAGCCAGCAGGTCGCCACGCTGGAAGGCGAGCTGGATCAGCAATTGCTGATTCGCACCAAGCGTGGCGTCACGCCGACGGAAGCGGGGAAAGTGTTGTATACCCATGCCCGGACCATTTTGCGTCAGTGCGAACAGGCGCAGCTTGCGGTTAATAATGTGGGCCAGACTCTTGGGGGACAGGTCTCTATTGGCCTCGCGCCAGGTACGGCAGCGTCATCCATCACTATGCCGTTATTACAGACAGTACGTGCAGAACTGCCAGAGGTACTGGTCTATTTGCATGAAAACAGTGGGGCGGTGCTGAATGACAAGCTACTCAGCGGGCAATTAGATATGGCGGTACTCTATGAGCGTTCACCCGTGGCGGGTATCAGTAGCCAACCGTTGCTAAAAGAGGATCTTTACCTGGTCGGCACGCGTGAGTGTCCGGGGCAAAGCGTCGATCTGGCCACTGTGGCGCAGATGAATCTGTTTTTACCACGGGATTACAGCGCAGTTCGTCTGCGTGTGGATGAAGCTTTCTCGCTACGTCGCTTAACCGCTAAAGTCATTGGCGAAATTGAGTCTATTGCCACCTTAACGGCCGCTATTGCCAGCGGTATGGGCGTTACGGTATTGCCTGAGTCGGCGGCTCGTTCATTGTGCAATGCTGCAAACGGCTGGATGGCGCGGATAACAACCCCATCGATGAATCTGCCATTATCATTGAACGTCTCGGCCAGAGGGAGCTTATCGCCTCAGGCACAGGCCGTGAAGGAAATCCTGTTATCGCTGGTTAGCCGCCCTGCGCTGGAAAACCGTGAGCTGCAGCTGGTCAGCTAAACCTTATTCCCGCGAGGAATAAGATGCAGGTTTTTATTATTTGTTATGCCGGGCGTCAGACTTTAACAATAGCGTAATGTCTGATGTGCCCGGAGCGAAAAGTGAATTTCCAGCAACTTAAAATAATCCGCGAGGCGGCCCGTCAGGATTACAACCTGACGGAGGTCGCGAATATACTGTACACCTCCCAGTCTGGCGTCAGCCGACACATTCGTGAACTTGAAGATGAACTGGGTATCGAGATATTTATCCGTCGCGGTAAACGCCTGCTGGGCATGACCGAACCGGGTAAAGCCTTGCTGGTTATTGCTGAACGTATTTTGAATGAGGCCAGCAACGTTCGCCGACTGGCGGATCTGTTTACCAATGACACGTCCGGTGTACTGACGATCGCTACCACGCATACCCAGGCGCGTTATAGCCTGCCGGCAGTAATTAAAGCCTTTCGTGAGCTGTTCCCTGAGGTGCGACTGGAACTGATCCAGGGCACGCCGCAGGAAATCGACGTGCTGCTGCAAAATGGCGGGGCAGATATCGGGATCGCCAGTGAGCGACTCAGCAGCGATCCACTGCTGGTGGCTTTTCCCTGGTTTCGTTGGCATCACAGCCTGCTCGTGCCATATGATCATCCCTTAGCGAAGACTTCTCCACTTACGCTGGAATCCATCTCACACTGGCCGTTGATTACCTATCGTCAGGGGATCACGGGACGTTCCCGTATCGATGAGGCGTTTGCGCGTAAAGGGTTAGTGCCGGATATTATCCTCAGTGCCCAGGATTCGGATGTGATTAAAACCTATGTGTCGCTGGGTTTGGGGATTGGACTGGTGGCAGAACAATCCAGTGGCGAGCAGGAGGAGGGGAGCTTGACCCGTCTGGATACCCGGCACTTATTTGATGCAAATACGGTCTGGCTGGGCCTGAAACGCGGGCAACTGCAGCGCAACTACGTCTGGCGATTTATCGAGCTATGCAACGCAGGGTTATCCGTCGATGAAATCAAACGCCAGGCGATGGAACCGGATGACACCGTGATTGACTATCAAATTTAAGGATAACGTTATATCTATCTCATGAATTGATAAACCAATGGCTCAGGTTATAAGTGCGGTTTTGTTATGGCGATTTTCGGCTGTAACATGTCGCGCTTTAACAAGACTCTAACGGATTGTTTAACCTGAGCCCCGGTATGATTGTCATTCAGTTTTTGATTTGGAATATAACAGACTGAGCTGTTCGGGAAGGCTGATGACTTCTGTTAAAATACCACGTGAAAGATGGATGTAGCCTTCGGTTTTGAGTATTGCCAGGATCCGCATTATCCCGCTGCGCGAGAGAAATGAGTGATTCATTATATAATTGGCAGCGGTAATATTGTTCCTGATGGACTCAGGCTCATCTATTAACTCAAGAAGGTGAATGCGTATAATCTCATAGGAAGATAGTTGTGATACTGCCAGACAATGAGAGTAGACTTTAGCCGCAGAATAATCTTGCAGTGCAGCAAATGACTTCCAGAGGTTTAGTCTGTCGACTATTTCGTATAATTCAGTCTGTGGAATAAGCAGCAGTGTCGATGTTTCTTTTGCTTTGGCATAAAGATGGCGTGAATAGGATAACTGAATGTTAGCGCCAAAGATAAATGGTGCATTTTCTGAGTTGAGCACCATTCCGTCACTGATTCTACAAAGAGATATACTGCCCTTAAGTAAAATTACGCAATACCGCTCATTGTTTTGAGTCAGGCTAATGTGTCGTCTTTTAATGATACTAATTGTGTTACCACGGTGACCAATTGCTTGAAGTAAAATCTCTATATCTTTCGTGGGTTTAACTAATTTTATTAATACGTCATCCTTGACGCGATTTCTGTTGTTCATTGGTTTTCCCTTTTTAAAATAATGCTGTGACGTAGTGTTGTATTAAATGTATGAAACGTGATTTTAAAAATAAGTCCAAAGATAGACAAATTTAATCTTGCAAGATTTTTTTCGATATACTAAATTTCATCCGGGTAATGCACGTGGTTTAAATAGGATGAGTTAATGTAACGTGTTATTTGATTGTTGGCAATTATATTTAAATATATTTGGTGATAGTTTCTAATTGATCGAGAGAATAAATTATATAGCAAAGCCCATTCATTAGATGAATGAATGGGCTTTGCTATATAATTAAATTCAATTTTTATTGAGCAAAAGTGAGTGTTCTATGAACAGAGTATAGAATGTCAGATTATCCCAGTATCTCCAGCCTGAGTTCCTGTTCATCCATCAGCCCGTACTGAGAGGTTTGTCAGGTCAAATATTGACGAATATCGGAAGGCGCATAGTTTTGTTCCCATAACGCCCTCATCATCAACATATAGGGTTCAACATAAGTAAAAAAGGCCTGATAACTTTCACAAAAATAATTAAGTTGCGGAACACCGCATCGGGAAAGTGCTACGCGATCTTTTGCACAACCACCGTGGCAGGCGAATTCTACTTTGCAACTCGCACATTCTTCTACCAGTGTCGGTTTGGATGATTCTACTCTCTGATTCATTGAGTTTTGCTGCATAGCGGTTGCAATAGGCTGATTGCAGTTACGCATAAAATATTTCGAATTAACAACGCGATCGCAATGATAATTATCATCGTTTATTTTCAGCGCTAACGCGCTATCATCACACGAAGCATAAACACATGTTGGCACAGATAACCCGCACCACGCAGCAAATGCATGCTCAAAGATGGGGATTTTAATCGTGCCGATATCCAAACGTACCCAGCTATAAAAAATCGTCTTCAAAAAAATCCCCAGTGCGGCTGGCCCAAGGCTTTGCGCATCTACACCGCCTTGTACAAGCGGTCTAAGTAAGGGAATAAACTGCATATGGCGGCTACCCAGACTTTTTAAATAATGGTAGATGCGCAGCGGATGGTGGCTATTTTCGGTGTTAACGACCGTCAGTGTGCTAAATTCAATATCATATTTTTGCAATAATCTCGCAGCATTTTCAACCTGATAGTTTGTTGATTTACCAGAAATCGTATCGCAGGTATTGTCATGTAATGCAACATCGCTATCCACTGAAATGCAAATCATAAACTGGTTTTTCTTGAAGAACTCACACCATTCATCATCTAAAAGAATTCCGTTGGTTTGAAATGTATTAATAATATTTTTACTTTGCGGATATTGCTGTTGTAGCTCTATGACTCGTTCAAAGAAATGAAGTCCGCCAGGCATTGATTCTCCGTCCTGCCAGGTAAAAACCACATCACTCGCTTCCTCAGTATCAATTTTTCGACGAATAAATAGCTGAAGTGTCGTATCGTCCATACAGTACGTATTGCATTCTGGGGAGTGTTCCGTGTTATTGATGCAAAAGCAACTCTTACAATGTAAATGACATAATGGACTTGAGTTTTTCATCATTACATGGCAACTTTTCATTATCGATTACCCTCATAAAAATATTATGCTATTTGCTTTGTAATATGTGAGGAACAGGTGATGCCATCTATAAAATAAACAGCATCACCTGGATTGTTTATTTTTTACTCACTTCAACACGCATTTCGTTAACTTCGTGGGGAACGATTTTGTGCCCCGATTTCAGATAATCAATCACGACATCAGACATATTATTCCCGGCGCGGACTTGTACATTTTTCCCTTCTTTAAATGCCAGAAAACCATCGCCTCCTAAAGCAAGGAAGGTCGTGGTGGCAACATGGTAAGTCTGCGTATCTTCAATCGCTTTGCCATTGATTGTGAACGATACTATGCGCTGCCCGACCGGATTCTGCGGCATGTAACGCACTTCAGCACCTTTTGACATTTGCAGTATGCCATTGGTGAGAGATGCCCCATGTTCCATGAGATTGCGCAGCTCCTTACCGCTAAGATCCATCTCAGTAAGCTCATTCTTAAAGGGGAAAGTACTGGTAATGTCACCAAAGGTAATGGGACCCGCGTTGAGATCAGCACGTAAACTACCGGAGTTAATCAGTGCGATCTGTGCATCCGGTGCAGCGACGAGCATTGCATCTGTAAATAAGTTGCCTAGTTGCGATGATTCGCCATAGGCACGGGTTAACATGATCGGGGATTCACCGACTGGCTGACGCACAATATCCGCGAGTTTTTTATTCCAGCCATCGATAACTTTTTGTGTTGTTGGATCAGGTTTCCACTCATCAGCAAAAATTGTTTTCAGCTCGAAGCTTTTAACTTTTTTTGTATTCGCCCCTGGTTCAACATCAAGTATCAATTTACCTACATCGATACCACCACTGTCAGTAGAAAGGATTAGCGTATCCCCCACTTTGATAGGTTCCGGTGTTCCAACATGAGCGTGTCCGGTGATGAGAATATCAAGCCCTTTAACCTGACTAGCGGTCTGAATATCTTTATCCAGTGCACGTCTAACGTCCGTACTACCGATACTGGACTGACGAGCCGGAACGCCTTCGTGAACGAGCGCAACGGTGACGTCAACTTTACCCCGCAACTCATCCAGATAATGCTGCAGATATTTCACCTCATCGCGAGCTTCGATTCCCTGGTTCTTGAGGGCCGCAGCTGATTTATCAAAGCGGTTACTTTTATCATTATCGAGCCCCTGGATCGAGAGTTCTGAAATGGTGTCATTGAATGCATACACACCGTGCAGCCCAATAACGCCAATTTTCACGCCATCCTTTTCCAGGATGGTATACGGTTTGTTCCAGAATGGTATCTCGCTGTCCTTGTGGAATACATTCCCCAACAGAACAGGGAATTTTGCTTTGCTCAACTGCCGCAAGAGATTATCCCAGCCATGGTCGAATTCATGATTACCTATTGATACTGCATCAAAGGGCATAGTATTCATGATGTCAATGATGGCCTGACCCTTAGTCAGGCTGCTGATATACGGCCCGGTAAAATAGTCACCGGCGTCAAAATAAAATGTGGCTTTATTTTTGGATTTTTCCTGCTTGACTAAGGTGCTTATATTAGCGAATCCACCAATTTCACGTTTACCGTCTGCTACATAGGGGATTTTATAAGTATCAACATGAGCATGGAGATCATTGGTATAAATAATGGTGACATCTTTGGCGCAGGCCCAAAATGGCAATGTCAACAGAATACCTGCTGTAATCGTTTTTACCTTCATAGCTAATTCCTTGCAGATTGTTTAAAAAGCGTAACCAACAGTTAAATAGTATGCCCACCCCGTTGAGTCTATAGAGGTGATGTCTCCGTCGCTGTTAAATGCTTTACTACCTTCTTCAAATTGTCCACCATGATAGAAATAACGCAGAGTGGCGCCAAAGTTCCAGTGAGGATAAACCAGGCTGAGTACATTTGTGGAAACTATCGAGCTATTTGTTCGGGAGTAAAATTGCTGCTCGCCACCTGATTTTTCTTTTAGGTCTGAACCAAAGTCAAAGTTGGTAAAGCCGACGTAATTTAGGTTTCCACCAAATAATGTGGTGATAGGAATGACATATTTTACTTTAAAGCGATAACCATCCCATTCGTTTTCGTTGGCTGCATTGTAATTGTTTCCTTGATATTTGGCATAGATATTTGCAGATAACGTCATCGGTAGTCCCGTTTCAATATCTGTCCCTATCCCCATATACCATGTGCTCTGACGTTGTCCCTCATTGGTTCCTGCATCATAGATATAGTTGTGGGCAAAATACCATTCTTTAAATGGACCAAAACTTAGGTCGACCCCTGTTAGTTTGTCGATGCTAAAGCGCGGTTCTATCTCCATAAAAAATGGAGAACCGTTGTCCCAAATGCCGATATCATTATCATTGCCTATACCAAAAAACTTAGGTAAGTCAGCATAGCCATAGAAATCAAACCAATCCACATGTGCCCATGCACGATACTCGGGATATAAGTCGGCTCTTTTTAGTGGCCCAAAACGAGTGGAGTTGCTCCCAACTATATTAATACTTTGATGCCACCAGTCTGATACGTATTCATTATTCGCTGAGGCTGCCATTGTTAGCGTAGGGAAAAGCATAAATGCGCCGGATAATATTTGTGTTATTTTTTGCATACGTAGGAGTACCTTCCGCAGAGATTTGTTAATAAAGATGGTTCATGTAATGGAAAATATATTCGTGAACCTATTTTGCCGTGCTTACATCGACTACTCTCATTTCAAGTTCGGGTTTCAAAGGATTATGAGTCTTGACATAATCAATGATTGACTCAGCAGAGGTAGTACTATTGATAGTTTTGATATTGGTTCCTTTTAAGAACGCTTCAAATCCATCTCCACCCGTCGCGCAAAATGAGTGTGTAACAACCCGATATGTTTTGGTTGGATCCACAGGTTCATTATTAATAGTGAAACTTATGATTCGCTCACCCAAAGGTTTTTTACTGTCATACTCAACATGAATGCTTTTTGACACTTGCAAAACCCCATTAGTAAGATTAGTTGCGTGGATCATTAAATTGATGAGATCCTTGCCGGTGAGATCCATTTCAACAAGTTCGTTATTAAATGGGAAGGTAGTAATTACATCACCATATCGTAAATTTCCTTGTGGTAAATCAGCACGCAATCCTCCACTATTCTGTAATCCCACGACGGCGTCCGGCGCCTTGGCCATCATGGCGTCAATAACTAAATTACCCACCGGTGATGATTCACCATAAGAGCGGGTGAAGGGGGCGGTTGTTGACCCAATGATTTGATCGGTGATATTTTTCAGCTTAGCATTCCATTCATCAATCTTGGCTTGAACTATAGGGTCTGGTTTATATTCGTCTGCAAATACAGTGATTAATTTACCGTCATAGCCGTCAATTTTTTTAGTCTGCGGGTTAAAATCCAATACTAATTTACCGATATCAGTACCATACGCATCTGTGGAAACAATGAGCGTGTCATTGACTTTAATTGGCTCAGGTGTGCCCACATGAGCATGTCCTGTAATTAACACATCAATACCCTCAAATTTCTTTGCGGTATCGATATCGGCTTGCAACATTCTGGCTACGTCTTTATTGCCAAAACTTGATTGACGTGCTGGCGTACCTTCATGGATAAGCAGCACAGTGATATCCACTTTACCTTTTAATGCATCAAGCCCTTTTTGAATATAAGGTGCTTCATCACGGGCCTCTGAACCCGCATAAGCCTTAGCGGCAACGGTGTCATAAAACGCAAATTTTTGATGTATACCAATTACGCCAATTTTTATGCCGTCTTTTTCGATAATCGTCCAGGGTTTGTTCCAGACGGGTTTGTCACTGTTAGTATAAAAAACGTTACCCAGTAAAACCGGAAATTTTGCTTTTGCTAACTGCTTAACCATATTATCAACGCCATGGTCAAATTCGTGGTTCCCCACGGATACAGCATCAAACGGCATGGTATTCATGATGTCGATAATTGCTTCACCTTTCGTCAAGGTGCTTATATAGGGGCCGGTGAAATAATCTCCGGCGTCGAAGAAAAATACATCTTTGTTTCTTTTCTTCGCATCATTAACGATGGTGGCTATATTCGCAAAACCTCCTACCAGACGTTCTTTATCGACGGCCGGAATTTTCCCTGGAGATACATGAGCATGTAAATCGTTAGTGTAATAGATCGTCACATCCTTTGCGTTAACTGATGCGGCTAACGTTGCGGACAGGCACAATGTAATAAAATTAAGCTTTGTTCTTATCTTCATAGCCAAACCCTTTCAGCTTTATGAGTAATTATTATATTTCAATCAAGATCTCATGCAGATGTTTGCATGTTTTTATTACTTTTCAGTAATGCTTCCATATTCGACTTTAAAGATAAGAAATAGCCAATAAAGCCGAATATTTTCAACTAATGACACCGATTAGAACTTATTAAGGCAATAATATTTATTTTTTCACGTCAGCAACGCGCATACCGTTAAGTTGTTCATCGGTGATGGTGTTACCTGCTTTAAAGTAATCGATCACTGCGTTGTAAACGTAATACCCACCTGTTGTGTTACGCGCTTTACCCTCGGTAAATGTGGTGAAGCCGTCACCACCATCAGCAAGGAAGTTTTGGGTAGCAATGTGATAAACCGTCGCATCTTCAACTGCCTTACCATTAAGTGTAAGTTCCAGGACCCGTTGTCCTACGGGTTTACTGCTGTCGTATTTCATTTCCAGGCCTTTTGAGACCTGCAACACGCCATTACTTAAACTTGCGCCATGTTCCATCAGACTACGTAATTGTTTACCGGTAAGATCCATCGTGACCAGTTCGTTAGGGAATGGGAATGTACTAATGACACCGCCCATCGTAATCGCGCCAGACGGGATCTCACTGCGGATACCGCCAGAGTTGGTTAAGGCCAACTGTGCGTTTTTACCCGCAGCGGCCAGCAAAGCATCCGCAGCCAGGTTGCCCAGCGAAGCTGATTCACCATATGCACGTGTTAATTCAACCGGCGACTGCGCCACCGTCTGTCCTACCACTTCGTCAAGTTTCTTATTCCAGCGGTCAATTACCTGCTTTGTTTGCGGATCGGGCTTCCACTCATCTGCGTAAATGGTTTTAAGTTCGAAATTTTTCATCGTAAAACTATGTGGCTTATCTTTGTAGTCCAGTACCAGTTTCCCTACATCGATACCACCGCTGTCTGTCGAGAGGATCAGCGTATTGCCTACTTTAATGGGTTCCGGCGTACCGACATGCGCATGTCCGGTAATCAGAATATCCAGACCTTTCACCTGGCTTGCCGTCTGAATATCCTTATCCAGCGCACGACGTACATCGGTACTTCCTATACTGGACTGACGGGCAGGCGTGCCTTCATGAACCAGTAATACGGTCAAATCCACTTTATCCTTAAGTTCATCAATATAACGCTGTAACCATTTAATCTCATCCCGTGCTTCAATACCTTCGCGCATTGCAGCAGAAACGGTATCATTAAAGGCAAATACGCCGTGCAAACCTATAACGCCAATTTTCACGCCATCTTTTTCAATAATGGTGTATGGCTTATCCCAAAACGCTTTATCACTGTTCTGATAAAAAATATTGCCCTGCACAATAGGGAATTTCGCCTGGCTTAGCTGGAGTAACGTATTATCCCAGCCATCATCAAATTCATGATTGCCCATGGTGACAGCATCAAACGGCATGGTATTCATAATATCAATGATCGCCTTGCCCTTCGTTAAGCTGCTGATATAAGGACCGGTAAAATAGTCACCTGCATCAAAAAACCATGTGGCTTTGTTTTTGCTTTTCTCTTTTTTTACCAAAGTGGTGATATTCGCCCAGCCGCCGATATCACGCTTACCATCAGCAATCCACGGCACTTTATAAGGTTCCACATGTGCATGGAGATCGTTGGTATAAATAATGGTGACATCCTTGGCACAGGCCCAGAATGGTAATGTCAACAAAATACCCGCAGCAATCACTTTTAATTTCATAAACTGTTCCTCTATTCACATTTATTCGGGGTATTTTACATTCCGAAAGACATTGATATGTGCGTCTGTTCACACAATCAAATCGAGGTTATAGTTCAAAATCAGCGACCTTTGGAAATCGTTGGTGGCTCATGTCGACTTTATTTACAATTAATACCTGCAAGACGTTTGGGTGTCGCAATTTAGGGTTAGCTACATCTGAAGATTACAGCTGGCCGAACTATAGGTTGGGTTATCCGGCATTGCACTGTCGGGCATGTGGGAGTTATCCCCCACTATTTGAAGCACAACAATTTAATGAATGGGTGACTGTTTACTTAAGCGCATACGCCTCTGAAAGTGGCCATTTTTGTCCCGTATGTTATGGCAAGAAAACTATTTGTTATGGTTATAATCCGCAAAGAACACAGCGCGTTCAGTGCTGCGCCTGCAAAAAAGTCTGGACACCTAAGCGGCAATTACGAAGAGAAGTAATATCACCAGAACGGATTGAAACGGTTCCTTTAATTGTACCGTTTCAGGGGGCGGAAGCAGATCAGAAACTCTATGTCCTGCTCAGTTTCGATGCTATCCGAGGTAATATTCTTCATCTATCTACTAATTTTACTCAGCACCCGGTCGGGGAAACCTTACGTTATCTCTGGAGAGGCAATATCGAGCCTGATTTGGATCGCAGTGATATCGTAAAACACGTTGATATGCGTGAGATGCAGTTTTTACAACGCAGTCAGTTCGATGAGATTCAGTATGGAAGTGCGGTACTCAAACGTAACGCCAATGGTTCTATTCTGCGTCCGGTTATATCAGCTCATGGGCATTTTCGGCTGTTGAAGACCCTCTTTCCTGAGATAAAGACACATGTTATTTCTCACGAATGTTTTCTTCGCGGAGCGGTTATTACTGTTTGGGCAGAACTGTTTCGCCAACAACAAGCTGAGCTTTGGTTTATAGAGGAGGATATAAGTGACAGTGATACAAATACTCCCTGGTATTTTCAGGGCAAAACGCGGCATGGCTGGTGGCAAAGTCAGTGGTCGCTTTGGATACAGGAAAAAAACCGTAAGATGGTTTGCCCATTAACCGGCGGGGATGGCAAAAATGCCAGGACAATTTCTTTAACGGCCAGTCGGCGCTATATTCGCTGGCTATACAAACAAACTAATTTTACTCGCAGTACCCAATTATCCGCAGGAAGCGTAACGCAAATACTAATTTCCCTCGCGCATGAATATAACGGTAAACTATAATAGCGGCTCCTGATGATGAGTCTCGGGTAAATCTTCCCGGTCATGATGTTATGACCTCCTTTTTTGATTGATATCATAAAGGGTTCATGTAGGTACATGAACCCTTGAAATATATGTAATTTAATCAATTACTCGTGCTTTTTAAAAATACATCTCTTTATCAATTTACAGTAATTGAGGCTGTAGTGATTAATGAAGACAGTTCTGTTTCGGCAAATAATCTTGCACGATAACCCTCTCCAGGGTATTGAGGTGCACCATCAGAATCACTCATGTCGAATTCAAAAATGACATTACCGAGGATGTCAATTTTGAAAAAACGACGACCGTACCACGGTATATCTTCATCGCTACCCATATAGATGTAACCATTGTGAATTCTTAACAGAATAGCATTTATCGATCGATTCGTGAGTAATGATATCTGTGTGTTATTGATGTGGATAATTCTATTTATTAGTGGAATGGATAAGAGGAGCTAGCGGGAGAGGGCGTAATCCATTAGCAAAACGGCTACCAGGTTTCAGTGGGAAACGCAGATAATCTCGTGCGCCACATTATCTGTGGCTGGATGAATACGGATACTCGTCTGGCGCAATTCGGGATTCTTGTTGATTACGCGATAGTTGAGATACTGAAGGCGTGCACCCAACTGGGCGACTGTAGTCCATGAAAATCAGGAAGATTTTTCACGCTAACTTATTGAAACCTGATGATATCAGTATTCATAAGTAAGTCTGAAAGCAAAAAGCCTGCTTAGTTTCCTAAGCAGGCTTCTTAAATTTGGCTCCTCTGACTGGACTCGAACCAGTGACATACGGATTAACAGTCCGCCGTTCTACCGACTGAACTACAGAGGAATCGTGTGAACGAGGCGAATATTAGCGATGCCACTCAGCGTTGTCAAAGCCTGAATCGCTAAATTCGATCGTTTGCCGAAATATTCCTCATTTCGCCGATTATTCAGGCGCAACAGGTTGTTTTATGCACTTTTCCCGTTCGGGACGCGGGTATTTCCACAGCCAACGGCCTGTGACCATACGCCAGTAAAATAACGCCGCGCGCACAGCCCAATCGAAGAACATCCCTAACCAGACACCGACTACGCCCCATCCTAAAACGATCCCCAGGGTGTAGCCCACTACGACGCGACAGCCCCACATGCCCAACATTGATACCCACATAGCGAAACGTGCATCGCGAGCACCTTTAAAGCCAGCCGGTAATACCCAGGAAGCCGCCCATATCGGCATAAATGCCGCATTGAGCCAAATCAGAATGACAATGACCTCTTTTACATCCTGATCCTGGGTATAAAACGCGGCCATCACGCCAGCAAAAGGGGCGGTTAGCCAGGCGATGGCGGTTAAGCCAATTGTCGACAGCCAGAAAACATGGCGTAACTGGATTTCAGCCTGGGCAATCTGGCCATTTCCCAAACGCCTGCCGGTAATGATTGTCGACGCGGAACCTAAAGCATTCCCCGGGAGGTTGATGAGCGCAGCGATAGAAAATGCAATGAAGTTTCCGGCAATTACGCTGGTGCCCATGCCTGAAACAAACATCTGCGTTAACAGTTTACCGCCATTAAACAGTACCGACTCGATGCTTGCCGGAATACCGATCCCCATAACCTCCCAGATGATGGCGAGATTGAGGGGTTTAAAATAGCTTTTGAAGGGAATACGTAGCGCCGGATTAAAACCAATCATCAGTACCCAAATAATGGCGATTGCACCGATGTAGCGTGAGATGGTTAGCCCGAGTCCGGCCCCCACAAATCCCAGCCCTTGCCAGGAAAAGATCCCGTAGATCAGGATGCTGCTGATGATGATATTCAGAATGTTCATGCCGCCGTTGATCAACAGCGGTATTTTTGTATTTCCGGCTCCGCGTAGTGCACCGCTACCGATCAACGCAATAGCTGCCGCCGGGTAGCTGAGCACAGTTAGCTCCAGATAGGTAAGCGCCAAAGCCTTAACGTCTGGCGTTGCTTCACCTGCGACAACGTCAATAATCTGTTGACCAAAATAGTGAATGACCGCGGCCAGCACGGTAGCAAAAATCGTCATGATCACCAGCGATTGTCTGGCCGCGGCTCTGGCCCGTCGACGATCCCGTTTTCCCAGACTAAATGCTACAACCACCGTGGTACCCAGATCGATGGCGGCGAAAAATGCCATGATGACCATATTAAAACTGTCGGCGAGTCCGACACCGGCCATTGCTTCTTTTCCCAACCAACTTACCAGGAAGGTACTCAGAACACCCATCAATAGCACACAGGTGTTTTCCAGGAAAATGGGGACAGCCAGCGGAGTGATTTCGCGCCAAAAGAGAACCTTATAACTCTTGCGTTTGGCATACCAGGGCGTACGGGAAGCGACCTGGCGTAAGGCAGCGGAGACGTTCAAAGTGGACCTTAAAGAAGAAAGTTGAAACCTCATTTCAAATGATGAGGGAGAATCCAAAAAGCTGCAAAGTTTTTTCCATTTAAAATGTCTGTAAATGCAACAAACTGTCGAGAGAAGCATCAATTGATACGCATTCGTGGAAATGGGGTTTGACAAAAAAATTTTCGCCGCTAAGATAAGCCTCCACAACGATTCCTCTGTAGTTCAGTCGGTAGAACGGCGGACTGTTAATCCGTATGTCACTGGTTCGAGTCCAGTCAGAGGAGCCATATTTAAGAAGCCCGCTTAAGGAAACTTAAGCGGGCTTCTTGTTATCAATGTATTAGGCGATATCAGGCTTGTCGATAGCTTCCCATCCAGCTTGCCTCAGGTTTCGCAGGACTTTACCCGAACCAGAGGGGCAAGCAGCGTAATCCCCCCCAGCATGGCGGCCATCCCAGCATATACGGCAGGAAAACCCGTCTGTTCAGCAACCAAACCGACAGGAGCAGGTGCCAGCAGCGTACCCAGATAGCCAATGGTAGTAACGATACTCATTCCTGCATTGGTTGATATATCAGGCTGGTTTCCGGCCGCGGAAAAAGCAATCGGTACCAGATTGGCGATGCCGATACCGGCAATAGCGAAACCAACGGTAGCCTGCCAGGGATGATTTGCCACCGCTGCTGCCAGCAGTCCGATTCCAGCCAGCAGACTGGATGTGCGCATCACGAGAATGGCATCGAAACGGCTGCGAATGGAATCTCCCAAAAAGCGAAAAATTGCCATGGTCCCCGCGAAGCAGGCAAAGGCAAGACTTGCCGTTTCAGTAGTTGCATTAAGGTTTTTCAGTAAATAACGTGACGACCAGTCAACGACCGCACATTCCGGGATCATGGCCAGCAGAGCAATAACACCGATAACGTAGATAATGTACGAATGATGCGGCTGTTTTTCTTTAATTGAACGCTTAATTCTTATTGATTCGTCTTTGATGACATGTGGGCATACAGACAATGTTATCGCTAACGAAATCGTGCTAATCAAAAACAGGTGCGTCAGAAAACCAAACTGCTTAACCAGATAGCCTCCTATCAGACCAGAAGTGAAAAGCCCAATGCTCCAGAAGCAGTGACAAGAAGATAACACTGTGCGTGACAAGGCTTTCTCGACGGCTACTGCATTCGAATTCATCGCAACGTTCATTGCCCCAATCATGGCACCAAGAAAAAAGAGTATCGGTGTTAACAGGTAGATATCAGGTGCGAATCCCACAGGAATAAGAGCAACTGAGGCTGCGATGGAAAAAATACGCACTATGCGTCGTGAGCCGTATTTTTCCATTGCCATGCCGGATAGCGGCATCATAAATAATGCACCCAGTCCGAAAATAAGTATCAAATGGCCTATTACTTTATCCGTAATGTGAAAACGTGAAACCAGTTGGGCAATTTGCACTGCCCAGGCTCCGGTAACAAATCCATTAACAGAAAATAATGTTGTAACAGCCCAGCGTCCTTTTTGCGCGACTTTCATTAATGGCCCTTTGAACTCTATTCTGTTTCCTGAGATGCGTCTTTTTTATCGATGATCAAAACATGCCCCGGGCAAAATGAAATTGCGATATTTCCATCCAGTCGCGATATGACCTCAACACCGGTAAAGTCTGAAATAACAAGCCGGGCTCCACAGGAAATCAGTTCAGCGCTACCGATCCCGACGCAAAAAGCTCCTGCGGCAACAGCGGAGGTGACGCCACTTTTGGAATCCTCAAAGACGATTGTTTTCTCTGCGGGAATAGCAAGACGTTCGGCTGCCAGAAGATAAGGGTCAGGAAAAGGTTTCCCTTGGGTGACGTCATCGCGCTCAACAATAACGGAAATGCAAGACTGAACGTGAAGCATCGCTGTCACTCGGTCGATTTTCTCACGCCAACCGCTGGTTACAATGCCAACCTGAATACCTGCGGCATCCAGTACGGTAATAAGTTCTGCGACTCCGGGGACAGGATTGTAAGACGCAGTATTTTCAACATGAATAATATGAGCCTGAACCTTTTGCTGGTCAACGAGCGGCAGGTCACTAAAAAGCGCACGAATAGTGTGCGGGCCAGGCTGTCCGTGAATATGTTTGATAATTTCCTGTTCCGATATTGTCTTACCATACATTGCAGCCGCTTCACGCCAGCCTCTTTCAATCACTTCATTTGAATCAATAAGCACACCGTCCATATCAAATAATACGGCAGTAGCTCTCGGGAGGGTATTACACATATTCTATTTCCTATTATAAATAAGATGCGATTAGCTTAGGCTGGATGCAACGACAATTTGACCTAAAGAGATGCCACCATCATTAGTGGGGACGAGTTGATGACAGTAAACTTTGAGTCCAGCTGCTTGCAGTCGGTCTAGGGTATTGTTGAGTAGAAACTCATTACAAAAGACTCCTCCGCTCAGTACAACTTGCTGTGTCCTGGCAAGTGCAGATAAACGGATAGAGACTGCGGTAATAATCTCCACGATAGTTGAATGAAAGCGCCGGCTTAATTCAGATAAATCGAGGGAGTGTGCTGTTAATTCTGTAATCAGCTCATGAATCATCGGGCGATAATCCACCTCGAGATGGTCTTCTGACTCCACAATCGAGAAGGCGAAAGGATGCGACATATGAAAATCGCTATATAATAACGCTTCTAATTCAATGGCGGCCTGCGCTTCGTATTCAATATGCGTACAAATGCCCAGTAATGCGGAGATGCCATCGAAGAGCCGGCCGATACTGCTGGTTACTGGTGTATTAATCTTTCGGATAGCCATTTTTGCGAAAACGTTTCGCTGGTCTGCAGACAATGTCAGCAGACCAGGAATTGAAAGCTCAGGAATGTGTTCCCCGTAAATTTCCGTTAATAACGAAATGGCTATTCGGATGGGCTCTTTAACCGCGCTATCACCGCCTGGTAGGCCGATATGACGAAGGTGTGCGGCACGTTTAACGCTTCTGGTATCTCCTACAAGAAATTCGCCACCCCAGATAGTGCCATCAACGCCGTACCCTGTACCGTCGAATACAACGCCAATCGTTTTTCCACTGAGTCCGTTTTCAGCCATGCACGAGGCCATGTGTGCATGGTGATGCTGCACCTGAATAACCCGCAGTTGCGATTGCTCCAGTGCACGACGCGTCGAGCGAAATGCCGGATGGAGATCACAGGCCACAACCTTTGGCTCAATATCAAGAAGCTTTTGCAGATGATTAACGCACGAAAGGTGTGATGCAAACGTAAGATCATTTTTGAGATCGCCGATGTGCTGGCTCATAAACACCTTATTACCCTTCGCGATACTCACAGTTGTTTTTAGTTCTGCGCCAAGAGCGATGATCGGAGCAACCCTGGAAGAAAGGTGTACAGGATAGGGGGCATAACCTCGTGAGCGCCGAAGGAATGAAAGATTATTGCCATGAGCCATAACGCGGACAACGGAATCATCGACACGAGTGTGGATATCACGATCGTTAAGAATAAAATAGTCCGCGATTTCACCCAACTGCGCAATCGCGCTCGTGTTATCAAATACGATAGGATGGCCTGAGAGATTACCACTGGTCATTACCAAAGCTGGCATTGTGCTATCTTCTAGTAGTAAATACTGGAGTGGTGTTGATGGAAGCATGACACCAATACTGGGGTTATGCGGAGCGATGATTTCCGGCAGTGTGTTTTTGCGTTTACGCAGTAATACGATTGGGCGTTCACTGCTTTCCAGAAGTTTTTTTTCCTGCGAGCTGACACTGGCGATACGTGCGGCATGATTTGCATCTCTTACCATAATGGCAAAAGCTTTTGCATCTCTGCGCTTGCGCGTTCTCAGTTGCGAAACGGCATTTTCATTATTCGCATCCACAACCAGATGAAAACCGCCAAGGCTTTTCATCGCAATAATCGCGCCTTCTTTTAGCCTTGCCAGGACAAATTTGACGATATCGTTTGTGATTATCGTTTCGCCGTTGCGAGACCTTAGGTCTAGTTTGGGTCCGCATTCTGGACAAGCATTGGGTTGCGCGTGATAACGGCGATTATTGATGTCATCATACTCATGCTGACAGGCCGGACACATTGCAAAGGCTTGCATTGTTGTTTGAGAACGATCATAAGGCATCGCCTGGATAATTGAATATCGCGGCCCGCAGTTGGTGCAATTAATAAAAGCGTACCGATACCTCGGGTTTCGCGGGTCAGACATTTCATCAAGGCAATCCTGACAGACGTTTGAATCCGGTGGGATGATAGTATCCATTCGCGTCAACTGACGGCTTTTACGGATACTAAACTCTGCGTATTGTTGAACCGAATTTTCTCGCGGTACTTCCACAATACCATTGATACGGGCCATTGGTGGCGGATTAGATACCAGTTCATCAATGAGTTGTGCGATATGTATCGACGTGGCCTGAAGCTCCAGCAATACGCCTTCGGAATCATTAAGTATCCAGCCTGTGGCTTCAAAGCTGCGAGCCAGCCGATGGACTAAAGGACGGAATCCGACTCCCTGGACGATACCGCAAATGCGGTAACGCCGGGTTTCCACGGCGTCGCATTGCTTAGCAGAGTCGTGGCAATTCTGCACCGTAGAGCTCCTCTATTGTTGATACGGTTCCATCCTGTTCAAGCATGCTGACTTTGGCTTGTGGGAAAGTTAATACCTCGCCAATAATCGCGGCCTTTTGCCCAAGCGGGTGCGCCTGTAAGAGTCTGAGCACTTCTTCTGCGCTATCCGATTCTACAAACAAGCAAAGACACCCCTCGTTAGCAAGATTGATGACGTCAACGCCCAGCATGCTAGCCGCCATCGCCGTTTCTGGCTGGATCGGCAAAGATTGTCTCTCGCAACGCATTTCATGTTTTGCTGCGCGCGCATGTTCATGAAGCACCGCAGAGAGACCGCCGCGAGTGACATCCCTCATCGAGGTGATTTTCCCGGCAGGAACGGTATCGAGAAGTTGGCGAATCATCATGTTGAGTGGAGCGCAGTCACTAAGAATATTTCGTTCAAATCCCAGGCCTTCGCGCAGGGATAGCAGGTGAATAGAGTGATTCCCAATATAGCCACTCAGTATTATTTTTTGCCCGGGACGAACGTTTTTAATTGAAACTGGGGAATGTTCAAGAACGCCAACACCCGCTGTGTTAATGAACAGACGATCGGCCTCTCCCTTGCCAACAACTTTGGTGTCCCCGGCAACGATTTTGACGTCGGCCGCAATGGCCGTATCACGGACCGATTCGATAACAGTGACGAGTTCGGATATGGGCATGCCGTCCTCAATAATAAGACTCAGCGTTAGATACAGCGGACGTGCACCACTCACAGCAAGATCGTTGACGGTACCGCATACCGCAATTTTACCGATATCCCCATTACCAAAGATGAGCGGTGTGACAACGAAAGAGTCGGTAGTAAATGCAATTTGTCGCGACGGTAGGTCGAGCAAGGCACTGTCTTCCATGGTCCCCAGATAGGTATCGCCGAGAATTTCCGCAATTAGCTCGACCAGTTCCCGACTAAGGCGAGCGCCTGTGCCATGGTCCAGAACAACGGTATCTGTCTGTTCCAGTGCCTGTATTGATAGATTTTTCATGCGGATGTCCTTTCGTTGCGCTCAGGAAGATCGCCATGTTTTGCCAACAGCGATAAAATCTCAGTCGAAGGAGCAACGGTAGCGCAGTAGCTGGCAAGCCACTCTAAGGCGCGAGTGGTATCATCCGTAGAAGGAGCAAAAACGCAATCCTCTGGCACCCACACGTTGTATCCACGGAAAAAAGCATCTGCGGCGGTGGTTTGAACGCAGACATGCGTTTGCAAACCGGTCACGATAACCGTTTTGATGGCTAAATTTTGCAGCGTTTCATCGAGGTTATTGTTAAAGAAACCACTGTCTCTTCCTTTCACTACGATGAGGTCAGAAGGGTGGAAAATACTGTCGATTATTTGGTTTTCTGGCCGCCCGGCCAAAGCAGGAATTCCGGCAGCGCGATTTTTATAGCGGCGCTGTACTGCGGGGTCGTCAGGATCGTTTATTAACTGCAAATGGATGACAGCCTGGTTTTGATTTCTGACACCATCAAGAAATTGATTAAATGCCGTTAGTTTTTGTTCTAATTCCCGAGCCGAGCGGGTAATTTTATACGTAAACTCATATTGCAAATCATTTGTTAGCACGGCTACATTTGGCATACTTATATTCCATTATAATTAAATATTTATTAAGAGGGCTTTTTTACAGTTTCCTACTGGTCAGTTATGTTTCTTTATTGCCATACCTTGCTATCATGAGCCTGTTATAGGTATTTGTATAATTCCATTTTTTTCAGGGTTCAATAAATGAAAGGAATAGATATAAAACTACTTCGTGCATTTGTTACATTGGCGATGAAAGGAAGTTACAGCAATGCTGCAAAAACTCTCTTCCTGACGCAACCAGCACTATCGAAGCAGATACAGACGCTGGAACATTTGACAGGTGGCGATCTTTTTTTGCGCGGACGGCATGGCGCAAGTTTAACTGTATTTGGGCAGCAGCTTTTTTCTAAAGCCAATGAGCTTTTACAATCTCATATTGAATTTCTGAACTATGCGAGAGATATTAATTCAAAAAATCGTGAAAAGTTATTTATGGGTTTTGGAATTTCGACATTTCAGCAAGTTCCTAAATGGATAAAACAATTTCATCAGCAAGTACCTGAGTGTGAAATTGTTATTAATCATCTTCCTTCCAGTGTCCAGATGAAAATGCTGTTGGAGGGACGACTGCATATAGGTTTTGTGCGGATGCCTGTAAGTAAAGGCCTGGCTTCATATATTCTTTATGAAGAAACGCTGGCGCTTGCTATGCCGAAGAATAGCGATTTAAATAAGATGAATATTCAGGCTGCACTATCGGCATATCCATTACTTCAACTCGATCCGTCTACCAACCCTTGCCTTGCTGAGCAAACTGCACACTTTCTCCAAAGTAACCAACTGAAGGCTGTTCCGGTGTCCGCTACGGATGATATGACATCACTACTGGCATTAATTGCTGGTGGTAATGGCGTCGCCTTTTTACCCGCAAGTGTTCGTACTTTTTTTCCCGCCAATGTTAACTTATTAATGCCTGTGGAGAGGCAAATACGCTGGGATATTGGTGTGGTGTGGAACCCTAAAATAAAAAGTCATCGTCGGGATGAATTTTTGCGCCTGGTTGTGGCAGGTGATACCCCTGTCGTGGCGTAAAAAAGGGGCGTTTTGGCCGCAATGTCTATATACCGCTCCACCTGATGGGCAGGTGGAGCGTGATGTGTTTAGAATCAGAACTGATAGCTGGCGGTAACGCTGACGTTGCGCGGCTCACCATAGACAATAGAACCGTCGACATTGGTGTCGTAGGTTTTATCGAACAGGTTATTGAGGTTACCCTGCACAGAGAAGTTTTTTGTTACCTGATAGCGGGTGAACAAATCTACCAGGGCATAGCTTCCTTGTTCCGCGCGGAGTGTGCCATAAGGCGTGACCGTATCGCTGTAAACGCGATTCTGCCAGTTAACTCCTCCGCCGACGGTCAGTTCCGGCATAGCCGGCAGGCGATAACGGGTGAACAGTTTGACCGTGGTACGCGGCAGGTTTGGGTTCACCGCATTGCCTTCGTTGTCTTCAGCAACATAGCGTGTCGCGCCAAACGTCATCTGCCAGTTATCGGTGATTGCACCGTTAACTTCGAATTCGACCCCTTTGCTGACCGTACCATCCATCGCTTTATAGGCCGTGTCGCCATTGCTACCGGCGATTGGCACACCGGTTGATTGCGCCACGTTATCCTGTTCAATGCGGAACACCGCGAGGGTGGTGGTTAAACGGCTATTCATCCAGTCGGACTTCAGGCCAAGCTCATAGTTGTTGCCGGTAATCGGGGAGAGATATTTGCCGGAACTGTCGCGCTTGTTCTGCGGTTGAAAGATTGAGGTATAGCTGGCGTAGGTAGACCAGTTATCGTCAATATCATATACCAGACCCGCATATGGCGTGGTGTGGTTTTGCTCCATGCTGTAGGTCAGGGTGTCGATACGCCAGTTGGTATAACGCGCGCCGACGATCAAATGCAGTGGGTCGGCTAGCGAAATACGCGTTGCGGCGTAGAGCGATTTCATGTGCGTGGTATCGTCCTGAGCCAATGATTGCGGGTTCCAGTTGGTTTCCGGGAAGTTACCATCGAAGGTATAGAAACTGCCGATTTCATTGGGGAAGACGTTCGCCCACGAGCTTTCATAACGGTTATTCTGTTTACTGTAGCTGCCGCCAAGCATCAGATTATGCTGACGACCAAACAGGTCGTAACCGCCGTCGGCGAACAGATCGACGGCATCGACTTTACGTTTACCGCTGTTCCAGCCGGTTCCACCGACGTAGTCATAGCCCGGACCATAGCTGCCATACGGGCCAACCAGGGTGCCGTCGGCCTTGTTGACATAGGCATCAACGTACATCATTTTACTGTCGAACTTGACCTCGGAGTGGGTGGCGTTCATGGTCGCCTGCCAGGTATCGGCAAAACGTTGTTTGACGGTGACAAACACTTTATTGAAGTCTTTATCGTTGTACGCCCAGTCCGGCGCAGTGCTGCGCGAGCGGTCGTAGCTGTTTTTACTGCCATCGGTATTCCAGCGCGGCAATCCACCCCAGGTTGGGCTGTTGATATCAATGCGCTGATATTCATAACCTGCAGACAGACTGGTGGTGTCGCCCAGATCGGCATCGACAATCCCGGAGAAGAACATTTTTTCGCTGTTGTAGCGATCAAGCCAGGAATCGTTATTCTGGTAGCCCGCCACGATGCGACCGCGCACGTTGCCGTCTGCAGTCAGCGGGCTTTGCAGATCGGTCACATAGCGTTGTTTATTCCAACTGCCATATTCCGCAGATACATTACCGGTGAACTCGCGGCTGGTGGCATGCTTTCGGATCATGTTAATGGAGGCGGAGGGGTTACCTGTTCCCGTCATCAGTCCGTTTGCGCCACGGACCACTTCGACACGCTCGAAGAGGGCCGTGTCGGAAAGAGCGTCACCGAGATTCCAGCGGGATTCGAAATAGGTCGGGATCCCATCCACCATGTAGTTATCAATCTGAAATCCGCGAGAGTAGTAGCTGCTGCGATCTGAATCTGCCTGGCTTTTACTTATCCCCAACGTGTTATCCATCACATCGCCCAGCGTTTGCAACTGCTGATCTTCCATGCGCTGTTGGCTGACGATGCTGACCGACTGCGGAATATCGCGCTGCGTCATCTGCATTTTGGTGCCAGCGGTCGTCGATTTAACGCTGTAATCCTGCTCTTCGCTGGATGCGGCTGGAGCAGAACCCTCCACGATCACGGTTTCTTCAGAAGGGGCTGCGAGGCTGGTGGTGGGCAATAGCGCTAACGTGATGCAGGCTGCCAGTAAAGAAGGGGCAACCCCCGGCTGGCGTTGAACATTCCCGTTGAGTGTTGTGAAAGACATCGAAAAGTCCTTGATAATTATTAATATTAAGTTCGAATCACCGGTAGTGTGATGAACCCTTTGGTTGTAAATTATTAAGTGCGCATGTAAATACAAATGCGAAATATACGCATTAACATTCAATGTGTAAACAGATGCTACGCGATAAATGAAATATTGTTTCAGTACTATGCTTAAGCGATAGCGATGGGAAATGGTTATAAGAACAGCAGCGGCAAAGGATTTTGCTTAAATAATCGAGGGTTAAAGTTGAAAGAGCGTGAGTAACTCGCTCATACTCTATACTCGCAGAGTTACCCGGCGTAGCATGGCATAACGCTTGGGCTGTTAATGAAAAAGGAAAACGTCGTGGCAGAAGAAACTATATTCAGCAAAATTATCCGTCGTGAAATTCCGTCGGATATCGTGTACCAGGATGAACTGGTCACCGCGTTTCGTGATATTTCCCCTCAGGCACCTACGCATATTCTGATCATTCCAAACGTCCTGATCCCGACCGTCAACGATGTGACGGCGGAACACGAGCAGGCGCTGGGGCGCATGATCACCGTTGCGGCGAAAATCGCCGAGCAGGAAGGTATTGCTGCAGATGGGTACCGTCTAATCATGAATACCAATCGTCATGGCGGTCAGGAGGTGTATCACATTCATATGCACCTGTTGGGTGGCCGTGCGCTCGGTCCAATGCTTGCGCATAAAGGTCTGTAAGCATGACCAGAGGATGCATTGCACTTTCACTGAGCTTGCTGCTACTGGCTGGCTGTCGGACACATCCTGAAATTCCGGTAAGTGATGAACAGTCGCTGGTGATGGAATCAACGATTCTGGCGGCGGGCATTACAGCAGAACAGCCGACGTTAACCACGTCTGATATTCAGGCCTCGGCATCCTCTCGACTCTATAACGAAAGACAAGAACCCGTTACCGTTCATTATCGGTTTTACTGGTATGACGCCAGAGGGCTGGAAATGCACCCTCTGGAAGCGCCACGCAGCATGACTATCCCGGCTCATTCGTCGGTGATGCTGTACGGCAGCGCCAATTTTCTGGGGGCGCACAAGGTTAGACTTTATCTTTATTTGTAAGGGGTGAATCTTGATGATCAAAATGAATCGCTACGCACTGATTGCCGCGCTGGCGATGTTTCTTTCTGGCTGTGTGGTGCAACGTGAACCCGCACCGGTAGAGGGAAGTGAAGCCGGTGCCAGAACAACCCGCGCAGCCGCAACAGCCGGTATCGGTTGTACCAACGGTGCCAACCATACCGCAGCAGCCGGGTCCGATTGAGCATGAGGACCAAACGGCGCAGCCGACGCCACGTCAACGCCACTATGACTGGAACGGGGCTATGCAGCCGATGGTCGGCAAAATGCTGCAGGCTGACGGCGTCAAAGCGGGAGGCGTTCTGCTGGTTGATAGCGTCAATAACCGCACCAACGGCTCGTTGAATAGCGGTGAAGCCACCGAGACCTTGCGTAACGCGCTGGCGAATAACGGTAAGTTTACTCTGGTTTCTGCCCAGCAACTGGCTGTCGCCAAGCAGCAGTTAGGTTTGTCGCCGAACGATAGCCTGGGAACGCGCAGCAAAGCGATTGGGATCGCCCGCAACGTTGGCGCACAGTATGTGCTCTATTCCAGCGCTTCCGGCAACGTCAATTCGCCTGCGCTGCAAATGCAATTAATGCTGGTACAAACTGGCGAGATAATCTGGTCAGGTAAAGGTGCCGTTCAGCAACAATAACCGATTGACGCGCGACGAAGTCTTGTCGCGCTATTTCCCACAGTATCATCCCATCGCAGCCAGCCAGAGCGGCCTGAGCGGTGGGAGCTGCATCATCGAACATCATACTCACCGCTTAGTGCTGCGTCGTCATCACGACCCTGATTCGCCGGAATCGCATTTCTTACGCCATTATCATGCGTTAAAACATCTGCCAGAAAGTCTTGCGCCGCGCCCTCGCTTTTATACGCGTGGGTGGATGGCGGTCGACTTTTTACACGGCCAGGTAGAATCCAGATTACCGGACGCCGACGAACTCGCTGGCTTATTGTATCATCTGCACCAGCAACCCCGATTGGGCTGGCGAATCAGTCTGCTGCCGTTACTTGAGCAGTACTGGCAGTGTGGCGATCCGGCGCGTCGTACGCCATGTTGGTTACGTGCGCTGAAGCGGCTACGGAAACGCGGTGAGCCTCGACCTTTGCGTCTGGGGCCGCTGCATATGGATGTCCACGGTGACAACATCGTACGTACATCCTCAGGGCTGCGGCTGATTGACTGGGAATATGCTGGTGACGGTGATATCGCCCTGGAGCTGGCGGCGGTATGGGTCAGTGATGAATCCCAGCACCAGCGGCTGGTTAACGCCTACGCTCAGCGATCGCACATTGAGCAAAACGCGCTGTGGCGACAGGTCAGACGATGGCGGCCCTGGGTAATGATGCTAAAGGCGGGGTGGTTTGAGTATCGCTGGCGACAAACCGGCGATCGACAATTTATCAGGCTGGCCGATGAAACCTGGCGGCAGCTAACAATGAAAGGATAAGGAGAGCAGTGTGGGCCCAGTAATGTTGGATGTCGAAGGGTATGAGCTGGACGCTGAAGAGCGTGAGATTCTGGCGCATCCGCTGGTAGGTGGGTTGATTCTCTTTACCCGAAATTATCATGACCCGGAACAGTTACGTGAGTTAGTGCGCCAGATCCGCGCGTCATCGCGCAATCATCTGGTCGTGGCGGTAGATCAGGAAGGCGGGCGCGTACAGCGTTTTCGTGAAGGATTTACGCGTTTGCCAGCGGCCCAATCCTTTGCCGCGCTGCACGGTCTGGAAGAGGGCGGCAAACTGGCTCTGGACGCCGGATGGTTAATGGCCAGCGAAATGATCGCCATGGACATCGATATCAGCTTTGCGCCGGTACTGGATGTGGGGCATATCAGCGCGGCAATTGGCGAGCGCTCTTACCATGCCGATCCGCTGAAAGCGCTGGCTATGGCGACCCGCTTCATTGACGGTATGCACGCTGCTGGCATGAAAACCACCGGTAAACATTTCCCCGGACATGGGGCGGTGACGGCGGATTCACACAAAGAAACGCCAACCGATCCACGCTCAGAAGCTGACATTCGGGCGAAAGATATGTCCGTGTTCCAGACGTTGATTACTGAAAACAAACTCGATGCCATTATGCCTGCGCACGTCATCTACAGTGACGTGGATCCACGTCCGGCGAGCGGCTCGCCGCACTGGCTGAAAACGGTATTACGTCAGGAGCTTGGCTTCGATGGTGTCATTTTCTCCGACGATTTGTCGATGGAAGGGGCGGCGATTATGGGAAGCTACGCGGAGCGCGGTCAGGCATCGCTGGATGCCGGTTGCGATATGATCCTGGTCTGCAATAATCGTAAGGGAGCGGTCAGTGTGTTAGATAATCTGTCGCCGATCAATGCAGAACGTGTTACACGTTTGTATCATAAAGGTTCATTTTCACGTCAGGAACTGATGGACTCTGCACGCTGGAAGACGGTAAGCGCCCAGCTCAACCAGCTTCATGAGCGCTGGCAGGAAGAGAAAGCAGGTCATTAACGCAAGTTTGGCGAGGATGCGATGATTATCTATTTACACGGTTTTGACTCTAACAGCCCGGGCAACCATGAAAAGGTGTTGCAACTGCAGTTCATCGACCCGGATGTCAGGCTGATTAGCTATAGTACGCGGCATCCTAAACATGATATGCAGCATCTGCTGAAAGAAGTGGACAAAATGCTGCAGCTTAATGTGGACGACCGTCCGCTGATTTGTGGCGTGGGGCTCGGGGGATATTGGGCTGAACGCATTGGTTTTCTGTGTGATATTCGTCAGGTCGTGTTTAATCCTAACCTGTTCCCGTATGAGAACATGGAAGGAAAAATTGACCGGCCTGAAGAGTATGCAGATATCGCGACAAAATGCGTGACCAATTTCCGCGAAAAGAATCGCGATCGCTGCCTGGTGATCCTGTCACGTCATGATGAAGCGCTCAATAGTCAGCGTGCGTCAGAAGAGCTGCATCATTTTTATGAGATAGTCTGGGATGAAGAACAGACGCACAAGTTTAAGAATATCTCGCCGCATTTGCAGCGAATCAAAGCGTTCAAGACGTTAGGTTAATCCTTATTGAGCTTTTAAAAAAAACAGCCGCTAGGCTAATGTTCGTCAGTTACGAACGTATGGTGAAAATGTGATTCCGGCTGAGGGTTCCGTTCACCTCAGCGGTGTCATTTCTCTGAAGCGCAGATACCTGTGAACGTGCAAGGGAGGCTCACCGCCGCCTCCCTTGCAACCCAGGCTCCCGGCGGGAAAATCGTCGCTGCGCGAGTTATTCGTCTTATGCCGTCTGCCTGTTGGGTCGGGGTCGAGCCTGCGTCCCTGCAGGCCGTCCCCTCTGTCCGCATCCCTGCGGACAGCCCCGGTCAGCCGTCAACGCCTCATCGATTTTCAGCCGGACCGGGGTCATCGCTTCAACGCACTGACTTCCAGTTAAATCTTTTTTGCTGTTCAAATATATTCAAATAAAAGTGCAGGAGGTCAGGTGTGGCTGGTCCGGCTGAAAATTGCCGATGTGTTTCCGTAAGGCCGGGAGAGCCAGCATGGATGCTGGCTCAGGGCGCGCTTTGCAAGGACGCTTCCTCGCGCCCGGCCCGGTAGCCTGGAGGAATAAGCGGAGGGTATTGCGCAGCAACAATTTTCCTGCCGGGAGCCGGGATTGTAAAGGGCGTGGCGGAGAACGCCCTTTACACGTTCACAGGAATCGGTGCTTCAGAGAAATGATGAGCATGAGGTGAACGGAACTTTTCCTCCGAGATAGCATGTTCTTTACCTCGGTCAGCACAGGTTGAAGCTTTCTGAAACTGAGGCGCTAACTGACTGGCATTACAGCCATCGGGCTGGTTTTTTTGTTCTTAAAGTTCCGGTTGTCTATCTTTTCAGCATCAAAACTTGATACATATCAATTTTGGTATGACCAATGCACCGTTCGTGTTATTCTCACTCTCGAAGAACATTTTCATTATCGTAACTTGTTGTTAATTAAAGGCTATGCTCATAACTTTTAATTAACAATTGGTTAATAAATTTGAGGGGGTCACGTTGACTACACCATTGAAAAGGATCGTGATTGTCGGCGGCGGTGCTGGCGGACTGGAAATGGCGACACAGCTGGGTAAAAAGCTGGGACGCAAGAAAAAGGCCAAAATCACGCTGGTGGACAGAAACCACAGCCACTTATGGAAACCGTTGCTGCATGAAGTGGCGACAGGTTCCCTGGATGAAGGTGTGGATGCGCTGAGCTATCTGGCGCATGCCCGTAACCACGGTTTCCAGTTCCAGTTGGGGTCGGTGGTGGATATCGATCGTGACGCGAAAACCATTACTCTCGCCGAGCTGCGCGATGAGAAGGGCGATCTACTGGTTCCTGAGCGTAAAGTCCCGTATGACACGCTGGTGATGGCGTTGGGCAGTACTTCCAACGATTTCAACACCCCAGGCGTCAAAGAAAACTGCATTTTCCTGGATAACCCACATCAGGCGCGTCGTTTCCACCAGGAGATGCTGAATCTGTTCCTGAAGTATTCCGCGAATCTGGGCGCTAACGGCAAAGTGAATATTGCTATTGTGGGCGGCGGTGCGACGGGGGTTGAACTCTCCGCCGAGCTGCATAATGCGGTAAAACAGCTGCACAGCTATGGTTACAAAGGGCTGACCAACGACGCTCTGAACGTTACTCTGGTCGAAGCTGGTGAGCGTATTCTGCCTGCGCTGCCGCCGCGTATTTCCAGCGCAGCACATAATGAATTAACCAAACTGGGCGTACGCGTACTGACCCAGACGATGGTTACCAGCGCAGATCAAGGCGGACTGCACACCAAAGATGGCGAATACATTAAAGCCGATCTGATGGTGTGGGCGGCAGGTATCAAAGCGCCAGACTTTATGAAAGACATTGGCGGTCTGGAAACGAACCGTATTAACCAACTGGTGGTTGAACCCACTCTGCAGACCACGCGCGATCCTGATGTCTACGCGATTGGTGACTGCGCCTCCTGCGCTCGCCCGGAAGGGGGTTTTGTGCCGCCGCGCGCTCAGGCTGCGCACCAGATGGCAAGCTGCGCAATGAGCAACATACTGGCGCAGATGAACGGCAAGCCACTGAAAGCGTATCAGTACAAAGATCACGGCTCTCTGGTCTCGCTCTCTAACTTCTCTACCGTGGGTAGCCTGATGGGTAACCTGACCCGTGGTTCGATGATGGTGGAAGGGCGTATTGCGCGCTTTGTGTACATCTCACTGTATCGCATGCACCAGATAGCTCTGCATGGCTACTTCAAGACCGGTCTGATGATGCTGGTCGGCAGCATTAACCGGGTGATTCGCCCGCGTCTGAAACTGCATTAATATCGACTTGTGGCGCCGGATGATTTATGCATCCTGCGCCTTCCTTCAGAGTTCTCCGAATCATCCTGCGTTCGTGCCTCCTCCTGCTATTTTCATCCGTAATCTGATTGGCATTCCTTACCTTCTGTTGCAAAGTTGTTGCTAATAGCAAAAAAGGAGGAACTCCCGTGAATAAATCAATGTTGGCGGGTATCGGGATTGGTGTCGCAGCTGCGCTGGGTGTTGCAGCGGTGGGCAGTCTGAACGTTTTTGTGCGTGGCGCACAGTATTCGAAAGGTGTTTCGGCAACACCCCGTAAAGGGG
>OJIU01000128.1_pt1 | contig 43301 bp, 35 predicted proteins | sample 1595961 | NCBI WGS metagenome assembly OJIU01 (sample SAMEA4350144, study PRJEB24818) | metagenome | biome: human; feature: gut; material: faeces | place: Denmark | collected 2013-09
CCCCCTCCGTCGGCGGCGTCGGATGTGTATAAGGGACAGGTGCTGGCATTTAACCTGATGGGTGACGGTCTGCGTGACGCGCTCGATCCCAAACTGAAGCAGTAAGAGGTTCGAGATGGCGTTATTAAATGTAGATAAATTATCGGTGCATTTCGGCGACGTAGGTTCCGAATTCCGCGCCGTAGACCGCATTAGCTACAGTGTGAATCAGGGTGAGGTGGTTGGCATTGTTGGGGAGTCTGGTTCTGGTAAGTCCGTCAGCTCGCTGGCGATTATGGGACTGATTGACTACCCTGGCCGCGTTATGGCCGAAAATCTGGAGTTTAATGGTCGCGACCTGAAGCGCATCTCTGAGAAAGAGCGTCGCCAACTGGTGGGTGCGGAAGTGGCAATGATCTTTCAGGACCCGATGACCAGCCTTAACCCCTGCTACACCGTCGGCTACCAGATTATGGAAGCCATCAAGGTGCACCAGGGCGGCAACAAAAAAACGCGTATTCAGCGGGCGATTGACCTGCTGACGCTGGTGGGGATCCCCGATCCGGCCTCGCGTCTGGATGTATATCCGCACCAGTTGTCCGGTGGGATGAGCCAGCGCGTAATGATCGCGATGGCGATAGCCTGTCGTCCAAAGCTGCTGATTGCCGACGAACCGACCACGGCGCTGGATGTGACTATTCAGGCGCAAATCATCGAGCTGCTGCTGGAGTTGCAGCAAAAAGAGAACATGGCGCTGGTCTTGATTACGCACGATCTGGCGCTGGTGGCCGAAGCGGCGCACAAAATTATCGTGATGTACGCCGGGCAGGTCGTGGAAACCGGGGCCGCGCAGGATATTTTCCGCGCGCCGCGTCACCCGTATACCCAGGCGTTGCTGCGCGCGTTGCCGGAGTTTGCTCAGGATAAAGCGCGTCTGGCTTCGTTGCCGGGCGTGGTGCCCGGTAAATATGACCGCCCGAACGGCTGTTTGCTGAATCCGCGCTGCCCCTATGCGACCGACAAATGCCGCGCTGAAGAACCTGAACTGAACCTGCTGGAAGGCGGTCGTCAGTCGAAATGCCACTACCCACTTGATGATGCCGGGAGGCCTGGGCTATGAGTACGCAAAAGGCCGCTTTGCCACAGCCGCTGTTGCAGGCAATTGACCTGAAAAAACACTACCCGGTGAAAAAGGGCATGTTCGCCCCGGAACGCCTGGTGAAAGCGCTGGACGGTGTCTCCTTTACCTTAGAACGCGGTAAAACATTGGCGGTGGTCGGCGAGTCGGGCTGCGGGAAATCCACCCTTGGCCGCCTGCTGACAATGATTGAAGTTCCGACCGGCGGTGAGCTGTATTACCAGGGGCAGGATCTGCTTAAGCACGACCCGCAGGCTCAGAAGCTGCGTCGGCAGAAAATCCAGATTGTGTTCCAGAACCCGTACGGTTCCCTGAACCCGCGTAAAAAAGTCGGGCAGATTCTGGAAGAGCCGCTGCTAATCAACTCCGCGCTGAGCAAAGAGCAGCGTCGTGAAAAGGCGCTGGCGATGATGGCGAAAGTGGGGCTGAAAACTGAGCACTACGATCGCTATCCGCACATGTTCTCCGGCGGTCAGCGTCAGCGTATTGCCATCGCTCGCGGGCTGATGCTTGACCCGGACGTGGTGATTGCCGACGAACCGGTCTCGGCGCTGGACGTTTCCGTTCGTGCGCAGGTGCTAAACCTGATGATGGACTTGCAGCAGGAACTGGGGTTGTCATACGTCTTCATCTCCCACGACCTGTCGGTAGTTGAGCACATTGCCGATGAAGTGATGGTGATGTACTTAGGCCGCTGTGTGGAAAAAGGAACGAAGGATCAGATCTTCAATAATCCGCGTCATCCGTACACGCAGGCGCTGCTTTCCGCAACGCCGCGCCTGAACCCTGACGATCGTCGTGAGCGTATCAAGCTGACCGGTGAGCTGCCAAGCCCGCTGAATCCGCCGCCGGGCTGTGCGTTCAACGCGCGCTGCCGTCGTCGCTTTGGTCCGTGTACCCAGCTTCAGCCGCAGTTGAAAGATTACGGCGGTCAACTGGTCGCCTGTTTCGCCGTTGACCAGGATGAAAACCCGCAGCAATAAACGTGGGTTATGACCCAATAACCGGAGCCTTGTGCTCCGGTTTTTTTATATTTTGTTTTTACGCCCACAATGTGAGTCCTCTGGCAGAACATTATTCCATAGCGTCTAAAATGTAGTCAGATTTTCTCTTGTCACAGAAATATCTGTTTCGCAGTTGCTAACTATCAGGAGCAAATGTGGTCACGATACGCTGGGATATTAAAACAATTGATCGTCTGTCGATGGTTGAGGATGTCCTGAAGGAATTTTCCTGCTGCGATATCAATATCATCTCGATGAAAGTCACGCCTGGACGGATCCTGATTAAATCCTGGTGCCGCCAGTTACAGGATATTTCCTGCGTGCAATCCTGTTTAAGCCAGCGCGCCGATATTATTAACGTCGCTTACCTGTGCGAAGAGATAAGCGAGCTGTCGATGTCTGAGCCGGAACGCCCGCGCTATTTCTCTGACATTATTTGCAGCAGCCAGAGCATGCACTCGCTTATCGAAAAGGCGATAAAAATTGCCGACAGCAAATACACTGTTCTGATCCGCGGCGATACGGGTACCGGCAAAGAGCTGTTAGCCCGGGCTATCCATAATTCCGGGCAGCGGCGTTTTTATCCGTTTATTCCGGTCAACTGCTCTGCGCTACCTGAGTCGCTGATGGAGAGTGAATTCTTTGGCTACGAGAAAGGGGCTTTTAGCGGCGCAGACGGTAAAGGCAAAAAAGGGCTGTTTGAAATGGCCGATAAAGGCACCCTTTTTCTCGATGAATTTGGTGAAATGCCGCTGAGTTTACAGGCTAAATTACTGCGTGTTCTTCAGGATGGCGGGATCCGTCGCGTTGGCGGGGCGCAAATTATTCCGGTCAATGTGCGCATTATTGTGGCCACCAACGCCAATCTGGAAGAGAGGGTGGAACAACGTCTGCTGCGCGCGGATCTCTATTACCGCATCAACGTACTTTCACTGACTATTCCGCCTTTGCGGGAGCGTCCGCAGGATATCAGCCTGCTGATTCGCCACTTTGTGCAGAAATACGCGAAGGAATTCCAGCGGCGGATCATTCTGGATAAAGCCTGCTTTGATGCCCTGCATCATCACAGCTGGCCGGGAAACGTGCGTGAACTGGAAAATACCATTATTCGCCTGATGCTGATGGCGGAATCCGATGTTATTACGCGGGAAGAATTAGGGATGGTGAATTTGCCCGCCGTTGAGCAGGCACCGACAGAACGTCCTTTTAAAGAACAGGTTTTGTGTGCTGAACGTCAGCTTATTGAACAGATGGTGGAAGAGAATGTGTCGTCGCGGCATATTGCCAAAGCGCTGGGGGTATCACATACCACGGTACTGAATAAAATTCGCAGCTATCAACTGGAGAGTGTGGATTAAGCGCCGCCAGTGGCTGACGGCGCAGTATACGTGGATTATTCAATCAGCTTCAATAATGGCGACAGGCACAGCAGGATCCCGTACAGCAGGATGAGCCAGGTTTTCAGCCCGCGCAGTTTTTCCAGTTGCGTTACTTTATAGATCAGGAAAAACGGAATAATACACGACACAATCCCGTACAGTGGGCTACCTAACTGGAAGAACACCAGTACCGAGACGCGAAACGATACCCAAATAACCAGGGTGATAACAATAAAGGTGCAAATACCCAGCGTAAGCACCAGGGGATTAATTTTCTCGACGTCAATAACGCGACTCAGAACGTTAAGAATAATACCTTTAATCGCCTCGTGGAACCCCAGATAAATACCAAAGAATGCGGTTAATACGGCGAAGATATTCAGCACCGTGGAGGTGATATGAATAATTTGCCCTGGAATGACCTGCGCCGCCAGCGCCAGTGCGGAAATATTTTGTTCAAAGGCCGAAACGGCCTCTTCATGGCTAATAGAAAAGGTAAAAGAGAAAGAGAAAAACAGAATGACCGCTATCAGCGTAATGTAACTGATCCGATGCGTACGGATTGCCATACGCGTGGCCAGCACCCGATCCGCCACCCGTTTGCGGTAGGCGATGTTCATTGGGTTCAACACCTGAATAAACACCGCTGAGAAGAAGCAGAACGGGATGGTCAGCAGCACGTCGCGAAAGAAGACCGATGCTTCAGGGAATGCGCTGATATTAGCGAAGTTCCAGTGCGGAACCATCGCAAAACCAAACACGATGATGATACCCACTTTGACTACCACCATCGGACCGGAGATTTTGAACAGCAGTTTTTCTCCTCCGGAAGCAATGGCGACCAGCACGGCAAAAATGGCCACTTTGTAGATTATCGACTGTGAAAGATCGGCCTCGGTCAAGCCGAAAGTTTTGATATATGAGGCACTGTCAAAAACCACGGATAAGGAATAGATAAATATGCCGTGAATAATCATCAGAAAATAGATGACGCCAAGAAATACGCCCCAGTTCTTGCCCAGATAATGACTAATAATATCAGTATAGTCATTACAGGTTTCACTTTCTGATAATGTTTTTAAATAAATATCCTGCACAATATAGGTTGCCGGATAGGCAATAATAAAGGCGACAATGAATACCCAAATGCCTGTTAAACCTATTTGTACCGGCATCAGTACCGTTCCGGCGCCAATTGCCATGCCAATGCACAGTAATACCCAGCCAAAATCGTATTTCGTAAATGGTATTTTCTTTGAGAATGGTACGGCGGTTGCTGTATTGTTGCTTAGTTGTAGTGTGTTGTCCTGCATAGAACCCCCTGCCCAAAATACGCGCTCCCCCCGAAACAGGATTGCGCGTATTGCCAGACTGTTGTGCCTTGATTCTCAACAACCTGAACCGATCGGCGTCGGTTCAGGTCATAATGGTCAGAATGTTGCCTTTCTGATGGCGTGTTCAAGGTCGTTAATAATATCTTCTGGATCTTCAAGACCCACAGAAAGACGGATAAGCCCGTCGGTAATACCTGCTTTAAGCCGCTCCTCTGGCGCAACGGGCGAATGTGTCATAGACGCTGGGTGCTGAATGAGGGTTTCGGTATCACCGAGACTGACCGCGAGGAGGCACAATTCTACAGAATTGATCATCCGTCTGCCAGCCTCGAGGCCGCCAGCGATTTCGAAGCTGATGATTCCTCCTGGCAAGCTCATCTGCCGCTGGCCCAGCTCATACTGTGGATGCGAAGACAGGCCAGGATAATAGACCCGGGTAATGGACGGATGCCCTTCGAGGAAGCGGGCGATTTTCAACGCGTTTTCACAGTGGCGCTCCATACGAATACCCAGCGTTTTAACGCCGCGCAGCGTCAACCAGGCGTTGAACGGACTCATGCAGCCGCCGGTGATATCTTTCAGCCCAACAAACCGAGCCTGGTCGATAAACTCCTGCTTGCCGACGATAATGCCGCCAATCACGTCCCCGTGGCCGTTGATGTATTTAGTGACGCTGTGCACCACGATGTCTGCGCCCAGTTGCAAAGGCTGCTGACAGTAGGGCGACATAAAGGTGTTATCCACCACCAGTAATGCGCCCTGTTGATGGGCGATACCGGCTACCGTTTCAATATCAACCAATGAGAGCGTCGGGTTAGCGGGTGTTTCGATATACACCACTTTGGTTTCCGGACGCATGGCGGCGCGAATTTCTTCAGGCTTAGCCGCATCGACAAAGCTGACGTTAATGCCAAACTTCGGCATGCTGTGCGACAAAAACGCGTGGGTACAGCCGTAAATCGCGCTGGCGGAAACAATATGGTCGCCCTGCTGGCATAACGTCAGCAGCGTTGTGGTGATGGCAGAAATACCCGAGGCGGTTGCCAGCCCGGCTTCACCTCTTTCCAGTACCGCCAGCTTTTTCTCCAGCGCATCGGTGGTGGGGTTACCCAGGCGGGTGTAAATGTACCCGGACTCTTCGAGCGCAAAGCGGGCGGCACCTTGTTCGGCGCTGTCAAAAACAAACGTTGAAGTCTGGAAAATAGGCGTACTGAGCGCGCCAGTTGAAGGGTCGGGTTGTTGCCCCGCGTGAACGATCTGGGTGTTGAATCCGTAAGTACGACAGTCAGACATGATATCTCCTTTAATTCGGAACAGAACAGCTCACACTCAAATAGCAATCGCTGTGCCAGAAATTGAACTGATAGATATCAATGGGTTATGTATTTTACTGCATTGATTGTCGGCAGAAATGTTGCCAACTGGCAAGAATCTTTCCAGCGTACTGGCGAGAAAAAAGGGTGAAATGCGAGGCGCTACGCAGAGCGGAATATTGCGCAGTGATGTGGCATGTGGGCTACCGTAGAATCAGCGGCAAGCCGGGAATTCCCGGTGAGGCGCAATGTTGCGGGGGCTTGATCCCCGGCGGCATCGGTTGCTGGAAAGAGAAAACCCCCGCACGTTGTTCGGTATAAACCTGGCAACAAAACGGGGGCTGACTTGAACCTGAACAACTCAAGGATAGCCGTGAACAGTTGCCATTGCAACACAGGCGGCTATATGACGCTCGCACAGTTAGGCGTGGCCTTCTGGCACGATTTAGCGGCTCCAGTCATCGCTGGCATTATTGCCAGCCTGATTGTGAGTTGGCTGCGTAACAGGAAGTAATGCGCTTTGTGGGCGTCTGTTTGCCGCGATGGCAACATGCGCCCGAACCAGGCCGCAGGGGCGACCTTGCGGCCTTTTTCGGCTTAAATGCAGATAAATCTCGTCGTCAGGTGCCTATCCTGTCGCGATAATGCATGCTGGGAAGTTTTCAGATACCGCCTCTCTTAATACCGCTACGATCGGGTATACTCTGACGGCAGTTTCGTCTATCCGTGGAGAGTCAGTTTGCGTGTCAGTCGCTCGTTAACAATTAAGCAGATGGCAATGGTTGCGGCCGTTGTCATGGTGTTTGTGTTTATTTTTTGCACCGTTTTGTTGTTCCATTTGGTCCAGCAGAACCGCTATAACACGGCTACGCAACTGGAAAGTATCGCTCGCTCCGTCCGTGAGCCTCTGTCGGGCACAATCCTGAAAGGGGATATTCCCGAAGCGGAAGCCATTTTACGAAGTATTCGGCCTGCAGGCGTGGTCAGTCGTGCCGATGTGGTGCTGCCCAATCAGTTTCAGGCGTTGCGCATGAGCTTTATCCCTGAGCGTCCGGTTCCGGTTACGGTGACCCGTCTGTTTGAGCTTCCGGTACAAATCTCGCTACCGGTCTATTCTCTTGAGCGTTCTGCGAACCCGCAACCGCTGGCGTATCTGGTGCTGCAGGCGGATTCTTACCGCATGTATAAGTTCGTGATGAGTACGCTCTCAACGTTAGTGACCATTTACTTACTTTTATCGTTAATCCTCACAATAGCCATCTCATGGTGTATTAACCGATTGATTTTGCATCCATTACGTAAAATAGCACGTGAGTTAAACGATATTCCCCAACAGAATCTGATTGGCTATCAGCTGACGCTGCCGCGTCTGCATCAGGATGATGAGATTGGCCTGCTGGTGCGTAGCTACAACCTCAATCAGCAGCTGATTCAGCGCCACAGTGAAGAACAAAGCGACAATTCAATGCGGTTCCCGGTTTCCGAACTGCCCAACAAGTCGTTTCTGATGGAACTGCTGGAGCAGGTTGTTACCCGCCAGCAGACGACGGCGCTGATGATTGTCACCTGCGAAACCCTGCGTGATACCGCGGGTGTGTTATCCGAGACCCAGCGGGAAATCCTGTTGCTTACGCTGGTTGAAAAGCTGAAGTCAGTATTGGCCCCCAGAATGGTGCTTACACAGGTGAGCGGCTATGACTTTGCCATCCTCGCACATGGCGTAAAAGAGCCCTGGCACGCGATTACACTAGGTCAGCAAGTACTTACTATCGTTAATGAGCGATTACCGATTCAGGGTATTCAACTCCGTCCTGCCTGCAACATTGGGGTGGCGATGTTTAATGGCGATTTGACCGCAGAACAGCTATACCGCCGGGCGCTCTCAGCCGTGTTAACGTCGCGCCACAAGGGTAAAAACCAGATTCAGTTCTTTGATCCGTTGCAAATGGAAGAGGCGCAGCAGCGTTTGACGGAAGAGAACGATATTCTTACCGCGCTGGATAACCGTCAGTTTGCGCTCTGGATGCAGCCGCAGGTGGAGATGTCTAGCGGTAAGGTATTGAGCGCAGAAGCATTATTGCGAATGCAGCAGCCGGACGGAAGTTGGGAGCTGCCAGAAGGGTTAATCGACAGGATTGAGTCCTGTGGTCTGATGGTAACGGTCGGTTACTGGGTGCTGGAAGAGACATGCCGCCAGCTGTCAGCCTGGCAGGAACGCGGCCTGATGCTGCCTCTGTCGGTGAACCTGTCTGCGCTACAGCTGATGCACCCGAGTATGGTGTCGGATCTGCTGGAATTGTTAAATCGCTATCGCATCAAGCCAGGGACGTTGATTCTGGAAGTGACCGAAAGCCGGCATATTGATGATCCTAATGCCGCTGTGGCTATTTTACGCCCACTGCGCAACGCAGGCGTGCGTATCGCACTGGACGATTTTGGCATGGGGTATGCCGGTCTGCGACAGCTGCAGCATATGAAGTCGTTACCGGTAGATGTACTTAAAATCGATAAGATGTTTGTCGATGGCGTTCCTGAAGATTGCAGCATGATCTCCGCCATTATTCAGCTGGCTCATAGCCTTAATTTGCAGATGATCGCCGAAGGCGTCGAAACCGAAGCGCAACGCGAATGGTTATCACAAGCCGGAGTTGAAGTGGCGCAAGGGTTCCTGTTTGCAAGGCCGGTCCCGGCAAATATCTTCGAAGAACGTTATCTGACGCCGGAAAACGCTGATTACAAAAGTTAAAAAAGGTCTCGCTTGTGCGAGCCAGCTCAAAATTTTTAACATTTCTGTATCAATTATGATCCAGGTGCATTTCTGTCATGTTGAGTGGGTGTTACTTTAAGGCCGCAGGTTAAACAAAACCTTACAAGACCTGTGGTTTTTACTTTAAGGACACCCTATGAAAACCTCTATATTCAAAAGCCTTTACTTTCAGGTCCTGACAGCAATTGCCATAGGTATTCTCCTTGGCCATTTCTATCCTGAATTAGGCGCACAAATGAAGCCGCTTGGTGATGCTTTCGTTAAGCTCATCAAAATGGTCATCGCACCTGTCATCTTCTGTACTGTCGTTACCGGCATTGCAGGCATGGAAAGTATGAAAGCCGTAGGCCGCACCGGTGCGGTTGCACTGCTTTATTTTGAAATTGTCAGTACGATTGCGCTGATCATCGGCCTTATCATCGTCAACGTGGTGCAACCCGGTGCCGGGATGAACGTCGATCCGGCGACGCTGGATGCCAAAGCGGTTGCAATGTATGCAGAGCAGGCAAAAGACCAGGGGATCGTAGGTTTCCTGATGGATATTATCCCGGCGAGCGTCATTGGCGCGTTTGCCAGCGGTAACATCCTGCAGGTATTGCTGTTTGCAGTAATGTTTGGTTTTGCGCTGCATCGTCTGGGCAGCAAAGGTCAGATGATTTTCAACGTGATTGAAAGTTTCTCACAGGTTATTTTCGGCATCATCAATATGATCATGCGCCTGGCGCCGATCGGTGCTTTCGGTGCCATGGCCTTTACCATCGGTAAATATGGCGTCGGGACGCTGGTCCAACTGGGTCAGTTGATCATCTGCTTCTACATCACCTGTATTTTGTTCGTGGTGCTGGTGCTGGGCTCAATTGCGCGCGCAACCGGCTTCAGTATCTTTAAATTCATCCGCTATATCCGTGAAGAACTGCTGATCGTTCTGGGGACTTCCTCTTCCGAGTCCGCGCTACCGCGCATGCTCGATAAGATGGAAAAACTGGGCTGCCGGAAGTCGGTTGTCGGATTGGTTATACCCACGGGCTACTCGTTTAACCTTGATGGGACATCAATCTATCTGACGATGGCGGCGGTGTTTATCGCACAGGCCACCAACAGCCATATGGATATCTTCCATCAGATAACCCTGTTGGTAGTACTCCTGCTCTCCTCAAAAGGTGCTGCGGGTGTGACCGGGAGTGGCTTTATTGTTCTGGCCGCGACTATCTCTGCGGTGGGGCATTTGCCGGTTGCAGGTCTGGCGCTGATTCTCGGTATTGACCGCTTCATGTCAGAAGCCCGTGCGCTGACCAACCTGATTGGTAACGGTGTTGCAACTGTCGTTGTGGCTAAATGGGTGAAAGAATTGGACACCAAAAAGCTGGATGATACGTTGAATAACCGTGCGCCGGATGGCAAAACGCACGATTTATCCTCTTAATCTCGTCACTTATGCCCGTAGTCCCTTCCAGGACTGCGGGTGTTTGCGCATAATTACCCCCTGTGCCTGAAACTGCCGATTCGGCGGCGTCGGGATTTTTTCACTTCCTCCGTGACATTTTTATGTTCTTGCGGTCTAACACGAAGTGTTTTTAACGTCATATTCAGAGAGTCCTTTCACGGGCTGTCTTTTTATTTCCAGGATAGTTGATCAGGGGTTCACATGCAGGGCACAAAAATTCGACTTTTAGCGGGCGGCTTGCTGATGATGGCCACTGCCGGCTATGTGCAGGCAGATGCGCTCCAGCCTGACCCGGCGTGGCAACAGGGTACGCTGGCAAATGGTTTACAGTGGCAAGTCTTGGCCACTCCCCAGCGCCCCAGCGACCGTATTGAGGTTCGCCTGCTGGTTAATACCGGTTCACTCACCGAAAGTACGCAACAGAGTGGTTTCAGCCATGCGATCCCACGTATCGCGCTGACGCAAAGCGGCGGCCTCGACGCCACGCAAGCCCGTTCACTTTGGCAGCAGGGGTTCGATCCCAAACGTCCCATGCCGCCCGTTATCGTTTCCTATGATTCCACGCTGTATAACCTCAGTCTGCCTAACAGCCGTAACGATCTGCTGAAAGAGTCGCTTTCATATCTGGCCAATATTTCCGGCAATTTGAGCATTACCCCTGAAACGGTCAATCATGCGCTGAGTAGTGAAGACATGGTGGCAACCTGGCCATCAGATACCAAAGAGGGATGGTGGCGCTATCGTCTGAAGGGATCGACGCTGCTGGGTCATGATCCAGCCGATCCGCTGAAAACGCCTGTCGATGCGACGAAAATCCAGTCCTTCTACCAGAAATGGTATACCCCGGATGCGATGACGCTGATTATCGTCGGTAACGTAGATGCGCGCAGCGTGGCTGAGCAAATCAACAAAACCTTTGGCGAGTTAAAAGGTAAACGCGAAACCCCGGCGCCGGTACCGACGCTCTCTCCGCTGCGTGCAGAGGCTGTGAGCATCATGACTGATGCGGTACGTCAGGATCGTCTGTCTATTATGTGGGATACGCCGTGGCAGCCGATCCGTGAATCTGCCGCACTGCTACGTTACTGGCGCGCTGATTTAGCCCGCGAAGCGTTGTTCTGGCACATTCAGCAGGAGCTCACCAAAAACAATGCCAAAGACATTGGCCTTGGATTCGACTGTCGGGTGCTGTTCCTGCGCGCGCAGTGCGCCATCAACGTTGAATCACCGAACGGTAAGCTGAATGCGAACCTCGGTACGGTTGCGCGTGAGCTGGCCAAAGTGCGTGATAAGGGGCTGCCGGAAGAAGAGTTTAATGCGCTGGTGGCGCAAAAGAATCTGGAACTGCAGAAGCTGTTTGCCACCTATGGTCGCACCGATACCGATATTTTGATCAGCCAGCGTTTGCGCTCACTGCAAAATCAGGTGGTGGATATTGCGCCTGAACAGTATCAGCGTTTACGCCAGAGCTTCCTGAACAGCCTGAGCGTTGAGATGCTGAACCAGGACCTGCGTCAGCAACTGTCGCAAGACATGGCGTTAATCCTGCTGCAGCCAAAGGGTGAACCTGAATTCAATATGAAGGATCTACAGGCGACGTGGGATAGCATTATGGCGCCGGTTACCGCAGCGGCAACCTCGGTTGAAACGGATGAATCACATCCTGAAGTGTCGGACATCCCGCCGGTACAGTAAACCTGTAGGCCGGGCAAGCTAAGCGCCCCCGGCCTACAAGAACAACACGTTATTGCGGCATGGCGTCGCGGGGGATAATCGCCCCACGATGCTGAATGACGGTGCTTGCCGTCAGATGGCCGCGTTTTGCGGCATCAGCAGCATCGCCACCGGTCAGACGTACCGCCAGATACCCGGCGCTGAAGGAGTCTCCCGCAGCGGTGGTATCGATCACCTTCTCTTTCGGCAGTTTTACGGCCGGAACGTCGATCAGTTCTTCGCCTGCAATGGAAACCAGGCAAGAGTCTGCGCCGCGCTTCACAACCACTTCCTGAACGCCAGCAGCGTGAGTACGGGCAATCACCTCGGCAACGGGTTTTTCACCCCACAGCGCGTCTTCATCGTCCAGCGTCAGGAACGCAATATTGGTGCATTCCAGCATCTGCTGATACACCTGCTGGGTCTCTTCTTTACTGCTCCACAGGCGTGGACGGTAGTTATTGTCAAAAATGACTTTTCCACCGTTGGCACGGCATTCACGCAGCAATGACAGCAGCTTGTCACGACTTGCCGGGCTTAAAATCGCCAGGCTGATTCCGCTCAGATACAGATAGTCAAATGTCGCCAGCTCTTCGCAAATCGCGGTGGACTGTTCGCTCTCCAGCCAGAATTTTGCGGCGGCTTCATTACGCCAGTAATAGAAGGTGCGCTCGCCGGTGCTATCGGTCTCAATGTAATAGAGGCCCGGCAGGCGGTTTTCCATGCGCTGAGTTAATGAGGTATCGACGTTTTCGCCCTGCCAGGATTCCAGCATTTGTTGGCTAAAACTGTCGGTACCCAGTGCAGTCACATAGTGTACGGAAAGTGCCGCAGCATCGACCTGACGGGCGATATAAACGGATGTATTCAACGTGTCGCCACCGAATCCGCGCTGAACGTCAGCGCCTTTCTGTGACAGCTCAATCATGCATTCGCCAATCACGGCAATCTTTCTGGACATAGTCGTAACCTGCTCTGAAAAAAATTAGCGTTAGTGTGCGCTGTGGGTGTTAAGTGGTCAACTATATTAAAACATCGTTCCATTATTTTTTTGAGCCAGCACGTGTTCTGCGTCGTTTTTTGCCGCTTAGTTTCTATTTTGCGTACGGCTGAACGTAAAGTTCTGCGCCTGAGCGCCGATAACCTTTGACGAGTCCGGTCAGTCACACTCTTATTTACAGGACATCTCAGATGATAAAGCAGGTTACCCAGCAGCTAATTACGCCCGATGCGAGTATTGAAAGCTTGCAGGAGAGACGCTATTGGCTGCAGTGCGAGCGTGCTTACACCTATCAGCCGATTTACCAGACCAATGGTCGGCTGATGGCCGTTGAGCTGCTGACCGTCGTGAGCCATCCTGAAAACCCCTCCCAACGCATCGCGCCAGACCGCTATTTTGCCGAAGTAGCCGTCCGACATCGTGTCGATGTGGTGAAAGAGCAGCTTTTACAGCTTGAACAAAAAGCAGCGTTTTTCCGGGTCAATAATCTGCTGGCATCAGTGAATGTCGACGGGCCAACACTTATTGCCATGCGCCAGGATCCCGAAATCCTGAAAATCATCGAATGCCTGCCGTGGCTACGCTTTGAACTGGTGGAGCATATCCGTTTGCCGAAGGGCTCGTCGTTCGCCTCAATGTGCGAATTTGGCCCGCTCTGGCTGGATGATTTCGGTACCGGTATGGCGAACTTCTCGGCCCTGAGCGAAGTGAGTTACGACTATATCAAAGTGGCGCGGGATCTGTTTGTCATGCTGCGCCAGACGCCGGAAGGCCGCAATCTCTTCACGCTACTGTTACAGCTGATGAACCGCTATTGCCGCGGCGTAATTGTTGAAGGCGTCGAAACGCTGGAAGAGTGGCGTGATGTGCAAAACTCACCGGCTTTCGCGGCCCAAGGCTATTTTCTCTCTCGTCCAGTGCCCCTGGATACCCTCGAAGACGTTATTCTGTCCCTTTGATGAGGATGTAGAGCGCCTCCTTTTCTTCTACTGGACTATCTTTAGGACAGGCAAGGAAGGAAGTAAGGAGGTTAGACATGACGAGAACAGGTAAAATAACCACTTCAGTAATAGGGGTTTTCTTGTTGTTGATCGTCGTACTCATCATTGTGATTGCGACATTTGACTGGAACCGGCTCAAACCGACCATCAACCAGAAAGTCTCTACAGAACTCAACCGGCCCTTCGCCATACGAGGGGATCTGGGCGTGGTTTGGCAGCGCCAGCAGCAGGAAACCGGCTGGCGTAGCTGGGTTCCGTGGCCGCATATCCATGCCGAAGATATTATCCTCGGCAACCCGCCAGATATTCCTGACGTTACCATGGTGCATCTCCCGCGCGTTGAAGCCACGCTCGCCCCACTGGCGCTGCTGACAAAAACCGTCTGGCTCCCGTGGATCAAGCTGGTCAAACCCGATGCGCGGCTTATCCGCCTGTCGGAGAAAAACAATAACTGGACCTTTAACTTAGCAGGGGATGAAAATCGCGATCCCAATGCGCCGCCATCCGCGTGGTCGTTCCGGCTGGATAACATTCTGTTCGATCAGGGACGTATCGCCATTAACGATAAGGTGACGAAGTCAGAGCTTGAGATCCTGGTCGATCCGCTGGGTAAACCGTTGCCCTTTAGCGAAGTGACCGGCGCAAAGGGTAAAGAGAGCAACGCCCGCGTCGAGGACTACGTATTTGGGCTGAAAGCGCAAGGGCGATATAACGGCGAACCGCTAAGCGGTAGCGGGAAAATAGGCGGAATGCTGGCGCTGCGTGGCGAAGATACCCCTTTCCCGATTCAGGCTGATTTCCGTTCGGGCAATACGCGCGTGGCGTTTATCGGCACGATAAACGATCCGTTGAACATGGGCGGGGCGGATCTGCGGCTTAAATTCTCGGGAGATTCGCTAGGGGATTTGTACGATTTGACCGGCGTACTGCTCCCGGATACGCCGCCGTTTGAAACCGACGGGCGTCTGGTGGCAAAAATCGACCCGGAAAAATCCTCTGTTTTTGATTATCGCGATTTTAATGGCCGCATTGGCGATAGCGATATTCACGGAACGCTGGCCTATACCACCGGTAAACCGCGACCCATGCTGAAGGGGGATGTTGAGTCTCGCCAACTGAGGCTGGCTGATTTGGGTCCGTTGATCGGTGTGGATTCAGGTAAAGGGGCAGAACGGGCAAAACAATCTGAACAGCGCAAAGGTGAGAAGAGCGTTCAACCTGCGGGCAAGGTCTTGCCGTATGACCGTTTTGAAACCGACAAATGGAACGTGATGGACGCTGACGTGCGTTTCAAAGGACGGCGTATTGAGCACGGCAGCAGCCTGCCGATCAGCGATCTCTCCACCCATATCATCCTGAAAAATGCCGACCTGCGCCTGCAGCCGCTGAAATTCGGTCTTGCGGGCGGCAGCATTGTTTCCAGCATCCATCTGGAAGGGGATAAAAAGCCGATGCGGGGGCAGGCGGATATCCAGGCTCGCCGCCTGAAGCTTAAAGCGCTGATGCCGGATGTGGAACTGATGCAAAAAACGCTTGGTGAAATGAATGGTGACGCCAGGTTTAGTGGGAGCGGAAACTCGGTCGCTGCGCTGCTTGGTAACAGCAATGGCAACCTCAAGCTACTGATGAACGATGGTTTGATCAGCCGGAATCTGATGGAAATTGTGGGCTTGAATCTGGGTAACTATATCGTCGGGCAGATATTTGGTGATGACGAGGTGCGGGTGAACTGCGCGGCGGCGAATCTGGATATTGTGAACGGCGTGGCGCGTCCGCAGATTTTTGCTTTCGACACGGAAAACGCGGTCATCAATGTCACCGGTACGGCGAGCTTTGCGTCGGAGCAACTGGATTTAACCATCGATCCAGAGAGCAAAGGCATTCGTATTATTACGCTGCGTTCGCCGCTGTATGTTCGCGGCACCTTTAAGGATCCGCAGGCTGGCGTGAAGGCCGGGCCGCTGATTGCGCGCGGTGCGGTTGCTGCCGCGCTGGCAACACTGGTGACGCCAGCGGCGGCCTTGCTGGCGCTAATTTCGCCGTCAGAGAGTGACGCGAATCAGTGCCGGACGATCCTGTCGCAGATGAAGAAGTGACGTCTGGCCGGATGCGGTGGTTACACCGTATCCGGCAATAGAATCACAATGACTGATGGCGGGTTTCGTGGGTTAACAGCAGCGCAATCAGCGTTAACGCCGCCATCGATGCCAGATACGTACCGACCGCCGCCAGACCGTAATTCGCCTGCAGCCATGCGGCAATGTAAGGGGCAACGGAAGCGCCAAGAATCGATGAAACATTGTATGAAAACGATGCCCCCGTGTAGCGCACTTCGGTCGGGAACAGCTCCGGCAGCAGCGCGCCCATCGGACCAAATGTCAGTCCCATCAGACTCAAGCCCAGCAACAGGAAGGCGAAAACCAGCACCGGATTGCCAGAGCCGAGCAGTGGTTTAAAGGCAAACAACGCAAACAGAATGATAAGCGTGGTGATGATGAGCATGCTCTTGCGACGACCAAACGCGTCGGCCAGCAGACCCGCCACCGGCACCATAACGCCAAAGCCAATAACCGCCATCATCAGCATCCACAACACTTCATTACGCGGCAGGCCAAGTCCTACAGGCGCTGCAGCGGTGCTGAACGTCATCGAATAGACGGTCATGATATAGAACAGCGTATAGGTCGCCAGCATGATGAACGTGCCGAGGATCGTCACGCGGACATGTTTTGTCAGCAGGGTTCCCAGCGGGATTTTCACCTGTTTTTTCGCCGCAGCCACTTTGGCAAAGACCGGAGATTCATGCAGTGAGACGCGTACGTACAAACCGATAATCACCAGCACCGCAGAGAAGATGAACGGCACGCGCCAACCCCAGCTCATAAACTGCTCGTCGGTCAGCAACCAGGAGAGCAACAGGAAAGTGCCGTTGGCGAAGAAGAAGCCGATAGGCGCGCCCAACTGCGGAAATGATCCGTACAGCGCGCGTTTACGCGGCGGTGCGTTTTCCGTCGCCAGCAGCGCAGCACCACCCCATTCACCACCCAGACCTAACCCCTGGCCAAAACGCGCCAGAGCCAGCAGCAGCGGGGCGAAAATGCCGATAGTTTCATAGCCCGGCAGCAGGCCAATGACAACCGTCGAGATCCCCATGGTGAGTAGCGAAGCAACCAGCGTGACTTTGCGCCCTACGCGATCGCCAAAATGGCCGAACACAGCGGAACCGATCGGCCGTGCCACAAAGGCGATAGCAAAGGTGGCGAGCGACTGCAGCGTAGCAGCGGTCGGATCCCCCTGGGGGAAGAAGATATGCGGGAACACGATTACCGCAGCGGTGGCGTAAATATAGAAGTCGAAGAACTCAATGGCGGTGCCAATGAGCGAGGCGACGACGACTTTATTGCGCGAGTTGACCGGGGTATGTTCCTGTTCGTTGTCGAGCGTTGTGGCTGTTGCTTGCATAATATTTTCTTATTTTAGGTCGAACGAAAGGTCATATTACGCACAGCAAAAGAGACATTTCAATCTGTAACAAACCTTGGCGTTGGTCAAAAATGGAGCAAAAAGGGGATAATTTTTAGGCTGGAGATTTCACTTCCATGAAATGCTTCACAAAATTTAAAACTTGGATGATAAAACTGGTTTTTGGTTAAATAAAAGTTACAGGCTGGATTTATTCACTAAATCAGTAAGAACAGGCGGCATTATAATTGCCGGATGGCGCTGCGCTTATCCGGCCTACAAAACTCACCCGTAGGCCGGATAAGACGCGTGCGTCGCCATCCGGCAATTCACAACTAATCCGGCGGTGGCTATTGAGTTTTCCCCGGCATTCGCGGGTCGTCTTTGTATTCCGCCGTGGCAATCCAGGCTGCGCAAAACAGCGTCAGACGGGCGAAGAAGTAGAAAAATGCCATCAGTCCAAGCACGGAACCAAACGCCGCGCCTGACGGTGATTGGACCAACGATGGCAGCGTGTACGTCATGATCATTTTGATGACTTCAAACCCCAGCGCCGCGATAAACGTACCGCGAATGAGCGCTTTCTTACGCGGTCGGTGACGCGGTAGCCGCCAAAAAATCCAGAAGAACAGCAGGTAGTTGGCGAAAATAGAAATGGCCAGGCCGATCAGTCGCCAGGCGGGCTTCAACCAGTCGATACCGTCGAGATACAGCGCAGAGATAATCATCTGCTGGGCGGAACCGGCGATGGAGGTAATGGACAGAGTAACAATCAGCGCAATCAATAAGCCAATCAAGGACACAAAATCACGCAGATATTTGACCCAAATTTTTTCCTGATCCTGTGGGGTACGCTCCCAGACATCCCGCGACTGGGCACGAATCGCTTCGCGCAGGTTTCCCATCCAGTTAATTCCGGAATAGAGCGCAATGCCAAGCCCTACCAGACCCACGGTGGTACGTTGCTGAACGGCGGTATTGATGGTGTTTTTCAACGTGGAGGCGAGCGTCGGGTCGCTGACGTTGAGCAGAATTTTGCTGAAGATATCCTGCAACAGCGTAGGGTGCGAAGCGAGAATAAAACCTGCGGCGGCAAACGACACCATCAGAATGGGGATCATCGACAGAAACGAGAAGTAGGTGATGGCGGCGCCAAACTGGTTTCCCATGCGGTCATTAAAACGCTCTGCGGCACGAATCATATGGGCGATGACGGGCTGACGTTGAATTTTATCGGCGAAGGTCAGGGCGGTTTTCAACGCCTGATTGGTCGTACCGTCGGTTTCTGTTTTTTTACGCTCCTGGGTCTCAATTTTTGGGATCGGTGCGTGCTCAAGTTCCTGAATGGGGCGTTTAATTTCTTTTTCCTGCGTCATCAGGGCAGTAATCCTTGTTTTATTCATTCTCAAGACAGTATAGCTTGTCAGTCCACGTAGTCTTTCATCACGCCGGTCAACCATTCCATAAACAGGTGTACCCGGCGGGAGAGGTTGCGGCGATGCGGATAGAGCAATGAAACCGGTAATGGCTCGGCGCGATATTGCGGCAATACTTCGACCAGTGTACCGGCGCGCAGGGCTTCACGTACACCCACGCGCGGTACCTGAATAATGCCCAGACCGGCAAGACATGCCGCATGATACGTTTCGGTACTGTTCACCGTCAGCATACCGCCGGTTTTAACCCATTTAGCACCGTTGTCTGTCGCCACTTCGAAGCCTTGCGCACGCGTTCCCAAATTGACCGAGTAGTGCACCACCGCATGGGAGGCTAAATCCTCGAGGCTTTCCGGATAACCAAAGCGGGCGAGATATTGTGGGCTGGCGCAGTTAATCTGGGTGAGTTTTCCCAGCGGGCGTGCAATCAACCCTGAATCTTTCAGCGTTCCCACGCGTACTACACAGTCGAAGCCTTCGCGGATCAAATCCACCAGACGATCGCTGCTGCTGAGTTCGAGCTCAAGGCCCGGATATTGATGCAAGAAGGTCGGTAAGCGGGGCATCACCAGATTTCTCGCCACGCCAACTGGCATATCGACGCGCAGCTTGCCGCTGATGCTGGCCGGATCGTGATGAAATAGCCCATCCAGTTCATCCAGGTTGCTCAACAGATCTTTCGCACGTTCGTAATAAATCATGCCGTCTTGCGTGAGCTGAACGCGGCGGGTAGTGCGATGCAACAACTGCGTGCCCAGATGATTTTCCAGGGCCTGGATTTGGCGCGATACGCTACCTTTAGGAAGTCCGAGGGTGTCTGCCGCGCGTGAAAAGCTCTCCAGTTCTGCGACGCGGATGAACAACTGCATTGCGTGAATTTTATCCATTCTCATGCCCTATTGTTGTTCTAAATGAAACAGTAATGCGCAGTCAGCGGTATTTATTGTTTTTCTACCACCTAATAAGCTTTGTCTCAATCTTCACAACACCTGAAATGAGGTTTCTTATGACGCAACGTATCGCATTGGTGACCGGCGGCGGCCGTGGACTCGGTAAAAACGCGGCGCTGAAGCTGGCGAGTAAAGGAATTGGTATCATCCTGACGTGGAACAGCAATGAAAAAGAAGCGCAGCAGGTTGTGGAGGAGATCCGCCAATCTGGCAGTAAAGCAGCGGCATTGCCGTTGAATGTCGGCGATATTTCGACTTTCCCACAGTTTGTTAAACAGGTGCAGGAAACCCTACGGACGCACTGGCAAAGCGACACCTTTGATTATTTATTGAACAACGCCGGGATTGGCATTAACGCACCGTATCCGGCGTTCACCGAAGCGCAATTTGACCAGCTTTTGAACATCCATTTTAAAGGTCCTTTTTTCCTGACGCAGAACCTGCTGCCGTTGATCAACAGCGGTGGACGGATCCTTAATGTTTCGACCGGGCTGGCGCGCTTTGCGCTGCCAGGCTACAGCGCTTACGCTGCCATGAAAGGCGCGATGGAGGTATTAACCCGTTATCAGGCAAAAGAGCTGGGCGAGCGCGGTATTACGGCGAATATTATAGCGCCTGGTGCAATAGAGACGGATTTTAGCGGCGGAAACGTGCGGGATAATGCGCAACTGAATGCGTACATCGCATCGCAAACGGCGTTGGGGCGCGTTGGGTTACCGGATGATATTGGCGACGCTATTGCTGCGTTGCTCAGCGATGAGCTGGCCTGGATGACGGCGCAGCGTATCGAAGTCTCTGGCGGGATGTTCCTGTAATCGACCCTCTTTTGGTCAGCCTTTGGAGCAATAGAAAACTGGCGCGCCATCATAGTTAAAAATATAGCTGGTGGCGTTTGCCGGTATTATCTGAAATCTGATCCCGCGATCGCGGTGCTGAAAGAAATCGGGGATAAACGTTCTGAAGAGTTCATTCTTCTTCGGGAGTGGATTTGTTTCATCAGAAACCATGATCACTTCCCCATCCTCATGCCAGTATTTAAACGTCACTTTATTACTGACGGACTGAGACTGAGCGCCATCTTCTGTATATTCCCCCACGGCTTCATAGTTACCAATACCGTTATTAAGATTAAAGTCCAGGATCATATCCAGTACCGAATTATCATACACAATGGCGGTGTGGATCTCACAGCTAAAATTCGCTCGCTGATGTTGAATATAAACGGCGGTCAATAGCGGTGCCGCAATCGCCAGAGCAATCAGCGACCAGATTAGAAGACCCTTATTTATTTTCATTATATTGCTGCTTGTAATAAATGGAGCGGCAACGTGTGGCGCTCTTTTGTGGGTTATTATCGCAAATTAACACCGTTACACCACGCTGCGCATGGTTGAGGGTTAAATAAGCATTTTCGCCTTCATGACAACTGAATGGATAGCGACCGGACAACGCTTCAAATGCGCTTTGGCTTTTGTCACGATCGTACCAGGAAGAGAAAACCGTGCATCCGTTCATTTGGCCAACAGGGTGATAGCGAGCAAAAATGGGCTCTTCATATTTCCAGGTCTGATAAAGGACGCTGCAGGAGAGAATAAACAGCAGGAGAGCTACCCAGTACGGCCACAAACGCTTTGGTGATGTTTTAGTGGCCCCGACAAATGCTTCTGTTTGTTCAGATGATGGTGCGATTAAAACGGGGTCGGCAGATATTTTCTGCGGTTTAATAAAATTGTCCCGCTCACCCGAAACAACCCGGGCGATACACTTAAAGCCCGCCTTGGGCAGCGTTTTTACCACATCATCAGCCAGACCCGCCGCCTTCAGCGCTTTGCGGATGGATGAAATCGTCTGATAAAGCGCATTGGTCGTGACAACCGCTCCCTGCTTTTCCCATACAGCAGAGAAAAGATAACGTTGTGTAAGCACTTCTCCATTGTGTTCAAGTAGTTGCGCCAGGCATTCATTTACCGGGCCATGCAGAGTGACCGCGCGTTCCGGGTAACTCGCTAATGACCCAAGGCGGCGAAGTTCCGGTTCAAATATTACCGTTTCGTTTATCAGAAACACTTTATTCATGACATGACCATTTGCGGCCGTTCAGGGGCCGGATTGTCCGCGATGTTTAACTGGCTTGCGCGTAAAACTTCTGATTCAGATTTTTTAGTTTGTAAATCAAATAATTATCGTTATATCTGTCAGCGTGTTTCACGCGTTTCCCCTCAAGTTGTGCGCTATGATTCAGTATAAATCAAAAAATATCACTGCTTCTTGTGGCCGATTGCTCTTATCGTGGCGTCAATGTGATAAAGGGAGCAGACGATACAGCGAGTCAGGGGGTTAAGGATTTAATTCTTTAGAATTATAAAAATTCGACATTAAAAGTTGAGTGTTCGATCGCTTATGCGAAAACAGGGTACATGCTCTGAAAATTTCACATATGAAGAATAATAAACCGTGAATTTAATTTATAACTTCTAATCTACCATAAACGAATGCTAAACGACCGGTTCCTTATAGTACATCGGGTTGTGGATTGGAAAGCATTCATAGCAGCCATATAATCCACCACATAAACGGTATGGATTATCTCAACGCTTATATGTAGAGGTGCATGTTAGTCTTCATTTAACGTGGGTATAAGATATGGGCTATCGTCTATATGGATTTATGATCGGTGATGAAATTCATTTTGACATTTCTAATCGCCGACTGTATCGGCTTACAGGTAGCCATACCGAGAAAAGTCTCGCTTTTGCGTCAATTTATTTTAATGAAACAATGTTAAGGCTTTTCCTGTATTTATTAATGAATGCCAGGAGCCAGCCGGTAACGAAAGAAGAGTTATTTGAAAAAATCTGGGAGGCGCACAGTCTGAGCCCCTCCACGCAAAGATTATGGCAGGTTCTGCATAATCTTAATAATAAACTTAGCCTGCTGGGGTTACCCAGGGATTTTATTCTTAATATAAGAGGGCGGGGGTATATTATCAATTATCCTGATGTCATTCCCGTTTATTATAGAGTGAGCGAACTCCCGACTCACGCCGTTAAAAAAAGGGAGAAGACAGATAACCTGAGTGAGTGATGTCAACCCAGGTATTTGCCCTGAGCACGCAGGTGTGAGGGGCTTTTTTTTATCGTTACCTTTTCTATATCTATTTTCTATTAATGTTCGTTAAATAGCATTGTTGTTCGGTATATACCGACTCTGGGGTAATATATGGGCATAATTAATCGGTTTACCAATTTAAAAGTCAGTAAGAAATTATTCTTTGGATTTTCAATCGTCCTGCTTGTTACGCTTGCTATTCTGGTTTCGGGTTTGCTTGGTTTGGCAAATATCCAGGACAAAGTGAGAAAAAACGGACATACCACCGATCTGTTTAACGCGCTGTCCGAGGTACGCCTGGGACGCACGAATTTTCAGTATACGCTGGACCAGAAATATCTGGATCAAATCAACGCCGCCACCAAACGCATGCAGGGTATTGCCGTTGAGATGGATACGTTGTCCTGGTCCCAGGAGGGGAAAAAGGCGCTGGACGATACGGTAAATGCAGTCAATAGCTACGTTGCGAGCCTTGAACCCTTTACGAAAGCGCTTTCTGAAAAGAAAATCAGCGAACAAAAACTGAATACCCAGGGACTGTGCGATAACTCTGAGCTGGCTTCAACGCTGAGCCGGAATGGTACGCTGGACGCCCAACATGCGCTTGTTGCGGCGCAAATCGCATTTATCATGAGTGACATTGACTCACAGATGTCGCTGTATAAACAGCATCCGACAGATGAGTTAATGAATGGGATCCGCAAACGTCTGGAGACGGCAAAGTCCGATACCGGGCAACTGCTGTTGGTTGCTTCTGAAGATCAAAAGGTCTGGTTGCAGTCCGGGCGTGAAAACATGCAGAGCGTAGCGGCTGAGCTGGTCAATTACAAAAGCGTTTGGGATCAACAGGCAGCGCTCTCCGATACCTTGACTGGCAAAGCGGTCACGCTGACCCAGGCGATTCAGACGTTATTTAGCATGCAGCAGAAAAAGGTCACCGATACGGTAGAGAGCGTCCAACTGCAGATGGGCATAGTCGCCGTTATTGGTATCGCGCTGGGCGTCCTGCTGGCAATGGGGATTACCTTATCCGTTACTCGTCCGCTGAACGAAACCCTGCGCGTGGCGGAACTTATCGCCAGGGGGGATTTAACCAGCACCCTGACCAGTACGCGTCGTGATGAGCCGGGCCTGCTCATGCAGGCGGTTTCCACCATGAACAGCAACCTGAAAAACATCATTAACGATGTGCGTGACGGCGTGGATAGTGTTGCCAGGTCGTCCTCAGAAATTGCGGCGGGGAATATGGATTTATCGGCCCGCACTGAGCAACAGTCTGCCGCGGTAGTGGAAACTGCCGCCAGTATGGAAGAGCTCACCTCGACCGTCGCGCTGAACGCTGAAAATGCTAACCATGCGCGACTGCTGGCGGATGAAGCCTCACAGAACGCGACGGAAGGAAGCACGATCTCACTGCAGGTGATTGAGACCATGAAGAGCGTGCGCGACAGTTCGCACCGTATTTCTGAAATCACCACCGTCATTAACAGTATTGCTTTCCAGACTAACATTCTGGCGCTCAATGCCGCGGTAGAAGCTGCCCGTGCGGGCGATCAGGGGAAAGGTTTCGCCGTGGTTGCGGCTGAAGTGCGTACGCTTGCCCAACGCAGCGCTCAGTCAGCAAAAGAGATTGAAAACCTGATTAATGAGTCCGTGGTGTATGTGGATAACGGTTTTCACCTGGTGGAGAGCGCGGGCGTTGCGATGACCAGGATTGAGACTTCCGTGTCTCAGGTGCGCGATATCATGAATGAAATTGCCGCCGCGACCGATGAACAAAGCCGCGGGATTTCGCAAATTGCGCAGGCCATGGCGGAGATGGATACCACTACCCAACAAAACGCCGCTCTGGTTGAAGAGTCTTCGGCAGCGGCCAGCTCGTTGGAGGAACAGGCCGTACAACTTGAAAAAGTGGTGTCGATCTTCCGCGTGTCGAACGATCAAAGCGCCATTGCGCGAAACCACAAGGTAAAAGGTGGGAACACCGTCAGGCCGACCTCGATGGTACGTCCTTCCTCTAACGACCAGGACGACTGGGTCAAGTTCTGATGATTGCCGTGCGGCTGTTCTGGACCGGCTGCCGCACGCTTGAGGCTCGTGATGATTACCATAACCAGGCAACTCCCGACATTATTCTCTGACGCCAGTGGCTTGCTGGCCCGTTTCCTTACCTGTGCGCCGGTAAAAGCGTTGAAGACAGCCATTGCTCAGCGCCAGTTCAGACCAGTGTATCAGCCCATTTTTAACAGCCAGACGGGTAAAATAGCAGGTATTGAGGTGCTCGCCCGATGGACGCATCCTCAGTATGGCATTATTCCCCCTGATGAATTTATTCCCCTGGCGGAGGAGCAGGGCCTGATTGCCTCGCTGACGCATCAACTTATCCAGCAGGTCATTGCCGATCTGCAGCCACGACTCCCTCTTTTCCCCAAAGGACTTTACCTTAACCTGAATCTGAGCCCCGAAAACTGCCTCGATCCGCGCTTTGAATCGGACGCCGTGGCGCTCATGCAAAAACTTGCCCCAGGTCAGGTTCAACTGGTTATCGAAATTACCGAAAGCCGCCCTCTGCACTTTACCCCTCAGTTAAGCGAGTGGTTTGCCTCGTTGAGGAAATCCAATATCGCCGTGGCGTTAGATGACTTTGGGACGGGGTACTCGAATCTGTGTTACCTCCACGCGCTGGAACCGGAGTTCATCAAGATAGACAAACTGTTTGTCGGCCAGATTGGCGAGGGAGGTGATACCAGGATTATCGATACGCTTATTGAGCTGGCGCAAAAGATGAATCTGCGCATGATTGCCGAAGGCGTTGAGACTCGGGCTCAGGCTGACTATCTGCGCGTAAAACGCTGTGATTTTTTACAAGGGTATTATTTCTGCAGACCCGTTCCGCTTGAAGAGCTGATTGGAGTAATGCAATCACCTGCAATCTTTAGCGTCGATTGATACGGCAATGCTGCCCGGGTAAACCACAGGTGATGATCATTTGATGCGACATTTCGTTTTGTAACATATTTGTCTGTTATTGTGAGTTCCTTATTTTTAGCTAAGAATATAGACTCTGAAAATTAATATTAACGTTCCGATTTTGAACCTCCAGTATTAAGGATTTTCTTAATATTGGACCCCGTTTTTGATCCTTTGTGTGATTCTTTGGTTTGAGCGGTAACTATTCATAACTTCTCCTTTTTTCTTTTCCGTCTATCGGTAAAATGGCCTCCGCCAAATGGTGACTTCTTATTTTACCCCTCGGGTAATACCCTTCCGCGTGTTAAGGCTAATATCTTATTCAGACGGAGATAAATAATGCAGGTAATAATGTTTGACAGGCAGTCAATATTTATTCATGGAATGAATGTAAGTTTGCAAGAGCATATTCCAGGAGTGGATGTTCAGGGTGTCAGTCAGGCAGATGACCTTTGGCAGATGCTGGAAGACAGCCCTGATGCGTTGGTTATGCTGGATGGCGACCTTGATGCAGAGTTCTGCCGTAGCTTGCTGCAACAGATAGCAGAACGCTTTGCGACGGTAAAAGTGCTGGTAACCGCAACGGATTGCCGTAAAAAGTGGCTGCAGGAGGTCACGCAATTAAATGTGCTGGCCATTGTTCCGCGTGATTCTGACGCGGAAACCTTCACGCTGGCTCTCAATAGCGTCGCGATGGGGATGATGTTTATCCCCAGAGATTGCATAACTGCTACCGAAAGCGGTGGGCAAAATATCAGATTGCTCAGCGCGCGTCAGCGGGAGATTCTGACGATGCTGGCCGCCGGAGAATCTAATAAACAAATTGGTCGATTGTTAAATATCAGCACCGGAACGGTAAAAGCCCATCTTGAATCGCTGTATCAGCGCCTGGAGGTAAAAAACCGTACCCAGGCGGCAATGATGTTAAACGACGCCATGTAATGGGCACATATTTCACAGTCAGAATGTTTCTGGCTGTGAAATAGCCACCGGCCAGATTTCTTTAGCGCAAAATCGGGCAATCCCCACGCTGAATATCCATATAATTAATGCTTCCAGCTGAAACCTGTCTTTTATTTGCGGCATTTCCTTATGGATGAATGCCTCGCAGATACGCATATCCGCGAGCAGTAATGTTTCTGCCTGCATCGCTGTTATTGGGGTAGCAAAGGTTTCGTTTGCGGTGATTTCATGCCCGTGGCCAATAACCCAAATTCCCTTTTTGTCCTGATACTTTTCCAGCGACAGGCCCTGCCATTGCTTAATAAATGTGACACAGGCGGGCGTGAAAGGCGTCGAACGCAGCGGCATAATAATCTCTGTGCAAAGAGACCTATTCTAAGTAATGCTCACCGTTACGCCAGTTGCCACCCAGCCAGTTTTTACAGCAATATGCCTTATGGCGCGGGCGGCTGATATTCATGTTTTAACAGGCCAAAAATCCAGTCATCATCTTGCAGCGGTTGACTGATGAGACGCGAGGTGTGCAGTACAGGCACTGGCTTATCCCCTGAATAATTTGCAATGATTGTGCGGAAGTCACTGTAAAACACTTTTATTTACTATATGAATATGTTTTGGTCGGCGTCACAGCGCTGCGTTTATAAAAAGATAACTACATACCATTGTGAGACCGTACTTTTTGGGGCCTTTTAGGGAAGATAATGACCAATAGCGCATTACAGGCGACATGTACACCATTTGAACATTGTTTGGGGATAATCCGCCAGGCGTCGGTAGAAATATTGCTGATGCTGGGTGTGCACGTAGCAGAGGGGAAAGATCCACGCTGGTTTCTCGAGCAGCTTGACCAGGCACGACTGAATCTGGGCGGTTGGGGAGTTGTCGCCAGACGGTTGCAGATGAATGATGCGCAATTGAGCCAGTTCACTTTGCGCCTGCGTCATCTTCAGCAGAGCGTACCCCAATATGAAAATGGTCAGGACGTCAGTGAAAACCAACTGATTTCTGCGCTGCGTTTTGTCGCCTCTCTGGAACAGTTGCGCCAGCAACAGCCCATCCTGAAGTATTCAACCGATATTGAACGTGCAGAACCGGATGCACAGATGCGGGCGCAGCGTCAGCTTCGCGCAATAGAATTAACCCTCAAATCCCTGATTGCGCGGGTATGGCCGGATCAACATCCGCTCAACAGCTTCCTGAAACAGCACTTTGGCGGTGAACGCTTGCGTCGCTGGTTAAAGCTGGGGGAAAGCCGGGATGCGCTGGACGGCATGATGTTTAGCGAACTGGCGCTGATGGTCGTCGATAAGAAATTATTCGTACGCCACTTTACCCAGATTTTTAACGATACCTCAGTGCTCATGTCGTTTGTTGAGCCACGTATCACGCTGCGGATGTTCCTGGATGATTGCCGCCTCGCCCGTAACTGTGTTATCGCGCAGCAACCTCTAACCTCAGTACAACTGCTGCTGCTGGATTACCAGTACCGTCAGATTACTCACTCTGTGCAGCGAGCATTTGAAGAACGGCGTACGCGCATTAATCCTGCGTCGTATCTGGAGTCAGATGAGGCGACGGTTCGCCAGTTTTGGGAAGCCGCAAAGCAAAAAGACGAGCAGGCGGGTGGTGATAAACAAGAAATCGCAGACAGTATCGATCCGCCGGAGAAGCGGACCAAACGCACGGCAGAAGAACGTGAGCAGCTAATTTCCGGCATGTTGTGGGTCGCGGTAGGCGTGATGGTGCTGGCGATTTCGCTGGGTGCGTTCTGGTTATTCACTGCGCCAGCGCCACAGGCGCCATCCGGGCAATCCGTTGAAATTGTGCAGGAAGAACCGCGACGTGACGCCCCCAGCGCGCGGGAGGCGGTAACCCGAATGGGGATCACCTGGGATGCCTTTAACATGCGCGCGGCTATCGATCGCAATGACACCCGCGTGACGTCTCTGTTCCTGCAGGGCGGAATGGACTGGAAGCTGGCATGGACGGAGCAGGCGTTCTCGGCGGGCAATACCGAGGTGTTGAGGCTGCTGCTGCGTTACCCTTCGCAAATGGACGAAAGCAAACCATGCCGACAGTTTATGACCACGCTCAGCCATGCGATGTCGAATGGGGCGTCGCTCACTTCGCTGCACAAAAGTTATCTGCAAAGTTTTTGCTCAGTGCCTGCGGTCGTCGCACGTCAGCAGTATGATCTTGAACAGGCCGAGCTGCGCGTTCGCGCCCAGCCAAGCCCGGAAAACAAGAAATGGCAGAAAATTCACGCCGAACTGTATGATGCGATTAACTGACAGCCTGATGATTCAGACCGTCAGCCGCTAGGGCTCGCCATACAGACCGATGAGTCTGCGCACCACGCCATTGGTCCAGCCAAAGCCGTCCTGCAACGGATATTCCCCGCCGCCGCCTTCGCGCGGCGCGGCATCCGCTATGTGGTATTTTTCGATAATCTTATGGTGTTCCTGATAAAAGAGATTCACCGTTTTCAACCAGTTACGTGCGATTTCATCTCCGAGATGATCGTCTCCGTACAGTTTGAAACCCTGGATCGCCATCCACTGCAGCGGCGCCCAGCCGTTGGGCTTATCCCACTGCTCACCGGTTTCATGCTCCGTGGCTAAAATCCCGCCAGGCGTTAGCAGGCGGCTACGCACCGCATTGGCAAGTCGGTCGGCTTGTTCATGGGTTGCCATGCCGACATACAGCGGCACAATACTGGCGGCAGAGAACAGGGCCATTTGCTCGCGTCGCCAGTCGTAATCACGATAGCAGCCGTTTTCATCGTCCCAGAGATAGCGGTTCACCGCATCGCGGCGGTCACTGGCTTTCTGGCGAAACTGCGCTTCAGTTTCTTTGTCGCCTTTCAGTGCCGAAATATTGGCGATAGTGCTTTCCAGCTTGTAGAGGAATGCGTTCAGGTCAATCGGGATGAACTGAGTGGTGCGTATGCTGGCAAGGCGGCCTGCGTCGCGTAGCCAGCGCGAGGAGTAATCCCAGCCGGAGGCCGCGCCCGCGCGTAAATCCCGATACACCTCATTGGGTGGGCGACCCGAATGCTTAGCGGTCTCGACGTCTTCAAGCCACGACTCATCGCGTGGCGTGTCGCGATCGTCCCAATAGCGGTTGAGTAGAGAGCCGTCAGACATTCTGATCACGTGACGGTAGGCCTGGTTAAGCACCAGGGAGTCAGCGCCATCCATCCAGAACGCGTACTCCATTTTTAAATGATCAAGGTAACGACGCGCGCCGCGTACGCCATCCTCTTCAAACAGTTCCACCATCAGCGCAAAAACTGGCGGCTGCGAGCGGCTCAGGTAATAAGTACGGTTACCGTTCGGGATGTGACCATAGTTTTCAATCATCCAGGCAAAGTTATCCGCCATACATTTCAGCAGGTCTTCGCGACCGCTCTCGGCCAGGCCCAGCATAGTGAAATAGGAGTCCCAGTAGTAGGTTTCGCTAAAACGTCCGCCGGGCACAATGTATGACTGCGGTAATGCCAGCAGGGAGGACCAGGGGATGTGATCCTGTGGCTCGCGCGTCAGTACTGGCCACAGTTGATCAATATGCTCTTTCAGCGAATTTTCCGGGTCAGAAACGTATTCACTGGAGGGCGTTTCCGGGAGCCAGAAGTGGTTCTCGACAAAGCGTCGCAGATCAAAGTCGCGGTGGCGTTTAACCTTGCGATAGCGGATTAAAATGTCCAGCGGGTCCATTTTGGGCGCGCAATCGGGAAAGGTTTTGCTATCTGCAAACAGTTTTGACGACTGAACGTGTTCGAACAGTTCGAGGTAACGATCGGCGGGGGTTAACGCATCTGAGGCGGGTAACCCTGCAATCATCTCCGGTTCAGGCTCCGCCTCAATCATTTCATCCAGCTTTAACTCGCACGGATCCATTTCATAAAGCAGATCGATGTCGATCGTCATTTCTTCAGAAGGGGCGTGGGGTAGTTTCTGGTTGAGCATAATGAGAAAGACCTCCGATGGACGTTGAAAGATTAAGGCTATTGCCCGCTCGTCAGTTAAGCGTAGACATTCGCTTCGGTGTCTGGTGAGTAAAGCGTGCGGTCGATCACGTTTTAATGCTGGGCAATATTTAAAAAATAAGACTATCCCAATGAAAATAATGAATAATTCAGAATTCTGCGCGACCTGAAGATATTCCATTTTCAGAACATTCGATTGCAACGAGGTGTGAACAAAACAGGTAACGTCTTATCTCTATAATAGGCACAGGCTATTCTATCGATAGTTCTCCCCCATGTAATTGCTTGATACTTATCAAAATAGTAATCCCCTCATTTCCTATGATGGTCAGGTCCGACAAAGACTGTGTGTTAATTAGTCTATTTTCTGGGTCACAATAACTCACAACGGTGAGGGTAAAAATAATGAAAATCATTACCCGTCTTACTGCGATTGCTATAGCTGGCATCGCGATTTGTTATTTTGGATTATCCGGTTATGTGTGGTATCACGATAATCAACGTAGCAAACAGGCTGATGTTCAGGCCTCTACGCTGGAAGAAAATAATAAAGTATTAGGGTTCTTACGCGAAAAAGGATGCGATTATTGTCACACCCCTTCAGCCGAATTACCTTTCTATTCTTCTTTTCCTGTCGCTAAACAGTTGATGAATTACGACATTCAACTGGGATACAAATCATTCAATCTTGAGGCCGTTCGTGCGGCGCTGGTCGGGGATAAACCCGTATCGCAAAGCGACCTGAATAAAATTGAATGGGTGATGCAGTACGACACCATGCCACCGACGCGTTATACCGCATTGCACTGGGCTGGCAAGGTAAGCGATTCGGAGCGAGCCGAGATCCTGGGCTGGATTGCGAAACAGCGTGAGCAGTACTACGCCAGTAACGATACCGCCGCACAGCATCGTAACGAACCTGTGCAGCCGATACCGGAAAGTATCCCGACCGATGCCCGCAAAGTGGCGCTGGGCTTTACGCTTTACCACGACCCGCGTATTTCCGGCGATAGCACAATTTCTTGCGCCCACTGCCACGCCCTGAATGCGGGCGGCGTGGATGGCCGGAAAACATCAATCGGCGTAGGCGGCGCGGTTGGGCCTATTAATGCGCCAACGGTATTTAACTCGGTCTTTAACGTAGAACAATTCTGGGATGGCCGTGCGCCAACACTGCAGGCGCAGGCGGGTGGTCCACCGCTCAATCCAATTGAAATGGCGTCTAAATCCTGGGATGAAATCATCCAGAAACTGGATAAAGACCCGACCCTGAAGCAAGAGTTTATCGCTGTTTATCCGCAGGGATTCAGCGGGGATAATATTACCGATGCGATTGCCGAGTTTGAGAAAACGCTGATCACGCCAAATTCGCCGTTTGATAAATGGCTGCGTGGTGATGAAGGCGCGTTAACGGCCCAGCAAAAACATGGCTATCAGTTATTTAAAGATAATAAGTGCGCGACCTGTCATGGCGGTATTATTTTAGGCGGACGTTCATTTGAACCACTGGGTTTGAAAAAGGACTTTAATTTCGGCGAGGTCACTGCCGCAGATATTGGCCGCATGAACGTCACCAATGAATTACGTGACAAGCTGCGTCAAAAAGTCCCTGGCTTGCGTAACGTTGCGCTGACCGCGCCTTATTTCCATCGCGGTGATGTGCCAACGCTCGACGGTGCGGTAAAACTGATGCTGCGTTATCAGGTGGGTAAAGAACTGCCGCAGGAAGATATCGACGATATCGTGGCGTTTCTTGAGAGTCTGAACGGTGTGTATACGCCGTATATGCAGGGTAAATAAGAGAAAACCGGATGGCAAAGCGCCATCCGGTTTTTAATTGCTTAACGCATGGTAACGAACTCTTCTGCTGCCGTTGGGTGAATCGCAACGGTGTTATCAAAGTCTTTCTTGGTTGCGCCCATTTTCAGAGCCACCGCGAAGCCTTGCAGCATTTCATCCATCCCAAAACCGATGCCGTGAATACCGACAATCTTCTCTTCCGGACCGACGCAAACCAGCTTCATGCGGCACGGCTGACGGTGCGTGGTGACAGCGGTATACATCGCGGTAAACGATGATTTATACACTTTCACCTGGTCATCGCCGTGCTGTTCGCGAGCCTGCTGCTCGGTTAAGCCCACGGTGCCAATTGGCGGGTGGCTGAAGACCACGGTCGGGATGTTGCTGTAGTCTAAATGCTCGTCCGGTTTGTTGTTAAATAGACGCTCGGACAGGCGACGGCCCGCGGCAACAGCAACCGGCGTCAGCTCAACGGCACCGGTGTTATCGCCGACGGCATAAATTCCCGGCACGCTGGTGTTCTGATATTTATCAACGACGATGTAGCCTTTTTCGTTGGTTTTCACGCCAGTCGCCGCCAGGTTGAAGTTGTCGGTAGCAGGTTCACGACCAATTGCCCAAATCAGGCAATCTACCGTTTCGCTACGGCCATCTTCCAGTTGCAGGGTCAGACTGCCGTCAGCATTTTTAACGACTGCTTTCGGAATTGCATGAGTATGCAGAGTCGGGCCTTCGGCGTTCATCACCTCAACCAGCGTGTCGACGATCATTGGATCGAAGCTGCGCAGCGGCGCGTGTTTACGTACGAACATATGCGTTTGGGCACCCAGGCCGTTTATCACGCCCGCCAGCTCAACGGCGATATAGCCTGCGCCAACAACAGCCACGCGTTTTGGCAGCGCTGGCAGTTCAAAGAAGCCATCGGAGTCGATACCGTATTCCACACCCGGAATGCTCGGATGGCTCGGGCGACCACCGGTAGCAATCAAAATATGATCGGCAGTAATGGTTTCTCCGTTCACTTCAATGGTTTTGGCATCTACAAAGCGGGCAAAGCCTTTAATCACATCGACATTATTTTTGCCCAGCACGTTGTCGTACGAGGTATGAATGCGGTCGATATAAGCGGTACGCGTGGCGATCAGTTTATCCCAGTCGAACTTATTGATGGTGGTGTCGAAACCGTAATCCGGACCGTACATGTGGATCGCTTCGCGGACCTGTGCGGCATGCCACATCACTTTCTTCGGTACGCAGCCAACGTTAACGCAGGTGCCGCCTAACTCTTTGGCTTCAATCAGTGCGCATTTCTGGCCGTACATTGCTGCACGGTTAATGGAGGCAATACCGCCGCTGCCGCCGCCAATAGCGATGTAATCATAGTGCTTGGTCATGACCGCTCCTTCATGTTCATTGTAGGGCGGAGAAGCGTTACGCCATCCGCCAAAATATTCGCGATTGTATACCTGATATTAAAAGGTTCCACCGATGGCTGCGATTACTCCGGCACGATCCAGCTTACCGAGGTATGGCCGGTTCCTGCCGGTACCAGTTTGCTGTGCAACCACGGCAGAACGTTGTTCATCTGCTGCTCCAGCTTCCACGGCGGGTTAATCACAATCATGCCGGACGCCGTCATGCCGCGCTGATCGCTGTCCGGGCGTACCGCCAGCTCAATTTGCAGAATTTTGCGGATGCCGGTGTCTTCGAGATCGTGGACCATGCGCTTGATTTGCTGGCGCAAAACCACCGGATACCACAGCGCATAGGTGCCGGTCGCGAAACGCTTGTAGCCTTCGTTAATACCGGTTACCACCGCCTGGTAGTCACTTTTGATTTCATATGGTGGATCGATAAGGATCAGCCCGCGACGGGAAACTGGCGGTAATTTTGCTTTTAGCTGCTGATAACCATCGGCTTTGGCCACGCGAGCGCGCTCATCCTTCTGGAATTCGCCGCGCAGCAGAGGAAAGTCGCTCGGGTGCAGTTCAGTTAATTGCAGGCTGTCCTGTTCGCGCAGCAGCTGGCGAGCAATTAACGGAGAGCCCGGGTAGTAGCGCAACTGACCGCTACGGTTGAAGTGCTGCACCACACCAATGTAGGGTTCCAGCTCGGCAGGCAAATCGTCCTGCTGCCAGATACGGGCGATCCCTTCAAGATATTCACCGGTACGTTCGGCATGCTCACTGCTCAGCTGATAACGGCCTGCGCCAGCATGGGTGTCCAGATAGAGAAACGGTTTTTCTTTCTCTTTGAGCGATTCAATGATCAGGCTCTGAACGGTGTGTTTAAGGACGTCGGCGTGGTTGCCAGCGTGATAACTGTGGCGATAACTGAGCATGGGTAAACGTGTTCCAGGTTATAAACGTAGGCCCGAAAACAGCGCGATATCGGGCGAAAATAAAGCGTATCGCCACAGTATACAGAAAACTCGTCACTGCCGCGAAAGCGCAACGCCTGGCATTGAAATCCTCTACACTTAACCCCATTGTACAAATTAATATGCACAGCGCCGGATACGCGCTTCATTCACTCTTTTCAACAGGACCGCGCTAATGACCAATCCATTGCTGACTCCCTTCGAACTGCCGCCGTTTTCTAAAATTCAGCCTGAGCACGTTGTGCCTGCCGTCACTAAGGCGCTGAATGATTGCCGCGAAAACGTTGAGCGAGTGGTTGCGCAGGGCGCGCCGTACACCTGGGAAAATCTCTGCCAGCCGTTGGCAGAAGTTGACGATGTGCTGGGGCGTATTTTCTCTCCGGTTAGCCACCTGAACTCGGTTAAAAACAGCCCGGAATTGCGCGAAGCCTATGAGCAAACGCTGCCGCTGCTGTCTGAATACAGCACCTGGGTTGGGCAACATGAAGGTTTGTATCAGGCGTACCGCGATCTGCGTGATGGCGATCATTACGCCACTCTGAACACCGCACAGAAAAAAGCGGTCGATAACGCACTGCGCGATTTTGAACTTTCTGGTATTGGTCTGCCGAAGGAAAAACAGCAGCGCTATGGCGAGATCGCTACCCGCCTGTCTGAACTGGGTAACCTGTACAGCAACAATGTGCTTGATGCCACCATGGGCTGGACTAAGCTGGTGACTGATGAAGCGGAACTCTCCGGCATGCCGGAGAGCGCGCTGGCCGCCGCAAAAGCCCAGGCTGAAGCTAAAGAGCAGGACGGCTATCTGTTAACGCTGGATATCCCAAGCTACCTGCCGGTCATGACCTACTGCGACAACCAGGGACTGCGTGAGGAGATGTATCGCGCTTACTCCACTCGCGCGTCTGACCAGGGACCAAACGCTGGCAAATGGGACAACAGCCCGATAATGGAAGAGATCCTCGCGCTGCGCCACGAACTGGCACAGCTGTTGGGTTTCGAAAGCTACGCTTTTAAATCGCTGTCCACCAAAATGGCGGAGAACCCGCAGCAGGTGCTCGACTTCCTGACCGATCTGGCGAAACGCGCCCGTCCGCAGGGTGAGAAAGAGTTAGCCCAGCTGCGCGCCTTCGCAAAAGCGGAATTTGGCGTTGATGAGCTGCAGCCGTGGGATATCGCTTACTACAGCGAGAAACAAAAACAGCACCTCTACAGCATCAGCGACGAGCAGTTGCGCCCATATTTCCCGGAAAACAAAGCCGTTAACGGCCTGTTTGAAGTGGTTAAACGTATTTATGGCATCACCGCCAAAGAGCGCACCGATGTTGACGTCTGGCACCCGGAAGTCCGTTTCTTCGAGCTGTATGACGAAAACAACGAACTGCGCGGCAGCTTCTATCTTGACCTGTATGCCCGTGAGCATAAACGTGGCGGGGCGTGGATGGACGACTGTGTCGGGCAGATGCGTAAAGCCGACGGTACGCTACAAAAGCCTGTTGCCTACCTGACCTGTAACTTTAACCGTCCGGTGAACGGCAAACCCGCCCTGTTTACCCACGATGAAGTGATTACCCTGTTCCACGAGTTCGGCCATGGTCTGCACCATATGCTGACTCGTATCGAAACCGCGGGGGTTTCCGGCATCAACGGCGTGCCGTGGGATGCGGTCGAACTGCCGAGCCAGTTTATGGAAAACTGGTGCTGGGAGCCAGAAGCGCTGGCATTTATCTCCGGTCACTTTGAGACCGGTGAGCCGCTGCCGAAGGAACTGCTGGATAAAATGCTGGCGTCGAAAAACTATCAGGCGGCGCTGTTTATTCTCCGTCAACTGGAGTTCGGCCTGTTTGATTTCCGTCTGCACGCGGAGTTTAACCCGCAGCAAGGGGCGAAAATCCTCGACACACTGGCGGAAATTAAAAAGCAGGTTGCCGTGGTGCCGGGCCCAACGTGGGGCCGCTTCCCACATGCCTTCAGCCACATTTTTGCTGGTGGCTATGCGGCAGGTTACTACAGCTATCTGTGGGCCGACGTGCTGGCGGCAGATGCCTTCTCTCGCTTTGAAGATGAAGGGATTTTCAACCGCCAAACCGGACAATCGTTCCTCGATAACATCCTCACCCGTGGTGGTTCTGAAGAGCCGATGGAACTGTTCAAGCGCTTCCGTGGCCGCGAGCCGCAGCTGGATGCAATGCTGGAGCATTACGGGATCAAGGGCTGATTGTTCGCGTGAAAATTTGTTTACTGGATGAAACAGGCGCCGGAGACGGCGCCTTATCTGTTCTGGCCGCCCGCTGGGGACTGGAACACGATGAAGATAACCTGATGGCGTTGGTGATGACGCCGGAACATCTGGAACTGCGCAAACGTGACGAACCTAAACTTGGCGGTATCTTCGTTGATTTCGTGGGCGGTGCAATGGCCCATCGGCGCAGGTTTGGCGGTGGCCGCGGTGAAGCGGTGGCGAAGGCGGTTGGCATTAAAGGCGATTACCTTCCGGATGTAGTCGATGCGACAGCCGGGCTGGGGCGCGATGCGTTTGTACTGGCCTCGGTAGGCTGCCGCGTCCGAATGCTGGAACGTAACCCGGTAGTGGCGGCGCTGCTTGATGATGGTCTGGCGCGCGGCTATGCCGACCCGGAAATCGGCCCGTGGCTGCAGGAACGTTTACAACTGATCCATGCCTCCAGCCTGACGGCGTTAACCGATATCACCCCGCGCCCGCAGGTGGTATATCTCGACCCGATGTTCCCGCATAAGCAGAAAAGCGCGCTGGTGAAAAAAGAGATGCGGGTGTTTCAGTCGTTGGTAGGGCCGGATCTGGATGCGGACGGCCTGCTGGAGCCTGCGCGTCAGTTGGCCACCAAACGTGTAGTGGTGAAACGCCCGGACTACGCGCCGCCGCTGGCGGATGTCGCCACGCCGAATGCGGTAGTCACGAAAGGGCATCGGTTCGATATCTACTCAGGGACAGCATAGTTTGTAGGCCGGATAAGGCGGTAGCCGCATCCGGCATTACGGCTTAAACAAACGGTGCCAGCGGATCGGCAATCTCAAACGCTACCGCACGGTCTGCTTTCGGTGGGTAAATCAGCTCGCTGACAATCGACACCTTCAGCTTCTTCGCTTCTGCGCGCGTCAGTTTCACCTGTTGGTCCCAACCTTCGGTATATACCGCGCCCCAGGCTCCCAGATCCAGACAAGTGACGTACATCTCCTGGCGGTACGGCAGCGGCGCCACGTCCAGCACGCTTGCTGCGGCGTTGTTCCCGGCGAACTTGCCCAATAAAATTGCGTGCTGGCAGGTCATTAACGCATGGTTGCCTTTGTCGTCGGTGGCGGCATAGGCCACATCGCCGGTGGCGTAGATATCATCGTGACCCACAACCTGCAGATGGGTATTTACATGCAGACGGCCCTGGCGATCGCGCGGAGCGTTAATCTGTGCTGTCAGGCTATTCGCTTGTACGCCGACCGTCCAGATAACCGTCTGCGAAGCAATCATCTGACCATCTTTCAGCGTGACGCCGGAGGCATCCACGCACTCTACTTCCGCATTGACCAGCCATTCGACGCCCAGTTCAGCGGAGGCTTCGATAATGACGTCACGTAATTCCTGGCTCCAGCGCCCGCCTGGCTGAGCGCCGCGTTCAACTACGACAACTCTGGTCTTAGCATCAGCGCCCAATATTTCGCGCAAACGCCCCGGCAATTCCAGCGCCATCTCAATCCCGGTAAAGCCGCCACCACAGACCACGACCGTATTGCGGGCCTCACTTTCCGGTTGTAATGCGAGATCCTTAATGTGCTGCTCCAGTACAGCGGCGCTCTCGAGCTGGTCGAGGTCAAACGCGTGCTCAGCGGCGCCGGCGACAATGTCGCGGTTTACGTGGCTGCCGCTGGCGAGCACCAGGCGGTCATAGCGGCGCAGATGAATTTCACCGTTGGCATCTTTCCAGCTTATCTCTTTAGAGTCCGGGAGGATCTGCTCGACGTGGCCTTGCAGGAAGTTGACGCCAGTAACGTCAAACAACGGCTGCAGCGGGGCGACCAGGGTTTGTACGGCGCTTTCATAAAAGCGTGGACGGACACGCAGCTCTGGTTGTGGCGCAATTACGGTAATATCAATGGCCTGCTGATGTTTATCCGCCAGTCGTGCGGCGCTTAATGCTGCCCACATACCGGCAAAGCCGGCGCCCACGATCAGAATTTGTTTACGCATTAGGGTTTTCTCACTAGTGACTACGAATTATTTACTCGGATTTTATTTGTCGTAGTTAGGAATTGCAATGCGATCAAACTCCTTTTTACTAAAAAGGGTAAGGGTTTTTAATATCTATCTGATAAATATGTATTTAAAATTATATTTTAAAGTGGCTTCACTTTGCTGTCTGGAATGAATGAGACGAAAAAGCTACAATAAACTCAGATTCATTTTGGCTGAGATAAGAGAATGGCATTCTACAGTTCCGGGGTTGAGTACGGCATTCATAGCCTGATGTGTATGGTCGACAGCAAGGGCGACGCGCGGGATATGAGCGTGCGTGAAATTGCCGAGCTGCAAAGCGTGCCGTATGACTATCTGGCGAAAATTTTTACCCGTTTATCGAAAGCGGGCCTGGTACGCAGTATTGAGGGCAAGGGCGGCGGTTTCCAGTTGGCTAAACCCGCTGAACATATCACGGTGTTGGACGTGGTGAACGCCATCGATGGCGATAAGCGCATCTTCGAATGTCGCGAAATTCGCCAGCGGCTGGCGGTATTTGAGGAGCATCCGCCAGAGTGGGCCTGTGAAGGCATTTGCGGTGTGCGCTCGGTAATGGATATGGCCCAGCAGCGAATGGAAGAAGCGCTCGGCCAGCATACGATCCTCGATTTGGCGCGCAAAATGTATCGCAAAGCGCCGGACACTTTTGTCGTTGAAGTTCAGGAGTGGATAGACGCCCGCAAAGGGTAGCGATTGAAAATGCCCGATGGCGCCAGGCTACCGGGCATTTTGAATGTAGGCCGGATAAGGCAATAGCCGCCATCCGGCACTGATGATTATTGCTCGGTACTTGGCGTATTAATCATGCGGTTCAGCCATGGCACCATAATTGCCATTACGACCGTTACTGCCAGGGTGACCAGGCCAATCTTACTGAAGACGTTGGTGTAGATAGGCAGCGTTTGCAGCGGGTCGGTGATGTTCTCTGGTACGGCGGTGAAGGTGGCGACATAACCCCCCATCAGGAAGGCCGCAGCCTGGGTCAGGAACCACATCCCGAGAATAAAGCCCATCAGGTGCTGTGGCACGAGAGCGGCGACCATCGCCAGTCCCAGGGCGCTAATCAGCAGTTCACCCAGACTCTGGAACAGGTAGACCAGCACGATAAACCACGGTGACGTCAGCCCCTGCGCATCGGCAAACCACATCCCGGCAGCGGCGGCCGTCAGGAAGCCCAGCGAGCACAGGAACATACCGAGCGTAAATTTCATCGGCATGGTCAGGTCTTTGCCTTTGTTTCCCAGACGGGTATAGACAGCGGCCAGCACCGGACTTGCCAGTACCACCCAGAACGGGTTCAGCGCCTGGAAGCTCACCGGGTTGATGGCAAAACCGAGAATTTCATGGTGCACGTTATTGATAGCAAAGAAGTTCAGCGATGTCGGCATCTGCGCGTACAGAACGTAAAACACCACCGCTTCCAGCATCAGGATAAAGGCCACGAACATCTTGTTACGCCCGGTTTTATCCAGTTTGAATGCCTGACGGAAGAAGATGATCGTCACGGCAATCGACAGGACAATCAGCACCAGGTTGGCAACTTGCACGTTGTGCATCAGCCAGGCGCAGATAAATACCATCACTACCGTACCGGCCAGCACGCAGAATAGATTACGGAAACTCAGCGGCTTATGGTCTGGCTCAGAGCCGATATCCTTCACCATGCCACGACAGGCAAAGTAGACCAGCAGCGCGACGATAAGCCCGGCACCGCACAGGTTGTAGGTCACTGCGTAGCCAAACTTATCGGCGATCACTGGCGCCAGCGACAGCGACAGCAACGAACCGATGTTAATCGACATATAAAACAGGGTGAAAGCACCGTCCAGACGGGCGTCTTTCGGTGGATAGCATTTTGACAACAGGCTTGCCGGGTTGGCTTTAAACAGCCCGTTACCAACGGCAATGGTACCCAAAGCAATAAATATCAGATCGGGCTTAAGCAGCGACATCCCGGTCATGAAGTAGCCGATGGCCAGTACAATGGCACCGAGTACCAGTGTGCGCTTGGTGCCTAGCAGGTGGTCGCCGACGTAGCCGCCGATCGAAATCAGGCCGTAAACCAGCGCGGCAAAGGCACCAAAGGTGACGAATGCCTGTTCTTGTGAAAATCCGAGCTGCTTAACAAAAAATACCGCCAGGATGCCCTGAACGCCGTAATAGCCAAATCGTTCCCATAATTCTACGAAGAAGATCATGAAGAACGGACGAGGTTGCTGCAGCAAGCCCGTAGGTGCAGTTTTATTCATATTCCATCGCCTTTCAAAGCCATCCCGAAAAGTATGAACGCGTATGCTTAAACGCGCCGAAAAAGTCTTATTTTGTTATAGACTGCGGTTATTGGCCGCGAGGGTAGAGTATTATAGAGATGGTTTTCGATCCAATTAGTTGATCACACTAATTATGATTTGTTTGTTGGATTGATGTACTAATTGTGTCCGAATGATAAAAACAAAAACGCCCGCACAGGCGGGCGTTTACAGGCTAAGCGACTTGCTGCGGGCCGGGTTATGTTCCGGCGGTAAGCATTTTATGCTTCTTCGTCGTCACGCAGCGGAACAATCAACATGTCGACGTGGACAGTGTTGATCAGTTGGCGCGCGGAGGACATCAGTTTGCTCCAGAAATCCTGGTGGTGACCACAAACGACCAGATCCATGTCGTATTTTTTGATGGCATCAACCAGAACCTGACCCAGATCGCCGCTACCGCTCAGGGTTTCGGTGATAGGGTAGCCTGCATTGGTGGACAGCTCGGTTAACGCGTGGTGGGTTTCTTCAGAAATGCGTTTCTGCATGTCGCCCAGATTCACGTCGATAAGCCCGGTGTACAGGTCGGAATAGTTTACGTCAACGTGGATAAGGGAGACTTTAGCATTGTAAGGCCGCGCCATAGAGACCGCTTTTTCAACCAGAACTTTGCTTTCCGGAGAAAGATCAACCGCGATAAGAATGTGTTTATAAGCCATAGTGTTACTCCTTCCATAAGTTGTCGATGACTAGCCTGCTGGCGTTATCTGCCGCCGCGTCATCCGCGTCCTGCGAACCTTGCGCGCGGGGCTAGCCCAGTCGTAAAAACGTACCATATAAGGACTATCCTTACATTATAGCGACCAGGATAATCCGTCAATCCGCCTTGCTTGCCAAGCAGTTAAACAAATTTTTTAGTTAATTGCATTGATAGCGATTAACCTTCTGGCAAAAAAATTAACTAATCTCCTACACTATTTAGAGAGGCGTTCGGATGCGTGATACTAATACGAACGGTTTCGGCTGTACTCTTCACTGAATGGTTTGGCAGGGTATCGGGGAGCGGTAGTCCCGGAAAGGAGTTCCGTGGGCGGGTCGCCGGGGAGGAGGTATGATAAGCACCATTGCATTGTTCTGGGCTTTATGTGTCGTTTGCATTGTTAATATGGCGCGCTATTTTTCTTCGTTACGCGCACTGTTAGTGGTACTTCGTGGTTGCGATCCATTGCTTTACCAGTATGTAGATGGTGGGGGCTTTTTTACCTCGCATGGGCAACCGAACAAGCAGATGCGTCTGGTGTGGTATATCTACGCTCAGCGTTACCGCGATCATCATGATGATGAGTTTATTCGCCGCTGTGAGCGGGTTCGCGGTCAGTTCATCCTCACCAGCGCGCTATGTGGCCTGGTGCTAATCAGCATGGTTGCGCTGATTATCTGGCACTGATGCCAACGACAGATACAAAAAAAGCGGGTCAGAAAACTGACCCGCTTTTTTACCGTGCATTCGCTTAGATAAGCTTCAGAGAGAGCCAGTAAAGCCCGCCGGAAAGAAGAATTGCGGCTGGCAGGGTGAAGACCCAGGCCATCAGAATGCTGGTCACCGTTTTACGCTGTAAACCGCCGCCATCAACAACCATCGTCCCCGCAACGGAAGAA
>OJIU01000131.1_pt1 | contig 42024 bp, 32 predicted proteins | sample 1595961 | NCBI WGS metagenome assembly OJIU01 (sample SAMEA4350144, study PRJEB24818) | metagenome | biome: human; feature: gut; material: faeces | place: Denmark | collected 2013-09
GTTACCGCGCCAACCAACGGCGCATGCGGGATTGTTCCTGCTGTACTGGCGTACTACGACAAGTTTATTCGCGAAGTGAACGCTAACTCGCTGGCACGCTTCATGCTGGTCGCGAGCGCCATTGGTTCACTGTACAAGATGAACGCCTCTATCTCTGGCGCCGAAGTGGGCTGTCAGGGTGAAGTCGGTGTTGCCTGCTCCATGGCTGCGGCCGGTCTGGCTGAACTGCTGGGCGGTAGCCCAATGCAGGTGTGCATTGCGGCGGAAATCGGTATGGAACATAACCTGGGTCTGACCTGCGATCCGGTTGCCGGCCAGGTACAGGTACCCTGCATTGAGCGTAACGCTATTGCTTCGGTTAAAGCAGTTAACGCCGCGCGTATGGCGCTGCGCCGTACCAGTGAACCGCGCGTGTGCCTCGATAAAGTTATCGAGACCATGTACGAAACCGGTAAAGACATGAATGCCAAATACCGCGAAACCTCTCGCGGTGGTCTGGCGATGAAGATTGTCACCTGCGATTAAGTCCCCTGAAGAGGCCTCTTTTGCGAGGCCTCTTCCTGTTTTTCTGCCAACTATTCGCCTCCCTTCGCCGTGAATGTTACCCTACAGACTGATTTGTTAGGGAGAACACCGTGGCCGTCCATCTGCTCATTGTTGATGCACTGAATCTCATCCGCCGTATTCACGCCGTACAGGGCTCACCCTGCGTGGAGACGTGCCAGCACGCACTCGATCAGCTGATTGTGCACAGTCAGCCCACGCACGCCGTGGCGGTATTTGATGACGAGGCGCGCAACAGCGGCTGGCGTCACCAACGCTTACCTGACTACAAAGCCGGTCGCCCGCCAATGCCTGACGATTTACACCAGGAAATGCCCGCCTTACGCGCTGCTTTTGAACAGCGCGGCGTCTGCTGCTGGGAATCCAGCGGGAATGAAGCCGATGATTTAGCCGCTACCCTGGCGGTTAAAGTTAGCCAGGCGGGACATCAGGCAACCATCGTTTCAACCGATAAAGGCTATTGTCAGCTACTCTCCCCAACGCTGCGTATTCGGGACTATTTCCAGAAACGCTGGCTGGATGCGCCCTTTATCGAGAAAGAGTTCGGCGTACTACCGCAACAGTTGCCTGATTACTGGGGACTGGCGGGGATCAGCAGTTCTAAAGTTCCAGGGGTTGCCGGTATCGGACCCAAAAGCGCCACACAATTGCTGACGCAGTTTCCAACGCTGGAAGCGTTGTATGAACATCTGAATGACGTACCGGAGAAATGGCGCAAGAAACTCGAAGAACATCGGGAGATGGCGTTTCTGTGCCGCGATATCGCGCGGCTGCAAACGGACTTACATATCGACGGAAACCTACAGCAATTACGCCTGGCGCGGTAGCCTTATTGTCGGATGCGGTGTCAACACCTTATCCGGCCTACTTATCGTACAACCCAGCAGGCCGGATAAACGCCAGGTGATTACCAGGCGGTATGGTATAGCTCGACGATATCCCCAAGGCTCGCTTCACGCGGATTTCCCCCGGTACAAACATCGTCAAATGCCGCCTGCGCCAGTGCAGGAATATCCTCTTTGCGTACGCCAACATCGCGTAAATGCAGTGGGATCCCTACATCACGGTTAAGGGCGAAGACAGCATCCACCGCCGCTTTACGTGCTTCTGCCAGCGTCAGGCCTTCAACCTTAACCCCCATCGCCCGGGCGATATCGCGGAATTTTTCCCCGGTAAATTCGGCGTTATAGTGCATCACGTGCGGCAGCAAAATGGCATTCGCAACGCCGTGCGGCGTGTTGTAAAACGCGCCTAACGGATGTGCCATGCCATGCACTAATCCCAGGCCAACGTTGGAAAAACCCATTCCGGCAACGTACTGGCCCAGCGCCATCGCTTCACCCGCCTGGCTATCGCCCGCGACCGAACCGCATAATGCCCCGGCAATAATTTCGATGGCTTTGATGTGCAGCGCATCGGTAAGCGCCCACGCCGCCCGCGTGATGTACCCTTCAATGGCATGAGTCAGTGCATCCACTCCTGTGGCGGCTTTTAATGCAGCGGGCATGCCGTCCATCATGTCAGCATCGATGAACGCCACCTGCGGGATGTCATGTGGATCGACACAAACAAACTTACGCCGGTTCTCTTCGTCAGTGATCACGTAGTTAATGGTCACTTCCGCTGCCGTTCCCGCGGTGGTTGGGACTGCCATAACCGGTACGCTCGGGCTGCGCGTCGGCGATAACCCTTCAAGGCTGCGCACATCTGCAAACTCAGGGTTATTATGGATAATGCCAATCGCTTTACAGGTATCCTGCGGGGAGCCTCCGCCGATGGCTATCAGATAGTCTGCGCCACTTTGCTGAAACACACCCAATCCTTCCTGCACCACCGCAATGCTTGGGTTAGGGATAACGCCTGAATAGATTTCCCATGCCAGACCTGCAGCATCCATTCGGGAAGTCACCTTTTCAACAACGCCGCACTGTACCAGATTTTTATCTGTCACAATCAACGCCTTGCGATAACCACGACGGATGACTTCATCGGTTAACGCGCCAACAGCTCCCCGGCCAAACCATGCCGTTTCGTTCAGAATCATTCTGTTCGCCATCGTATATCTCCTTTTCGCTATGCGAAATTACTCTTCAATGCGTAATCCGTAAGATTTGAATTTCTCCAGCACAATGGCGATCTCTTCGTCATCCAGCACCGGAACTGGGTCAACAATCGCCAGCGTGCTCAGATACAGGCGGGCCAGAACTTCCACTTCATGCGCCAACCACAGTGCTTTTTCTAAATTCGCTTCACAAGCAATCAACCCATGGTGCTGTAAAAGCGTTGCCTTACGGTTTTTCAGGGCGACGCTCACATGCTCTGACAGCTCTCGTGTACCAAACGTCGCATAAGGCGCACACGGAATAGAGTTTCCCCCCGCCGCTGCAATCATGTAGTGAATTGCCGGGATAGGGCGATTGAGAATTGAAACGGCGGTGCAGTGTACGGCATGGTTATGGACAACCGCATTGGCATCCGGACGCGTCTGGTATGCCGCCAGGTGAAAACGCCATTCACTGGAGGGTAATTGTCCTTTATCATATTTCCCGTCGTTATCTACATACACGATCATGTTTTCAGTAAGTCTTTCGTAAGGAATACCGCTGGGCGTGATCAGCATCCCGTTTTCATAACGCGCACTCACATTTCCCGCCGTCCCCTGATTCAATCCAAGGCTGGTCATTTCCAGACAGGTTTCAATGATTTCTCGCGACAAACGCATTCTTTCCATAATGATTCTCCGGGTACAGTTTCCCCTCGTCTTTATTGCGAAAAATGCAGCCGCAGAATAAGACGGGTCAGGTTTCAGGTACAGGCAGCCACTGAATGTATTTATTCAGATTCAGTTGGCCGATTTATTTTTAGCGACGAATTATGGTTGTCTTACGCGCTTAATTAGTTTCATTTCAACTTTTACAGTTTCTTTAATTGGCCGGTCATCAATAGCACTCATCATCATATCGAATGCTTTTTCCGCCCAGACATTTTCATCCTGTTGCATTGACCAGACATTATTGGCGAGGAATCCCAGCATTGGGTGTTCATCGAATGTCCCAATATTAATTTCTGGTGGAATAGTGCCTAAACGATTACGAATAGCGTTAATGGCCCCTTCCAGTACGGGTAATGATGAGGCGATAAATGCCTGCGGACAGTCCTGTTCACCGATCAACTCATCCATGAGTCGATAACCACCTTCAGGTGTGTTATCCGGACCTTCGCGCACCCAATCTCTGTGAAAAATACCATTATTGTTCAATGCATTAAGATAACCTTGCAAACGGTCACCAATGCTGGGTAATCCGGTATCCCCTACTAAAAACCAGATCGGCGACTTTCCAGCGTCAAACAAACTTTGCGTCAATTTTTCGCCGCCCAAAATGTTATGACTTTCAACCAGTGCGTTGTCGGTATACTTAAAATCACGGTCAAGCAACACCATTGGTTTCCTGACCTGACGTAAATGGTGTTGCTGATTCTCTAACGTTGAAGGAACAATAAAAAGGCCATCGACATTGCGCGCGATTAACGCTTTGGTCAGTTTATTTTCGTAATCAACATCGTCATAGGTACAGCTAATCGTTAGCTGATAACCAGAACGGCGACAGCGTTGCTCAAGTTTTTCTGCAAGTGTGGCAAAAAACACGTTGGAAATATTAGGGACTATCAATCCTAACGTATCCGTTTTATTCAATTTCAGGCTGCGTGCTGAATGGTTAATGACGTAACCATAGCGCTCGACATATTCATTAATACGCGTTTGGGTTTTGACACTGATTCGATATTGCTCTGCTTTCCCGTTCAGCACCAGTCGTACGGTCGTAACCGATAAATTCAGATCGCTGGCTATCTGTTCTACTGTTTTAGCCATTTATATGCCCCAGTTCACATCCAAAAACGTCAATCCCCAATCATAAAAGTATTTTAAACTTTTGTCTTACTGCATAAGTTGGTTAATCGCCTGCTGCTGATCCCACAGCATCAGATAAGCCTGGTATTTACGATCATAGAAGTTCCGCCGTGCCGGGTTAGCCTTGATCACCTCGCCCGATCGAACCATCGCCTGACATGCGGACGGAATCGTGGTCCACGCGCCGCATGCCACCGCACCGGTAATGGCCGCACCTAACGTTACCGCATCCTCTTCCTGCATAAGATGAATATCGCATCCGGTGGCATCGGCATATTCTCGCAACCACAGTGGGTTATGCGTTGCGCCGCCGCACAGCGTCAGACGGGAAATGGTGTGACCGTTTTCGCGCATCACCTCCATAATATGCCGCGTACCGCAGGCGATCGCCTGTATTGTCGCCAGGTACAGACGAGCCACCTGCATCTCGCCTCGTTCCAGCGTTAAACCACACACACTCCCCCGGGCATCGGGTCGCGCGCGCGGCGAACGATTACCGTGGTGATCGGCCAGCACATGCAAATAACGACCAGGCTCTGACTCCTGCTCCTCAAGTGCTGCAACCCACTCATTAACTAAAACGATGGGATGGCACCCCCGCGTTTCAGCTTTGTTAAACAGCTCAGCGCTGGCACCTGACTCCTGAAGCGTCCAGTCGACTAACGCCCCGGCGGCGCTTTGTCCCCCTTCCGTCAGCCAGTAGCCTGGCAGCATGGCTGACCAGTATGGTCCCCATACGCCTGGCGTATGAATTTCGTGCCGGCTGCACAGCATATGGCAATTTGACGTTCCGCTGATCAGCGCCAACGTCCCCTCAGGCTCGGCACCAGCTAGCGCCACTCCGCCTGCATGGGCATCAATCATTCCACTGGCGACGACCACTGCAGTCGTCAGCCCCAGCGCCTGGGCCGCATCGCTGCTAAGCGTTCCAACGCCAGCGCCTGGCGGCAGAATACGCGACGGGATTTTGCCCAATAAATCCGTTAATTCAACGGCATCGAGCAGGGAGTGGCTGAAGCGTTGTTCATGTGCCAGATAGTTCCATTTACAGGTTAGCGTGCACAACCCCGCAACATCAGTGGCGGTAGCTTTAGAGACCAGAAAGTCCGCCAAATCGTAGAATCGATGCGCACTCTGCCAGGTGGCTGGAAAATGGTTTTTCAGCCATAGCACTTTGGGAAGCTCCATTTCGACGCTGACTTCACCGCCAACATAGCGCAGAGAGGGATCCTGCGTGGCGTTAATACGCTGCGTCTCCTGCGCCGCACGATGATCCATCCACATGATGATGTTATGGTCTGACGGTTCGCCGGGGGAAACCGCCAGTCCCCGCCCCTGTTCGTCCAGTGCTACCAATGAACAGGTGGCATCAAAACCCAATGAGCGAATATCCTCAATGCAAACCCCGGATGACGACACCGCCTCCTTCACTGCATGGCAAACCTGCTGCCAGATTTCTGCAGATGACTGCTCAACCCGCTCAGGACCGGGTCGAAACTGCGAGATGGAACGAGTCGCAAAAGCCAGCCGTTTGCCACTGGCATCAAAGACACCCGCCCTGACGCTGGCGGAACCGACATCCACACCGAGGAAATATCCACTGCCCATAGTAACTCCCTGACGCTGGCTAATGATGGGGCGAGCACCTCGCCCCAACGGTCTTATTTTTTACCGAATGGGTGTAACAGCTTGTCAATTTCTGGCGTATCAATATTCTTCGCGCTGACAAATTTCACCGGAATATCAATTTCTTTCGGTACAGACTGACCCGATACCGCTGCATTCAGCGTCTTAATACCCTGGTAGCCAATCTGATAAGCGTCCTGCACCACAAACCCCTGAATCACTCCGGACTTCAGGAAAGCAATGATTGCCTCGGTGCTATCAAAACCAATCACCTTCACTTTGCCTTTCAGATTTTGGCTATCAATAGCGTTTGCTACGCCAAGCGTTGAGCCTTCATTCGTACCATAAATTCCTGCGATATCCGGGTTGGCCTGGATCATATCGATGGTTTTATCCATCGCTTTTTGCGGATCGCCATCGCTGTACTGGACCGGTAGCACCTGAATATCCGGATATTTCTCCTTCATACGGGCAATAAACCCTTCCGAACGTTCAATCGCTGAAGAAGTCCCTGCTACGTGCGCAATAATGCCCACTTTCCCTTTGCTGCCCACTTCCGCTGCCAGCGCGTCTGCGGCTTCAGCACCGGCTTTTCGGTTATTCGTAGCGACAAAGCTCACCGGAATATCGGAATTCACGCCGGAGTCAAACGTCACAACTTTAATGCCGCGTGAATTTGCGGTCTCAACTAATGGCGCCAGCGCATTGGCATCTAACGCGGCCAGTAATAGCCCATTCGGTTTTTGCGCCATCGCGTTTTCAACTAACTGAATCTGCTCAGCAATCTGAGTTTCATCCGCCGGGCCAACATAGCTGGTTTTATCACCCAACTCTTTTGCTGCCGCTTCCGTCCCCATTTTTACGGTTTGCCAGAATTCATGCTGGAAACCTTTACTGACCACCGGAAGGTTCATATCTTTAGCCAATACGCTGGATGTCATACAGGCCAGCAGGGATAACGCATAGACAAAATTCCTGGTTCTCATTGTTTTACTCCGTTCTGAGTGAGTCACCCTAAACGTCAGGGTTATGATGCCCCGTGACTTCCGGGAGCGTAAATCAACGAATTTTTTTGCGTAATGTGTCGAGATAAACCGCGGCAATGACCACCACGCCCATGGCTACCATTTGCCAGAACTGGGAAACGCCCATCAGGTTCAGGCCATTCTTCAGCACGCTCATAATGAATGCGCCGATGATCGTGCCGCCGATGGTGCCAATTCCGCCCATCAGGCTCGTACCGCCAATAACAACCGCCGCGATGGCTTCCAGCTCATATCCCACGCCGACCGTTGGCTGACCAGAGTTCAAACGAGAGGCCAGAATCACCCCGGCAATCCCGGTCAGCAGACCACAAAAGGCGTAGACGAATATTTTGACGCGCTGAACTTTAATACCGGAAAGATGTGCGGCCACCTCATTGCTACCCACGGCGTAAACATAGCGACCAATCACCGTTTTCTTCAGGATGTAGGCGGCGATTAACGCCACCACTACCAGGTAAAAAACGGGATAAGGCAGCACATCGAACAAACGTCCCTGGGCCAGCATTTTGAAGGTGGGGTAATCTGCGAAATAAATCGCACGACCATCCGTCATCACCATATTGATGCCTCTGACGGACATCATCAGGCCCAGCGTGGCGATAAAAGGCGGGATAGTCATTTTGGTGACCAGCAGGCCGTTGATATAGCCGCATAATCCCCCGGCCAGCACCCCCGCCAGAATACATACGGGCAGAGGCAGTCCCAGCGTGGCGCTGATACCGACCGCAACACCAGAAAAGGCCACGACCGAGCCAAGAGAAAGGTCGATTCCTGAAGTGATAATGACGAAGGTAACGCCAATCGCCATGATGCCAATCACCGACGTTTGCAGGGCAATTGTCATAATGTTTTCAGTGTTAAAGAAAAATGGCGAACCGAAGCTAAAAAATATTACTAAAATAATCAGACTCAAAAGCGGCGCAAGGCGCATTAAAAGTTCTTTATTAATTTTTATTTTCTTATTATTGCTGTCTGAAGAGGTTACAGAGATAGTCATAAATTAGTCCTCTAACGTCGCATATTGCATGATTTTTTCTTGTGTGGCGTCATCAGAAGCTAACTCCCCGGTAATACGTCCATTACGCATCACTAAAATGCGATCGCACATACCCAGCACTTCCGGTAATTCAGAGGAAATCATGATAATTGACTTCCCTTTTGCCACCAGTCGATTCATTAATTCATAAATTTCAAGTTTGGCACCCACATCAATACCGCGAGTTGGTTCGTCAAAGATGAGAATATCGGTATCTTTACATACCCATCTGGCAATAATAATTTTCTGCTGATTACCGCCACTTAAATTCAGTGCTGCCTGCTCTAAATGTGGTGTTTTAATACGTAGGGCCTTAACCTGTTCCTCGCTGGTTTTCTGACAACGTTTGCTGTCCACATTGCCATAACGGTCGGAATACTCAGGATAATTGCCCAACATGATATTGCGCTCAACGGACAGCCCTAATGCCAGCCCCTCTTTTTTTCTGTCCTCGGTTAAATAGCTGATGCCCTGTTTGATAGCATCAGGAATATCTTTAATTACCGTAACTTTGCCGTTTAGCTTGAGAGTTCCGCCATCAATGGGATCCGCACCAAAAATCGCCCGCGCCAGCTCAGTACGCCCTGCGCCCATCAAGCCGGCAAAGCCCAAAATTTCGCCCTGATACAGGGTGAAATCAATGTTGTTCAGTACGCCATTGCGCGTCAGACCGCTTACTTCCAACACCGGCTTACGTTGAGCCAAAGGTCCACGACGAGGATAGATATTGCCGAGGTCACGCCCAACCATCATGGCAATCAGATCGCTAATTTTAACCGCATCATAATCTACGGTGGCAATAAACTGACCATCCCTCATCACCGTCGCGCGGTCGGCTATCAGCGCCAGTTCCTCCAGCCTGTGCGAGATATAAACAATGCCTGTTCCCTGTTCCTTCAACAAACGGGTCACCTGAAATAAGCTGTCGATTTCCGTTTCCGTCAGTGCCGCCGTCGGTTCATCCATAATAAGGATCTTGGCATTCACCGATATCGCTTTAGCAATCTCAACCATTTGTTGTTGCGCGACGGTCAGATCGGCCACCAGCGTTTCTGGTGAAATATTCAGGTTTAATTTTTGCAAAATATCGATAGCAGCCTGTCGCTGCTGTTTTTCATCCAGACGCCAGCGATTATTTTTGCAAAACTCCCTGCCAATAAATATATTTTCTTCTACTGTGAGTTCAGGGAATAGATTGAATTCCTGGTGAATAATAGTGATACCTGCGCTTTGTGCGCTCAGTGGGTTTGCAAAAGTAACAGGTTGCCCTTCGAAAATAATATCTCCTTCATCAGGCTGATAAACACCGGATAAAATCTTCATCAACGTAGACTTTCCTGCGCCATTCTCACCCAGCAGCGCATGAACCTCACCTTTGCGTAAAGCAAAATCCACATTACTCAACGCTAATACGCCGGGAAAACGTTTCGTAATATGACTCATCTGTAAAAATGTTTCAGACATTGCTGCTTTCCTCAATATACAGAAACTGCAATCAGTGAATCAGGCGAAAAAACGTTGCCAGGAAGCCATCGTCACCGTTAATGCGAATACTACCTTCACGTTCATATGCGTTTTATCAATCATGCTAACTCGAGTTAGCGAATTGCCTTTTAAAGCTATTTTAGCTACTCAAATTAGCCAAATCATTTGGTTTAAAACTGTGACGCTGAACAGACAATTTATTGCAACCAATTAATTTTAAAGAATTTATATAAAAAAATGCGACCTGGTTTATTTGACGCAGATCGAATTTTAACCACTTCTCGTGAAGCCTCTCACAGTTCCACAACAAAAAAGTTGTGCAAAAAACTCTCTAATACCTAAGCTAACTCGAGTTAGCAAAAATGGGTTATTCAGCCAACTGCGACGGTGGTGTTCAAAATCCGCTTTTGCAGCACGGCATAAAGTGAGATGAGGAACCTCGAATGAAAAAAAATAGCTTGCCGAAAATTGGCATTCGTCCGGTGATTGATGGGCGCCGTATGGGTGTTCGTGAATCGCTCGAAGAGCAAACCATGAATATGGCTAAAGCCACCGCTGCGCTGATCGCTGAGAAACTTCGTCACGCCTGCGGCGCGCAAATTGAATGTGTGATCGCCGATACCTGCATTGCCGGGATGGCTGAATCTGCCGCCTGCGAAGAAAAATTCAGCAGCCTGAATGTGGGCGTGACAATCACTGTTACCCCATGCTGGTGCTACGGTAGCGAAACAATCGATATGGATCCGATGCGCCCGAAAGCTATCTGGGGCTTCAACGGTACCGAGCGTCCGGGGGCCGTTTATCTGGCCGCTGCACTGGCTGCGCATAATCAAAAAGGACTTCCCGCCTTCTCTATTTATGGCCATGACGTACAGGATGCCGGCGACACCACGATCCCTGCCGATGTGGAAGAAAAATTGCTGCGTTTTGCCCGCGCGGGCTTAGCAGTAGCCAGTATGAAGGGCAAAAGCTATCTGTCCGTAGGCGGCGTTTCAATGGGCATTGCCGGCTCAATTGTCGATCATAACTTCTTTGAATCCTGGCTGGGAATGAAGGTTCAACCCGTTGATATGACTGAACTGCGTCGTCGCATCGACCAAAAAATCTATGATGAAGCTGAGCTGGAAATGGCGCTGACCTGGGCGGACAAAAACTTCCGCTACGGCGAGGATCAGAATGCGCAGCAATATAAGCGTAACGCAGAGCAAAGCCGGGCTGTGCTGAAAGAAAGTCTGCTGATGGCCATGTGCATTCGCGACATGATGCAGGGTAACCAGAAGCTGGCCGACAAAGGTCGGATTGAAGAGTCGCTGGGGTACAACGCGATTGCCGCAGGCTTCCAGGGCCAGCGTCACTGGACCGATCAATACCCGAATGGCGATACCGCCGAAGCGCTGCTCAACAGCTCCTTTGACTGGAATGGCATACGCGAACCGTTTGTTGTCGCCACCGAAAACGACAGCCTGAACGGCGTGGCGATGCTGTTTGGTCATCAACTCACCGGCACGGCGCAGGTCTTTGCCGATGTGCGCACCTACTGGTCGCCAGAGGCGGTTGAACGCGTCACGGGGAAACCACTGACCGGCCTTGCTGAGCACGGCATTATTCACCTGATTAACTCCGGCTCGGCAGCACTGGACGGCTCCTGCAAACAGCGCGACGGCGCAGGGAAACCGACTATGAAGCCGCACTGGGAGATCGCGCAGAAAGAGGTCGATGATTGCCTGGCGGCAACCGAATGGTGTCCGGCTATTCACGAATACTTCCGCGGCGGCGGCTACTCCTCTCGCTTCCTGACCGAGGGTGGCGTGCCGTTCACCATGACTCGCATCAACATCATCAAAGGCCTGGGGCCGGTGCTGCAAATCGCGGAAGGCTGGAGCGTGGAATTACCGAAAGATATGCATGACCAGCTCGATGCGCGTACCAACTCTACCTGGCCGACCACCTGGTTTGCCCCGCGCTTAACCGGTAAAGGCCCGTTCAGCGATGTCTATTCAGTGATGGCAAACTGGGGCGCAAACCACGGTGTGCTGACGATTGGTCACGTGGGCGCGGACTTTATTACGCTCGCCGCCATGCTGCGTATCCCGGTTTGCATGCACAACGTGGAAGACGAGAAAATTTACCGTCCTTCAGCCTGGGCAGCCCACGGAATGGATATGGAAGGCCAGGATTATCGCGCCTGCCAGAACTACGGCCCGCTGTATAAGCGTTAATGCGACTCCGCCCGGTGGCGCAAGCTTACCGGGCCTACAGGAGCACAACGTGTAGGCCGGATAAGGCGTTTACGCCGCCATCCGGCAACGTCTCGGGAGCGATTATGAAACAAGAGGTTATCCTGGTCCTTGACTGCGGCGCGACCAACGTGCGGGCAATCGCCGTTGACCGACAGGGAAAGATTGTCGCCCGCGCAGCGACCCCGAATGCCAGCGACACCGCAACAGAAAATAGTAGCTGGCATCAATGGTCGCTGGAGGCCATTCTGCAACGCTTCGCCGACTGCTGTCAGCGACTCAAAACGCAGCTGGCCGCCTGCCATATCCGCGGGATCGCCGTCACCACCTTCGGCGTAGACGGCGCGTTGGTTGATAAAAACGGCAAGCAACTGTATCCGGTAATCAGTTGGAAATGCCCACGCACCGCAGCGGTAATGGAAACTATCCACCGCTATATGTCGCCGCAGCAGTTGCAGGAAATCTCCGGCGTCGGCGCGTTTAGCTTTAATACGCTGTATAAACTGGTGTGGCTCAAAGAAAACCATCCGCAATTACTGGAACAGGCGCATGCCTGGCTATTTATCTCATCGCTTATCAACCACCGATTAACCGGCGAGTTCACCACCGATATCACCATGGCGGGCACCAGCCAGATGCTGGATATCCGCCAGCGCGATTTTAGTTATGACATTTTGCAAGCAACAGGCATACCGCGTCGTCTGTTCCCACGCCTGGTAGAAGCTGGCGAACAGATTGGGATTCTGCAGCCAGAGGCCGCCAGCCAGCTCGGGCTTGCGGCGGGTATTCCGGTCATTTCTGCCGGACACGACACGCAGTTTGCGCTATTTGGCGCAGGGGCGCAGCCCGATGAACCGGTGCTCTCTTCCGGCACATGGGAGATTCTGATGGTGCGCAGTTCACTGGTAGATACCTCCCAGCTCAGCCATTATGCGGGTTCCACCTGTGAACTGGATAGCCAGGCAGGACTGAAAAACCCCGGCATGCAGTGGCTGGCTTCCGGTGTTCTCGAGTGGGTACGTAAGCTACTGTGGACTGCCGACACCCCCTGGCAGATGCTGATTGATGAAGCCCTGGCTATTCCCGCAGGTGCCGAAGGGGTGAAGATGCACTGCGACTTGTTGGCCTGTCAGAATGCGGGCTGGCGAGGGGTTACGCTCAATACCACCCGCGGGCACTTTTATCGCGCCGCGCTGGAAGCGCTCACAGAACAGTTGCAGCGAAATCTGCACACGCTGGAAACAATCGGTCATTTTCAGGCCACGGAACTGCTATTGGTTGGTGGAGGAAGCCGCAACGCATTGTGGAATCAGATCAAAGCGAATGTACTCGGGATCCCTGTCAAAGTGCTGGATGATGCCGAAACCACCGTGGCCGGGGCCGCGATGTTTGCCTGGTCAGGCATCGGGGAATTTACCTCTCCCGAACAGGCACGCGCGCAGGTGTGCTACCAGTACCGTTACTTCTATCCGCAAACCGAATCCGAACTGACAGGAGTCGTGTAACATGCTCAAAACGATATCTCCCTTAATTTCCCCAGATCTACTGAAGGTGCTGGCTGAAATGGGACACGGTGATGAGATTATCTTTTCCGATGCCCACTTCCCGGCCCACAGCATGGGACCGCAGGTCATTCGCGCAGATGGTCTACTGGTCAGCGATCTGCTGCAGGCGATTATTCCACTGTTTGAACTGGACAGCTACGCCCCACCACTGGTGATGATGGCCGCTGTTGAAGGCGACACCCTCGATCCTGATGTCGAGTCACGTTATCGTCAGGCGCTTTCACTACAAACCCACTGCCCGGATATCACACGTATTGACCGCTATGCCTTCTATGACCGCGCGCAACAGGCGTTTGCGATCGTTATCACAGGAGAGCGGGCAAAGTACGGGAATATTCTATTAAAAAAAGGGGTAACGCCGTAATCTCTGGTCTGAATGCCCGTCAGCTACGGGCATTCATCAAAAGATAAGGATCAGAACATGAAAGCGGCGCGCCAGCAGGCAATTGTAGATCTACTTACTCACCACAAAAGTCTGACAACCGAAGCCCTTTCTTTGCAGCTTAACGTCAGCAGAGAGACCATCCGCCGCGATCTCAGTGAGTTACAAGCCCAGGGAAAAGTGTTGCGTAATCACGGGCGGGCCAAAGTGATTCACCGGGAAGATCAGGACAGCGGCGACCCGTTTCATATGCGACGCAAAAGCCACTATGCCCACAAAGCACATATTGCCCGCGAAGCGCTGGCATGGATCGAAGAAGGTATGGTGATAGCCTTAGACGCCAGCTCAACCTGCTGGTATCTGGCGCGACAGTTACCGGACATCAACATTCACGTTTTTACCAACAGCCAGCCCATCTGCCAGGAATTGGCTAAACGTGAACACATTCAGCTTATCAGCTCCGGCGGTCGCCTCGAGCGTAAATACGGATGCTACGTTAACCCCTCGCTTATCTCGCAGCTCAAACCACTCGACATCGACCTGTTTATTTTTTCCTGCGAAGGGATCGACCGCGACGGCGCGCTCTGGGACTCAAATGCGACCAACGCCGACTTCAAGTCCATCTTGCTTAAGCGTGCAGCGCAATCATTATTGCTGATTGATAAAAGCAAATTTAATCGCTCGGGGGAGGCCCGGATTGGGCATCTGGATGATGTGACGCATATTGTTTCGGATACGCCGCTGATTGAAACAATTCAGGCCGAATAAGGCGGTTATGCCTTGATCCGGCCTTCAATTTTATCTTATCGCTCGTCGCGACGACCGCCGACGGCAGCCCACAGGCGACGTACATGCACGGTCACTTCTTCACGGTCATGATACAGCTGACGCGCCTGAATCTGGGCATTTACGCCATGCTCGTCAAGCTGCGCCTGAATGTAAGCCAGATTTTGCGACACTTCTTCGTAGCGTTTTTTCATCGGCAGCTTGAGGTTGAAGATAGTCTCACGACACCAGCCGTTGACCAGCCACTGCGCCATCAGGGCGGCAACCTTCGCGGGCTTCTCCACCATGTCGCAAACCATCCACGAAATGTTGTTACGATTCGGGCGATACTTAAATCCGTCTTCGCGCAGCCATGTAACCTGTCCGGTATCCATCAGGCTTTGCGCCATCGGACCATTATCCACGGAATAAACCCACATGTTGCGTTTAACCAGTTGATAGGTCCAACCGCCGGGGCATGCGCCTAAATCCACCGCATACATTCCGTTAGCCAGACGCTCATCCCATTCATCAGCTGGGATAAACACGTGCAGCGCTTCTTCCAGCTTCAGCGTTGAACGGCTTGGCGCATCGGCCGGGAACTTCAGACGTGGAATACCCATGTAGAACGGGGAGTTATTGTCAGGCCAGGAATAGCCTGTATAGCAACAGCCTGGAGCGATAAAGAAAACGTGAACCACTGGACGTTTTGGCGTTTCATACTTTGCCAGCACGCCAGCTTCACGCAGCGCCGCGCGCAGCGGTACGGTAAATTTACGGCAAAATTTGACCAGCTCTTTGCTTTCATTGGTGTCAGCAACTTCGACACGCAGATCGCCGCCTTTTTCCACCACGCCCTGCAACATGCCGACAATTGGCGTAATACGGTCTTCCGGCGGTAAATATTGCAGCAGCTCGCCTACCACAAACATCTGGCGGGCAAAAATCAGCGAGCTAAACGGCAACTCTTTCACTAGCTTTTCGGCATCGTCCTGCTGATAGCATTCGAAGATGACGTAACCCGCATTGTCTTTCACGCGGGCAAAACCGAAGATTTCCCGGCGTCCTGCTTTATCCGTAATTTCTGCGGCGCACTCTTTTTCAAAACCCGGGCGACACAATAATACTACCTTATTCATGGCTAACGCCCTTACGTTTCAATCTAATAGCGCCCACTAACATCAGCGCCCAGCCCACAAGGAAGCTGAAACCACCAACGGGGGTAACAAACGCCCACAGGCGTAAATGAGAGAGCGCGAGGCAATAGAGGCTGCCGCTAAACAGCACCGTTCCCAATGCCAGAAACACGCTACTCCAGTAAAACCAAATGCTAATACGTCGCTGCATGGCGACGGCCAGACCAAAGATAGCCAACGTATGAAACGCCTGATACTCAAGGCCAGTCTGGATCCACCCCATCTCAACGACACCGAGGGTTTTACTCAGAACATGTGCCCCAAAGGCGCCCAACGCCACAAAGATAAAGCCACTTATGGCGGCAAAAATCAGCATAAAACGGCTGGTCATGTGAATACCCTACGTAAATTATTGTTCATAACGAAAGCGGAATTTTTCTTGTTCCGTGGCCGCTTTCGCCAGAATCCACTGACGGAAGGCGGCTATTTTACCCAGTTCTGCCTGACTGTCATGACAAACCAGATAAAATGCGTTTTTGCTGACCAGAACATCGTTAAACGGACAAACCAGACGTCCGGCTTCAATTTCGGATTGCGCCATGACGTTATTCGCCAGCGCAACCCCCTGTCCATGGATAGCAGCCTGTAGCACCATGGCGCTATGGCTGAAGATAGGTCCCTGCTGTACGTTGATATGATTCAGGCCAAGCTGACGCGTATAGGCTTGCCAGTCACGACGCGACGCATCGTGCAATAATGTGTGCTTAGCCAGGTCATCAGGCGCCTTCAGCGGTTTATCACCGGTCAATAATAGCGGCGAGCAGACCGGCAATAAATATTCAGCGTACAATTTTTCAACGCGCAGACCCGGCCAGTTGCCGCGTCCGTAGAAAATCGCCACATCAACATCGTCAGCCAGTTTGTCTTCCTGACGGTCCACCGCCTGGATCCTGACATCGATTCCCGGATAAGCTGAGTTAAAGCTAGAGAGTCTGGGCACCAGCCACTGGATCGCAAAACTGGGCAATAAACTAACGGTGAGCGCACCTTTTGCGCTGCGAGCCTGAAGCTTACGCGTCGCGTCGGTTAATTGCGAAAAAATCTCTTTGATGTCGAGGAAGTAACTTTGGCCTTCTTCCGTTAACAGCAAAGATCGATTGCGTCGACGAAACAGCTTTAGCCCCAGGAAATCCTCAAGAGACTTGATTTGATGACTTACTGCGGCCTGCGTCACAAAAAGCTCTTCTGCTGCGCGAGTAAAGCTCAAATGACGCGCTGCAGCATCAAAAACACGCAACGCATTTAAGGGTGGTAATCGTTTTGACATGACTTTTAGGCTTTGATGTTAAATGAATTTAACAATTATCTAACAGGCTGTAACCTATTAGTTTTTTTTATCTGAGCCATTATAAATTGTCCGTTGAGGTTCTACCAGCAAATACCTATAGTGGCGGCACTTCCTGAAGCCGGAACGAAAAGTTTTATCGGAATGCGTGTTCTGGTGGGCTTTTGGCTTACGGTTGTGATGTTGTGTTGTTGTGTTTGCAATTGGTCTGCGATTCAGACCATGGTAGCAAGGCTACCCTTTTTCACTTCCTGTACATTTACCCTGTCTGTCCATAGTGATTAATGTAGCACCGCCAACTTGCGGTGCTTTTTTTTGTCCGACTCTTTGTCGATGGACGACCGGTTAGTTATCCAGTTCTACCATCTCTTTCACATCGGTACGGTTAATCTGCTGTTTGTTGCCGTTAGCGTCTTTATACGAAATCATCCCCGTTTCATTATCAGTCTGTGGCTTACCATCAGACACGATTGATCGACCATCGTTGGTGTGCATCACGTAATTCGAACCGGAACAGGCGCTCAGGGCAAAAGTCAGCATACAAGCAGAGATAATTGCGGCAGTCTTTTTCATCTTCTTCTCCTTAAAGCGATTTATGCTATTAAAAATACACTCCGTAACAGGCAAAATTGCTCGCCTAACGCTAATTAGCATAAGACACTGCGCGGACTTTGCCAGGATATCCAGAGTATTCCGATGGTTAGCACAACTCTTGTATCAGCGCCATTTTTGCGCCACGATCGGTTTACTGAACTGAGGAATACCATGAACGCTTTTAACCCCGCGCAGTTTCGCGCCCAATTTCCCGCACTCAACGATGCTGGCGTCTATCTAGACAGCGCTGCTACGGCGCTGAAGCCGCAGGCGTTGATTGAAGCTACCCACCAGTTTTATAGCCTGAGCGCCGGGAACGTCCATCGCAGCCAGTTTGCCGAAGCACAACGCCTGACCGCACGCTATGAAGCCGCGCGGGGAAAAGTCGCAAGTCTGATTAATGCGCCGGATGACAAAACAATCGTCTGGACCCGCGGCACGACCGAGGCGATTAATATGGTTGCCCAAAGCTATGCACGACCGCGCTTACAACCGGGCGATGAGATTATCGTTAGCGTGGCGGAACATCACGCCAACCTCGTGCCCTGGCTGATGGTGGCGGAGCAAACGGGAGCTAAGGTAGTCCGGCTGCCGCTCAATGCCCATTTATTGCCAGATGTTGAAAACCTCGCGCAACTCATTACCCCCCGCAGCCGCATTCTGGCGCTCGGGCAGATGTCGAACGTCACCGGCGGTTGCCCGGATCTGGCCCGCGCCATCACGCTCGCCCATGCGGCTGACATGGTGGTGATGGTTGATGGCGCCCAGGGTATTGTCCATTTCCCTGCTGACGTACAGCAGTTAGATATTGATTTCTATGCATTCTCGGGCCACAAACTGTATGGCCCGACCGGCATTGGCGTGCTGTACGGTAAACCTGAACTGCTGGAAGCGATGTCTCCCTGGCTCGGCGGCGGCAAGATGATTAGTGAAGTCAGTTTTGATGGTTTCACCACCCAGGCAGCGCCATGGAAGCTGGAGGCCGGTACGCCTAACGTTGCTGGCGTTATCGGGCTGAGCGCGGCGCTCGAATGGCTGGCGGACGTCGACGTTGCGCAGGCCGAAAACTGGAGCCGGGGTCTGGCGACGCTGGCAGAAGATGCGCTGGCAAAACGCCCCGGCTTTCGTTCCTTCCGCTGCCAGGATTCCAGTCTGCTAGCCTTTGATTTCGCTGGTGTTCATCACAGTGACATGGTCACTCTGCTGGCCGAATATGGCATTGCGCTACGCGCGGGGCAACATTGTGCGCAACCGCTGCTGGCAGAACTGGGCGTATCCGGGACGCTACGCGCCTCATTTGCACCTTATAATACCCAAAGTGATGTGGATGCGCTGGTCACAGCCGTGGACCGCGCGCTGGAAATATTGGTGGATTAATGACAAGCCCTCTGTTCGCCGGACACCCGTTTGGCACAACCGTAACCGAAGAGACGTTACGCAATACCTTTATCCCGCTCACTCAGTGGGAAGATAAATATCGCCAGCTGATTCTGCTGGGTAAGCAGTTGCCGGCGCTTCCGGATACGCTAAAAGCACAGGCCAAAGAAATTGCGGGCTGCGAAAACCGCGTCTGGTTGGGACATACCCTTCATGAGAATGGCACTCTGCATTTCTTCGGCGACAGCGAAGGTCGCATAGTACGCGGGCTGTTGGCGGTATTACTCACGGCGGTCGAAGGTAAAACCGCAGCCGAGTTACTGGCGCACTCGCCCATGGCATTATTTGACGAACTGGGTTTACGCGCGCAGCTTAGCGCCTCGCGTAGCCAGGGCCTGCATGCTCTTAACGAAGCTATTCTTGAGGCTGCTCAGAAAGCCGAATGACGGCGCTGATGTGTCTTATCCGGCCTACAACACCGCACGAACCGTAGGTCGGATAAGCACAGCGCTATCCGACACTATCAGAGTTGGCGCGCCGCTTTCGCCATCATCTTCTTCAGCGCATGTGAGACGGCAACAAAGCCAAAGGTGGCGGTCACCATAGTGGCTGCGCCAAATCCGGACGCGCAATCCATACGTTTTGGCCCTTCCGCCGTCGCTTTCATCGCACATACCGAGCCATCTGCCTGCGGGTAAACCAGCGCTTCGGTCGAGAACACACAGTCCACACCCAGTTTGCCTTTGCTGTTTTTCACTACGCCAAAATCGCTTTTCAGCCGCTCACGTAGCTTAGCCGCCAGCGGATCCTGAATGGTTTTTGCCAAATCAACGACCTGAATCTGCGTCGGGTCGATCTGCCCGCCAGCACCGCCGGTAGTCACCAGCGGAATTTTATTACGCCGACAATAAGCAATCAGTGCCGCTTTTGGGCGCACGCTATCAATCGCATCAATGACATACGAAAATCCCGCACTCATATACTCAGCAACGTTTTCTGGCGTAACAAAATCATCGACCACGCTAACACGGCACTCCGGGTTAATCTGGCGGATACGTTCTGCCATCACTTCAGCTTTTGCCAGGCCGACGTTATCGCGCAGAGCATGGATCTGGCGGTTAGTATTGGTGACGCACACATCATCCATATCGATAAGTGTAATGGCACCAATGCCGGTACGCGCCAGCGCTTCCGCCGCCCATGACCCCACTCCGCCAATTCCAACCACACAAACATGCGATTGGGCAAACAGCTGCAACGCATTTTCGCCATACAGACGCGCCGTACCGCCAAAACGCTGGCGCCAGGCATCACTGATTACCACAGACATAGAACCTCAAATATAGAAAACAAAAAGAGCGGACAAATACCGCCCTTGATGACTGCATCACTGCCTGATGGCGGCTACGCCTTATCAGGCCTACTCAATAATGTAGGCCGGATAAGCGAAGCGCCATCCGGCAATTAACCGCTAAAAACGTTACCCGCACCCGGCGCTGTTTTCAGTACCCATACGCGACCGTAGTGATTATACCACCCGGCACGGTGTCCGGCGTCAGCCCCAATGCCCTGGTAGATATCGAAGTGTTGCCCTTTAATCGCCCCACCCACATCTAACGCCACCATCAGACGCAGTTCGTACTGACCAGTAAACTTGCCGTTGTTGTCCAGTAACGGAACTTCCGCCAGTAACGTTGTGCCCGCAGGAATGATACTACGGTCAGAAGCCACGGATGCACGGCCAATCAACGGTACCGCGCTGGCCCCTTTTACCGGAGCAAAAGATTGCGGTTTAAAGAAGACAAACGATGGGTTCTGCTCCAGCAGCTCACGCACTTCGGCCTCGCTGTGCGTTTCTCCCCAGTGGCGAATGGCCTGCATCGACATATCTTCTTTTTTCACTTCGCCACGGTCGATAAGCACTTTGCCGATACTGCGATAGGCGTGGCCGTTTTTCCCGGAATAGCTAAAGAAGTTGAGTGGGCTGCCATCGCCAAAATCGATGTAACCACTGCCCTGAACATCCATAATGAAGTTATCCATCAGGGAGTTGCTGTACGCCAGAATGTAATTATCGCTTAGCGCGCCAGCGTAGATCTCGGCACGAGAGGGTAAGCGCCCACGTTTTGGCGGCATACGATAGATAGGATACTGAAACTCGCCCTGACGCGTATGGCGCGCCTGAATCACCGGCGTGTAGTAACCGGTAAACTGGACGTTACCGTAATTGTCCGCCCCTTCCATTTGCCAGGCATCAATACCAAACTGGCGCATACTGCGCGTATCACCGCCCGCGCGTAGCCATTGCTGGATAGCGTTGTAGACGTTGCTCTGGTTACCGTACAAACGCGGCGAAGCGCTGCGAATTTGATTAACCTGCTCGGCGAAATCACCGGCATTGATTGGTGCGCCAACCGCATCAGGCTGGTTCACCAGTGAGAAAGGCTGGGTAAATTTCCCGTCTTTATACTGCTGCCCACGATCGGTGGGTTTTGAGGAACACGCGGCGAGCATCGCGACTACTGCTCCCGCCAGAAGATATTTTGCCCAACGTCCTTTCATTGTTCTCGTCTTATGTTGCCTGAATGCGAGACGAAGATAACAAACCCCCGTACCTAATGAAATGCGTATACATACCCCGACGCAAATTTTGAGCAAAAAATAATCCAGAATGCGTTGTTTTTGTTCATTTTCACCCTAAAAACGTGATCAAGGTGAAAAAAGGGTTGCATGAAAATGCGAGCAGAGTATAGTGCGCATCCACGGACGCGGGGTGGAGCAGCCTGGTAGCTCGTCGGGCTCATAACCCGAAGGTCGTCAGTTCAAATCTGGCCCCCGCAACCAATTAAAATCAGAAGCAGTAACGTTACTCGATGGAAGAGTAATGACGGACGCGGGGTGGAGCAGCCTGGTAGCTCGTCGGGCTCATAACCCGAAGGTCGTCGGTTCAAATCCGGCCCCCGCAACCAATCAAATTTGATGTAAGATTTTTGCAAAGTAGTTCGAATCACAGCAAGGCGGCGACGCAGTGAATCCTTAGGAGCTTACTCCAGTAAGTGACTGAGGTGAACGAGGAAAGCCAACGCTGATGTGGTTTGAAATACGAAGCAAAAAGACGGACGCGGGGTGGAGCAGCCTGGTAGCTCGTCGGGCTCATAACCCGAAGGTCGTCGGTTCAAATCCGGCCCCCGCAACCAACACATTAAACACCTTAACGGGTGTTTTTTTGTTTCTGTCGCCCATAAAAAAAGCGCTTTTCAGCGCTTTTTTGTTATCCCCTTCTCGCCAGCGTCGCCCCATCGGCAAAGTAGGCTTTAATCCCCGCCAGAATCGACTCTGCAACTTCCTGCTGGAAGGTCGCCGTTTTGAGTTTACGCTCTTCCTCAACGTTACTGATAAATGCCGTTTCTACCAGAATGGATGGGATATCCGGCGCTTTTAGCACCGCAAACCCGGCCTGTTCAACCTGATTTTTATGTAGGTTATTGATTTTTCCAAGCTTGTTCAATACCGCTTTACCAAACTTCAGGCTGTCGGCGATGGTCAGCGATTGCACCATGTCGAACATGGTGTGGTCGACATAACGGTCACCGCTTTTGCTGACGCCACCGATGAGATCCGAGGCGTTCTGGGTCTGCGCCAGATATTTCGCGGCGGTACTGGTGGCGCCTTTGGTTGAGAGCGCAAACACCGACGAACCGCTGGGCTGTCTGCTGGTAAAGGCATCGGCGTGAATAGAGACAAACAGGTCTGCACGCTGCTTCTGCGCTTTCGCCACGCGGACTTTAAGCGGAATGAAGATATCTTCATTTCGCGTCATAAAGACCTTCATGTTGCCCTCTTTCTCTATGAGGGCTCGCAGGCGGCGGGCAATCTGCAGTACCACATCTTTTTCACGCGTCTTGTATTTCCCCACCGCACCGGAATCCTCTCCACCGTGGCCAGGGTCCAGCATAATGACAATCGGACGATCGCGCCCCGCTTTACCAGGCTGCGGGCCACTTTGCGCAGGCGGCACCTGTTTATCCAGATCGCCCTTATTGTAATCTTCCAGCAACGCCAGCAACGGATCCTGAACATCCTGGGCATTCGCAGGATAGAGATCCATCACCAGACGTTCTTTAAAGCCAGCCACCGGAGCCAGCGCAAAAAGTTGCGGCTTCACGTTCTGTTTCAGCTCGAACACCATCCGCACGGTCTGTGGGTCAAACTGCCCAACACGCGCCGACTTAATATACGGATCGTCAGGACGGATCTGCGTACCAATGCCCTTAAGCACCGAGTTCAAGTTAACGCCTTCAATATCCACAACCACACGCTCAGGATTACTCAGGGCAAACTGTTTGTATTTCAGCAGACGGTTAGATTCTACCGTGACGCGGGTATAGCTGGACGCAGGCCAGACACGAACGGCAACGACCTGACTAACGGCAGCCAGACCGACCTGGCTGACGCTCAAAAGCCACATAGCACCCGCACCTTTCAGTAAACGGCGGCGACTGATTGCTGAATTGGATCCCGACATGCTTCTCCCGAGCAAAAGAAATCTTTATTGAGGTAATACGTAAAACGTCCGAATTGACCGGAAACTTTAGCGAATGACGCATAATCTGTCATCAATAAAAGGGTAAACATTCTTTTTATATTCACGGCATTACTGAGATAAATCTTCGGGATGGGTAAAAATTACGCTTGCGCACAGCGCCAAAACAGAATAAAAATACACAAATTACGAATAATCATGCAATGAGGGTGTGCCGTGGTGAAGGAGCGTAGAACCGAACTGGTACAGGGATTCCGCCATTCTGTTCCCTATATCAATACCCATCGGGGAAAAACGTTTGTCATTATGCTGGGCGGCGAAGCCATCGAGCATGAAAACTTTTCCAGTATCGTCAATGACATTGGTCTTCTTCATAGCCTCGGCATCCGCCTCGTCGTGGTCTATGGCGCACGACCGCAGATTGATGCCAACCTTGCGGCGCATCATCATGAACCTGTGTACCACAAAAATACGCGCGTTACCGACGCTAAAACGCTCGAGCTGGTCAAACAGGCTGCGGGATTACTTCAGCTTGATATTACCGCCCGCCTGTCGATGAGCCTGAATAATACGCCACTGCAAGGTGCACACATCAACGTGGTCAGCGGTAATTTTATTATCTCTCAGCCACTGGGCGTTGATGACGGCGTAGATTACTGCCATAGCGGGCGTATTCGTCGTATTGATGAAGATGCCATTCACCGCCAGTTAGACAGCGGCGCGATTGTGCTGCTGGGGCCGGTCGCCGTTTCCGTCACCGGTGAGAGCTTTAACCTGACGTCAGAAGAGGTCGCCACACAGTTGGCTATCAAACTGAAGGCGGAGAAAATGATCGGGTTTTGCTCGTCTCAGGGCGTCACCAACGATGATGGCGATATTATTTCCGAGCTGTTTCCTAACGAAGCCCAGGCTCGCGTTGAGTTGCAGGAAGAGAAAGGCGATTACAGCTCCGGCACGGTGCGCTTCCTGCGCGGGGCGGTGAAAGCTTGTCGCAGTGGCGTACGCCGCTGCCATCTGATCAGCTATCAGGAAGATGGCGCCTTGCTGCAGGAACTGTTCTCCCGCGACGGGATCGGTACACAGATCGTAATGGAAAGCGCCGAGCAGATCCGTCGCGCCACCATTAACGATATCGGCGGGATTCTGGAGCTGATCCGCCCGCTGGAGCAGCAGGGTATTCTGGTCCGCCGCTCGCGCGAGCAGTTGGAAATGGAGATCGACAAATTCACGATTATCCAGCGTGATAACCTGACCATCGCCTGCGCCGCTCTGTATCCTTTCCCGGAAGAGAGAATTGGCGAGATGGCGTGCGTGGCGGTGCATCCGGACTACCGTAGTTCGTCGCGCGGGGAAGTGTTGCTGGAACGGATCGCCGCGCAAGCCCGGCAAATGGGGCTAAGCAAGCTGTTTGTGCTGACCACGCGCAGCATCCACTGGTTCCAGGAGCGCGGTTTCACGCCGGTGGATATCGACCTGCTGCCGGAAAGCAAGAAAGAGATGTACAACTATCAGCGGCGGTCAAAAGTGCTGATGGCGGATTTGGGGTAAGAGTCGTTGCCGGATGCGGCATAACTGCCTTATCCGGCCTACATCTACATCATGCCGTCATTAAATAATGACGACAATCCGCTGCGACGTTCGGTGCGGGTGGCAACGGCGCCACTCAGTATCCGCTCATCGGCATACAGCGACAGACGGCGACGCGCGCGGGTAACGGCGGTATAGACCAGCTCGCGGGTAACCACGGGTGAATGCTGGCTGGGTAAAATCAACGCCGCGTGGTCAAACTCGGATCCCTGCGATTTATGCACCGTCATCGCCCAGGTGGTTTCATGCTCAGGCAAGCGGCTGGGTTGCACCGATTTGATAGCACCGTCCGGCAGCGTAAACCACACCCTCAGGCCCTGTCCACGATCGAGGGCAATACCGATATCGCCGTTAAATAATCCCAGCGAACTGTCATTGCGCGCGATCATCACCGGCCTTCCCTCATACCAGCGGCTATGCGGTGAACGATGAATTTTACGTTTTTGCGCCATCACCTGCTCGATGCGTTCATTCAAACCGCCCACGCCAAACGGCCCTTCCCGCAGGGCACATAGCAGTTGATACTCATTGAAGGCCTGAATGACAGCATCCGGTTCGGCACCCTCGCGCAGTAAATCCAGATAGTGCCCATAGCCCGCCAACGCCTCATCCAGCATTGCGGCATAATCCTCGCTGCTGTGTAACGTGCGTTTTTCGATGTCGCTAAATCCCTGCTGGAAAACCGTTTTTATCGCAGCTTTGTCGCCGCGATTAATCGCAGCAGCCAACTGACCAATTCCGGAATCGCTGCCAAAACGGTAGCTCTTTTGCAGCAGGCACAGACTGTCGCGCAGAGCTGCCGCCTGAGTTCCCGGCCCTGCCGGAATAGCGCTTCCGGTCAGGCGACTGAGCTGGCGGGCGCGTTCCGGGGTAAACCCGTCACTGACGAAAGCACAGATATCCCCCAGCACCGCCCCCGCCTCGACAGAAGCGAGCTGGTCGCGATCGCCCAGAAAAATCACCCGCCCGTGCGGCGGCAGCGCATCGATAAGGCGCGACATCATCGGCAAATCGATCATCGAAGCTTCATCCACCACCAGCACATCCAGATGCAGCGGGTTTCCCGCATGATGACGCAGGCGCTGACTGCCAGGCTGAGCGCCTAATAATCGATGCAGCGTACTGGCGTCATCGGGAATGCGTTTCTTTTGCTCATCGGTTAGCGGTAGCTCTCGCAGTACCGCACCCAGCGAGGCGGTCAGGCGCGCTGCCGCCTTTCCCGTTGGCGCTGCCAGTCGAATACGACAGCGTTCACCGTCCGCCATCTGAATCAATGCCGCCAGCAGCCTCGCAACCGTTGTCGTTTTTCCGGTTCCCGGCCCGCCGGAGATCACCGATATACGACGGGTCAGCGCTACAGCAGCGGCCACTTTTTGCCAGTTAACTCCCTCTGATGGCGGAAACAGCGCCTCCAGCGTATGGGTCAGGCGTTGTTCGTCCACCTCAATGGCGTGGTTTACCTCACTGAAAAAGCGCGCCACCGCGCGTTCGTTATGCCACATCCGGTTCAGGTACAGGCGATCGCCATACAGCACCAGCGGCGTGGGTTGATCGCCACGGCTTACCGCCCCGGAAGCCAGCAGGCAGTCCGCCCAGTTCTCAGGCTCTCCCGCTTCAGCGAGCCAGGCGCTTAACAGAGGATGCGCGTCCTCACTCAGGGATAACCGTGAAAGCGGTAAGCAGACGTGTCCTTCACCTGCTTCGCGGCTGAGCAACGCCGCCGCCAGCGCAACGGCAGGGTTATCATTTCCGGCAACCGCCAGCGCAAACTGAGCATCCAGAGGCCTGAGCTGCTTTTGCTCAACGGCTTCCAGTAATCGTTTCTGGATTGTCATGACATCTCCTCCAGCAGCGCACCAGCAAACAACTCATCCATCAAGGCGATCAACTCCCCGTCAGGTCGGGTCGCGTAAATTCCCTGCTGCGGATTCTCACTGTCAACGCCACGCAGGAAGAGATAAATAACGCCGCCAAAATGGCGTTCATAATCGTAATCAGCAATGCGATGGCGCAAGTAGCGATGCAGCGCCAGGGTATAAAGTTGATACTGCAGGTCGTAGCGATGCGCCTGCATGGCAGAGGCCATCGCCTGCTGCGTATAGGCTGAGCTGTCTTCGCCCAGCCAGTTCGATTTGTAATCGAGCAGGTAATAACGCCCCTGGTGGCGGAATACCAGGTCAATAAACCCTTTCAGCATGCCACGCACCTGCATAAATTCCAGCGCAGGGCACCCCGCCGAGAGCGGATCGTACTGACGAATCAACGCATCAAGTTGGTTGGCCATCAGCGGCTGCGAAATCGGCAGATAAAACTCCATCTCCACCTGTTTTTCACGCGCGGAAAGATGGCTCAAACTCACGCCCGTCTCGTTGAGAGGCGCTTGCAAAATGGCGTCCAGCCATTCGGTCAAAACCGGCGTCCAGTGCGCGTCATAACCCCCCAACGCTAGTTGCTCTTCGACCCAATGCGGATCCACCGGTTGCGTAAAATCGAGATCTTCAAACAGGCTATGCAAGAACGTACCCGGCGAAGCGCCGCGCGGGAACTGATGCGGTGTAAGTCCTGACTCTTCAATAACCTCACCGACGCCTGCGGCATCGATATCGAGTCGCGGGATCAGATCCTGCGCGATACCATGTCCCCGCTGTTGCAGACCGGAATAACTGGTCACTCGCCAGCTATCGCCGGGCATACGCCGCAGTATTTTCGCACTCAGTTCGCTGCTAACAGCCTGCGTAACCTGCCAGGGTTCACCGTCAGGCTGCGCAGGCGTCTGGCAGGCAATATCGTTGCTACATAGCGCTTCAATCGCGCCACGCAGGCCCGCAGCATCCATGGGCTCGCCTTTTTGCAACAGGCGGCCAAGGGCACTCTGATGCACATCGGTATCCCCTTTTTTATCGCCCCGGCGTCGCACCAACGGCGCAACGCCAAGGCTGCAGTGCCATACCGAACGGGTTAACGCGACATAAAGCAAACGCAGGTCTTCCGCCAGGCGTTCCGCTTCGGCCAGCTCAACGCTCTCCTCGGCATCGCTGAGATCCAGCACAGCTTCAAAAGAGCTGCGATCGTGGTAGAAAGCCTGATCCTGGACACGGAAATTGGTGATAAACGGCAGCCAAACCAGTGGATACTCCAGCCCTTTCGATTTATGGATGGTGACGATTTTGACCAGATGCTTGTCGCTTTCCAGCCTGAGCTGCTGGCTGGACGCGTTGCTGTCGGGTTCAAGAATATGCTGGGATAACCAGCGCACCAGCGCATGCTCACTTTCCAGCTGCGAACCCGCTTCCTGCAACAGTTCGCTGATGTGTAGAATGTCTGTCAGGCGGCGTTCGCCCCCCGCCGTCGCCAGCAGGTTTTCCGCAATCTGGCGGGCTGCCATCAGCGCGCGCAGCATCGGCATCACGCCACGTTTATGCCAGATCTGACGATAGCCATCGAACTCTTCGACCACCGCATCCCAGGCATTTTCGTCGTTATTTAACGCTTCAAGATCCTTCGCATTCAGCCCCATCATCGAGGTCGCCAGCGCGCTACGCAGCGTATTCTCACGCTCCGGCGTCATCACCGCCTGCAGCACCCACAGCAACTCCTGCGCCTCCAGCGTTTCAAATACGCTGTCACGGTTAGAGAGGTAGACGGAGGGAATGGCCAGTTGGGTCAGCGCATCACGGACCAGCGCCGCTTCCTGGCGGCTACGAACCAATACGCTGATGTCCGACGCGCGTACCGGACTGGATGTTTTACCACTGACCAGTTGCGCCGCGCCAGAATGCCCGGCCTTAAGCCAGTCGCGAATTTGCGTGGCGCACACCTGGGCCATGTAGTTCTGATAGTCGCCTACGCCACAGCTTTCCCCTTCCATCAGCCACATACTCATAGCGGGTTGCGTTTCACCGTGTAAAACAAACTGAAGCGCCTGGTTTTTTTCTGCAGATTTTACCGGGCTGAAGGGGATTTCGCGGAACATAAAGGCGTCGTCCATCTGGCTGAAAAGCGTATTCACGCTATTGACCATGCCAGGGGCCGAACGCCAGTTGGTATCGAGCGTATAGTGTGCGCTGACTTCGCTGCGCGCCTTCATATAGGTGAAGATATCCGCGCCGCGAAACGCGTAAATCGCCTGTTTCGGATCGCCAATCAGCAGCAGTGCAGTATCCGGCTGATGCTGCCAGATCCGGCGAAAAATACGGTACTGCTGCGGATCGGTATCCTGAAATTCATCGATCATCGCGACCGGAAAACGGGTACGAATCGCCGTCGCCAGCGCATCGCCGCTTTCACTGCGCAACGCCGCATCCAGACGGCTGAGCATATCGTCAAAACCCAGCTCACCGCGGCGTCGTTTCTCTTCGGCAACCGCCGTGCGGATCTCCGCCAGCGCCCGGGTGATCACCAGATCCCGCAGGGTTAACGGTTCGCTAAGCAGTTCATCAATAGCGACAAACAGCGGGTGCTGAGGAGTTATCCCGCCCGCTTTAGTGCGCTCTTCCAGAAAACGCTGTGAGAATTTCTCCAGCGCGTCAGGAAGCTGGTAACTTTGAGTTTCTTCCTGCGCCCACGCGCTGATCTTTTCGATCCACTTCCCCTGGTTACCGCGATTAAATTTACGCCGATCGATCCCGGAGGCTTCCAACAGGCCGTCCAGCTCATCAACGCAATCACGCCACTGCCGCTTGATTTGATTAATGCGCGCGAGAATTTGTTCGTGCCGGGAGGCCAGCGTTTCGTCATCGGACGGCGGAGCCTTGATAACTGGCGCTTCCCCCTGCAGATAGCGATCGATATCCCTCAGCAGCGCCTGCGGTCCTTTCCACGTTTCAAAAATCACCTGCGCAATGTCGCGGGGCAGCGGGTAGCAGTGTCGACGCCAGAAGTCCGCACAGGCCTGATAGCGCAGCAGCGATTCATCTTCTATCAGTTGCTGTTCGAACAGCATGCCTGATTCAAAGGCGTTGAGACTGAGCATACGCTGACAAAAACCGTGGATGGTAAACACTGCCGCTTCATCCATCTGTCTTTCAGCCAGTAACAGCCACTGAGCGGCCTGTTTTTTATCGGCGATTTCATCTAACAAACGGGCGTATAGCGGGTTGTCGGTGGTTTCACGCAGGCAGGCAATTCGCAGTTCATGAATGTTGCTACGAATTCGACCGCGCAGCTCTTCGGTGGCCGCCTCGGTGAAGGTGACCACCAGCAGTTCTTCGACGGTCAGAGGACGAGGAAAGGCGGCAGCGCCGCCCAGTCCAAGCAGTAAACGTAAATACAGAGCGGCGATGGTAAAGGTTTTACCGGTGCCCGCAGAGGCTTCAATCAGGCGCTCGCCCGTCAGGGGCAAGCGCAGTGGATCAAGGGACTCAGCGGCATCATTCATTCTTATCACTCATCAGGGGTAAGGTTTGCTGCAACGCGCTGACGGTCTGCCACACTTTCCAGCCTTCCGGGTGCACATATTCTGCTTTCCCGTTCTGACTGCCGGAAACCTGTGACAGTATCGCCATGCCTTGCGGCTCAACCACCGCCTGATGGAAGAAATCGGCAAGTTTTTGCGGCGTCAGCAGTTTAATCTGAGCCACTATTTTATCACGTGAATCGAAGCGCATATTACCGCGATCAAAATCTTTGCTTAACTGCGAGGCTTCAGCCCCCAGCGTTTGCGGCGCCTGCAGCATTTGCGCAATAATCGCCTGCTGAATTTGCGCAAACTCTTCAGGTTTCATCGCCCGCAGCTTCGCTTCCGCCGTCGGGAAGAACGCTTTATAACGCTCCCAGAGGTAAGACGGCTGCTTATCGCTGCTTTGCAGCAGGAACCCCATTCCCCACTGACGGCCAACGCTCATTGGGAATGCAAATACGGCGTAGCCTAACTGTTCTTCAGTACGCAGTTGATTGTAGAACCACGGCTGAACAATCTGCCCTAACATGGCGCTGTAGGCTGAACTGGCGTATTCATCGTATCCGGCTGGCACAAATACGGCCGCCAGCGCAGAATCCGTGCTGCTGCCTGCTTTTTCAAAGATAACGGACTGCTTCTTGTCCACCACCACATCTTTGTTGCGACACCACTGCGACCCGTTAGCGCCAAGCTGTTGCTGGATATCCCACGCCATGGTTGTCGCCTGAGCTGCGCTCATATTACCAATTACCAGGAATTCAGGCCGCGCACCGGTTTTTAAGGCGTCGCGGTAGGTCATCACCTCTTTCAGGGTGATGGAAGGCAGCAACTGACGGCGCTCATCACGTGAAAAATAAGGCACCTGAGAAAGCATCTGCACCGGCATAATGGCCTGATCGTAGGCTTTCCCCTTCTCTGCGGAATCCATCATCTGCGCATACCACGATTTTGCCTGTTCCAGCTGTTCATCCGTTGAGGTGTAGCTGAAATAGCCGCTCAGCAGCGCCTGAAAAAGCTGCGGCAGACGTTGGGTGTAGCCGTTGGCGTTAAGCATCAACCCATTGTTAGCATTGGTTGAGAAACCAATTCCACCTACCGACGCCTGGTTGCTTAACTGATCGAGCGCAATCCCCGCCAGGTAATCGTTAAGTGCGAATAAAACCTGGTTGCGCGCGCTGTCCATTGCTTTCGGGTTACGCAGGATCGCGCTAACGTCAGCCTTCGGCTCACTGGCAAAATACTGGCTCGGCGCATACACCACACGTAAATCCGGCTCATCAACAATCAGTTCCGGGTGGGCGTATTTTTTATCCGTTTTAATCAGCGTGAAATCATCCGGAATGTAGGGGTTTAACTCCGGTAAAGACAGCGCAATGCCCTGCGCTTTTTGCTGCCAGTCGGCAAAGGTTTTGTCGCTGATCTTATCCACCTGGTAAGGCGCATCGACAAAATACGCGGTTTTATTATGCGGTTCTTTCGCGCTGATATACCAGATACGCGCATTCTGCGGCGTCATCATTGCCAGGCGTTGCTCAACGGCTTTCGCATCGTACTGGTCAGCAATATTCACCGCATCCAGCGTATGTTCGACGGGAACACGGATCATGGTATCAGCCAACCATTCCACGTAGTCCATATCACGGGTGATGGAGGGATAACGGAAATCCAGATCCAGCACGTGCGCCAGCTCGTCAAAATAACGTTTATCGACGCCTTTCTCGCGTAACAAATTGAGGTAGCTAAAGATTGCCGCAACAACTTCATCGCGGTTTGCCAGCCCCTTGTCGGTTAACGTCGCGGAAATGGCTAACACGCCGCTGTTCCCGTTGACCACCGGATCGGAGTCTGCGCGAATACCTTCAACCAGGCCCTGCTTTTGCAGCCAGTCAGACAACGTGCCCGGGCTACGATTGCCAATCAGGTAGGTCACCAGTTCATCGGTTTTACTGCGGAACTGCGCGCTGTTGTTATCGATACGAAACTCGACGCGCAGCACTTTACGCGGCATTGCCGGAACATAGTGGATGATGACGCCCTTTTGCGCGTCGGTGACTACCGGTACGGTAATTTCAGGTTTTGCGATATTTCTGTTCGGTACGCGTCCAAAGGTGTCAGCCGCTATCCGCGCCAGCTCTGGCAGCGGTTTATTACTATAAATCACTGCCTTCATCAGGTTCGCGGAGTAGTACTTTTCATGAAAATTTTGTAATGCCTGCACCACCGGGTTACCCGGTTTATCGCTTAATGTCTCGAGATTTCCGCCGGAGAAACGCGAGCCTGGGTGCGCCGGGTTGATAGTCTCAGCGCTCACCTGCGCCATACGCATCCCGTCTCGGGTTCGCGCCAGCGTCAGCTCGGAGTTAACCGCGTTACGCTCACGGTCGGCATATTTTTTATCCAGTAACGGATCGGCAATAGCGTCCGCCAGACGATCCACCGCCCCCACCAGCGCGTCGTTTTCGACTTCAAGATAGAAGGCCGTACGATAAGGCGCTGTGCTGGCATTGTGGCTGCCGCCGTGCATTTTCAGGAATTCAGCCAGGCTGTCCGGCTGCGGGTATTTTTTCGAGCCCATCAGGCACATGTGTTCAAGATAATGCGCCAGCCCCTGATGATCGTCCGGATCTTCCAGCGAGCCCACGGGGACGACCAGTGCAGAAAGGGATTTCACGGCCTGAGGATCGGATACCAGCAGCACGACCATGCCATTATCAAGGCGCACGGCCTGATACTGACGGGTGTCTTTATCGCTTTTACGGATGGTTTCAGCTAAAGGCTGCCAACCGGTATCTGCCTGACTTACGGGAACCCAAAGGGCAACGAACAACAGTAATGCGCTGAACCAGGTGCTGCGGGGCATTCACAAACCTCATCATTAACGTATTCACCTGTTCACTGCAAAGCACGTATGAATACGTGGTCTGAACAGGGCAAGACTCTGTGCTGAACGAGCCAGCATCTTCTCTTTATAAGAATCAGTCCGTGACAGAATGCGCATCATAGATGAAGCCATCAAATTGCGCAATTTTTATACAATCATCATGACTGATTAAAGCGAAAAATCGGTAACAGGTAGTGCTGAGACTGTAAAACAATGGTCTCCAGCGTATCAGCATCCAGTTGTCGCCAAAGACGCTGATACCAGATGTCGTCGCCTTCACCCCGTACCATCATGTTGCCTTCATAGGCCTGCAGAAACTTACTGCGCGCTTTTTGCAACGTTGCATCGTCATCTAACATGGCATCATTTGCGGCGTCATAACAGGTTTTTATCCATGCACCGCCGCTTTCGGGCAACACCAGCAACGGTGACGACATGCCTTCCCGATACCCCTCAATGAGTTGCGACAGGTACAGTAACGCCTGTTCTGCATCCAGCGGCGGAAAACGCCATTCCCCGTCTTTACGCAGGAACAACCGGCTCTCTCCCGTACCGCCACTGGCACAATAGACAAGATGTTCCAGCCAAAGTTGCACACCTTGCGCAATGCTTATCAAAGATGGGCGCCAGCGCAACAAACCGTCCTCTTGTACCTGCGGCAGCCAACCGGTGATTTGCACGCCGTTACAGTTAAGGTCGATTTCCATACTCTGACAGGGCTGGCGACAGGCGATAATGCGTTCAGCCAGCGACTGCATCTCCTGACGCTGCGTATCCCACAGAATTTCGCCAAATGGCCCATAGGGTAGCGCGCCCGCCGCACGAAAACGGCGGAACAGCCGTTCAGCATCGTTCTCTTCAACCAGCGTATTAAGCAATTGCTGATTAAGCTGATAGCGGGTTAATCCTTCAAGGGTGAAAGGTTCCGTATCGGGGATCTCACTCTCTTCAGAGCGGAAATTAACCCTCAAACGCATCTGGAAAAAGGCGCGTACCGGATGAGCCCAAAATCGCTGCAGCGTTTCCAGCGTCAGCGTTTCGGGCATCTCAAAGGGAAGAGGCTGTACAAAATCCGTGTGCGCTTTTCCTGACAGACTCGCCGCAGGCAGCCATTCCCGGGCATAGCTTTGCTGTTCACCCGGTAGATAGTTTTGTGCATCAAAGGGCATACGGGTATGCAAACGGGTAACGTGCGCTTTTACCCGGGCCTCGCTTTGATCGCAGGTTAACGATTCATCGCCCGGCAGATAGTGGCTTTGCCCAATGTAATCCATCAATTCCTGTACCAGAACCGACGGGAAGCGCTCGCTGTTGTCCTGAATGGATCGGCCAATGTAGCTGATATAGAGCGTTTGCTGTGCCGAAATCAATGCTTCGAGGAACAGATAGCGGTCATCATCGCGACGACTACGATCGCCCCGCATCGGTTTTTGGCTCATTAAATCAAAGCCCAGCGGCGCAAGCTGGCGCGGATAAACGCCATCGTTCATGCCCAGCAGGCACACCACCTTGAAAGGAATAGAACGCATCGGCATCAGCGTACAAATGTTAACGGGCCCCGCCAGGAAGCGCTGGCTGATGCGCTCCTGGTCAAGACGCTGCGCCAGCTCATCACGTAACAGAGAGAGCGGTACGGCCTCGCCATACTCGGCTCCCAAACCTTCAGTGATAATGGCCTGCCACTGCTGTTCAATCAGCGTCATCGCCGCTTCGGTATCCGCGTCCGGCAGGAAGAAATCATTAAGCATGTCCCGGCAAACAGGTAGCCATTCTTCCAGCGGTCGTTCCTGAGCTAACCCTCTACGCCAAAGATTGAGCTGCATCAGCAACGAGGCCAGATGCCCTACCAGCTCGGCAATCAATCCGCTGGACTCATCGTAAGGCAATACCGATTGCCACTCGCCCTGCGCGCTTTCCATCGCGTAGCCGAGCAGCATACGCGTTAAACCAAATTGCCAGGTATGCTGACCTGTAGGCGGAAGCTCCAGCTCACGCACGTTATCGTCGTCAATTCCCCAGCGAATACCGGATTCATTGACCCATAAGCGAAGATAGCGCAGCCCCTCTTCATCGATATTGAAACGCGCCGCCAGCACGGGAACATCCAGTAACGCCAGGACATCCTCTGAGACAAAACGGCTATCCGGCAGCGACAGCAGGCTAATAAAGGCCTGTAAGACGGGATGAGACTGGCGCGCCCGACGGTCGGAAATTGCGTAAGGTAAGTAACGCTCGGCTGGCGCGCTGCCAAAGACCGACTGAATGAATGGACTGTAGCTGTCGATATCCGCCACCATCACGATAATATCGCGCGGCGTCAGCGTTGGATCCGCTTCCAGCATTGCCAGCAGGCGGTCATGAAGAATTTCTACCTCGCGCTGTGGGCTATGGCAGACATGGAAAGTCACGCTGGTATCGTTCAGCTCAAGCCGGCGTTTATTGTCGCTCCGGGAATATTCTTCCAGCGTAACGCCCGCCACAGCATGACTTTCAAGCTCCAGAATATCCGATTGAATATTGTGCAAAAGATTGTCAGGCGTAATATCGACGAACGCATCCAGCTCCTGACTATTCTCTAGCTCTGAAAGCAGGTAAATGTAATCGCGCCCCAGTTTGCCCCATGAGGCCAGCATCGGGTTGCCCACATCCTGTTCGCCATCGCTATTAAATAATCCTTCAGCTTTCTGACTGTCACGAAACAACGGCAGATGGCGTTCTTCAAAGCTGTGCCGACGCTGACGCGCCATCAGCTTCGCCAGCCAGGCGGGATCTTTTATATCCCCCCAGTAGTAGCGACAAGGGTTGGTAAACAGCAGATGAATATCAATGTGCTTACCCAGCGCCTGCAATGCCTGCAAATAAACCGGCGGCAGCGCCGAAATACCGCAAATAAAGACGCGAGAAGGCAGTCCCTGCGGGCACTCGGACGCACTTTCCAGGGTCTGAATAAAACGTTGGTATAAATTGGCACGATGCCAGCGCGGCTGGCCCAATTCCTCAGTGTATTCCACCAGCGCTTTCCACAACGGGGCCTGCCAGGCCTGAGACTCGCCAAGTCCGTCAACCAGTCTCCCGGCTTCCCACTGGGTCAACCAGTCAGGGCGGTAGACTAAATACTGGTCAAAAAGGTCAGCAGCGCGCGAGGAAAGCTGAAACAGCTTGCGCTTATCGGTGTCGTCCGTCAGATAGTGGCGCAGCAATGCGAAATCATCGCCATCCAGTAACTGCGGCAACAGCGTCATCAACTTCCAACTCATGCTCTGTTTGCTAAACGCGCTCTCTTTCGGGATATCCGGCAGCACGCGCACAAACATATCCCAGATAAAACTCGCAGGCAGCGGAAAATCGATGTTGGCGGCAATACTAAACTTCTGTGCAAGGGTCATTTGTAGCCACTGCGCCATGCCGGTACTTTGAACCAGGATCATCTCAGGTTCAAAGGGGTCGTCCAGCCGCTCGCGCTCAACGATAAATTCCATTAACGCTTCCAGCACATCCAGACGATTGGAGTGGTAGACCCTTAACATAGCGACTCCTGACTACTGACGATTCGGGCAATGCAGACGCGTCATCTGACCCGGCCTGCCCAGGGGTGAAGATATTTTAACGTTGATGCTGACACATCCCGCTCTCGTTGTCTGCATTCGGTTAATCTGCCAGTCCAAAGGTGATGAAAACTGATACAGCTGAGTTTGCTGCCAGGCATGACGCCAGAGTTGTTGGTACTGGTTTCTGATGATAAAGCTGTTCATTAGCGCCCGCTGGTATCCCGACAACGCGGTCACAATCATTATCATCAGTACCATTGCCAGCATCACTTCCGGCAGGCTAAAGCCACGCTGTCTGTTCAGGGGATCTGACATAACGCTACCGCCTTTAACGGGCAAAAATCGCTCCAGCCATGCGGCGAAAATTTGATATTGCCATCGATAACCGCTCCCTGACGCCATAGAGACACCCCTTCATAGTGAGCAATAAGCAGCACGAAATTATTAGTAAGCAGGCGCAGGCAAACCGCGGCATCCTGCATGGTATCGCGCCGACACTGTACGGCGGGTTGTATGCGCCAGGGCTGCATACGTCCCCATTCCATAGCGGATTGCACCGTCGCCTGACGCTGCAGCGCCTGGCTTTGCGTCACCACTCGTGAAGCAAAACTGGCCTCCTGTCTGCTAGCGCCTTGCAGCAGAAGACTACCGAGCACCAGCAGCAACAGGACCATCGCCAGAGATGAAGCGCCTCTCTCGCGGTTCACAGGTTGAATCCCGTAACGCTGTACACGGCTTCAATAACCTTTTGTGGTTCGACATTGTTTACTCCGCGCAAACGCAGTGTAAGGAGCGGGGAATATCCGCTGATCTTCAGGCGTTCAACCTGAAATGCCTCAATCTGTATCGTGGCTGGATCGGTCATTTTCTCCCATCCTTTTCCATTACAGTCAGTTGCTCCCCGCAGGGTCTCCAGCACCTTGTCCTGTAAACGAAACCCGATAGCATCAGCCTCTTTAGCGGAACTGCTGTCCCAAACGCCGTTGCTGTTAGCATCCCAGCGGGCAATAACACAGTCCCCCTTAGCCGATATCACCAGTCCCTCTCCGCCACAGTTTCCCCGGCAATACCCTGCCCGCTGAAGGTGCTTAGCCACGGTATAGACCCGCTGCCATATTTCATCTTCCAGCGCCAACTGGCTCGTATTGCGCAGAATCTCTCGCTGTAGCGCCGGTAAAAATTGCGCTGAGCTAAGCAGTAAAACGCTGCTAATCGCCATCGCAATGAGTACCTCCAGCAGTGAAAATCCCCGTTCCTTTACTGACATAACCGGGCCTCATCGCGTTCGCAAAGCCTGATTCGCCCCCAACCAGATACCACCACCCGCCATTCCCCTGCCGTATTTTTCAGGCGGATATGTCCGGCCCATGCCGTATTGCGCAGACCAAAAAAGGCCAGTGAAGGCGTTATCTCTGCCAACTCGACATCGTCCCAGAGCGGTGTAAACACCAAAGGTGAAGCGGGTTTGCACACATCTTGCGAAGCCGCAGAGCTGACAAAGCACCACGATGCGCCATCCCGAATCACGCTTATCACGTGATCGCGGTTACGCCAGTTAGCATCTTCACGCAGTTGCAGCAGGTAATCCCGGACCTGGCAGGCGGTTTGCCACAGGCGCTGTTGTTGCTGCCAGCGCTGCCAGCCATAAAGACCTGATGCGCCAAGCGCCGCGACGATCAGCATCGTAATCAGGGTTTCGAGAAGCGTGTAGCCATGTTGTTTTTTCATGCCGCCAGTATGGCGTGAGGAAAATGAATAACGAGCGGGAAATTCGGTTTCTACGGCGAGCTACGGAGAATATTTTTCGAGTTGCAGTCCATTGCAATAATTCAGGAATCTGCGCCGAAGAACGCGATTTTAGATGAAAAAAACCGACGCACACAGGCGTCGGTTGTGACAGCATTAAGCCGGTTAGATAGCCACTGACGCTTTAATACCAGGATGCGGATCGTAGCCTTCAATTTCGAAGTCTTCGAAGCGATAGTCAAAAATAGATTCAGGCTTACGTTTGATAACCAGCTTCGGCAGCGCGCGCGGTTCACGGCTAAGCTGCAGATGCGTTTGATCCATATGATTGCTGTACAGGTGCGTGTCGCCACCGGTCCAGACAAAATCACCCACTTCCAGATCGCACTGCTGCGCCATCATGTGCACCAACAGGGAGTAGCTGGCAATGTTAAACGGCAAGCCGAGGAACACATCGCACGAACGCTGATACAGTTGGCAGGAGAGCTTGCCATCCGCTACGTAAAACTGGAAGAACGCATGGCACGGCGCCAGCGCCATTTTATCCAGCTCGCCGACGTTCCATGCGGAAACGATGATACGGCGAGAGTCCGGGTCATTTTTGAGCTGGTTTAACACCGTGGTGATCTGGTCAATATGGCGTCCATCTGGCGTAGGCCACGCGCGCCATTGTTTGCCATAAACCGGGCCTAAATTACCGTTTTCATCCGCCCATTCGTCCCAGATTGAGACGTTGTTTTCATGCAGGTAGGCAACGTTGGTGTCGCCCTGCAAAAACCACAGCAGCTCATGAATGATCGAGCGTAAATGGCAGCGTTTAGTCGTAACCAGCGGGAACCCTTCCTGCAGATTAAAACGCATCTGATGACCAAAAATGGAAAGCGTTCCGGTTCCGGTACGGTCGTTTTTCTGTGTGCCTTCATCCAGCACTTTTTGCATCAGTTCTAAATACTGTTTCATGGTTCCTCAGGAAACGTGTTGCTGTGGGCTGCGGCGGTACGCCCAAACCATCATAATAATGCCTGCGACAATCATCGGGATAGAGAGGATCTGTCCCATGCTGATGTACTGTACCCAGGTGCCGGTAAACTGCGCATCCGGCTGGCGGAAGAATTCAACGATAATACGAAACGCGCCATAGCCAATCAGGAACAGACCGGATACCGAGCCCATCGGGCGCGGCTTGCGAATGTACAGGTTGAGAATGATAAACAGCACGACACCTTCGAGCGCCATCTCATAAAGCTGTGAGGCGTGGCGCGGCAGCGAGCCGTAGGTATCAAAAATAGACTGCCATTGCGGGTTAGTTTGCAGCAGTAAAATATCTTCGGTGCGAGAGCCCGGGAACAGCATGGAAAACTTGAAGTTCGGGTCAACGCGTCCCCACAGCTCACCGTTGATAAAGTTACCCAGACGCCCTGCGCCCAGACCAAACGGAATCAGCGGGGCGATGAAATCAGAAACCTGGAAGAACGAACGTTTGGTGCGTTTGGCGAAGATAATCATCACCAGGATCACACCAATAAGCCCACCGTGGAAGGACATCCCACCGTCCCAGACGCGGAACAGATACAGCGGGTTGTCGAGGAATAACGGGAAGTTATAGAACAGTACATAACCAATACGTCCACCAAGGAACACCCCAAGGAAGCCCGCATACAGTAAGTTTTCTACTTCATTTTTGGTCCAGCCACTGCCCGGACGATTCGCGCGGCGGGTCGCCAGCCACATCGCAAATATAAACCCCACCAAATACATTAAGCCGTACCAGTGAAGCGCGACGGGTCCGATTGAGAAAATGACCGGATCGAAATCCGGAAAATGCAGATAGCTACTGGTCATCTGTCACCACAAGTTCTTGTTATTTCGCTGAAGTCAGACAGCAATTGATAAGCGCGCCTGCATAATACAGGCGCTCCAAAGGTGCGAATGATAGCACAAGGGGATCGCAGCGGATGCCGGGAAGATGTAAAAGATCTGTATAGGTAATCTTTATCCCCCCGCAATGCCTGATGGTGCTACGCTTACCAGGCCTACAGGCTGATAACACGAAATTTGTCAGGCCTATAATCCCCCGCGAATCAATCCCCCCATGCCACGGCGCTCCATAAAGGCCGCTACCTGATGGCGTACTTCTGCCGCCATCTGCGCTTCCAGGCTGCGCTGCGCCAGCGTTTGCGCTTCATCAAAATCGATATGACGCAGCAGATATTTGACGCGAGCGACGGAACGACCGTTCATCGACAAATGACGAAAACCAAGGCCGATCAGAATAGCCACACACATCGGGTCGCCCGCCATCTCACCGCACAGGCGCAAATCGATACCGCTTTTTTCGGCTTCCTGCGCAATCATCGCCAGCGCACGTAACATCCCCGGATGCAGGCTGTCATAAATGCTGGCTACCCGCGTATTGTTACGATCGACGGCCAGAATGTACTGGGTTAAATCGTTAGTTCCGACCGAGATAAAGTCTATCCGGTTTGTCAGATGCGGCAGCATGAATACCATCGACGGAACTTCCAGCATGATGCCAATGCGCGGTTTCGGGATCGCATAGCCGATCATCTCTTCCACTTCACGTCCGGCGCGTTCAATCAAACGTCGCGCTTCGTCCACTTCATCAATGCTGGTAACCATCGGCAGCAAAATGCTGAGGTTACCGGTTGCCGCGTTGGCACGCAGCATGGCGCGAACCTGGATCAAAAAGATCTCTGGTTGATCGAGCGTTATGCGGATCCCTCGCCAGCCAAGGCACGGGTTCTCTTCACTGATCGGCATGTAGGGCAGCTGTTTATCGGCACCGACATCCAGCGTACGTAGGGTCACCGGCTTGTCGTTAAACATTTGCAGCATGCCCTGATACTGCGCAACCTGTTCTTCTTCCGAAGGAAAGCCGCTTTGCAGCATGAACGGGATTTCGGTGCGATACAGGCCAATACCGTCGATCCTGCTACCCAGCTTTTCTTCATGTTCCGGGCTGAGACCCGCATTGAGCATCACCTTCACGCGCTCGCCGCTTTTCAACTGTGCTGGCTGGTTGACGTCGTCTTCCGCCAGGCGGCTCAGCTCAATTTCTTCACTGATAAGACGCTGGTATTCCTGAATCAATACCGGTTCCGGATCGACCAGCAGTTCACCGCGATAACCGTCCACCACCAGCGTGCGGCGATGCAGCACCGACGGCTGGATATCGGCCCCCATAACGGTAGGGATACCCCTGGCTCTTATACCCAGCTGGCGGGGGCGCGGG